>Ga0256405_10005791_pt1 | contig 20735 bp, 17 predicted proteins | sample RumenRJG_02DNA_FD_189096 | JGI IMG/M metagenome (GOLD analysis project Ga0256405, IMG submission 189096) | Bovine rumen microbial communities from Lethbridge, Alberta, Canada - RJG_02 | ecosystem: Host-associated > Mammals > Digestive system > Stomach > Rumen | place: Canada: Alberta... | reverse complement strand
ATGGGAGATTGCTGCGAAGAGCGCGGCGTCACCTTCGCTCACTTCACTGGATCGCGCTTTTATTTGGATTTCGATGAATGTACCGTCTTCTTTCTAGATAACACAATCCACACCATGGTCATCGACCAATGGCAAATACACATCCAAACCTTCCATCAGCATCTGACCGACAAGGTTATACTCCATCCTTTTTCCAAAACCCGCGGAGTGTCTGAACGAAATACCCATATTGATGCTTCTCCTAAATCTCATCTTTCGTTTCAGAAAAGGCACCTCCCGCCCAAATGGGCATCGAGATGCCTTTTCCTTTATTTCCCGCAGGGTGTGGGATTCGAACCCACGCGGGCTTTCGCCCAAACGGTTTTCAAGACCGCCTCGTTATGACCGCTTCGATAACCCTGCATCCCGTTTATTATACTCCCGGCGCGGGCCGCTGTCAAGGCGTTTCAAAAAAAACGGGGCTTCCCCGCCGCAGCCGCTGATCCGTCATCCGTCCCGCTCCGCGTAAAACAGGCACTGCTGGGCGTAACCGGCCCATTCTCCCAAAGGCGCCGGATCGAAGCCCTCCGGGAACCGCCTCGCCAGAGCCTTCTTCATCCAGACGTCCACGGGAAAGGCGTCCGTCCGGTGAAAGCCGAAGAGCAGGACGCAGGCCGCCACCTTGGGCCCCACGCCGAGAATCCCCTCGAGCTCCTCCTCCGCGTCCTCATACCGCCGGTACGCCCGGATCCGATCAAAATCGACCTGCCCGGAGAGAACCTTCGCCGCCGCGTCCGAGAGATATTTCGCCCGGAACCCGCATCCCAGCGCGTACAGCCCGTCCGTCCCCAGGCGCATAAGGTCCTCCGGATCCGGAAAGCGTTCCCCGCAGGCGGCGCACAGACGGGACACGATGAGCCGGATCCGGGGGATGTTGTTGTTCTGGCTGAGGATGAAGGTCACGAGGGTCTCCCAGGGGTCCTGCCGCAGGATCCGGATCCCCCTTCCCCGCCGCAGAGCCTCCGCCATCTCCGCCCGGCTCCGCTCGTCCGGCATGGCCGAGAGGATGATCCGCTCCCCCTCCGCGTAGTCGGTCTCCAGATCGAAATAGTCCGCGAACCGTTCCGCAAAGGTCCGCGCTCCGATCCCCTCCAGCACAAGGATCCCCTCTCCGCTGTCCGGATCGAGCCCCGAGCCGTCCGCCGTCAGCCGGACCTCCGGGATCCCCTTCCCCATCCGCACGGAACCGCAGACGGCATCCGCACGGCCGGGCAGACGGAAAAAGCGGAAGGTCTGCCCGCAGTCGAAGGTCTTCTCCACGGAAAACCCGCCGATCCCGCGGCAGTCCACGGAAACGGCGGGCAATCCGGAGGGTGCGGTCCGCTCGGAGACGATATGCGGCATTTTATTGCTTGTCCCGCTCATTTGGTCTGTCCGATGTAGGGCCAGTAGAGTCGGAGATAGTCGATGCCGGACCACAGGGTCATGACGGTCATGACGGCCGTGGTGACATAGGACAGCAGGTGCATCTCCGAGAAGAGCGGCACGGGGATCAGCGGCTCCAGCAGGATGCAGACGATGCAGATCATCTGGGTGGTGGTCTTCACCTTCCCCAGCCACGCGGCTGCGATGACCTTTCCGGCCTTCTGGGCGCAGACGAGGCGCAGGGATGTGACGGCGAACTCCCGGAAGATCACCACGGCGGCGGCCCATACGAACACCGGGCGCAGATCGTCAAATTTCACCAGGATCCCAAGCATGGCGGCCATGACGAGGAACTTGTCGGCCAGAGGATCCATGAACTTGCCGAAGTCCGTGATGAGGTTGTACTTCCGGGCGATTTTGCCGTCGATCATATCCGTCAGGGACGTGACGGCGAACACCGCGGCGGTGGTGATCAGCAGGGCGGTCTGCCCCATGGCCTCTCCCACCCGCGGCACACAGAGCAGGACGAGGAACACCGGCACCATCAGGATGCGGAACATGGTGAGCTTGTTGGGAAGGTTCATATGCGAAATCTCCGTTTTTTACTGTATTGTCCGGGACGATCGGGGGAGGTCACACGCGGATGAATTGGGATACGATCAGTCCGATCCCGGCCAGCAGGACGAGAACACCGCCGATCCGCGCAACGACCAGGGCCGCGTCGGTGGGACTCGAATCCTCGTACTGCCACGATTTCCAGAAGGCTCTGAACTCTGCCGCCAGCGCCGGAAAGACCGCGTTGATCCCTCCGATGACGACGAGCAGAATCCCGAAAAGAACGACCCGGATGTCCTCCATGGCGCGGCTCCTTTCCCTGCCTTACACGTTCAGCACCGCCTCGCCCACCAGATCGTAGTCCATGGCCTCGGTGATCTTCACGTCGATCATCTCACCCTCGGCGATGCGGAGGTCCTTCCGGCTGGTGGAGAACCAGATCTTGCCGTCGATGTCCGCGGCCTCGGCGTAGCTCCGTCCGAAGTGGGAGCCGGCCACGGGATCCCAGCCCTCGCAGAGCACCCGGTACGTCTTCCCCACCCGGGATTTGTTATACGCCTCGCTGACGGTGAGCTGGGCCTGCATGAGCAGATCGTACCGGTCCTGCTTCACCTGCTCGTCGATCTGATCCGGAAATTCCGCGGCGGGGGTGTCCTCCTCCTGAGAGTAGGTGAACGCTCCGAACCGCTCGAACTTCGCCTCCCGGATGAAATCGCACAGGGCGTTGAAGTCCTCCTCCGTCTCCCCGGGGAAGCCCACGATGGCGGTGGAACGGAGCACCATGCCGGGGATGGTTCTGAGCTTCGCCACGGCGTCCCGGATCATGGCGGCGTCCCCGTGCCGGTTCATGCGCCGGAGAATGGGGTCGGAGATGTGCTGGATCGGAATGTCGATGTACTTCACCACCCGGGGATTGTCCCGGATCTCCTTCACCAGTTCGTCCGTGATCTTGTCGGGATAGCAGTAGAGGAGCCGGATCCAGGGGATGCTCGTGGCGTCGGTGATGCCCCGGATCAGCTCCGGCAGGGCGTACTCCCCGTAGAGGTCGATGCCGTAGGCGGAAGTGTCCTGGGCGATGAGGACCAGCTCCTTCACCCCCATGGCGTCGAGGGACGTGGCCTCCTCCACGATCTCCTTCATGGTCCTGCTGCGCATTTTGCCCCGGATCATGGGGATGGCGCAGTAGGTGCACCGGTTGGAGCAGCCCTCGGCGATCTTCAGGTACGCCATGGCGTCGCCGGTGGTGATGACCCGTTCGCCGCCCAGCTCGGAGGTCTCCTTGTCGTCGAAGCAGGCGAACTTCTTCTTTTTGCCGCCCTTCTTCTCCGCGTTGTCCAGAACGGACTTCACGGCCTCGCCGACGCGGTGGATGGAGCCCACGCCCAAAACGGCGTCCACCTCGGGCAGCTCCTTCGTCACCTGATCCCGATACCGCTCGGCAAGACATCCGGTGACGATGATGCCCTTCAGTCCGTTGTGCTTTTTCAGCCAGCCCAGGTCGATGATGTTGTCGATGGACTCCTTCTTCGCGCTCTCGATGAAGGCGCAGGTGTTGACGATGACCACGTCGGCCTCGGTCTCCTCCGGGGTGATCTCGTAACCCTCGTCCACCAGATGCCGGAGCATGATCTCCGTGTCGCAGAGGTTCTTCGAGCATCCCAGGGAGACGAAGCCCACTTTCGCTTTCTTAGCCATTGTTCTTTCCTTTTTTCTGTTCTGTATCCTTGTGTTCCGTAAGCTGTTTTCTGGCCTGCTCCCGTTCGATCTGTGCAATGCTCTTTTCGGGCACCGGCAGATCCTCCGGCATCGTTCCGCCGAGCTCCCGGATCGTATCGCGCACCTTTTTCCCCACCTGATAATGCGTGAGGTTGGCCGCTTCTTTTCCCTGAATCTGCTCCCGGCGCAGCTTCTCCTCTGTTTGTGTTGCGCGGAACAGGTTTGCCGCCAGTTCGGTACTTCCCATGTGATCCAGTATTTTCTGGCTCTTTTTCAGGCCTTTGTATGCGTGAATGGCCTTCATGTCCATCCCGCCGTACAGTCCTTTATACCCCCAGTTCTGAAACACTGCATATTCTACTGGCTCTGTGATCCCTGCCTGATTGGCAGCTTCAGCCAGTGCTTTATTGTGGGCCGCGATTTCCTTACGTATCGCCAGTCGTTTCTGATCTTCCGTCAGGGAATCGTAGTTTTCAATCACTTCCTGCTGACGGGTTTTGACGGCAAAGTAGGTCTGCCCGATGGCGATGACTTCCTTGTGCGGATCGCCGTTCTGAACGATCAGATAGCACGCATACCGGGAGAGCATGAAATCCTGCACCAACCTCTCCGCGCCGGAGCCGAGGCTGACCATTTTGTTGACTTCACCAAAATGGTCAGCTGTAGAGTTCCCGCTGTTGGCACATGCGGCCATTGCCTTTTCAATTACTCTTGTAAAATTGCGCCATTCTGTATATTCCAGCGCGCCCTGCAGTTCCCGGGCATACCAGAATTCTGTTCCGTCCTCCAGTGTATGACGTATGGACTCGAAAATGGTCTCGTCCTTTTCAAAGTTGAAAAACATACCACTCACCAATATGTATTCTTATCTCTTCACTCTTCTGTACACCGGGATCCCCTCGGTCTTCACATGGAGCTTTCCGTTCCCGACGCGCTCGCCGGTGAAGTAGTCCTCCCATTCGTCGGCGGCGGGAAGGTACACGTCGCGCTCGTCCCCGGTCCCGGCCGCGATGGGCGCCACCAGCAGATCGTCGCAGAAGAGGTATTCGTTGTCGATGTTGTAGGTCTCCGGATCGTCGGTGTAGTCCATGACCAGGGCCCGGACCGGCGGCTTTCCGGTTCTGTGGTACTCGTCGAAGGCCTCCTTCAGCATGGGGATCAGGCCCGCGCGGATCCGGAGCAGCTCCTTCACCTCGTCCTCGCATTCGTGGACCACCCACGGGATCCCGTCGTAGTTCCAGGCGTTCACCAGGCACTGGACCGAGAACACCACGGCCTGCATGCGGCGGACGCACTCCTCCTTGGAATGGGCAGAGCGGAACTCAGGCGCCCAGAGGATGCCGGAGAAGCCGGAGTTCACCACGCCGCGGATGAAGTCCCGGTGATCGTACAGGTCGCTGTACAGCACGAAGGGATAGGACGCCGCAAGAGCTCCCATCTGCCGCACCTCGCCGAGGGTCTGCCTGTCGCCCAGGGCGTCCATGATGGTCTTCACGTACAGGGTGCCGAAGAGGGAGTGGTACTGCATGCCGTCCAGTCCGGAGGGGAATTCCGCGGACAGGGGGAAGGACCAGCCGCCGGTGTTGTCGCTGCTGTCGCACTCGTCCAGCTTGAAGCCGTCCACACCGTGCTCCACCAGATTCTTCCGGGTGTAGTCGGCAAAGATCTTCCGGGCCTCGGGCGTGGCGAAATCCGGGACCACGCCGCCCCAGACCATCCAGTCCCCGGAGTACGGGGCGATGTCCCGGTAGAAGTCCGCGTCCGGATGGGTGAAGGCGTGCTCCCAAAGGTTCACGTGATAGCCGCGGTCCCGCAGATAGGTCAGGAACTCGTCGGGATCCGGATAGCGGGCGCTCCACTTGTAGGTGCAGGAATAGGCGTGGGTTTGCCAGCCGGGCTCCAGGCCGATGATGTCGCAGGGAATGTCGTTCTCGCGGAAGTAGTCGGCCACGGACTTGATCTTCTCCGCGTCCCAGCCGGTGTAGCAGCGGTACAGCATGCCGAGCCCCCATTCGGGCACCTCGGGACCGCCGCCGGACAGCATGTTGTACTGGGAGACGATGTCGGTGATGCCGTCCCCCTCGATGACGTAGACGTCCACGCCCTTCGCCACGGGGATCCGCACGCTCATCCAGGCGGCGTTCTCCCGGCGGGCGGCGTAGAGGGCGCTCTCCGAATCCGCGGCGCCTCCCTCGGACACGGGGCCGTTCTCAGCCGGATCCGCTCCACCGAACCAGGGGTTCTTCTGCTTGCCGCAGTAGAATTCGGCGTACCGGGCGGTATCGAAGTACATGCCGTAGCCCTTGTTGGTGACGAAGAAGGGGACGGGGGCATGGCTCTCGCCGTTGGGCGTCACGGGGTCGGCGTTCACGTCCATTTTCAGCTTGCGGCCTCTGTGGCTGAACTGCTTCAGCTGAAGACCGAAGCCGAAGATCTGGCAGTCGTCCTCGATGGGGAATTCCAGCACGCAGCCGGAGGCGGTCTCCTTGAACAGGAAATTGGAGGCGGGATAGCGGACCTCGCTCTCGCGGTAGTCGAAGCCGTCGCAGAACGCGGAGGGAACAAGGGCTTCCGGGGTTCCGAAGGTGAATTTTTTCATGGCAGGCTCCTGATTATTTCAATATCGGTTCCGCTTCGCGGCGGAAGGATATGGGATGCTCGCGGTACTGTGAATATTATACCGCCCGGCGGTTGCAAAGTCAAGGGTACCCCGCAAGATCGGACGGGATCGGCGCGGTTCGGGAGGCCCGGGATCCCACAGGCGGCGCAAAAAACGTACCGCCGGAACCTTTCCGCCTCCCGGTGCGTCTAATTGTCAAAATCAAAAAACGGGAGGCAGAACCCATGAAGCGTCTGATCCGGTCCGCCGTCCTCCTTCTGTTCCTCTGTGCGCCTCTCCTTCTGTCCGGATGCGCCGCGCCCTTCTCCTTCGTCCTCCGATGGGGCCCCGGCGGAAGCTCCTATGACAGCGCCTCCGGGATCCTCATCAAAACCACCGACGCCGCGTCTCCGGACCGGTTCCGCACCGTGTTGAGGCTGAGCCGGGAGGAGACCGCCGCCCTGTCCCGCCTGGCCGAAGCGGCGGATCTCTCCGCCGTACCGGACGCCCCGGAGTCCTACGATCCCTTCTCTCCTCCCGGTAACGGTCCGCGCCTGTGGAGCAAGCCGGCGTTCTCCCTGGAGCTGGAGCTGAGAGACGGACGCGGCGTCAAGCGGATCCGGTGTCCCAGCCTGCCCCCGGCGTTCTTCTCCCTGACCGAAGAGGATCTGCCGGAGCCTTACGATGAAACGGGAGAGGCCTTCTCCGCCCTGGTCCGCCGGATGTTCCTTGTGATCTTCGGCTCCGAGGAATGGCGCGCCCTCCCGGACTATGAGGTTCTGTACCAGTGACGACAACCGGGTGTGTCCGCGCAAAAAGGGACCGCCGTATGAACTCTTCAAGGGAGAGCGATACGGCAGCCCCGTTTTTTATTCCTTTGTGTACAGCCGGATTTCAGCCGCGCGGCCGGATCAGGCGTTCTCTCCCTCTCCGGTCCGGCAGACCAGCGCGCCGTTTTCCGCGTCCACGGTGACGGTGTCTCCCTCCTTCAGGCTTCCGCCGAGGATGGTGCGGGCGATGAGGGTCTCCACCTTCGCCTGCAGGTACCGCTTCATGGGACGCGCGCCGTAGACGGGATCGTAGCTCTGCTCGATGACCAGATCCTTCGCCGCCTCCGTCAGGCACAGGCGCAGGTTCTGCTCCTCCAGCCGCTTCGACAGGGACGCCGTCAGGAGATCCACGATGCCGCGGATGTTTTCCTTCGTCAGGGGCTTGAAGAACACGCACTCGTCGATGCGGTTCAGGAACTCCGGACGGAAGGACCGCTTCAGAAGCGCCGAGACCTGCTCCTTCGCGTCCATGGTGATCTCGCCGCGGCGGTCGATGCCGTCCAGCAGGATCTGGGAGCCCAGGTTGGAGGTCATGATGATGATGGTGTTCTTGAAGTCCACGGTGCGGCCCTGGGAATCCGTGATGCGGCCGTCGTCCAGCACCTGCAGCAGGATGTTGAACACGTCCGGATGGGCCTTCTCGATCTCGTCGAAGAGGACCACGGAGTAGGGCTTTCTGCGCACGGCCTCCGTCAGCTGTCCGCCCTCGTCGTAGCCCACGTATCCGGGAGGCGCTCCGATCAGACGGGACACGGAGAACTTCTCCATGTACTCCGACATATCGATGCGGACCATGTTGTGCTCGTCGTCGAACAGGGACTCCGCCAGAGCCTTGGCCAGCTCGGTCTTGCCGACGCCGGTGGGACCCAGGAAGATGAAGGACCCGATGGGCCGGTTGGGATCGGCGATTCCGGCGCGGGAACGGATGATGGCGTCCGTCACGGCGGAGACCGCCTCGTCCTGTCCGATCACCCGGCGGTGCAGGATCTCGTCCAGATGCAGGATCTTCTCCCGCTCGCCCTCCATGAGCTTCGCCACGGGGATGCCGGTCCAGCGGGCCACGATCTCGGCGATCTCCTCCTCGGTGACGGTGTCCCGCACCATGGGATCGTTCTTCTTGTTCTCCGCCGCGGCCTGGGCCTCCTCCAGCTTCTTCTGCAGCTCGGGCAGGGTGGAGTAGCGGAGCTTGGACGCCTTTTCGTATTCGTAATTCCGCTGGGCCGCTTCCATTTCGGCGGTGGCGGACTCGATCTCGGCCTTCAGGGTCTTGGTCTGCTCGGCGGCATTCTTTTCCAGCTCCCAGCGGGACTTCATCTCGTTGAAGCGGTCCCGCTCCTCGGCCAGCTCCGCCGTCAGCTTCTCCAGTCTGTCCTTCGAGAGCTCGTCGGTCTCCTTTTTCAGGGCTACCTCCTCGATCTCCAGCTGCATGATGTGGCGGCGGCAGTCGTCCATCTCGGCGGGCATGGAATCCATCTCGGTCCTGAGGGCGGCGCAGGCCTCGTCCACCAGATCGATGGCCTTGTCGGGCAGGAACCGGTCGGTGATATAACGGTGGGACAGGGTGGCGGCGGCGATGAGGGCCCGGTCGTGGATGGTGACGCCGTGGAAGATCTCGTACCGCTCCTTCAGACCGCGGAGGATGGACACCGTGTCCTCCACCGTGGGTTCATCCACCATGACGGGCTGGAACCGGCGCTCCAGAGCCGCGTCGGATTCGATATACTTGCGGTACTCGTCCAGGGTCGTTGCGCCGATGCAGTGGAGCTCGCCCCGGGCCAGCATGGGCTTCAGAAGGTTGCCGGCGTCCATGGAGCCCTCGGTCTTGCCCGCGCCGACGATGGTGTGCAGCTCGTCGATGAAGAGCAGGATGCGGCCGTCGGACTGCTTGATCTCGTTCAGCACCGCCTTCAGCCTCTCCTCGAATTCGCCGCGGTACTTGGCTCCGGCTACCAGCGCGCCCATATCCAGGGCGAAGACCGTCTTATCCTTCAGACCCTCCGGCACGTCGCCGCGCATGATCCGCTGGGCCAGGCCCTCGGCGATGGCGGTCTTGCCCACGCCGGGCTCGCCGATCAGCACGGGGTTGTTCTTGGTCTTCCGGGACAGGATGCGGATCACGGAGCGGATCTCGCTGTCGCGCCCGATGACGGGGTCCATCTGCTGCTTTCTCGCTCTTTCCACCAGATCCGTGCCGTACTTCTTCAGGGCCTCGTAGGTCTCCTCGGGATTGTCGGAGGTCACCCGGGAGCTGCGCACTCCGGCCAGGGCCTGCATAAAGGCGTCCTTCGTCAGGCCGAACATCCGGAACAGCTCCTTCAGCCGGTCCGTGGGCTTGTCAAAGACGGCCAGCATCAGGTGCTCCACGGAGATATAGTCGTCCTTCATCTGCGCGGCGATCTTTTCCGCCAGATCCAGGCACCGGTCGCACTCGGGGGATACGTAGATCTTGTCGGGCTCCCGTCCGCTTCCGGTGACGCCGGGGATGCGGGAGAGGATCTTGTCCAGCTCGGCGAGGAAGGCGTCGGTGTCACACCCCATCTTCTGGAAGATGGAGCCGATGAGTCCTCCCTCCTGGGACACCAGGGCGTAGGTCAGGTGCTCCGGGGCGATCTGCATGGCGTTGCGCTCCAGGGCGATGCTCTGGGCGTTCTTGACGGCGTCCAGAGACTTGCGGGTCAGCTTTTCCGCGTTCAGCATATATGGTCACTCCTTATTATCTTGATCGTTTGTTGTGTCAACCCGTCCGTTCGTCTACACCACGCCGGACTGGCTCTTGATGAAGGCCTTCATGTCCCGGTCGAACCGGCGGACGTATTCGGAGATCCGCTCCGCGAAGACCTCTGGATCCGTGCCCTCCGGCGGCGCCGCGATGGAACGGGTCAGCCTGCCGGGGGAGACGGTGAAGGCGGGAGGATCCTCCGGGGAGGCACGGGTCTCCGCGTCGATCCGCAGGCGGAAATACCGGTCCGCCAGGGTGAGAAGCTCCTCGCTGGTGGTGCGGAAGGTGACGGTCAGCTCCCCGACGCTCCCGTTCTCCGGCTGAGGGCGCAGGCGCAGATCGTACCGCACCGTGGGCCTGTACCGGTATTCCAGCGAGGTCTTGAAGAACATGGCCGGCTGATTGGGCGTGAAGAAGGGCGCCAGCTCTCCGTCCCCGTCCATGAGCCGGGTCACCGCGTCCAGCACTGACTCGATCCGCTTCTCCGGCGTCACGAGGGAGCAGTATTCCGCCAGGATCCGGTTCACCAGCTGGGACCGGTTCATGCCCTGACGGGTGGCCAGCCGGTCGATCCGGGAGACAACCTCGTCCGAAAGGATCAGACTGTACAGGGATTTTGCCATGGAATCCGCCTCCTTGTTCCGCTTCGCGTCTTTCCGGGAAGAGAATGGAATAAACAGGGCACAGTTCTGTAAGAAAATGTCAATTTTTTTGCACATCCGCCTGAAAACCGGATTCTGCCGGTCTGACGGGGTCTCTCCGCACATTCTCTCTCCGGGCAAGTCTATTATACCACGGAAATATAATTTGTCAATGGTTTTATATAAATTTCTTCTCAAAATATTTTTGCCCCCTCCCAGATCAAGACTGCGGAACGATCCGTGATCCCTCGGCGGGAGGGAGCCGCGGGAGGAGGATTATGAAAATGTAAACAATTTTTTATTCCCCTTGACGAACGGCGGCAATCGCGCTATACTTGTCATGCTATCAGGCAAAAGAAAGGAAGATATAACAATGAAGAAAACCATCAGTCTGATTCTGGCCCTCATGCTGGCGGCCGGCGCCTTCGCCTCCTGCTCGGCTAAGGACACAGTGGAAAACGCCGTCGACAATGCGGCGAACGCGGTTTCCGACGCGGCCGAAGCAGTGGGTGACACCGTTGCCGACGCAGCCGAGGACGTGAAGGACGCCGCCGGTGAAGCGGTCGAAAACGCGGGCGAGGCCCTCGAAAACGCCGCCGACGCGGTCGAAGAGGCCGTGGAGGACGTGAAGGAAGCCGCCGCCGAGGTGGTGGTTGCCGAGAAGGAGGAGGGCACCCTCTTCGATCAGATGGACACCTGGCACTGGCGCTCCTTTGAATGCCAGTACATCGACGGCAACGGGGAGTTCTCCGGATGGGCCGCCGGCGGTCACTACGAGAACGACGAAATGGCCGAGTTCATCGAGCAGAATCCCGAATGGTACAAGGACACGGCCATGATGAGCGCCTGGGAAGAGGCTGACGCTCCCTTCGGCGACGCCATCAACGCCTCCATCGCCGCGGACACTCCCTGGACCTCCGACCCGACCAACAACCACGGCATGATGTTCTACAAGACCTTCAACGTGACGGATGTGTCCGAGAGCTCCCTCTACGAGCTGTACATGTTCTACGACAACACCGTCTACTGCTACATCAACGGCGAGCCCTACTTCATCCTGGACGGCAACTGCGTGACCCAGGACTGGAACGGCGGCTACGACCTCATCAAGTGCAACCAGGGCGACAAGACCCTGAGAGAGTTCCTCCACGAGGGCGAGAACTACATCGCCGTCTCCATGAAGGATGCCTGGGGCGGACGTGAATTCGACTGCTACATCTCCTATGAGCTGGGCTCCACCAAGCGCGACCTCGAGCTGATCCCCCAGGGCGCCGAGTATCAGTACACCGTGTTCAACGCTCCCTACATCGACGGCGAGGGCAACGCGGAGGGCAGCGCGGCCGGCGGTCACTTTGAGCCCGACGAAATGGCCGACTACATCGCCGCTCACCCGGACTACATGAGCGACACCGCCACCGCCTCCTCCTGGCCCACCGGAAAGGCTCCCATGAGCTCCGGAGCCGAGGGCTGGGAAGGCGCCAACCACGGTCTGTTCCTCTATAAGACCTTCACGGTGGACAACCTGGACGACGTGAAGACCTGCGACGAGTTCAACCTCTTCGGCGACTACGACAACGCGGTCCACGTGTTCCTCAACGGCGTCGAGATCTACACCGACGACGGCGAGGCGGTCACTCAGGACTGGCAGTACGGCATCAACGCCGCGCTGGACAAGGATCTGGTTCTCTCCGCGCTGAAGAGCGGCGAAAACTACCTGTTCGTCACCGTCAAGGACGCCTGGGGCGGCAGAGAATGGAACTGCGGCTTCAGAGCCCACTGGAACTGATTTCCCTTCCGACACAGTATACGCAGGCGCGGTTCGTTCCAATCGCAAAAGCGGCCTCCGGATCAACCTCCGGGGGCTGTTTTTCGGACCGTGCCGTCCCGCATGATCCGAGAACGGAGGTCCCATGACGCACGATCTGATCCTCCCCGAACAGACGGTCCCCCTGGTGTGCCGGTGGTTCGAGAAAAACGGCCGTTCCCTTCCCTGGCGCGAAACGTCGGATCCCTACCGGATCTGGCTGTCGGAGATCATGCTCCAGCAGACCCGGATCGAGGCCGTGATCCCCTATTACCGGCGGTTCCTCGAGGCGTTTCCCGATCCCGCGGCCCTGGCCGACGCGCCCGACGACCGGCTCATGAAGCTGTGGGAGGGGCTGGGCTACTATTCCCGCGCCCGGAACCTGAAAAAGGCGGCGCAGATCGTCGTCCGGGAATACGGCGGATCCCTTCCCCCCGACGCGGGCCTTCTCCGGCGCCTGCCCGGGATCGGCGAATACACGGCGGGGGCGGTGGCATCGGTGGCGTTCGGTCTTCCGGAGCCCGCGGTGGACGGCAACGTGATGCGGGTCCTGTCACGGCTGGCCGCCGTGGAGGAGGACGTGACGCTTCCGGCCGTGAAAAGGACCTTTTCCGACGCCCTGCGCAGGATCTATCCCATGGGCCGGGAGGCCGCGCTGTTCACGGAGGGGCTCATGGAGCTGGGCGAGGTGGTCTGTCCCCCGGCCGGAGAGCCCGACTGTGCCGTCTGCCCTCTCCGGGAGCTGTGCCTGGCCCGGGCCGCGGGGGAGATCTCGCGCTATCCGGTGCGGTCCCCCAAAAAGGAGCGGCGCGTCGAACATCTCACCGTCTTTCTCCTGCGGACCGGGGACGGGCGGACTCTTCTGCGCAGAAGGCCCGCGGAAGGTCTTCTCGGAGGGCTCTGGGAGTTCCCCCATCTGGAAGGCCGGATCGTCCTGACCGGTCATACCGGACAAATCCCCCTGTGTCCCTCCGATCAGCCCGCGGGAGGAGCGGCGGAGCCCGGAGAGGTCCTCGGACGGCTCCTGCCCGGGATCGAGGCGTCTGCGGCGGCGGATCCGGTGTATCTCGGAGAGGCGAAGCACCTCTTCACCCACGTGGAGTGGCGCATGACGGGATATGAGATCCCTCTGGCGGAAGCATCCCTCCCCGCCTCCGCCGACGAGATCTGGGCAAAGCCCGCAGAGATCCGGGGAGAGCTGGCCGTACCCACCGCCTTCCGGGCCTGGGTGAGGAAGCTCCGGTAATTCCCGCGCCGTTGCAATCGCCGGGAAGATATGGTATAATCGTGAAAAAAAGAAAAGAGCGGCAGAGCGCGCCGCGGAAAGCGTGAGGAAAGTGCAGATTTCGGAGAGGATCCGTCGGCTGGCGGATCGGGCGGAGGAGGAGATGAGCGGGACGTTCCGGCGGATCGACCGGATCGCGCGGGACAACACGGAGCACATGCTGGACTGCTTCCGGGAGGCGCAGGTGTCCGAATCCCTGTTCGCGCCCTCCACGGGCTATGGCTACGGCGACGTGGGACGGGACCGCATCGACGGTTTGGCGGCGGCGGTGTTCCGGGCTTCGGCGGGCTTTATGCGGCCTTCCCTTCTGTCCGGAACCCACACCCTGACGGTGATGCTCTTCGGCGTGCTCCGTCCGGGAGACGTCATGCTCTCCGTCACCGGCGTGCCCTACGACACCATCCTGCCGGTCATCGGCATCGACGAGAACGGCCGTCCGGCGGCGGGAGAAGGCGGCATCTCCGAGGGCTCCCTCCGGGACTGGGGCGTGGAATTCCGTCACGTGCCCCTGACCGACTCGACGGACGCTCCCGTGGATTTCGCCGGAATGCGGGACGCCATGGCACAGGCCGGGGAACGGCTGAAAATGATCTACATCCAGCGCTCCCGGGGATACGCGGAACGGCCCTCCCTCAGCGTGTCCCTGATCCGCCGGACGGCGCGTTTCGCCGCTCAGTGCGCGGAGGAGCTCGGAATCCCGCGCCCCATCGTCGCCGTGGACAACTGCTACGGGGAGTTCACCGAGGAGACGGAGCCCTGCTTTGTCCCGGCGGATCGTCCGGACGAGGCGGCGGCGGACCTGATGGCGGGCTCCCTCATCAAGAATCCCGGCGGCGGCATGGCGGACGTGGGCGGCTACATCGTGGGCGGCGGGGAATACGTGCGCCTCTGCGGCAGCCGTCTGACCTCCCCGGGCGTGGGACTGGAGGTGGGCGCTTCCCTGGGGCAGAACCGGAACCTCATCAAGGGCCTGTTCTACGCGCCTCATACGGTGGCCCAGGCTCTGAAAACCGCCCATCTGGCGGCCTGGATGTTCGAGAAGCTGGGCTACCGGGTGTCTCCCGGCTGGGAGGAGGTCCGGGCGGACATCGTCCAGTGCGTGGAGTGCGCCTCCCCGGAGGGTCTGTCCGCCTTCTGCCGGGGGATCCAGTCCGCCAGCCCCATCGACGCCCACGTGACCCCGGAGGCCTGGGACATGCCCGGCTACGCGGATCCTGTCATCATGGCGGCGGGCGCGTTCACCGGCGGAGCCTCCATCGAGCTGTCCGCGGACGGTCCCATGCGTCCTCCGTACACGGCCTTCATGCAGGGCGGACTCACCTACGAGAGCGCCCGGCTGGCGGTGATGGCGGCGGCGGACAGGATTGCGGAGCAGACAGGCCGCTGACCGGACCAGATACCGGCCCCGTCGGAACTGAATACGAAAACGCCGCCGCACGGCTCCTTCTTCGGAGATCATGCGGCGGCGCGGTTTCATATCGGACAGGCGGGACTTTATCCCTGTATCTCCTCCCGCAGGCGCAGGGCCAGGAGCGGATGCCGTGTGGTGATGTTGTACACCCCCAGGCGGAGGAGGCGGCGGATCTCCTCCTCGCTGTCGGCGGTCCAGCAGGAGAAGCCGATCCCCATGGCCTTCGTCCGGGCGAGGGTCTCCTCCGTGGCAAACCGATAGGGCATATTGAGAATCCTCGCGCCGCTTCCGGCCATGGAGGCCAGGGCGGGCTCAAAGTCCCCGAAGTCCCAGATGCTGTACCAGAACTCCCCGCCTTCCCGGCCGATGAGGGCTTCCTCCCCCATACAGCTTCCGGTGAAGACGATCTGTCCCGCCATGTCCCGGGCGTTCGCCTCCCTCATGACCGCCGCGGCCAGACCGTCGGTCTTCACGTCGCAGTTCACCCGGACCGCGGGCTTTTCCTTCAGCAGATCGAGAAAATCCCCGAAGGCCACGCACCGGGCGGGATCCCCGAGGTCGTGGGACAGATACAGAAGCCCGTTCTGCTCCCGGATGTCGATTTCCAGCATTTCCGAGCCGCAGGACAGGGCGGTGCGGATGTGGTCCATGCTGTTGGGAGCGGTCCCTTCGCAGCCGGAATGGGCGGTGATGATGGTTTTCATGCGGTTCCTCCCGAAGTTCGTCGTATGAATTCGCGTTACCTATGATACGCCGGAGCGGGGGATTTGTCAAGGGGTACGGGATCCTCCTCCTCTTCCTTCTCACGCTTCATCTTGTCCTCGCCGTGCCGCTTCACGAATCTCGCGTACAGCAGGACGGCGGCCAGGCAGACGATCATATCCGTCACGGGCGTCGCCGCCACAATGCCGTAGACCGGCCATACCAGCCGCAGAAGGAACATCATGGGGATATCCAGCGCGCCCTTCCGCATGAGAGCCAGAGCCAGGGACGCGCGGCTCCGTCCCACTCCCTGAAAGATGGAGATGCAGGCGTAGGCCCAGGCGGAGAAGGGACCGCCCAGACAGAGGATCCGCAGGAACTCCGCGCCGTACACGATGGACTCCCCGCCGTTCTGGTTGAACAGCCGCACCAGGGGCATGGCGAAGGCGAAGGACGCCGCCGTGCAGAGGAGCGCCAGAACGATGGAGCCGCCTGCCGAGAGCCGCACCGCCGAGCGCATCCGCTTTCTCATGCCGGCGGCGTAGGTGTAGCCGATCAGGGGAAGAACGCCCTGGGACATGCCGCGGACGATGCAGTGGGCCAGCATATTGATCTTCTTGGCCACGCCGATCCCTGCCTGAGCGGGAACGCCATTGTGCGCCATGAGGTTGTCGAGAACAGCGTAGGACAGGTTCTCGCAGAAGGTCATGAGGCAGGCGGGCGCTCCCGTGGCCAGAACCTCCTTCACCGTGTCCCCTCCGGCCCGGCGGGGCTTCAGGGTCAGACGGGTCTCTCCCCGGGTCTTTACGATGAAATGAGCGGCGAGAAAATACAAAAAGGCGCAGAAATTGGAGATCAGCGTGGCCAGAGCGGCGGCCATGACCTCCTGCCCGCGGGGAAAGATCACGAACATGAAGAGCGGGTCCAGAAGGATGTTCAGAACGCCTCCCAGCCCGATGCCCGCCGACGCCGCCAGGGACCGTCCCTCCGCCCGCATCAGATGGCCCATCAGGGTGTTCTCCGCGGTGACGACGCCGCCCACGGTGACGGTCCAGAAGAGATACCCCGCCGCAAACCCGTGGACCGAATAACTCCCGCCGCCCAGCAGGTTCACGAAGGGATCCCGCAGGATCAGGCACAAAAGACCGTAAAGGGCGGACGCGGCGAAGCAGCCCCAGAAGGCGAAGGAGGAGGCGTCCCGGGCCTTCTCCGGATTGCCGGCCCCGTTGGCGCGGGAGATGACCCCCACGGCCCCGATGCCGAACAGATTGGAGATGGCTGAGAGGATCATGAAGGCCGGCATGCAGACCGCCGCCGCCGTGATCATGGCGTCCGTGCCGTTCTGCCCGATGAAGAAGGTGTCGGCCATGTTGTAGAGCACAAGGATCACCTGGCTGACGATGGTCGGCAGGGCAAGGCGCGCCACCGCTTCCCAGACAGGCGCTTCCGCGAACAAAGCTTCCCGCTTCAGAGATCGTTCCATGCTGTCCTCCCGGGCCCGGCTCCGCTCCCTTCGGAAGGATCCGAAAAAAGGGAGCGGCCGGCTTGCGTTTCTCGGGTAAATATGTTATACTATATCACCGGTCCGGCATAAAGTCAAATTATGATTCGGTTGACTGTGATTCCGGAATTTTATGGCACGGCCGCAGGAGGAGGATCAGAGCGCATGTTCAGCACAAGACTGGAGACGCTTCTCATGGTGGCGGAAAAGCAGAACTTCACACAGGCGGCCCAGGCGCTGTCCCTGACCCAGCCCGCCGTCAGCCACCACATCGCCTCCCTGGAGGAGGAGCTGGGCGCGAAGCTGTTTCAGCGGGGGAAAAACCGTCTTCTGGTGACGCCGGAGGGGGAAATCGTCCTGAAATACGCCCGCCGGGCCCACGCTCTGTACGAAAAGATGCTGGAGGAGCTGTCCGACGAGGCCCGGGACATGACCCGCGTGAAGATCGGCATCACCCACACCTCGGAAAGCAACATCATCACGGAGGTGCTGGGAAAGTACGCCAGCGAGGAGGGACACCGCCGGAGCATAACCATTCTGACGGATACGATAAACAATCTTTATGATATGCTGTCCGATTACCGGATCGATCTGGCCGTGGTGGAGGGACGCCCCCGGGATCCCGGCATCTCCGCCCTGCTGCTGGACACGGACTATCTGGTCTGCGTGCTGTCCAACAACCACCCCCTGGCGAAGCGGAGCATGGTGACCCTCACGGACATCCGGAAGGAAAACCTGATCCTGCGCCTGCCCAACTCCGGGACGCGGAACCTCTTCGTCTCCGCCATCGAGCAGATGAACATGACCATCGAAGACTTCCAGGTGATCCTGGAGGTGGACAACATCGCCACCATCAAGGACCTGGTCCGGAAGGACATGGGGATCTCCATTCTGGCCAAATCCGCCTGCATCGACGAGCTGAAGAAGGGGAAGATCACCGTCCTGCCCATCGAGAATCTGTCCATGATCCGGGAAATCAACATCCTCTACCACAGCGACTTCGCCCACCGGGAGATGCTGCAGGAGCTGATGCAGCTGTACCGGGACACCGCCCGGCTGTATCTTTGATCCGGAATGCTCCGCCGTTCCCGCTCCGGAACAGGAAAAAGCCGGGACTTACCGCCGTTTTCCCGTGAAACGCCTTGCATTTTTGCCGGAATCGGCGTATAATGTATACAATTTGTGCTGATTCATGAGGAAACGACATGCATAAGCCCTTCCGGATCCTGTTTCTGATCCTTCTGGTTGCCGTATGCTTCTCGGCGGCCGCCCTTCCCGTATCCGCCGATCTGGCCGCGGACGGCAAAATCGTCGTGGTGCTCGACGCGGGCCACGGCGGAATCGACGGCGGAACCGCTGCCGGAAAGCGAACCGAAAAAGAAAACAACCTGCTCATCGCCCAGACCCTGGCGGACATTCTCGACAACAACGGGAACTTCAAGGTCATCCTCACCCGGGACACGGACGTATACCTGACCTTCATCGAGAGGACCCTCGTGGCCAAGGAGAACAACGCCGACCTCTTCATCTCCCTGCACTGCAACTCCTCCACGGAGTCCTATCCCAACGGCAGCACCGCCTACATCTCCGTGGTGGACCGCTTCGCCGCCTGGGATCTGGCCGGATCCCTTCTGGACAACATCTCCGCCGCCGTGCCCATCCGCCGGGGCAAGATCGAACAGCGGGAGGACACGGGAGGCAGCGCCGGCATCTATTACTGGAACGCGGAGCGCCAGTGGGACATGCCCGGCGATTCGTCCCTGGGCGTCAAGAGCGACTACTATTCCGTCATCACCTTCTGCTCCAAGTTCGGCATTCCCTCCATGATCCTGGAGCACGGCTACTGCTCCAATCCCGGCGACGACGCGGTGCTCTCCGACGACGCCAGCATCTGGGCCATCGCGGACGCCGAAGCCCGGGCCATCATCCAGTACTACACCGGCCACGAGCACGTCTTCGGGCCTGTGGAGACCGACTATCCCTCGAGCTGCATGTGGCACGGCACCGCCTCCTCCCGCTGCACGATCTGCGGAGCCAAGAGCGGCACCGTCGACCTGCCCGAGGCCCCGGAAAACCACTACTGGCGCATCCTGGAGTCCGTCCCTCCCACCTGCACGGAGGAGGGCTACGCCAAAAAGATCTGCCAGATCGAGAACAACCTCATGCAGCAGAAGTACGGGAACGAGGTGGAGCCCGTGGAGGAGATCCTGCCCCCCGCCGGACACAGCTTCGACATCATCGACGAGACGCCCGCGGGCCACGGACAGGACGGCCACTACCTCAAGCGCTGCTCCGTCTGCGGCCTCGAGGAGGAGGAGAACATCCCCGGCGACCCCCACACCTACGAGGTCACCGAGGAGGTCCCGCCCACCTGCACCGCTCCCGGACGCCGCACCAGCCGATGCACCGTCTGCGGGGACCTGATCACCGAGGCGCTCCCCTCTCCCGGTCATCAGTACGAGCTGGACAGAACGGTCCCCGCCACGCCCACCGAGGACGGGTACGAGGTCTGGGTCTGCTCCGTCTGCGGGGATGAAAAAACGGAGATCCTCTCCGTATGCCCCCATGAGTACGACATCGCCGAAACCGCGCCCACCTGCACCGATCCCGGACGCCGCACCTACACGTGCCGGCTCTGCGGCTACGTGCGGATGGAGGAGATCCCCGCCGCCGGGCACAGCTACGAGGCCCAGATGTCCGTGGATCCCACCTGCACTGAGGAGGGCTTCTTCCGCGGCAAATGCACCGTCTGCGGAGACGTGGTCTCGGACCGGATCCCCGCCGCCGGGCACCATTTCGTCACCGCCGAGGACGGACGCCGCTTCTGCTCCATCTGCGGAGCGGAGGAAAACGGGGACGAGGTCCGCTCCCTGGGACAGGCCCTGAAAAGCCCCGTGGTCATCGCCATCACGGCGGTCATCGTCGTCCAGTTCGCCACCATCGCCGTTCTGCTGGTACGCCACAGCCGGGCCATGAAGGAGCACCGGGCGAAATTCCGGTACTGACCGGTATCGATTGAAGGAGAATCCCGGCGCCGTCCCCGACGGGCAGGCCGGATACGAATATGCTGAGCTTTGATGTAGTGATTGCCGGAGCCGGACACGCGGGATGCGAGGCGGCGCTGGCCTGCGCGAGGACCGGATTGTCCGCGGCCCTCTTCACCCTGTCCCTGGACGCCGTGGCCAACATGCCCTGCAACCCCTCCGTGGGCGGAACCGGCAAGGGTCACCTGGTCTTCGAGATCGACGCCATGGGGGGCGAGATGGGATACATCGCCGACCGGGCCACCATGCAGTCGAGGACCCTGAACGAAAGCAAGGGCGCCGCGGTCCGGTCCAAGCGGGTCCAGGCCGACCGGAGAAAATACGCCGCCCTGATGAAGCACACCCTGGAGGAGACCCCCGGCCTGCGCCTGATCCAGGGCGAGGTCACGGGGATCCTGACGGAGCGGGACGGGGACGGCGTCCTCCGGATCACGGGCGTCGAAACCTCTCCCTTCGGCACGGTAAAATGCCGGGCGGCGATCCTCTGCACCGGGACGTATCTCGGCGGCGTGACCCACGTGGGC
>Ga0256405_10005790_pt1 | contig 20736 bp, 16 predicted proteins | sample RumenRJG_02DNA_FD_189096 | JGI IMG/M metagenome (GOLD analysis project Ga0256405, IMG submission 189096) | Bovine rumen microbial communities from Lethbridge, Alberta, Canada - RJG_02 | ecosystem: Host-associated > Mammals > Digestive system > Stomach > Rumen | place: Canada: Alberta... | reverse complement strand
CAATTATGGCCTACTTACTTGCCTGTGCAAAGGTAACTATTTTCCCAGTGAATCTGTAGCGCAGGGATGGAAATGTTATTTCCCGTTTTGCTCAGGGAAAGGCCCCGGTGGTGAACTGAGTAGTTACTTATTTCTTGTTATATTTGCAGCACATAATCTTTATAAAAATAAACGTAAACTTAACTTTTGACATTCATGGGAAGAAAATTACTTTTCTTAGCAGCCATAGGAGTTACCGCATTAAGCGGAGCTCAGGCAGATGCTCAAAATTTGACAGGTAGAGCGGTGGCTGACAATCCGGCCAAGTCCCTAATGATTTCGAAAGCGCAGAGTAAGACACCAGTGGCTCAGGTCATGCGCTCGAATTTACCGACCGACTATGGTACGCCTGTTGAAGTAATCAATGAGGATTTTTCTTTGATGACGGCTGGTACTTATGGACAGCCCGACTCCACAGTTACAATTACCTCTGACACGATCTCTAAGTATCCGTTCTGGATCAACATGCTGCCCGAATATACGCATCAGGCTGGCTGGGGCGGTCACTATTTGTCACCTGCGGGGGGATGTGTAGCTACCAGCTATTCTGATGGTGGAAACCTCAATACTCCTATGCTTGACTGTAGTGGCAACCAAGGCGTTGTGTTCCTTGAGTTTAAAGCCCGAACAGATGTTGGGGTTGATGGCCAGTACCTCTTAGTCGAGGCAGCTGAAACCTTTAATATGCAACCATCATGGAATACTTTAGGCACAGTTGTACTGACAGACCTTTCTTCTGACTGGAAGACCTACACTGTGAAGTTCTACAATGCCGGCCAGTACACGCTGTTCAATATTGTAAGACAACAGATGGCACAGGACGATGTGGTTCGCCGCATTTATTTGGATGATGTGCGCGTCTACACCATTGATCCGTTTATTGCCATGCCGACAGCACTGCCTTACACTGACTATGATGGTGAAAGCTTCATGGCGCATTGGACAAAAGTTGATGGCGCTGTAAGCTATCGACTCAATGTTTACAGCAAAGACGTCACCGGAGACTACGGTAATGAACAAACAACGATCAACTACGTGTTGAAGGATTTTGCCGTAGAGGATACCGCTTACACAGTTGAGAATGTCGAGTCGGGTAAGACCTATTATTACACCGTTCAAGCTGTAAATTCAGACGGGAAAGTGTCTTTTGAATGCCCAGAGGCTGAAGTCTATGATCTGGTAGCTCCATCTCTCGAAGATGCTAATGTTGGGGCGGACAGCACTTACACGGCAAAATGGGATGCAGTGCCGTCTGCAGAGGTTTACAACTACTGGGCATCATATCAGCGAATGGCTACAAGCACAGGTAAATTCAATGTGACCAATGAATCTCTCGACAATCTGGAGATGACTGACGGTTCAGAGATCACCTGGAGCTTTGATGAACCTTCTTACTATTCATACGACAACTACGTGATCAAACCTTTCCAGACTCAAGCTGGTTGGATAGCAAAGCAAGGTCTTCCTTACCCTGGCTGTGTTTGCGTGGATGGATGGCAGTATATGTTCAACCATGCAGATGCTGGTCTCGTATCACCCGAGCTTGATCTGTCAAAGGATGGTGGCAAGGTAAATGTGCAAGTTGATCTCAGAGGCGATCACGGTGAAGTTTGGTTTGCAGATAATACACACGAAACTCGTTACACTCGTGCAGCTTTTGCTCTCTTTAACTGGAATGAGCAGAAGGGTGACTTCGAGCAGGCTGAGCTTATTTATGATAATGATCTACCAGAGGATGAGTTTAAGACCAGCACGGTGACCTTCACAAAGGGAACCAGCCGTTCGAAGATTGGTATCTATGCAGTATACGCCCCGGCACACCTCTATCTGAAGAATCTCGTCGTAAGCCAGGACTACAAGGCTGGTGAGACATTCTTGGATCCTTTCTATTATGGACGATACTTAGAGGGTACCGAGACGACGGTAAAGGTTCCTCAATATGCGGTCACCTCACCCATCTCACACAAGGTGTCCGCCGTTAAGACTAATCCCAGAACACGCGAGCAGAAAGAGAGCGCCTTCTCCAAGGTGAAGCAGGTGGGCAACGTCTACAACGGCATTGGTTCTGTCTCGCTGAGTAACGCACCCGTGCAAGTGGTCAACGGAAAACTCACTGTGACTGGAAATGAGGTAGTGAATGTCTATTCGCTCAACGGAACGCTTGTATACAGCGGCAAGGCTGAAGGCAACACGTTGACCGTGCCCTTACAGAGCGGCTCCTATATTGTCAAGATTGGAAAACAAAGCATAAAAGTTGTGTTCTAAAAGGGGCACCTTTTTACAGCTCTAAAATCTAAACTACTTGCCTTCGTTCGCTCCTTTGGGGGTATACAATTTGCTCCCTTAGGGCGAACGGATTCTCTTTGAAATCAATAATCAATCATTCAACTTACCTGCTAATGATGAAAAAACTATTTCTGTCATGTATATCCGCAATGGCTTTCACTTTGGCTGTACATGCCGCACAACCTGGTGAAAATCCTACTGCGAAAAAAATTGTTGACTTGAATGAATATAAGGGTGTTTTGATGTACGGCGCAACTATGCTCGATGCCTCTGGCCCTACTCATTACGTCAAGTTTTACAGCAAGAAAGGATACGAACTAACAAATGTAGCCCCAATCGATCCGGCTGATGACGGTATGCATTTGATAAAACTCAGATGCGGCACTCTCTGTGGAGATACCTATTATGGATATATTTGTCGTGTGTTCACTTTTGTAGACCAGCCCAACCAGTTTGTTTCTATAGATTTCAACACTGGAAAAGTAAATGTTATTCATCAATTCGAATTTACAGACGAATGGCCTACAATATACGAAATGGCTTATGACCGCGAAAGAAAAACATGCTGGGCCCTGGCTCGAGGAACAAGAGATTATGCTACGAGTGATGTTTATGAGATAAATACCACCGACGGCTCTTTCTCACGCGTAGCTGAACTGGACTATTACGCATGGGCTATGGCTGTTGACTACGATGGCAATGCCTATGTGATCAAAGGGAAACCCGATTCTAAGAATGAATACTATGAAGGCAGCTATTTGGTCAAGTTAGACGTAGACGAAGACTTCGCCTCTGTAGATTCAACAGAATTAAAGGTAGATGGCCAATCCGTAATCCCTAACTTTGACCACTCAATGGATTTCGACAACAACTCAAACTTGCTTTACTGGTTAAGCACGAGCAACGATGGATATCAACGCCTCTACAAGATTGACCCAAAGAAGAAGACCATGGTAAAAGAATCCGACATGGTTTACAACGAGGTTGTTGGTCTTGCTATTCCTTTTGAGGGAGCAGACAGTCGTGAAGCTGCTGGAAAGGTGACAAATTTGACTGCAAGTTCACCTGACGATGGTACAATGAAGGCATCTTTGAGCTGGACAAACCCCTCAGTAAACTGGCGTGGTGACAATCTGACTGAGTTCAAGGAGGTAACGGTGAGCCGTGGCACTCGCGATAATGTGGTGGCCACTTTACCTGGCACTGCCGGTCAAGAGTGCACTTGGGACGACACTACCCCCACACAGGGCGTAGTCACCTATTATCTGACTCCTTACCGAATTAGTGGTGAGAAAGGTTTGGTAGACAGCGTGAAAGTGTTTGTTGGCCAGGATGCCCCAGGCAACGTGCAGAATCTTACAGCAAGCGCTGAGGGTAATAATGTAACTCTAAAGTGGGAAGCACCAGCAGTTAGTCATACAGGAAAGGGCTACGACAAGAGCTCTCTGCGCTATGATATTACCCGTACTCCTGGTAATAAGATTGTTGCTTCCGATGTTACCGGCACAACCTTCACGGATACAGATCCTGACTTCTTCAATTATTACACATATACCGTAACTTCAAAGAATGATTATGGTACGGGGGATAGCGAGAGTGTGAAACTCTATGCCGGTAAGGCTTATGAACCAACCTTCTTTGAGGATTTCGAAAATGCTGTTCAGGCTGCACGCTGGCAGGCAGTAGACAACGATAACACGGGCAAGACCTTCACTTATGCCGGTGGAAACTTCGAGGAGTTCAAGTGCTTCATTGACTATATGGATGCTTATAAGGCTACCGACGACTACCTCTTCAGTCCGCTTGTTCATCTGAAAGGCGGTCAGACCTATCGTGTCAGTATGCGTGCACTACTTAGAGACGTAGAACAGACTCATGCCTTCAACTTCACATATGGCAGCAAACCAACGGCAGAATCGCAACAAACAATTGCAAAGCATGAGAATCTTACAGCTCGCCAAGACTACGACGCACAGGATTTCGCCGACCTCTTCACTCCTTCAACTGACGGTGATTATTATCTTGGCGTCCGTTGTCTTAGTGCTGCTAAAGTTGCCGGTGACCGCGACATATATTTTGGCGTAAGAAACTTCAAAGTCGAGGAAGTCAAGAACAATGATATGGCTGCTGTAGCTCTCACTATTCCTTACGAGGTCTCTTTGGGCAATAAAGCATCTGCCACTGTTAAAGTGATGAATGCTGGAAAGAATGAGCAAAGCAAGTATACAGTGCAGGTTGTCGACGACAAGGGTGGCATTTGGGGTACCAAGACTATAGATGAGTCACTTGCCTCTCAAGCCACAAAGGACGTGGAGATAGAAATCACACCTGCAGGCATGGGCAAAAACAATGTCTATGGAAAGGTTGTGCTCGATGGAGACGAGAGAACTGAAAATGACACAACGTCAGCTACTCAGGTTGAAGTTAAATTGAAGGGCCTGGATTGGAACATAGAGTGCAATGGTGATGGTGCAAGTCAGTCCACTACAGAACCTATTTCCTTCCTGAATCCGTATTCAACCATGCAAACTACGTATCTTAACACAGAGTTGGGCGATAAGGACGGAAGTGTCAAGGGTATTGCTTTTGAATATACGCCTAATGATATCAGCGCTGATACAGAGGACTTCAATGTCAAGGTTTATATGGGACAAACCACAAATGACGACAGCTATAGCGACGCTTCTCAATGGGTGAACAACAGCGAACTGACTCTTGTGTATGATGGCAATCAGCACATCTCTTCCGGTACAGATTCAAAGATGCTGAAGCTGGAGCTTGACCAACCTTTTGATTACGATCACACTAAGAACCTCATCGTTCAGGTTTGGAAAGATGGTACAACTTCAGAAATGTTCCCGGCACTCTTTAATATCTACAAGACTGCCAACTGGGAAACTCATATGCTCCGTTATTCAGGCAAATATGTATTTGACTTCTCTGCCACCTCATTTGCTATGGCTGGTAAACCCGTTGCTTTCTTTGCAATTGATTTTGCCACAGGCCTCAAGACGGTTATTGCTGGTGATGGATTCTTTGTAGACTCTGCAAATGGTTTCATTTCATTAAATGGTACGGCAAGAAGCATTGAAGTCTTTGACATGCAAGGACGTTTGGTTTCTCACAGAGTCAATACCGCCCGTGTTGAGATCAACGGCATCAGTCGCGGTATGTACATCGTTCGTGTCACGGATATGAATGGAAATGTAATTTCAAAGAAAATTCTCTTAGGCAAATGAAACATCAAGCTATAATAAAATTAGCACTCTGCACAGCATCGGCTCTCCTTTTAGGAGGGTCGATTGCTCGCGCTCAAGACCAAACAGTCAGACTTGGCTATTGCAATGGCGACAAGATTGGCACCGCCCTGCGTCCACAAGGCGAGGAGGGCGCCAGCAACGAGCTGAGTGCCGCCATCAAGATTCCGAAAGAGACTTTGGCAAAATACGTGGGCGACACCATCTATCAGATCAGCTACGCCAACGACACCAAGGTGGGGGCTTTCATGACCGTTTTCATCAAGACCGACTTGGAGAGCAGGTCGGGCGGCATCGTGCAGACGGTGACCGACCACAAGGCCGGATGGAACAACGTCACCCTGAAGACTCCCTATCCTATCAAGGCCGACAAGGACATCTACATCGGCTACACCGCCTATCCCAACGCCAGCGAAATCAACGACGCTGAAATCCTCAGCACCGAATACTATCATGGCGGCACACCGGGCATGAACTGGTACGGACTGAATGGACAGTGGTGGGTGCTGAAAACGGAGATGGTGGACTACGACTTCTGCATCCGCGCCTACGCTCGCGGAAAGAACATGCCCACCAACGACATTGGCATCGACCGGGTGACAAACTACGACATGGTGAGGCAGAACAAGGAGACATCCTTGAATCTGCAAATCTCCAACTATGGCGTCGACATTGTCAACTCCTTTGTTGTGGAGGTACAGAAGAACGGAGAGACCTTCGCCTCGAAGACCGTCAACAACGTGGGACTCAATCCCAACGAGATGACCAGGGTGGAGATTCCCGATATGGTATTCCCGCAGGAGGGCAATAACTATTTCGACGTGCATGTATCCCAAGTGAACGGAGCAGACGACAGCGACCCGACCGACAATACCAAGGGTTCCTACGTCTATTGCGTGCCGCAGGATGCCACCACCTATCCCCGCACTGTACTCATGGAGGAGTTCACCTCCACGGTCAACGGAGAGTCGCTCGTGGCCGACAGTGTCTACGACCTCGCTGTTGCCAAGCGCAGCGATGTGGTATGGCTGAAGCATCATCAGAAGAACGATGAGTTCCAACTCGCTTCTGAGGCTCCCTACGACTGGTTCTTCGAGAACTACAACAGCTTCACGCCAGCCCTCATGCTCGACCGCAACATCTTTGAGATTTCTGAATGGCGCGGTCCGGCCTACTTCGTGAAGTACAACGAGCAGCTCGACGTCATGCTCGAATCCTCTGCCCAGATGCCCAGCTTCGCCAAGGTGGACGTGGGCGCGACGGTGGACAACGACGGCAAGAACGTGAATGCCACCGTTGACATCGAGTCGCAGGTGCGCGAGATGCCCCGCCAGACATCCCTGCGCCTCACGGTTGTGGCCGTGGAGGACAGCGTTGCCCTCAAGGACGGCTCTGGAAAGGAGAACGGCATCATACGCAAGTATCTCACCGACATTTGGGGAGACGAGACCGACATCACCAACAAGGCGGCACAGAAGAGCTATTCCTTCACCGTAGACCCGAAATGGAACATCGAGCACATGAGGATTGTGGCTTTCCTCAACAACTACGACACCACCAATCCGCTCAACTGCCCCGTGTTCAACACAGGCGAGAAACGCCTCGCCGGCCTCACAGCCATCCACAACATTGCCGACCAGCAGGTAGAGAAATCCTCGCTGAAACTCGAAGGCAACCACCTCATTGCTGGCGGAGGCTATCAGGTTGCCGGTGTCTACGACATGGCCGGCCGACAAGTGTCTGAGAACAACCTTGGAAAGGGCATCTACTTGGTGAAGCTCTCCAACGGCAAAGACACCCAGACCGTGAAGTTCAACATCAGATAACCCTCTGACCATCAAATCAAATAAAATTAATGAAAATGGAAAAGAACAGAATGAAACGCCTGCTCGCCACTGTGGTACTGCTCTCGGGACTGTCGCTCACGACAGCCTGGGCGCAACAGACCATGCTGGTCTACTCCATCGATGGGAGTGAGCTTGGAAAGTACAGTCTGACAGGCTCCACGAGGATCACCTTTGGAGAAGACAAGATGACTGTCAAGGAGACCGACCAGAAGTCTGCCTCCTTCAGTCTTGGCCAAGTGCGCAGCATCAAGTTTGAAGACCCCACCTCCATTCAGGGAGTCACCACCAACAACACTCGGCCCACAGTCAGGCTGAAAGGCGACCTCCTCTTCGTGGAGGGCCTCGCCAGCGAGGCTGTCGATGCCCGCATCGTTGGACTGAATGGAACCATGGTGATGCGGCTCGACCACTTCAATGGCCAGCCCATCCATGTTGGCTCACTGCCACGTGGCATCTACATTCTCAGAATCAAGAACTACTCTTTTAAATTCGTAAAATAAGTAAGCTATGAAAAAAATAATTGCAACATTAGCACTTTGTACTTCCATTGCTGGCCTTCAAGCACAAACGATCAACCGCATGGTGATTGTGCCTCAGGCAGGTTATCCACAAGGGTACGCCATCAACAATGTGGACAGTGTTTTCTTCACAACCGTAGGCCGTGCGGCTGCAGATGTTACCTTGAACAAGAGCAGTTTCTCTGCTACAGGCGACACCCTTTGGCTGGCAATTACCCCTACAGCGGATTGCGCCAAATATCGAATAACCACGGTGACCAAGGCCCGCGCAGACGTGTTGACCTCACCTGCATCGCTCGAATCCTATCTGGACAACGTGAATGCTCCAGACTATTACCAAGGCTTCACAAATGCTCAAATGACTGGTTTTGAGACACCTTTTGCGGCTGGTGCAGATTACTCCATCCTCACTTTGGGATACGACAAGTATAATACTCCGAGTGAGATCTCACGTGTGGACTTCACGACTCCTTCCACACCTTATCTTGGCAATCCAAGTGTAAGTTGGGTCGCAACAGACTCTACGACAACAACCATCACTATGACGTTCACTCCCAACAGTGATTGTGCAAGCTATACCTTCTGTCTCTTCGAAGAAGGAACTGCTGAACAGCAATTCGAGCAGTGGGCTCCGATGTTTGGCTTCGCTAATCTCAGTGATATGATCAAGCAGTTTGGCTATAACGTCTATACTTCTACTTACACCAACACGTGGACCGGTTTAGCTCCTGGCAAGAGATACGATATCTACATTCTGCCTATGGACGCTAATGATGTGTATGCTCCTCTTATCCTTGCCAAGGCCTCAACAAAGAAGCAAGGTGGTGAAGGGATTGCTACAGTGGATATTACCATTGGCGATTTCAAATCTTCTGATGGAAGTTACTATCAGGAGGTAACCTATACCCCCAATGATCAAGCATCTCTCCACCGTGACATGATCATCGCTGCAGACGCTTACAACACTGCTGAGTGGGGTGAGGCTGGTGTATTGGCATATCTTAAGGGTGACAACCCCTACGATCCTTACTGGAATCAGTATGGAGTTGACAATGCCACTTGGAATGCAGATCCAAGCACAAACTATATTGCCTTCTCAATTGCCAAGAATATTAATGACGAGTGGGGCCCCTTGGCCATGAAAGAGTTTACCACTCCTGCCACTCCTTCTGCTGTCGCCCATAAGGCTCCCGCTTTGGGTAACCGCAAGCCCACGACCGAAGTCAATGTATTTGGTAAAGCTCCTCGGTTCAACGCACGCAAAATGGGGCATGGCATCATACTCGAACAGAAATAACCAATTCTATCGTTTCCGTCCCCGTTTTGTATAATGGCGGGGACGGACCAATAACAATCAAATATTATCTTATGAAAAGAAAAAACTTTCTTGCAACTCTTTTGCTGGTAGCATCGGCTGTCTCTCTACACGGACAGTTGCCAGGAGAGACTGTAAAAGGTAAGGCTTTGCCCTACAACACTTCAAAGACTGACATTGTCAATCTGAAAGCACCAGCTTTTCCTCCGATTCCTTCTCAGACGTTTCGTGTGGGTTCATCCACTCCTACACTGCTTTTTGACCAGGCTGATGGTGAGGCAAAGGTTTGGGGTTTCTTGGGTTATGACATGCGATTGCGTACTAACGCCGTAGTGAACTTCACTACAGACAACCCCAATAGTTACGCCATGGTCAACGACTACCGCCAGGAATTAGGTGTTTCAAAGTACATCACAGCTGCAACCTTTGTAAAAGATCAGCTTTATGGTTATGCATGTACCTATTATGGTCCTGGAGCGCTGATTCCCTATGGAGTTGTGAAAATTAATCCTGAGACAGGTGAGTACACACTTGTAAAAAAGGTAGATATCATTACAGGCCTGCTCCTCAACGATATGACCTACGATCCCGTGACTGAAACCATCTATGGTATCCAGTTCAATGAGGATACTCAAAATCCTACAAATAGCTTTTCCAATATCTACACTATCGATCCAGAGACAGGTATTGTTGATAGCGTGGCACGAGTGGATTATCTGCTCTACACGATAGCAGCTGATGTTACGGGTGACCTCTACGGTGTTGCACGTGATATGACACTAAGTTCCAACTCTGCTCAAAATTCGTTTCTTGTGAAGATTCCTGCTGAAGACATCGAATCCGGCGATTATCCAGCTTCACGTGTTGGAGATCAAAAGTTAGGCTACAATGTCTATTATCAGCAGAGCATGGAGTTTGACCGCACTACACATCGTCTTTGGTGGTTTGCCCAGGGACAAGTCGGAAACCCTGCATTAGTGGAAATTGACTATCACTCAGGACAGGTCAACAAGTCTGCTGTCAGAGAAATGGCATCATCTCAAGTTCAGATTGTAGCCCTGGGAATTCCTTACCAGCAGGTGGATGCCGCTGCACCTTCATACCCCACAGGGCTGAAGGGTGAAGCCGGTGCTGAAGGTGCAAGCTCAGCAACGCTTACATGGACAAATCCCACAAAGGACTATATGGGAAACAGCCTGGATGGTCTTGATGGGATCAATATCTATCGTGACGGCGAAAAGATTGCGACCTTGGAAAGTTCTGCCACATCATACTCCGACAATACAATTCCTGCTGGCGGTTATTACACTTATCGTGTGGAACCCTTCAACAGTCATGGTAATGGCGTGTACAAAGAGGTTCGTTTCTTCATAGGCAAAGATAGACCGGGCAAGGTGCGCAATCTCTTGGCTACGGCTGATGGTACTTCGGCTCATCTTTCCTGGAATTCTCCAGAAAACGGAAAAAACGGTGGATGGTATGACAAATCATCTCTCACCTATAAGGTTGTGCGCATGCCCGACAACGTTGTTGTTTCTGAGTCTGCCGACAGCACAATAACAGATCAGGTCGACAAATTCGCCGGCTACACTTATCAGATCACAACCGTTAATCACGAAGGTGAGGGCGAAACTGTAAGCTCTACTGCTCTGCAGTTTGGTCCTAATGTGGCAATTCCCTACACTGACTCGCTCAACACCCAGTCTGGATTTGACGAGTGGACGGTGCTTGACGCCAATCATGATGGTACCACTTGGTATTTTGACGAAGGCAATAAGCAGACCAACTATTTCTATTCGCTCAATGCTGCTAACGATTATCTTATTTCGCCTCCTCTGCTTCTCGATGGCAGCAAGCAATATAAGGCCAGCTACACCTATTGGTCGTCCAACTGGGTGAGAGACGATGCCAACCACACCCCAATCATGGAAAAGATGCGCCTCTATTATGGTGAGGAGCCTTCAGTAGCAGGTCTGTCCAACAAGATTGCCGACTTGGGAGAGTTCCATACCTCCAGCGGCAACTATCTCTATGGCAGCACCGTATTCGCTCCATCTTACGATCAGGGCGCCCGCAAGGGATATGTAGCCTTCCAGGCTTGCTCAGATGCTGATTGTGGTATTATCTATCTGAAGGATGTCGTCATCCGTGAGTACAGCTCTACTGATGTCAGCAACAAGGATTTAAATGGCAGTGCTACTGCCAATGTTGGTTATGCTTACTCCTTTGGTGTTGACGTTTGCAATGAAGGTAGTGCTCCTGTTAGCGGATTCACATTGCAAATTCTCAACAAGGAAACTGGCGAAGTGGTTGCCAGCCGTTTGGTAGATGAAACCGTAGGCATTGGCGAAACAAAGAACTTGTCTGTAGAGTGGACTCCTACCACACAAGGCACGTTCCAGTTTACTTCACGCATTGTCTTTGACCAAGATACTTATCCTGCCGACAATATTGGCCAAAAGTCTTTATATGTAACCGTAAGTGGTTCAGAAGCCAAGACGTGGCTTACAGTGAATGAGGAAACGGCTGGTTTGGGCGGATGGTTTATCCCCTTCAATCTCAGTACGCCTTTCACTCAGGTCCAGGTTATCTACTTGGAAAAGGAAATGCAACTGAAGAATATCAACTTGACAGGTGTTCAGTTCATCTACGACTCACCCGCCACAATGCCTACAACAACTGCTACGGCAACCATATCTCTTGCTCCAACGACAGAGTCCAACTTCCAGAGTTATCCGGATGATAACTGGAATGTGCATTTCATAGATGCTGATTTCACAACTGCGTATGAGGGTGATTTCACTATCCAAAGTGGTGTTACCAGCAGTCCGCTCATTATTGAGTTTGATCAACCTTACCTCTATACTGGTGGCAATCTCATCGTTCAATACAACACTGACGTGGAAACACAGAATCTGCTTTCTGCAGCCGATGCCACAATGCCTTACTATCATTATTGTGACAATTACGGCGACGGCGATCCTCTTAAATATCGCACAGCCATTTTCCGCGGTATGACCCCAGACATCGATGTCAACCGTATCGGTTGGAACTACTGGACGCCTTACACAATGTTCTCTTATACTACCTCAGACGGTATTCACGGAGTGATCAACCCCGTCAAGGGAGGAATCGACATTCGTCAGCAAGGCAACGTACTCGTTTCAAACATGCAGTTGGAAGAGGCTGAGTTGTTCTCTGTTAATGGAACTTCCCTTCTCAAGGCAGCCAACACCTCCGCCATCAATGTGAGCGGTGTTCACGGCCCATGCCTGCTTCGATTCACTGTAAATGGCCAGACTTCAACGGTAAAGATTGTGATTAAATAATTATTGCCGGACGTCAGCACAATTGTAAACAACGCCAGGATGAAGATAACGTTATTTTCACCCTGGTGTTTTTAGTCTCAATGAATTATATGCGGAATTTATCGCTGGCATTGAAATATGCCTTGGGAGCCTGTATGTTATCTATTCAAGAAGGGACTGGCAGGAAATAAGCAAGGAAGATATATTTTTTATTGATTATCGTTGGCGGTTTCAAAAAATGTACTTAAATTTGCAAACAATCAAAATAGATCACAAATGAAGACAATGGTATCTACATTTTGGCGGTGGCGTAAATTCAGATTGGAAAAGTTGTGAGCAGCAAAACCCTATGTATTTATCAGAAGAAACATATCTTGGCCTGCCGTACTTACGACAGGCCTTGTTTATCTATCTTGATATACCCTGTTAAAGATCAGAACAATGGATACAAAAGAGTCAATTGCCCAAGCATGTAGAAGTTAGTTGTGAGACATCGCGAGAGACTTTGGTGGCTGTCCGTCAGGAGTGGGCAGTTGAAGAACTGGGCCTCCAAACAGTTAAACCAAAGGAGACTGATCTGAAAATGAAAAGAGAGTTTGGCAATGATAGAAAGAACAGCTAAAAAAGAAAAATATGAAAAATAAAATCGACAGACTGAGAATCGAGGTGTGTGGAATGCGGGATAAAGACAACATCAAAGCCGTATCAGCATTGGACATTGACATGATAGGCTTCATTTTTTATCCCAAGAGCCCAAGATATGTTAGTCAGATTTCAAGCCGGGCTGGCATCATTCCTGACTATTCATCCGAGAGAATTCAAAGATTAAAAGAGAAATCCGGCGTAGATCCAGTGGAACATCGACCGTTACGTGTAGGGGTCTTTGTAGATGACATGCCACAGAATATCGTAACCCGTATTTACAACTTCAACCTTGACTTCATACAGCTGCATGGTGAAGAATCCCCTGTGATGATAGAGAACCTTAAACATACGATTATTCCCGATATCTCTCCAAAAATCAAAATCATAAAAACATTGCCGGTTCGGCAAAAAGATGATTTTCAAAAATCTGAGCAGTATGAAGGAGTGGCCGACTATTTCCTATTTGACATGAAATGTGAAGTCAAGGGTGGTAGAGGAAAGACCTTCTACAGTGACATGCTTTCAGCTTATCACGGCAAGACGCCTTTCTTTGTCAGTGGGGGAATAGGTCCCGAAGACGCTGATGAGATAAAGCGGATAGACCATCCTTTGTTTGTTGGAATTGACGTGAACAGTCGATTTGAGACGGTACCTGGAATAAAAGACGTGGAGAAACTCAGCAACTTCATAGAGGATGTTCGTATTTTTTCTGATGACAATGGTGAAGCAGAACAGATATGAAAGTTGTGGTGATAGACAATTATGATTCCTTTACCTATAATTTGGCCCATCTTGTAAGGGAATTGGGGGCAGAGACAACTGTATGGAAAAATGATCAGTTTGAGCTGCCTCAATTGGATGCGTTCGATAAGATTATTCTTTCTCCTGGGCCTGGAATTCCTTCAGAGGCCGGGCTGCTGATTGATGTCATTCGGGGATATGCCTCGCGCAAACCTATCTTGGGGGTATGTCTGGGCCATCAGGCAATTGCCGAAGTGTTCGGTGCTAAACTTGAAAACTTGAAAGAGGTTTATCATGGCGTAGCGACACCGATCGTCCAATATGGATGGGATGATCTCTTTGATGGACTGCCTGCCGAATTTCCAGTAGGACGCTATCATAGCTGGGTAGTCTCACAAGAAAATTTTCCAAGCTGCCTAAAAATTACTGCCATGAGCAGGGACAACTGCATTATGGCCCTCCGGCATACCTATTTCGATGTGCATGGAATACAATTTCACCCAGAGAGCATATTGACACCCTATGGCCGGGCCATTATCAGCAATTGGTTGAATCATTGAGATGATTTCTCACAAAATTTTGATTTGTGGAATCTTGTGGAAAATAATTATATCTATTCAAAGGCTACCTCGATTTCACAGAGAAATTCCAACGAATCTCAATTCCATGACTTGTGATTAGAGAAGAAACTACGCATAGTTGTTGGTGAGCTGAAAAGCAGTTCTCTACAACATGAAAACCACTTATTGGCGCGGGCCCCCTTTTGGAGGCCCGCGGGTTGGCAAGTACGAGCCCGTGGGCTGCCAAATGGCGGCCGGCGGGTTCACAGTTGCGGGAAGGTATCAGTAAGTGTATGAGATCCCCCACCGCAACGCGTTAGTTGAGCTCTGATAGCTCCAGCCATCTCATTTCTTTTTCGTCGAGCAAACTCTTAATCTCGGGGAGACGTTTGCTCTTCGTGGTCAGTTCATCAATATTAAGTGTTCCTGAACATAGTTGCTCTTCTATCTCTTTTTGCTCTTTCTCTAACTGCGCTATTTCAGTAGTCAGCTGTTCAAATTCACGTTTCTCCTTGTAAGTGAGACGGCGGGAGGAATCATGATTTATCCGCTTTGCCTGATGGGCCTCTTCGGGTTTATCGTTTTTCTTTTTTTGATCATTTTCCTCTTTGCTCTTCAGCTGTTGCCATTCGCGATACTGCGTATAGTTGCCGGGAAAGTCCTTGATGACACCATTGCCTTTGAAGACCAGAATGTGATCAACCACTTTATCCATAAAATAGCGATCATGGCTTACCACAATGAGGCAACCGGGAAAATCTTGCAAGTACTCTTCAAGAACTTGGAGCGTTTGTATGTCAAGGTCATTTGTAGGCTCGTCAAGAACAAGAAAGTTGGGATTCTTCATCAACACCGTGCACAGATACAATTTCCTTCGTTCGCCACCACTCAGCTTATAAACGTAATTATGCTGCTGTTCTGGAGTGAACAAGAAGTATTGTAGAAATTGTGATGCAGTCATCTTTCGTCCACCGCCAAGATCTATGTAGTCTGCAATCTCAGTGATGACATCAATGACCTTCTGCTGTTCGTTGAATTTCAGTCCATCTTGAGAGAAATAGCCAAAACGTACAGTCTCACCAATATCAAAGCGGCCACTGTCTGGAGGCACAACGCCTAAAAGCATTTTTATAAAGGTCGATTTTCCTGTGCCGTTGTTTCCAACGATTCCCATTTTCTCAAACCGGGCGAAATTATAGTAGAAATCCTTCACGATAACTTTTTCGGGCTGTCCGTTGGCGGATGGGAAAGCCTTTGATACATATTGGCATTCAAAGATCTTGCTGCCTATGTAAACTTTTGAGGCTTTCAGCCGTATTTGCCTTTCCTCAATGCGTTGGTGGGCACGGTTCTCTAATTCGTAGAATGCATCCTCCCGATAACGTGCCTTGTGGCCACGAGCTTGTGGCTGGCGGCGCATCCATTCCAATTCTTTCCGGTAGAGATTGTTGGCACGTTGGATGCTGGCACGTGTGTTGTCTATGCGCTCCTGGCGTTTTTCCAAATAATAGCTGAAATTACCCCGATAAGTATATATCGTCTGGTCGTCAAGCTCCAGGATAATATTACAGACCCTGTCGAGAAAGAATCTGTCGTGAGTGACCATAAACAACGTTTTATTTCCCCGTTTAAGATAGCCCTCAAGCCATTCTATCATTTCCAGATCAAGATGGTTCGTCGGCTCGTCCAACATCAAAAAGTCTGGTTCTGTGATCAGCACGTTAGCCAAGGCGACGCGTTTCTGTTGCCCACCGCTCAACTGCTTCATGGGTTGGTCAAGGTTGGGGATATGTAGCTGGGTGAGGATCTGCTTGGCTTTGAGCACGCGTTCAGGGTCACCTTGATGGTTAAAACATGCATCGAGTACGCTATCTTCCGGATTGAAATGAGGAGTTTGCTCCAAATAACCTAATTTTATATCATTGCGATAGATGATGCTTCCTTCTTCATAGCCTTCTTTACCATTAAGAATCGATAGAAGTGTAGATTTTCCGGTGCCATTCTTGGCAATGAGCCCTACTTTCTGACCTTCGCTAATAGAGAAGGAAATATCATGCAGAATAATTTGTGAGCCAAAGCGTTTGCTCAGATGCTGAACGTCTAAATACGGATTCATAATAAAATGAGTTAAAAGCGAGAGGGGGAGGATGCCCCCTTGTTACCATTTATACGGGGGGCGAAATCCTTTTTATTCTTTTTCTGGCTCCCCGCTATAAAGGTCTTGGTTGATTTTCTCTATATAATCGAGAACTTCGTCTTTACCGATACCTTTCGCGCTGCTTGTAACGAAGTATGGCGGCAGCTCATCCCAGGTGTCTTTTAAAGCTTCCATCCATTTTGTGACGCTTGCGAGAGCCTTGGATTTGCTCAGTTTGTCAGCCTTGGTGAAGATGATGGTAAAGGGAATCTGTGATTGCCCAAGCCAGTCTATGAATTCCCGGTCGATTTTTTGCTGTTCCAAACGGATGTCTATAAGAACAAACAAATTTGTCAATTGCTGCCGTTGCAAGACGTAGCTCTCTATCATCTGGCGGATTTTCTGTTGCGTTGTTTTAGAGCGTTGCGCGTAGCCGTAGCCCGGAAGGTCAACCAAATACCATTCGTTGTTGATGATGAAATAATTAATAAGGAGAGTCTTACCCGGTGTCGCTGATGTCTTGGCAAGTCCTTTATGATTACATAACATGTTGATCAGACTTGATTTGCCTACGTTGCTCCGACCGATGAAAGCATATTCAGGCTTGTTGTCCTGCGGACATTGATTTACTGTTGGGGAGGAAATCGTAAATTGTGCTTTTTTTATGACCATGATCTAATTTGTTATTTGTGCAAAGGTACAAAAAACTTTCCGTAACTTACCGACTTGAAAAAAAAAGTCACTTTATGGCAAAAAGAAATACTTATTGATGAATGTTTTTTGTAATTTTGCAGAAAAGCAAAAAACATGAAGCAAATTAGTTGGGGATTTATTGGATGCGGCGAGGTCACTGAGAAGAAATCCGGGCCTGCGTTTAATGAAGTAGAAGGTTCTCACGTAGAAGCAGTGATGAGCAGGTCTGAGGCAAAGGCCCGTTCTTATGCCGAACGTCATGGAGTCAGAAAATGGTATACGGATGCTCAGTCGCTCATTGATGACCCTGATGTCAATGCCGTATATATAGCCACACCGCCGAGTTCACATGCCACCTTTGCCATCATGGCAATGAGGGCGGGCAAACCTGTCTATGTAGAGAAGCCGTTGGCTTCCAGCTACGATGATTGTATACGCATCAACCGCATTTCTGAAGAAACCGGCGTACCTTGTTTTGTTGCATACTATCGGCGCTATCTGCCATACTTCAAAAAGGTGAAACAGATACTTGACAATCGCGTGCTGGGGGAAATTTTCAATGTCAGTATACGTTTCAGTGTGCCACCGCGTGATCTCGATTATCAGCGCAATGGCAGCTTGCCCTGGCGACTTCAACCCGATATTGCCGGCGGCGGAGGCTATTTCTATGATCTCTCACCTCATCAATTGGACTTGATTCAGCTCTTTTTCGGTCCTATCGTCAAAGCCCATGGCTATTGTGCCAATCGAATGCATCTCTATGATACCGAAGATACTGTGGCTGCATGCTTTCGATTTCAGTCCGGGCTTGTCGGAAGTGGATCATGGTGCTTTGTGGGACATCCAAGTGCCCGGCAGGATTTGATAGTCATTACAGGCGAACGTGGTAAATTGTCTTTTCCTGTTTATAGTTACGACCCCATACATTTGTCGACGTCAGAAGGTGAAAAATCCATTTCAATTCCTAATCCTCCCCATGTTCAATTGCCCATCATCAAGCAAGTGGTAGAAAACCTTCAAGGTACAGCAGTCTGTGATTGTACATCAGAGAGCGCAACCCTCACCAATTGGGTTATGGACAGAATCTTGGGGAAATTTTAGATAGATGTTTTTAGATGTTGGATGAATATTATTCTTGAGAATGAACACTTACGAATTTGGCGCTCTCATAGAACCCGTGACGGACACGGGGGGATCATTTGTAAGAGTACCTATTGATATCAGAAAAGTATTTGGCAAAGGACGTGTTAAAGTCCACGCCACGTTCAATAATGTGCCTTACAACGGAAGTGTGGTCAATATGGGAGTGAAAAACGCTGATGGTTCCATCTGCTACATTCTCGGAATGCCAAAAGCCATTCGCCAGCAGCTCCACAAGCAACCCGGTGATTGGGTTCACATTACCCTTACGCCGACAATCCCATAAGGGCCTTGCCCACCATGTTGGCGATCGTCACAGCATCCTCGCTCGTGGCGTTCAGTCCCTTCTGCTGGGCTATGAGGTTGTTCATGGCCGGGAGCAGGGTCTCCAGTGTCTGGCGGCTGCTGGCAAACGTGGCCACCTGTTGAAGCCCTGCCCGTTGCACCGTGCCGCCGATCACGCCCAGTTTACCCTGCGCCCTCACAAGCTGGTTGATGGCGGCCACGTCCTGCCCTGTGGCTCTCATGCGCTGCTCCATCACGGTCTTCAGCTTCGTCTGAACCACTGCCGCGTTGTTCGCCTTGTCGATAAAGGGCTGCATCGCGGCGGTGAGGTTGCCGACACCGTCCTTCACGCCTGTCCACAGTCGTGTGTAGTTTGAATATTTAACAAGAGTTTCGCGCAGTTTATCGGATTGGCTCTTGGCCCCAGATAAAGCTTCTTTGAGTTCTTTTGCGCTGCTGGTTACCTCAACAATGGATTTTTTGCCATCAACGGAGAGTAGCACTCGCATCCGAATATCGTTATTTGGCATTTTTTTTAATTATATGTTAAAAATGAAACAAGTTCCAAATATTTATTCTAATTTTGCAGTAGAGCTAAAGCCAACAACTTATGGAAAAGAAAAAAATCAATTTACATTTCGAAGTAATAGAGAGCCCTAAGCAAAAAAGAGCCAAGGAAAAGAAGGAGAACCGCCGAGATCTGCTTTTAACTATCGCTACATTTTTAGTGATCACAAGCATTATAGCTGGTATTCATGTTTGCAAAATATGGTATTCACCAGCCCCCGCGTCAGACTTTGATCTATTCTTGTTCTTTTATTTCATCATCGGGCTTGCGTTGGGTCTCCTTATCTTTGGAGACGTTAATTTTGCCTCAAATGACAAAATGGGATCTTGGAAGTGGTGGTATGATAACACATAAATCGTTTTAATAGTGATCCTTTCACCCCATCACGATTCCCATCTTCCCCATTCTCTTTTGGATGGTCTTCTGGAGCTCATCCATGATGTCCCTGCGGGCCATCTTCAGCGCGTCAGCCTCACCGTTCTCCACAAAGTGGTAGGGGTAGAGCCGGCCGCGTCTTCCTCCAGCCTCCGTTACTCGCTCCCCAGTCTTCCATGATCCCCCATTGAGGAACATCGCCACGGGGTGTCCCAGCCGCCACCGCGGTTGTGGCTTCTCCCTATCCTGCCGTGTCATATAGTAGCCCTGCTTGTTTCTTGGGTTAGCCGAAACCATGAAGCCGCCTCCTCTCGAATAGGCATAAACCCGCAGCGACTTCCGGGCCATCTTCTCGCCGTCCCGTATTCCTATGCGTCCCGTTCTGGCCGCCATCATCTTCACGATTTTCCTTCCTTCCCTGCGATAGGTTGCCCGCAGCACCTGCCGCAGCTCCCGCTCGCTCAGAGCCCTCAGTATCGCCCTGAACTCCTCACCCTTGAATATGTTTTTGTCATCGTATTCCATTTTTTTTTCATCTATAGTCCCCTATAGAATCCCCGTTGAACCCCCGAAGGTTTACCATTCTGTCGCCTTTGTCCGGTCTTGTCGCCCAGGTCCTGTGTTTTCGTCTTTGTTTGGTGTTGTCGCCCTTCAGCTCCCGCACTTGCTTTGTTCTTCGTGGCTTCCAGTGCGTTTTGCAGCTCCTTCACGCTGCTCGAAACTTCAACCACCGAGCTCTTGCCGTCAACGTTCAGCAAGACCCTCATTCTTATATCATTGTTTGCCATAATATGTCGGCTTTAAAATTTTATCTAAAAAATCAACTATTATTGTAACGTATTTCGTTATTTTGTTTTATATTTGCATGTAAACCGTCTAACACTTGCTTTTTATGGGCCCATCGGAAAAGTTCCGTGGCTGGGGCGGCCCATCCAATCAGCCAAATATCGTAACTACACGATAGAAAAAGAATGACACGTCCTTTACCCCTTTAAGCTGGGCCCAGAAGCGTTTGATCTTCG
>Ga0256405_10005789_pt1 | contig 20740 bp, 18 predicted proteins | sample RumenRJG_02DNA_FD_189096 | JGI IMG/M metagenome (GOLD analysis project Ga0256405, IMG submission 189096) | Bovine rumen microbial communities from Lethbridge, Alberta, Canada - RJG_02 | ecosystem: Host-associated > Mammals > Digestive system > Stomach > Rumen | place: Canada: Alberta... | reverse complement strand
AGATAAACCCCCATTTCCTCCTTAATACATTGAACTCAATGAAGCTTATGGCAATCAACAGCCAGAATGCAGATATCATAAAGACTATCGACACCCTTGGAAACCTTATGCACTATGGGCTTTACGACCAGGATAAGAATGTTCTTATAAAAGAGGAGCTGGACAGTATAAGAAATTATGTTGCAATAAATCAGACACGGTTTAAAAAAAGTATTATACTTTCCATAGATTGTCCTGAGAAACTTATGGATCATCAGACCCTTAAGCTGCTTCTTCAGCCGGTGGTGGAGAATTCCATCAAATATGGATTCAGGACAGACAGGGCCCTTGAGATAAATATCTCTGTCTCCATCGTAAGGCGGGAGATCATATTTAAGATTTCAGACAATGGAAACGGTATAGAAGAGGGAAGACTTAAGTATATCCAAGGTTGTCTTGAGGCAGATGAATTGATTGAAATTCCTAACAATTTTGGACTTATGAATGTGAACAGCAGAATAAGAATGAGATACGGAATGCGGTATGGCCTCCATATCAGTTCCGTGATGGACAAGGGAACAGACGTGACAATAAGGATACCGGATATATTATGAGACTGCTGATGATTGATGATGAGAGGACCAGTTTTGAGATACTCAAGGCAACAGTGGACTGGAAAGCCTTTGACATAGTTCCTGAATATGTTGAGAGTGCGGCACAGGCAATGGATAAGATCAAACAGGATCTGCCCGATATTATCCTTACCGATATAATGATGCCGGGCATGGATGGCTTTGAGCTGATTGAGTGGATCAAAGCCAACAGCTATAACTGCGAGATTCTTATTCTTACCGCCTATGGCACCTTTGAATATGCCCGGAAAGCTCTTGATTTCGGCGTGACAGGATTTCTCCTCAAGCCTATCAACGAGACAGAGCTTAAGGAGCTCCTGAAAAAAGCGATTTATAACATAAGTCATAACACAAAGCAGGCTGGGCATTCAGATTCAGCCGGCTATTCCCTGCCTGTAAGGCTGGCCTGCGAATATATCGAAAAGAATTTTCAGGAGAATATCAACCTGAATAAAATCTCAAACTATGTCTCTTTGAGCAAGAACTACTTCTGCAATATCTTCAAGAAAGAGGTGGGCGTCACAATCTGGGACTATCTTATCAGGATAAGGATGGAGGAGGCAAGGAGAATGCTTCTGGAGACTGATCTGAAAACCTATGATATCTCTGGAAAAATCGGCTATGATGATCCTTCCTACTTCGGCAGGCTGTTCAAGAAATATACAGGCTTTACTCCTACAGAATATCGGGAAAGCAGCAGGAAAGAAAAATAAAAGAGCCATCCTGCTTTTGCACAGGATGGCAACAAATTTAGGAGAATTAATGAAATCAATTCCCTGTTGATCTCTCTGTAAGCTCCTTAAGTTCTCTGGCCATATTGCACCAAGACTCTGTGGAGTAATCTGGGCCGATGTCAAATGGAGGTGTCTCTACGCAGACATTGCCTTTAAAGCCTCTCTTGTCAAGAGCTTTGAAAAAATCGCCCCAAGGGAAGTTGCCATGACCTGGCAGGATGTGAGAATCCTTGTCTCCTGCGTTATCGGCCAGATGGAAGGCGATAAGATGGTCTTCCAATGCATGATAGACACTCATCACATCTTTCCCATATGCCATAAGGGCGTGGCCTGTGTCCATGCAGAAGCCCAGGTTGGGATGAGCATTGTCTCTGTACAGCCTGGTCATATGCTCGTTACGGCTGCCCAGCCGGCCACCTGTATAAGGGGTCATGTTCTCCAGCGCAATCTTAAAGCCGAACTGCTCCCCGAATTTAAGCAGTTCCTGTATAGTCTTGCCTGCCTGGCCGCAGATCCTGTCCAGTCCTTCCTTGGCCACATCGTAGCAGCTTATGCCGTTGCATTTTCTTCTGGATGTAGGATGGAGTATGCCGATGGTGGCACCACAGGCCACGGCCCGCTCAATCCAATATTTCATCCTCTCCACAACCCGGGTCCTGTCGCACTCGTACAGTGCGGCAATATCATCCAATACAGGATGGTTATAAGGGAGGTGGAAGGTATCTATGGAAAGGCCTGCTTTCTTGAAGGCATCTCCTATTTTGACAAGCTCCTGGATTGAGCCATTGAATATTCCTTCCTCCGCTGTCCCCTCTATGCCGTAGAATCCGGCTTTCCTGCATATCTCTATTATTTCTTCAGGAGATTTTTTTGACTGGAGAAAACCTTCATCATAGGCAGGGACAAATCTATACATGGTTACTCCTTGAGGGATCTCTCCACCAGGTCATTCAGCTCTCTGAACATCTTGCACCATGCCTCTGTGGAGTAGTTTGGACCTATGTCGAATGGCGGTGTCTCTACACATACATTGCCTGTAAATCCACGCTTGTTGAGAGCCTTGAAGAAGTCGCCCCATGGGAAGTTGCCGTGGCCCGGCAGTATGTGGGAATCCCGGTCTCCTGCATTGTCGGCCAGGTGGAAGGCGATTATATGCTCCTCCATTGCATAGTAGGCGCTCATAACATCTTTCCCATATGCCATAAGGGCATGGCCTGTGTCCAGACAGAAGCCTAACAGAGGATGCTTGTTCTCCTCATATATCCTTATCATATGCTCGTTGGTGCTGCCCAGCATGCCGCCGGAATAGGGGACAAAGTTCTCAACCGCAAGCCTGAAGTTGAACTGCTCGCAGAACTTCAGGAGATCCTGCAGCGACTTGTGGACCTGACCGAAAATCCGGTCTTCCCCCTCGATTGCCACATCGTAGCAGAGGAGGCCGTTGTGGCGGCGGCGGTTGCAGGGGTGCATGACTCCAATGGTACTGCCCACAGCAACAGCTTTCTCTATCCATCTTTTTGCTTTTTCCACAACTCTGGTTCGGTCGCATTCATACAGGGTGGAGATATCATCCAGCACCTTGTCTTCCCAGGGCAGGTGATAGGTGTCTATGGAAAGGCCTGCTTTCTTGAAGGCCTCTCCTGTCTTTGTAAGTTCTTCTACAGAAGCGTCAAAAATGCCATACTCAGCATGTCCCTCGATTCCATAAAAGCCCGATGCCTTGCAGATGTCGATAATCTCAGAGGCAGATTTATTGCCAGAAAGAAAACCATCGTAGCAGGGTACAAAACGTAAGTTCTTAAGATTGTTTTCCATTTCTCTCTCCATTATGCTCAATATTTTATGTACTGCTTAAGATGCAGCTCCTCTGCCCGGTGGCAGGCCACCTTATGGTTGCCGAAGCAGCGCAGGCATGGCATCTCTTTTCTGCATTTATCTGTGGCGTAATGGCATCTTGGATGGAAGTAGCATCCTGTCGGAAGATTCATAGGGTTAGGAATCTCGCCCTCCAGGAATATAGGTGCCATCTTCCGCAGCGGATCAGGCTCAGGTATTGCAGACATAAGCGCCTCGGTATACGGGTGCATAGGATTCTCGAACAGTGTCCTCTTGTCTGCTTCCTCCACAATCTGTCCCAGGTACATTACAATGATCCTGTCGCTTATGTGCTCCACAATGCTCAGGTCGTGTGCAATGAAAAGGTATGTGATATCCTTGATCGCCTGCATCTCCTTGAACAGGTTGATGATCTCGGCCTGAACCGATACATCCAGGGCTGATACCGATTCATCGCATACTACAAACTCCGGGTTAACGGCCAGTGCTCTGGCTATTCCGATTCTTTGGCGCTGGCCGCCGGAGAAGGCGTGGGGGAAACGCCTTAAGTGTTCCAGGTTAAGCTTGCATAGGTCTGCAATCTCCCGTACCCGGTTGTCTATCTCGCTTCTGCTCATGGTCTTGTTTGCCACAAGAGTCTCTGCAATTATGTCCCGGACTGTCATACGGGGATTCAGCGAGGAGTAAGGATCCTGGAACACCATCTGGATTTTTGTTCTTGTCTTCTTGAGCTGTTTCTTGTTCAGCTTAAGGAAATCAACATTAGTCTCGTCGGCAAAATTGTAGGTCACCTTTCCTGCTGTAGGCTCGATAGCCCGCAGTATAAGACGGCCAAGAGTAGTCTTGCCTGAGCCGCTTTCTCCTACAAGTCCCAAAGTCTCACCGCGGCGTATCTCGAAAGAGACATCATTAACTGCCTTTACAATGGCGCTTTTTTTTCTCAGAAGACCTTTATAAATAGGGAATTCTTTGCTTAAGTTCTTTACTACCAGAATGTTGTCTTCCATACTTACTTCTCCTGTTCAAGGCACTTCCAGCAGGATACGCTGTGGGTTTCCGAATACTTCTTCAGCTCCGGTGTCCGCAGGTCGCAAAGTCCCTTTATTGCAGATGGACACCGGGTGCAGAACTTGCAGCCTTTCTGGATGTCGAAAGGTCCAGGTATTTGGCCTGGAATAGCCTCCAGCTTTCCATTGGAGCTGCTGCCGATCTTTGGTATAGCCTTAAGCAGATTTATGGTATATGGATGCCGGGGCTCGTAGAAAATCTCCTCGGCAGTTCCGCTCTCCATTATCTTCCCCAGGTACATGACCTGGATCATATCTGCCATCTGGGCTATCACTCCCAGGTTGTGGGTTATGAAGATTATGCTCATGTTGAATTCTGCCTGCATATCCTTCATAAGTTTGAGAATCTGAGCCTGTATTGTCACATCCAATGATGTGGTGGGCTCGTCGGCAATGACTATGGAAGGATTGGTGGAGAGGGCTATTGCAATCATGGCCCGCTGCCTCATTCCTCCTGAAAGCTCGAAGGAATACTGGTCCACCCGTTTCTCCGGGTTTGAGATTCCCACCTTTGCCAGCATCTCTATTGCCCGTTCCCGAGCCTCCTGCTTGGTCATAGGTGTGTGGAGCATGAGGCACTCGATCATCTGGTTGCCTATAGTGTGGAGAGGGGAGAAGGCGCTCATAGGCTCCTGGAAGATCATGCTTATCTCCTTTCCCCTCATGTTGCCAAGTATAGGGCTTTTGTCCGGCAGGGCGTGGATCTTTACAGGATTGTCCGGGTCCTTGTAATAATTTATCTCACCTGTCTTTATCTCTGCAGTATCCGGCAGGATCCGCATTATAGCCTGAGCTGTCACACTTTTTCCTGAACCGCTCTCGCCTACAATTCCCACAGTGGAGTTCCTGTCCACATTGAAGCTTATGCCGTCTATCGCCTTAAGAACACCTTCCCTAAGGTTGAAATATATTGATAAATCTTTTACTTCAAGCAGTGTTTTCTCATCCATGATTCACCTCAAGACTTTTCTGAATAAGGGTCGGCCGCATCCCGGAGTCCGTCGCCTACAAAGCTGAAGGATAGAACTGCCAGGATAACAAAGATGGCAGGTATGAACATCCATGGGCTGTTGACTATGGAATTCAGGTTCTGTGCAGACCTGAGCAGTACGCCCCAGCTGGTCACCGGCGGCCGGAGTCCAAGGCCCAGGAAGCTCAGGGATGTCTCGCTCAGTATCATGTTGGGGAATGATATGGTCAGGTCTACGATGACATAGCTTATGAATGTAGGGATCATATGCTTGAATATGATGCGCATATCGCTGGCGCCGCACAGTTTTGCGGCTACTATGAAGTCTGCCTCCCGGATGGATATGATCTGGCTCCGGATACGCCGTGCCAGGGTGGTCCAGCCGATGAAGCCCAGGATTATGGTCATCATGAAGTATACAGTCTTAGGTCCCCATTCCCTGGGCATGGCGGCGGCGACACCCATCCACAGGGGGTAGGTTGGGATGGAGCGGATGAATTCGGTGAGACGCTGGAAGAAGTTGTCAACCCAGCCGCCGAAGTATCCCGACACACCTCCGATGAGGAGTCCTATTATGAATGCTATGGCAAGTCCCAGTATTCCGATGGAGAGGGAACTGCGTGTGGCAAATATGGTGCGGGAGAATATATCCCTGGCCATGGTGTCGGTTCCCCACAGATGGACAAAACCTTTCTCCACACCATACAGATGTATGGAGCCAGGGAGGAATCCGAACAGTTTGTATTTTTCCCCCTTGATGAAGAATTTAAGAGGCTGGACATTTGACTCATCCACCACATAATCCATCTTGAGGGTCTCTTTATTTCTTTCCCGCTTGAAGCCATAGACCCTGGGGACAATGGAGAACTTGCCCTCTGCATTCTTGAAGACTATTTTTGAAGGAGGGCAGAGCACCGACTCTCCGTTACGTTCTGTGGCACTGTATGGTGCGAAGAATTCAGGGAACAGGGCGAATATGATAAAGATTCCAAGGATGGTCATTCCGATGATGGAGAGCCTGTGCTTGCGGAATCTCCACCATATGAGCTGCCATTGGGACGCGGTATAATATTTAAGCTTTGCATTTTCGTCTTGTGTCTTCATATCTTAATCCCCAGTCTGATTCTCGGATCCATGATGGCAAGAAGAATATCGGAGAGGAATGTTCCTATGATTGTCATCAAGCTCATGAAGATAAGCAGCGTTCCTGCAAGGTACATGTCCTGGCTTAAGAGTGATGTCAGGTAGAGGGGGCCCATGTCAGGAATGGAGAGTACAACCGCAACTATAGGGGAGCCGGAGATTACTGCAGAAAGCTCCCATCCAAGTGTACTTGCTATAGGGTTCATGGCAACCCGGACAGGATACTTGAGCAGAAGGGTTTTTCCCGATACACCCCTGGCTTTTGCCGCAGTCACGTACAGCTTGCTCTTCTCGTCCAGCAGGGTGGCCCGCAGTGTCCTGATTATTTTTGCGGTTCCAGCTACAGCCAGTACAACAGCCGCAACCCATATATGCTTGAGCATGTCCACAAAGCGTGCAAGGCTCCATGGTGCGTTCTGGAATTCGGGGGAGAAAAGACCTCCTATGGAAGTGTCCGTATATTTAGTGCTGAAGTACAGCAGCAGCAGTGCCAGCAGGAAGGAAGGGATCGAAAGTCCCAGATATCCTACAAAGGTGAATGCATAGTCCCCGAGGGTGTACTGCCGCATGGCAGAATAGATTCCTATCGGTATTGCTATCAGATAAGTGAAGAGAATAGTGAGCAGAGCAAGACATGTGGTAAATGTTATACGCTCGCCGATTACCATCATAACTGGTCTGTTATATCTAAATGAGGTTCCGAAATCACCTCTGCTCACTATTCCCCAGATCCACTTAAAATACCGTTCATACACCGACTGGTTCAGGCCATATCGTTCCTTAAGGTTCTCTACGTCGGACTGCGACAAGGTTTCTCCTGCCGAAGCCTTCTCTGCCGCGAAGTTGTCCGCAAAATCTCCAGGGGGAAGCTCAATTATGATAAACACAACTATTGAAACGAAGAATATTGTAACAAGCATAATTGCAAGTTTCGTCAGAATATATTTAATCATAGTTCTTTCCTAGCTGCCGCTTTAAAAAAGCTGTACTGCCTTTTCCGGCAGTACAGCGATACTGATTCAATTACTCAACGAACCACTGGAATGGCTTTGTTGAATATTCATAGTAATATGTATAACCCTTGATTGTAGGATCAACTGCATTCTTGAGTCTTGAGCCGAATACAACTGGTCCCTTCAGGTTATATGCTGTTCCGATGAGGAACAGGTTCTTGCTGATGATCTCTGACATCTGTCCAGCCAGCTTGTTGTATTCCTTGCTGTTGAACTCTGTCTTCTGGAACTGCTCATACATCTTGTACAGGTCCTTTACATCCTTTGGAGGCTCCATGCCTTCCTTGCCTCCAGACTTGTACCATTTTTCCCACTCGACACCGCAGCTGAACTCAAGTCTTCCGCCGGAGAACAGAGGCTTGAAAGGAGCGATCTCAGCATTGTAGAAGGATGGTGGCTCTCCGCCGTTGATTCCCCATACGCTGATGTCGTTGTCGTTGTCAGCCATAGTCTTGATATAAAGGTCTGTGTTTACTTCCTTGAGCTCAACCTTTACACCGATTGCATCCCAGTACTCTTTCACAAGCTCTACGAACTCAGGTGCGATACGTGTACAGAAGTTGAAGTAGATTACCAGCGGCTTGCCGTCTGGGCGGAGCCGGAATCCGTCCTTGTCCTTCTTGAGGCCGATCTCGTCCAGAAGTGCCTTTGCCTTGTCCGGGTTGTAATCTGCCATGTAGTTCTTCATCTTGTCTGTGATGAATCCACAGGTGGATGGGTTTCCGGTAAGATACTGTGAAGGCTCTGCGATTCCAAGGTATACGATCTCGTTGATCTCTTTTCTGTTGAGAGCCAGAGAGAGTGCCTGCTTGAACTTGATGTTGTTGAAAAGTTCTCTCAGGACAGGATCCTTGTGAGTCGGGTTCAGGGCAACTGCATATGCGGATGAAAGTCCGTTGTCAATCAGTTTAGCTTTATACTTACCCTTTGCCTCAGATTCCTTGAGGGTAGGGAATACTGTGATATCAAGACCCTGGTTCTTATGGTCAAGCTCGCCGTTTGTGATCTTGAAGAGGAAGATTTCCTTGTCTTCGATGAACACCTCGTTGAGCTCGTTCATGTAAGGCATCTGATTTCCTGCAGTATCTACAATGTGGTAGTATGGATTTGCCTTGAACAGTCTGTGCTCTGTTGTCTCCTCAACCATGACATGGGATTCCAGTGTAGGAACAACCTCTGGTCTCTTGCCGGACAGAGAATGAACACAGTCTTTCCAGTCATAGTAGTAAACGCCAAGGAGTTCAACCCAATCTTTGTAGCCTAAAGAAGCAGCCAGTTTGTCTGCATCCGGGTTATATTTCTTGTGGAATTCCTTAAGGAAGTGCTTTGGCTGGAATGGCTGGCAGTAGTTGGTTGCCATAACAAGCAGGAAGCCAGGTGCAGGTACAGCAAATTTATACTTTACAGTATATTTGTCCGGAGCTGTGATCTGGATAGGCTCGCCGCCATAGACGAACATTGATTTGATTTTGCCCACAACTTCTTCATTAAGCTGAAGGTCTTCCCACCAGAACATAACGTCCTCTGATGTGAAAGGCTGGCCATCGGACCATTTGTGACCTTCTCTCAGATGGAATGTAAGCTCAGTGTAGTCCTTGTTCCACTCATAGTCTTTTGCAATATCTGGAACAATGGTCTTAAGGTCTTCCTTCATCCTTACAAACTGAACATGACGGATGGAGAGAAGCTCTGATGTACTTGACTCAGGTCCCTTTGACATGCCCTGGAATGTTCCGCCGTATTTTCCAATCTCGTTGTAAGGAGGAACAACCAGAACATCCTTAGGAAGTCTTTCTGCAACAGGTGGAAGTCCTGCATTGTCAAACATAGGGTTCTGCTTGAATTCAAGTTTCTTTCCGCTCAGTTTCTCATACTCTTCCAGGTCATACTGGCCAGGGTATTTACCTTCTTTGATTCCTTTCATGTCTGCAATGGTCGGTGCGTCGCTCTTGGGGCCGGAAGCGGCTGTGCTGCCTGATGCTTTCTCGCTTTTACCGCCGGCAAAAAGGCCAAGTGCTACGAACAACATTAAACATGTTAATAATAGTTTTTTCATAGTTTCTCCTTTTTATCCTCGTTTGGTCTCAGTATAAAACTGTGAGGTTTGGGACTGTTAGGAGAAAATTACTGTTTTGTTCGGACTATGTTATGGAATTTTTCAGCTGTTATCAATCAGCCTATTTTTATCAAAATTACACCCAGCACAATGGATAATATTCCAGCTATTTTGTTAAGGGTTGCTTTCTCCTTAAGGAACAGGAATCCGAGGATTGCCCCGATGACTATAGAAGTTTCCCTGATAGGGGTCACATAGCTGGCCTTTGCCTCGGCAAACAGGTAGTAGATCAGAAGGATTATGGCATAGCCGATGAAGCTGCCGTAGCCTATTATGCAGGAATATTTCCATTCGCTCCTGAAGGTGTCCCGCATATGGCTGAAGGTGTAACCGCGCAGGAACATCAGAGAGACGATGGCAAAACTCATGGCCACAATTCCCCGTAGATTGTAAAGGAAGAGAGGATTGATGCTCTGCACTGCAACCCTGTCCACCAGGTTGTAGCCCACCATGGAAAGTCCGTTGAAGAACGCGATCTTCTGCCTCTTTATGCTCTCCCAGATGTCAGAAAGCCTTCTTCCGCGGGTGAGGGCGAAGAGGAATACTCCAAGGAGCACCAGGAAGATGCCCGCTATTGCCATGCGGGATACCTGCTCGCCAAGGAAGATGGCACTTAAGATGGCAATGAACATGACGCCGGTTCCCCGGGTGACAGGGTAGGCCATGGAAATGTCTGAGCTTTCGTACATGAATACCAGCAGCAGGATGTTGAGCCCCGCAAAAAAGCCTGAGAGCAATATGACAGGGATAGCCCGGAGATCCAGACCATAAATGGCCAGCAGAACCAGAGTCACAGGCAGTATTATAAGATGAGATAATGCTAGTCCGGTGACCATGACAGAATAATCCCCCGATTTCTTCTTGCTGAAGAAGTTCCAGGTTGCATTAAGAATGCCGGATATGAGTGTCAGGACAAAGATGGTCAGATTCATTTTTCTTCAGTATACCACAGAAATAACTGGAATCTGTTAGGACTATGTTATGAAAATACCTCCATTTACCCAGTAGTTATTTCCAGCCAAATAGTATATATTCTTTTTATAGACTAACAAAATGGGGGGACTATGTACGATATAGCAATCATAGGTGCTGGCGTAACAGGTGCTGCCATTGCCAGAGAGCTTTCCAGATATCAGCTCAAGCTTATTGTGGTTGATAAGGGAAACGATGTCTGCGCAGGAACATCCAAAGCCAACTCTTCTATAGTACATGCTGGATACGATCCAGAGCCGGGTACACTTATGGCCAAGCTTAACAGCGAAGGTAACCCGATGTTTGATAAACTCTGCAAGGAGCTTTCTGTGCCCTTCAACCGGTGCGGCTCTTTTGTAGTTGCCTTCACCGACGAGCAGGTGGAGACATTGAAGGTGCTCCTGGAGCGTGGAAAGAAGAACGGCATTCCAGGCCTTGAGATTGTAGATGTCAAGAAGCTTCTCGAGAAGGAGCCTGCAGCAAGCCCGGAGGCAAAGGCTGCCCTATATGCTCCTACAGCCGGAGTGGTGGATCCTATGCTCCTTACCACAGCCCTCATGGAGAACGCTGTGATGAACGGCGCCGACTATAAACTCAACTACAAAGTTGAATCCATCGACAAGACTAAGGATGGATATAAAATCAACAGTGCCAGCGGCCCGGTTGAGGCCAAGTGTGTCATCAATGCGGCAGGCGTATACTCCGACATCATCCATAACATGGTTGCTGCCCCTGACTTCAGCATAACACCGAAGATCGGCCAGTACTTCCTGCTGGACAAGAGCGAGAACGACAAGATCCAGTCTGTCCTCTTCCCATGCCCAGACAAGAATGGAAAGGGTATCCTGGTGGCACGCTCCGTACATGGCAACGTAATCCTGGGCCCTACATCCGACGTGGACCAGGATAGGGACGACACAGGAACAACCGACGAGGCTCTTAACAGAGTGCGCCAGGGCTGCTCCAAGCTGGTTCCCACCATCACCACCAGAAACTGCATCAGAAACTTCGCCGGCATGCGGGCCGAGCCTTCCACCGGGGACTTCATCATCAGAGAAGTTAAAGATGCCCCTAAGTTCATAGATGTAGCCGGCATCAAGAGCCCGGGACTTTCCGCAGCCCCTGCCATTGCCCTCTATGTTGTGGACATCGTGAGGAACTGCGGCATAAAGCTGGAGGCCAAGAAAGAGTTCAACCCGATTGTAAAACGGACAGTCTTCATGGAGCTTTCTCCTGCAGAGCAGGCAGCTCTTGTAAAGAAAGACCCACGCTACGGACGGATCATCTGCCGCTGCGAGCGGATTACAGAAGGGGAGATTGTGGACGAGATCCACCGCCCGATCCCTGCAGTAACACTGGATGCCATAAAGCGGCGCTGCCGCCCTGGAATGGGCCGGTGCCAGGGAGGCTTCTGCGGACCTAAGGTGCACGAGATCCTGGCAAGAGAGCTTGGATGCGAATGGAAGGATATTGTGCTGGACAAGAAAGGATCTTACATCCTTACAGGAAAGACAAAGTAGGAGGGTGAGATGAATTTTGATCTTGTAGTAGTAGGTGGCGGTCCTGCCGGAATGGCAGCTGCCCTGGAAGCATATAATAACGGAATCAAGAGCATTGCCATTGTAGAGCGTGATGTTGAGCCGGGCGGAATCCTGCAGCAGTGCATCCATAACGGATTCGGACTCCATGTCTTTAAAGAGGAGCTTACAGGTCCGGAGTATGCACAGCGCTTCATCAACATGACCAAGGATACAGAGATCAAGTACTTCCTTGATACAATCGTGCTGGATATAGCCCAGGACAAGACTCTTACTGTGATGAACAGCAAGCAGGGTATCTTCGAGCTCAAGGCAAAGGCTATCGTACTTGCCATGGGCTGCCGCGAGCGGACCAGAAGCGGTATCGGAATCGCAGGTGACAGACCGTCAGGCGTATTCACAGCAGGAGCTGCACAGCGGTACATCAATATCGAAGGTCAGATGGTTGGAAAAAAAGTAATCATCCTGGGTTCCGGAGATATCGGAATGATCATGGCCCGGCGTATAGTGCTTGAGGGTGGCGAGGTTATTGCAGTAGTTGCAAGAAGCTCCTTCCCCAAGGGACTTACCAGAAACGTGGTGCAGTGCCTTGACCACTACAACATTCCTATGTGGTACAGCCACAACATTGTAGGAATCTACGGAAAGGAAAGAGTTGAGAAAGTTGTGGTTGCAGAGTGCGACAAGAAGACCAAGGCTGTAATCCCGGGCACCGAGAAAGAGTATGCATGTGATACAGTGCTCCTCTCTGTAGGACTTATCCCTGAGAACGAGCTGTCACGGCAGGTTGGAATAAAGATTGACCGGAAGACATCGGGTCCTGTAGTCACCGAGTCCATGGAGACATCTATGGAGGGTGTGTTCGCCTGCGGAAACGTAGTGCATGTTCACGACCTTGTTGACTTTGTCACCGAGGAAAGCCGGAAGGCAGGAAGAAACGCTGCAAAGTATATCAAAGGCGAGATTACCAAGAATTCACAGCCTAATGTGTTCAAGGTCACAGGTGGTCTTTCCTATGCGGTTCCTCATATGTTCAGACCGGAGAACCTGGATGAGAAGTTCGATATCCTTATGAGAGTGGACCGGGTGTTCGGCAAGTGCCATCTGGTTGTCACAGAGGGCGGCAAGGAGCTGGGCCGGTACAAGAAGCCGTTCCTGACTCCTGGCGAGATGATCAAGCTTACAGTTCCATCCTCTATCTTCAAGGGAATGGAAGGCAAGGAAATCGGAATCACTGTAGAGCCTGAGGAGGAGAAATAATATGGAATGCGTTGAGAAGAAATTAGTATGTGTCTCCTGTCCTATGGGCTGCAGACTTACAGTAAAGGTATGCGGAGATGAGATCACAGTGACAGGCAACACCTGCAAGAGAGGCGAGGTCTACGGCAAGAATGAGGTCACCGATCCACGCCGTATGATCTGCTCCACAGCACGGATCCAGGGTGGTGTGCACCCGGTGGTTCCTGTAAAGACAGACAAGCCGATTCCCGAGAAGCTTAAGTTCAAGTGCATGGATGTGATCAACAGCCTTGATCTTAAGTCACCGGTTACAGCCGGCGATGTGGTGGCTGCCAACATTCTGGATACAGATGTCAATATTGTAGTCACAAGAAATATGTGATTTCAGAAAAGCTCGGTGAACTGAGTGAGCTGAGTTATTTCCTTGATGATGGGGGCAGGGAAGTTCTGCCGTGGTTTGAGGTTCTCATCCACCAGGACTCCCTTGCCCCCTATTTTTGTGTATGCGATTATAGTCTCCGGGGCATCATCTGCCAGGAGCACCTGGTCAGGTTCCAGCTTTAGGTCATCAAGGACATAGCGGAATGACCTTGGGTCAGGCTTACCGATAAAGTGGCAGAAGGGAAGGTCGTAGATCTTCTTGAAGAAAGGGGTTATCTCCAGGTAGTCCATGACGTTGAGGGCGTGGTTTGACCAGGAATTGGTGAATATGGAGCAGGGCACCTTGAGCTTATCCAGCATAAGTATGAGCTCCGAGTTCTTTGGAAAATGCTCCCAGAACCGAGTGGGGTGGATAGCCCTGAAGTAGCCGTAGATATCGGTGAAACCATATTTTCGCTGCAGCCAGTCGAGGGTGCTGGCGTAGACCCCGGCGGGCCGCTCGGCACGCATCCTGCCTGCCTCCTCGGGGGTCACGCCCAGGTAGTCGCCCACAAACTTGTTTATAAGCTTGACCATCGCACCCTCGACCCCGGAGGAGCGGGGGTACAGGGTGTGGTCCACGTCCATCAGCACATGCTTTATCACCGGGGTAGCCTCATCAATGTTTTGAAGTTTTTGGTCACCTGTACCGCCAGCTCCTCCGGCAAGGTGCCGCGCAAGGCCGCTATGCAGTCGTAGGTGTAGCCTATGAAGCCGCTCCAGTTGGGGTACTTCCGCACCTTCTGGGGTGTGAGGAATGGAGCGTCGGTCTCGGCCAGGATCCGATCTGCCGGCACCTTGGCTGCAGCTTCCTGGATGCATTCTGATTTTTTGTATGTGATGTTGCCCGAGAACGATATGCAGAATCCCAGGTCCAGGTACTTCCTTGCCCACTCCCAACCGCTTGAGAAGCAGTGGATTATTCCGGCCCTGCCCAGCTTTGCATCGGCCAGCATGGAGTAGGTGTCGGGATCTGCCTCCCGGGTATGAATAATCACAGGCAGGTCAAACTGTTTTGCAATATCAAGCTGGGCTGCAAACAGCTCCTTCTGCCGTTCAACTCCGCCGTACTCGAAATGGTTGTCCAGTCCTATCTCGCCCACAGCAATGAGCTTGCCGCCCTCCACATTGGCAGCTACCTGCTTCTCAAGCAGATCCAGCCGCCTCTTAAGGTCGCCGGCTTCCAGTTCCGACTTGCTTACCGAAAGGCCGTCTGTGATGTAAAGCTGATCAAACTGGTTCACCATGGAAAGCCGCTCTTCGAAGGTGTCGGTGTTTGTCCCTACATCAAGGGCCAGTTCAAGACCCCCCTCCACACAGGTCTGGAACAGGGTTTTCCAATCCATCTCCTTGGTCTGCCAAAGGATAAGGTGGGTATGTGTATCTGCGATACCGGGGTACAGGTGCACCTGGCCGGCAACTTCTTCTGTCATGCTCATGGTAAAAAGGTATTCTTTTTATAACGTTTTGTAAACGGTTTATAGAAATTATATCTTGACGGTCTAGGCCTGTAAAAGTAAAATGAAATGAATTGCCGAAGTGGTGAAATTGGTAGACACAGAGGACTTAAAATCCTCCGGCCCTTAAAAGCCTTGCGGATTCGAGTTCCGCCTTCGGCATATAAAATAAATGTATTATTGACATTATCGTTCATTCTTGATAGATTTTTGTCGTTGCATTTATTGTTTTGGGCTGCTAGCTCAGCTGGTAGAGCAACGCCCTTTTAAGGCGTGGGTCAATGGTTCGAATCCATTGCAGCTCAAGACGCGTCTCCTTCGTCTAGGGGTTAGGACAACGGGTTTTCATCCCGTCAACACTGGTTCGATTCCAGTAGGAGATGCCTATGCTTGCGTCACACTGAACCTGGTTCAGTGTGACGTTTTTTTTGCTCTTTTGATTTTCTAGAAGAACAGGTTGAATATCTGGTGGCAGTACTTTGACCACAGGTTGGGGCTTCTCTGCATCTTCTGTATATTCTCGTCGGTCAGCTGTATCTTGTACGATCTGTTGAAAAGCATCTGGTAGAAGAAGTGGCACACCTCTTTGTCCACCTGGTCAAGGTCGCTGTAGTGAACCTGCTTGATAGGGATTCCCTTGCGGTGGAACAGGAACACAAAAATCGCATTCTGTGTATCCTTAAGATAGGCCTCAAGCCGCTCCTCAATGGAAGTTGGATCATTGGAGTCCACACCGAAGTTGATCCAAGGCTGGGTGTCCAGTATAAAGTGCCCCAATGGATCGTCCTTCCGTGCTATCCGTATTGTTCCCCGGTTGTAGTTGGTAACCTGATGATGATTCTTGTCAAATACGACAACTGTGCCGTCATTATGGACAAAGACCTGGTTCTGCTCCTCGCCCCTCATGCAGTGGATATGGTATTCCTCGGTGTTGTCAAGGATAAAGTAGATTATGGAGAGTTCCCGGTCCGGAATCGCCTGGTCTATGTCGAAAGAGATTCCGAAAAGATGGGCAAAATAGGTCATCCTGCTTACCCCTTGGGCTCCCAGACCTGATGCAGAGATAAAAATTATAAATAAGAGGGAAAATAATTTCCTCATTTATTAAATTATATCATGGCAAAAGCGAGTTGTAAAGTTTAGGAAAAAGAGATACCATGCAGACGGAGTTGCACATATGGAAGGAAATATCACAGGTCTGATGACCACCCTTATATTTCAGATCAGTATAATTATTTTCGCAGTAAAGATATTCGGAAGCCTTGCAGAAAGGCTTGGTTTCCCGTCGGTAATAGGCGAGCTTCTCTCCGGCGTCGTGATAGGGCCTTTTGCCCTGGGTGCAATTCCTCTTCCCGGTTTTCCCCACGGTCTTTTCCCTGTCTATTCCGAATCCCTGGCTGTGACTCCCGAGCTCTATGGCTTTGCCATGGTTGCCTCCATCATATTGCTGTTCAACTCAGGTCTTGAGACTGATCTTGGCCTTTTCCTCCGCTATTCTGTAAGGGGAGGAATAATCGGTATCTCCGGTGTAGTATTCTCCTTCATCTTCGGAGCAGCCACCTGCATGGCAGTCCTCCACACCCATTTCTGGGACGAGCGCTGTCTCTTCTTCGGCATCATGTCCACCGCCACATCTGTAGGTATAACTGCCCGCATTATCTCGGACAGGAAGAAGATGGATTCCCCGGAGGGAGTGACCACCCTGGCCGCCGCTGTATTCGACGACGTTCTCGGTATCGTGCTCCTTGCCATAGTCATGGGTCTTGTTGCCGCAGTGAACCAGTCCGGAAGCAGCAGCCATCTGAATGCCTCTGCCATACTCAACATAGCATTCCGTGCCTTCGGCATCTGGCTGGGCCTTTCTGCATTGGCCCTTATCTGCTCAAAGAGTATCGCTTTCCTCCTCAAGAAGTTCCGCAGCACATATGACTTCTCCATATTCGCATTCGGAATAGCTCTCCTGCTTGCAGGAATATTCGAGAAACAGGGTCTTGCAATGATCATCGGCGCATATATCACAGGTCTTGCCCTATCCGGTACCGATATAGCACCTATAATACACGACCGGCTTGAGGGTATCACCGCCTTCCTGGTGCCGCTGTTCTTCTGTGTTATGGGTATGATGGTCCATGTGGCCAAGCTTTTCGATGCCCATGTCCTCCTCTTCGGCCTGGTCTATACAGTTGCATGTATACTTGGAAAGCTTATAGGATGCGGCTGGCCAGCTCTTTACCTGGGCTTCAATATCCACGGCGCAATGCGTATCGGATGCGGTATGGTGCCGCGTGGTGAGGTTGCCCTTATCATAGCTGGTATCGGAATCACTGCAGGAATTCTGAACGAGCAGCTTTTCGGAGTTGTCATCATGATGACACTGGTGACCACAATCATAGCGCCTCCGGCCCTGAGCATAATCCTCAAGAGCAACCAGCGTGGCACAAGGAAAGAGCTTAAGAGCTCTGCTACCAAGACCTGCCACTGGGATTTCAAGACCAGGGAGATTGCCGACCTGGTTACATACATGCTTATCACAGACCTGAGGAAGGATGGTTTCTTCGTACTCACCATCGACAGCGACAAGGGTATCTACCATGCCCGTATGAACCGGATGGTGTTCACAATAACCCAGCATGGCAGGGGAATCGACATAACCACCAAGGAGCGTCACGAGCAGTTCCTCAAGACTTCTATGTACGAAGTCATGCTCCGTTTCATGGACACCGAGCAGAACAATCAGCAGCAGCGTGAGGCAGTGGTTGAGGCAAGGAAGGAATCGGCCGAGACCAAGGAGAAGAAGGTGGATGTTGAGGTTCTCCAGGGGCGTATCTCCAAGGATTTTATCATCTGCAACATGAAAGCCGGCAACAAGGACGAGGCAATTCTTGAGCTGGTGGATCTTGTGAGCACATCGGACAACATCACCGACCGTCAGGTTCTCCTGGACGACATAATGCAGCGTGAGCAGAAGATGAGCACCGGCATGGAGCATGGAATCGCATTCCCTCATGCAAAGAGCGAGGGAGTTAAGCACCTTACAATCGCAATAGGAAGAAAGAAGAGCGGAATCGAGTTCGACTCCCTGGATGGTCTGCCATCCCAGATCTTTGTACTTATAGCATCACCTACAGATGAGGCATCACCCCACCTTCAGGTTCTTGCGGCAGTATCCGGTGTGCTCAGTCAGGAAGAGAACAGAAAGAAGATATTAGAGGCAAAGAGTGCCGAGGAGATAGCTAAAGTCTTCAGCGCAGAAAGCTCCGTATCATCCTGGTTATAAAATCCATACTCTCCTGGAAGAAATCCTTTTTCTCAACATCAATGCCTGCAATCTTTGCCACACCTTTGATATCGGTGCGTCCTGTGGCCATAAGCACTTTCTTATAGAGTGCAGGGAACCTCTTCCTGTCCTCAAGATACTTCGCATAAAGCCCTATGGAGAAAAGCTGTCCGAAGGCATAAGGATAGTTGTAGAATCCCAGGTCGCTGCTGTAGTAGTGGCATTTGACCGCCCACATATACGGATGCAGCTGCTTTGGATCCAGGGCATCGCCGTAGGTGGCCTTCTGGGCATCAAGCATCATGCCGCAAAGATCGGCTGCGGAAAGGGGGCCATCCTTCTGTTTCTCGAACACAGCTTTCTCGAAGTAGAAGCGGCACAGGATATCCACAATGACCTGGGTCACCTCCATAAGGAACATCTCGGTGAGGTACTTCTTCTCAAAGCCCTTTGCCCTGCTTATGGTTGTGTTGTACAGCATGGTCTCGGAGAAAATGGAGGCAGTCTCGGCCAGTGTCATAGGGTAGGCCCGGGCAAAGGCGCACTCCTCTCGCAGCAGGTGGAAGTGATATGCATGCCCCAGCTCGTGGGCAATGGTGGAGACACCCGAGAATGTGGGGCTGAAGTTGCACATTACCCTGGATTCCTTGGCAACGGGGAAGGATGTGCAGTAGGCTCCCCCTACCTTGCCGGCATGGGGCGGTGTGTCCACCCAGCTGTTGGCAAAAGCATTCTTTGCGAACAATCCCATGTCGTCGGAGAAGCTGCCGAAGGTCTCGATTATATAATCCTTTGCCTCCTCAAAGCTCCATACCTTTGGTGCAAAGCCTTTCTCACCGATAGGGGCGAAAAGATCGTAGAAGGCCAGCTTCTTTATGCCCAGGAGCTCTGCCTTCTTGTTAAGATACTTGCGGAACTCAGGCAGGGACTCCTCCATCACAGAGATCATGGCATCCAGAGTCTTAGCCGACATCCTGGACTGGAACAGTGCTTTATCCAGTGCGCTCTTCCAGCTGCGGCGCTTATCCAGTGTGGCCGCAGTCTTCTTGACTCCGTTCAAGGAGTAGGCCAGTGGTATCTCCATGCTCTTCCAGGCGGCCAGCTCTGCCTCGTAGGCTTTTTTGCGCACGCTGCGGCTCTTGTCAAAGGCCAGGTTCCGCAGCTCTGTTATACTCTTGCCATCACCGGTCAGTGCAGATGACACAGCCTCCTGCAGCCTTCCCCAGGCATCGCCGCCTGCTGCCTTAAGCTCCTGGGCCAATGATTCCTCGGCCTCTGAAAGCTGGTGCTCCGCCTCTGCAAGAGAGTCCTTTATAAACTGGGCGCGTTCTGCCAGAATAGGGCTTTTCTTAAGCAGGACAGGGATATCTTTCTTGTATTTTTTTACCAGTGAATTGAACAGGACATCGCACTCAGCCAACTTCTGGTGGGCCTCCCCAAGACGGGATATCTCCCGCAGGGCCCGTGCATCATCAGTGTTCACCGAGAACACAGCATATGCATAGGAATAGAGATTCTCGAACAGGTCCATGGCCCGACCCATAAGTTGCACCGCCTCCTCAAGGCTCTCTTTCTTTCCTTTGGAAAGCAGTGTCTTAAGCTCGGCGCAGATAGCGGAAAAGTCCTTTATATCGCCTTCGTAGGCGGTGTCGTCAAAATTCTTGTAGATGTTGGTCAAATTCCATTTTGGAAGTGTGTCAGATGTTTTTTTCATAGTGCTTTTCTCTTTTTTCCGACAAAGAATCGTTTTAAATTGCCTGGAAGCTTATATGTCCCGCAGGAACAGCCGGAAGGATTATATACAGCCCTCAGGATGGCATCGGCAAGCATCTCCTCTGTGGGGACTTCCACAGTTTTTCCCTCATCCTCATAAGCCCTGCAGTCCACATGGGTTCCTGCAATATCTCCGCAGCAGCTGCATCCGGTCTCTTTGATCTTCCCGAATATATCATGGCCGTTGACCCTGACAGTGGGGGAGGACAGAAAGTGATATTTCTCAGCAAGCTCAGGGGATGAGATCTCCTGCTTCCGGTATTCAATTTGATATCCTGCAAGGCTCAGGGCAGACTTAAGTCCTTCCACAACCTTGTCCAGAACTGCATCTGTGCCGACACATCGGTCACAGGTCTTAAGGTCAAGATACAGATACTCTATCAGAATCTTTTTCATACTTATAAAATAACATAAAAAAAGGCCAGAGTGTATACCCTGGCCTTTTGTGTGCATAAAGCAGCAGATTATTTGAAATATCTGTCCAGAAGACCCTTGAGTGCCTTTCCGTGGCGTGCCTCGTCCCGTGCCATCTCGTGAACTGTGTCGTGGATAGCATCCAGGTTGTATTTCTTGG
>Ga0256405_10005788_pt1 | contig 20746 bp, 16 predicted proteins | sample RumenRJG_02DNA_FD_189096 | JGI IMG/M metagenome (GOLD analysis project Ga0256405, IMG submission 189096) | Bovine rumen microbial communities from Lethbridge, Alberta, Canada - RJG_02 | ecosystem: Host-associated > Mammals > Digestive system > Stomach > Rumen | place: Canada: Alberta... | reverse complement strand
ACGTCAAAAGAGTTCCTCTTTTTGCTTCTTTTTCTCCTCGATAAAGGAGAAAAAGAAGGACAAAACCGTTTGAATCACAAAAAGGCTGTCGCATTTCTCCATTTTCAGGAGTTAATGCGACAGCCCCGTTTTTTTCGGTTATCTCGGTTATTGTGAATTCTGCGCTTTACCGTCCGCTTCTCCACATGTGGACCACGTTCATGTCCTCGGGCCGGTCCTCGCCGTGGGAGCCCCTGCCGTCGGGAAGCGGATGGCAGCCGTGGTCCGTGGCGAAGGCTGAAGCCCAGCGCTTTCCCGACCAGGCCTCCTCCGCCGCGCCGCAGAGCCGCTTCCAGGCCGAAGCGTTGGCGGAAAGCGCCGCCAGAGCCTCCTCCCCCTCCGGACCGACGCGGTGCATGGAGCCGTCGTAGTTGCCGTTGTAGGCCACGATCAGGTGGTGCCGGTCCGCGCGGATCAGCTCCTCCGCCTTGTCGTTGACCTCCTCCGGCGTGTCGAAGATGAAGTAGTCCATGTCCCGGTTTCTGAAGATCATGGACACGCTGTCGGTGCCCGTGGAGCAGACGGCAGGCTTCAGTCCCGCTTCGATCATGGCGTCGAAGAGGGTCTTTACCGTCAGCACCGGCTTGGTGTAGCTCCGGATTCCGTGGTCCGCCGGCATGAGACCGGAGTACATGGAGGCGAAGCACACCGGGGTGACGGAGGGCATGACGGACTCCATTTTCAGCACCAGCGGATCCATGGAGAGGGCCGGAGCCAGCAGATCCCGGTATTTCTCAAAGATCCACCAGGCTACGGCGTCCGGGTTGTACATGAGAAGCCTCTCGGCCGGAGGATTTGCCCCGTTTCCGGGCAGCAGGGAGACGACCTCGTCCATGACCGGTGCGTCGGTGAAGGGCTCGAGGCCCAGCAGAACGGCGGCGGTGGAGCAAACGGAGCGGATGTTGTACATAGCGCACCTCTTTCTGAGTGATGATCGGACCGTCGGATCCCGGAGCGGGCTGCCTCAGCCGTCCTCCTCCAGGTATCCGCGTTCGGCGAAGGTCCAGGAGGCGGGGAAGCTGCCCAGACTGCCGAAGGCGTATCCCTCCCGGATCAGCCGGTTCAGGAGCCAGGGCATGAGATCCACGGTTTCCGGGACCACCTCGTGCATGAGGACGATGAGGGGTTCCCCGGGCGCGCCTCCGGTTTCCGCCAGACTGCGGGCGAAGGTGTCCTCGAAGCTGTCCCGGATGTATTCGAAGGCCGACGTGCCCTCGGGACGGAGATACAGCACGCCGTCGTTGGTGGCGGAGTTCCAGTCGAAGATCCGGTAGCCGCGCTTCTCCAGCATGGCCCGCATTTCGGCCTCCTGCGCCTCGTCGAAGTATCGCCCCACGGAGCCGCCGGGAAAACGGAACAGCTTGTTCTCCCCAAATTCGATCCCGGCTCCCTCAGCCGCCTTCTCCCAGGCCTCCACCTCCTTCTCCAGCGCGTCCGCGGAGGCGTAGATGTCCTCGTACTGATGGCTGTAGGTGTGGCATCCGAAGTCGTGGCCCCGGTCCGCGATGAGTCCGGCGGAGGCGGGATATTTCTCCACATTGTTCCCCACGGTGAAGAAGGAGGCCTTGACCCCGAAGGTGTCGAGAATGTCCAGAAGCCGCTCCGTATCCGATTCCGTGGGGCCGTCGTCGAAGGTCAGGTAGACCACGGAGGCCGCCGACGGATCGGGCTGGGACTTCGCGGGCTTCTGGGCGCTGACGTAGACGGTGACGGGGACCGCCGGATTCATGCAGTAACCGTTCTCGTCGGAAAAGCCCGCGTATCGGAGCGCCACGGCCTCTCCGGCGGGAGCGGGATTCTTCACGTAGCGCAGCTCGGAGGAAATGCCGTGGGCGGAGAGGATGGCGCAGACCGCCGCCGCCGAGGGATCCGCGAACCGGGGAACCGCCTCGTAGCCGGACCGGTCCGCCGCGTTCCCGGACGCGGAGACAAAGACCGGATCGTCCAGCCATTCCACGGACGCGGTCTTGGTCATGCTGTTGTAAACGGACTCCACGATCTCCACGTGGGTCTGGACGGTCAGGGCCGGCACGGCGGGGACGTCCGGAGCGTCGGCGGGCAGGAGGGATCCCCGGCTCTCCACCGGCTGCTGCTCGTCGAAGAACTCCATGATGTCGTCCCATTCCGACCGCAGCAGGGCGATCTGACTCCCCTCCCCGGCGCATCCCGAAAGGAGGAGGCAGAGGAGGACCGCCGCAAGGACACACGCGGAAAAACGTCCGGTATGAGCGGCGCGGATTCTGTATTTCAAAGGGAACTCCGGGGGAAACTCCCCAAATTGACGATATTCGACTTTATTATACCATGGGCCGGGCCGGATTGCAAGACGTCGGAAAAACTTCCCTCTCCGGTCCGGGCAAGCGGGAAAGTCCGGGTTGACTTTTGGATTGCCCCGGGTTATAATGAATCAAAAGAGAAAGTGATGGGAGGGACGCGCCGTGGACGAGAGGATGCTTGAGGCGGCGGAGGAATACGAGAAAACGGGATCCGTCCGGCTGACCGCGGAGCGTCTGGGACTTTCGCAGGCGGCGGTGAGGAGGCTGCTTCTGACCGCCGGAGTGTGGAGCAGCAAGACCGCTTTGAACGTCGGAATCCTGCACAGGGAGCATCCCGACTGGACCGCCGCGCAGATCGCCCGGGAGCTGGGGGTCTCCCCGCGGACCGTCCGGATGTATACGCCCTATGAGGATTCCGCCCGCCGGACGCCTGAGCAGGACGAGACCGGGGACCGGATCGCCGACGGAGGCCAGTGCGGGGACCACGCCATCTGGGAGCTGACGAAGAGCGGCGTGCTGACCGTCTGCGGGTCCGGACCCATGTGGGATTACAACGGAAACAGCTGGGGCGTCTGGGAAAAGCCCCGGCCCAAGTGGTGGATGCGGCGGGACGGCGTCAAGGTCCGGAAAATCGTCGTGGAGGACGGAATCACCGCCGTGGGTCAGTACGCCTTCTGCACCCTCATGGAGCTGAGCGAGGTCTCCCTGCCGGATACGGTGGAGGAGATCCGGGGAGGAGCCTTCCTGGGGGAGAACCGGCTGAGGACCTTCACGATCCCGGCGCGGGTCGGTTACGTGGCCTGGGATACCTTCTACTCCTGCGTCATGCTGGAGGAGGTGAGGATCCCGGCGGGGGTGCGGAAGATCCAGACCTACGCCTTCCACGCCTGCCGCTCCCTGAAACGGCTGGTCTTCCTCGGCGACGCTCCCGGCCTGGTGGCGGGCTCGGCCTTCGACATGTGCGCGGAGGATCTGGTCGTGTACCGCCGGAGGGACGCCGCGGGCTTCGGGGAGACCTGGAACGGATACCGGGTCGAGCTCCTGTCGGAGTGACGGCCCGAATCGGTTTCGCATACAATCCGACATTCACGTTTTCAGCGGAAGGAGAAGCATCATGAAAAGAAGAGCGGACAGCGCGTTCGGCCTGCATTTCGACTTTCACGCCAATCCGGCCACCGGCACCGTCGTCGGAGCGACCCTGAAGGAGGAGGACATCCGGGAGATCTGCCGGGAGATCCGTCCGGACTTCATTCAGGTGGACTGCAAGGGGCATCCCGGCTGGGCGTCCTATCCCACGGAACTCGAGAATCCCATGCCGCGGTTTGCCATGGACACTCTGGCCCTGTGGCGCAGAGTCACGCGGGAGGAGGGTGTGGCTCTCTACCTCCATTACTCCGGCGTCATCGACCGGCGGTTCTGCGAGCATCACCCGGAGGAGGCCGTCATGAATCCCCCCGGGACCCGCTCCGATTCGGTGACCCGGGTGGCGGGACACTACGCCGACATGCTCCTCATCCCGCAATTGAAGGAGCTGGCGGGAAAGTACGGCGCGGACGGCGTATGGGTGGACGGCGAATGCTGGGGGACCGCCGCGGACTACGATCCCGAAACCGTGGCCGCCTTTGAAAAGGAGACCGGAATCGATCTCGGCGGGGAGCTGCCCGTGAAGCCCGGGGATCCGCATTTCGAGGAGTACCGGGAGTTCTGCCGGGAGCTGTTCCGGAGATACGTCCGCCATTACGTGGACGAGGTGCACCGGGAGTACCCGGACTTCCAGATCGCCTCCAACTGGGCCTACACCGACCACATGCCGGAGCCCGTGACGTCGAACGTGGACTTCCTCTCCGGTGACTTCAACCCCGGCAACTCCTTCAACGTGGCCAGATACGCGGGACGCGCCATCGCTCAGCAGAACATGACTTGGGACCTCATGGCCTGGAACTTCCGCTCCGGACACGGGGACCTGAAGCTGTCCGGTGTCCCGAAGCATCCCGTGCAGATCATGCAGGAGGCCGCGGCGGTGCTGTCCCTGGGAGGCGGCTTCCAGAACTACATCACCCAGTATCCGGACGGCTCCCCCCGCATGGAGCAGATCCGGCGCATGAAGGACGTGGGAGCCTTCGTCCGGGCCCGGGAGCCCTACTGCTTCCGCGGAAAGGCCGAGCACAACGCGGTGATCCTTCTGTCCACCCACGACCGGGCCCTGGAGCACGGGAACCTGTGGGGCCGCACGGGATACGAACGCACGGTGGGTCTGACGGCGCTGATGTGCGACGCCGGGCAGCCCGTGGAGATCGCCTGCGAGCACACCCTCCGGGGCCGGTGCGCGGACTGGGGACTCATCGCCGTGCCGGAGCTGAAATACGGCCTGGACGACGCCATGAAGGCCGAGCTGCTGGCATACGCGGAGAACGGCGGGAGTCTGCTTCTGACGGGACCCTTCACCTGCCGGACTTTCGCAAAGGACCTGCCCGGCGTGACGGTGGACGATTCGGACCAGACCGACCGCCAGCGGTGGCTGACCGTGGATGGGGAATACACCGGGATCCTGAAGGATGCCCACGCGGTGACGGCGGAGGGAGCCGAAACCGTGGGCAGGATCGGGGACGCGGAACGGGAGACCAATCTGCCCGGCGCGGTGATCCTCCCCTATGGGAAGGGAAAAATCGCCATGATCGCCGCGGACATCGGGACTCAGTACGGGATCTGCGTCCAGTACATCCACCGGGATCTGATCCAGGCCCTGGCGGAGAGGCTGTACACGCCTGCCGTGAGGATCGAAAAGGCCCTGGGCCTGCTGGAGGTCGGGATCCTCGTCAAGGATGGGAAACGGTTCGTCCAGCTGGTCAACGCCAACGGCTCCCACGCCTCCCGGGAGACCGCCACGGAGGACTTCATCCCGCCGGTTCTGGACGTCACCCTGTCCGTGGCCGCGGAGAGGGAACCCGCCGCCCTGATCCTGCAGCCCGAGGGCCGGAGGCTGGACTTCACGTGGTCCGACGGCAGGATCACCGTCGCCGTTCCCCGGATCGATCTCTACGACATCGTGGAGATCGACGATTGACCGCATGACACGGTACTCCCCGCGGCGTCCTGACAATCGGGACGGACCGCGGGGATTTTTGTCGGAAAACGGCACTTTTCAACGAAAAATGAATGCTCTTACGGCAAGTTTTTATGAAATGCTGTTGATTTCGGACGGCGGATGCGATACAATAGAAGCACTGAAATGAAAGGGAAGGCAACCGATATGGGCAAAACCCTCCGGCGGCTGGCCGTGTTTCTGGCGGCCGTCGTCGTTCTGCAGGGACTGGCGCTTCTGTTTTTCACTCCCGCCGGACTGGAAAAGGTGTTCGTCGCGCCTCTGCGGCTGGCCGGGGAGAAATTCCGCCCGGACACCAACACCTACGCCGTATATTACGACGCCCGGTCGGACGTGGCCGCGGCGGATCTGATTGTGGTGGGCATGGACTTCGCCGTGGCCGAGAGCTACGACGTGCTGGGCCATTTCACCCGGTTCGTCAAGCAGAACAACGATATTTCGGACGTCCTCATGCCCCTGACCCACAATCAGGTGGCCATCGCCGGGAACATGCTGAAGCAGACCGACGAGGACCGCTTCAACAAGCGCATCCGCTCCCTGAAGGAGCAGACCGGCATGACCGACGACTGCTGCGACTACCTGAGCGAGATCTTTTACGTCAACAGCACCATGTCGGAGGCCAAGAAGTTCGGCGTGGCCACCTATGAGGACAAGGACGCGGACACCCTGCCGGAGCGCATCGCCGCCGCCTTCGCCGAGACGGAGCGGGGAGCCCTCTGCGCCGTGGACGGCCGGGAGCTGACCGACGTCTTCCGGGAGGGCCTGGGGGCCGCGATGCCCGGGAAAACCGTTTTGTACATGAACATGTACTACGCGGAGAATACCTTCTCGCCCGAGACCCACGACGCCCTGGTCTTTCCCCTGACCGGCTCCTCTCCGGCCTGCTACTTCTTTCTGAACAAGAGCCTGGAGGGGTACTACCGCTATTACCGCTTTGTGACCGGCCTGTTCGGACACCGGCGGGAGGATCCCGTGGACACCCGTTTCCCGCCGTATTTCTTCGTGATTGCCGGCGGAGGGGAGGCCGGGGCGGAGAAATCCATGAGCATGTCCGGCGCGGAGGACGGCCTTTTTGCCGGATGGGATACGGAGGAGCGGAGCGCATGATCGTAATGGAAAAACCGGAATTCGAGCGGCTCGTGTTCGCCGAGGAAAGCCCTCTGGCGGTCCCGGCCGAGCTGACCCTGTATGAAAACGGGGAGTTGCGGATCCTGTGCTACTCCTTCGCCGGGGACCTGTGCCGCCGGTTCGAGGAGCGCTTTTCCGCCGATCCCCTGTCCCATGAGGCCGTGGAGTGGCTGACGGACGCTCTCCGGCCGCTGATGGAGCCCTTCGGGTACGACGAGGCCGACACCGCCGACTACCCGCTGATTGATTACCGGCCCGGGAAGGCCCTTTTGACGGACACCGCGCCCGCCGTCCTGATCTCAACCCTTGAGGGGGAGCGCTGGGACGGGGAGCTGGCGCTGGACGAGTTCGCCCTGGATCCGTCCAATCCCGCGGACCGGATGGCCGTGGTGCGGGACGAGGACGGGCAGATCGTCTGCTTCGCCGGCCTCAACGACATCTCAGAGGACGAGGGCTTCTGCGAGATGAACGTGGAGTGCGCGGAAGAGTGGCGGGGACGCGGCTTCGGGCCTGCCTGCACGGCTCTTCTGACGTCGTATCTGACCGGGCTGGGAGAGAGGGTCCAGTACCTGACCTCCCATCTCAACGAGCCCTCCGTCCGGTGTGCCGAAAAGGCCGGACTGATCCCCGCCGCCCGGATCTTTCCCTTTGTCTTCCGCAAATCCGGCGAGGACGACGGGGCCTTCTTCGATCATCTGGACAGGGAAGAGGAATGATGCAAACCGGCGCGCGCATCCGTGTCCCGGGTGACGCCCGATCACTTTGTCTCCGAGGTATTTCCATATGGCATTTGACGCCGCCATGCTCCGCTTCGTCGTGGACGAGCTCAACCGAAAACCCCCCGGCGGGAAGGTGGACAAGATCTTCCAGCCCGGCCGGGAGGAGGCGGTCTTCGTGATCCGCTGCGGCGGAGAGGAGCACCGACTGAACATATCCGCCGGCGGGAACGGCTCCTATATGAACCTGACCGCCATCAAGCCCGAGAATCCCGCCACCCCGCCCATGTTCTGCATGATGCTCCGCAAGCATTTCTCCGGAGCGCGCTTCGCCGGAGCGGAACAGCTGGGCTTCGAGCGGGCCGCCCGTCTGACCTTCGACACCCACGACGACATGGGCTTCCCGACGCAGAAGCACGTCATCGCCGAGCTCATGGGGCGGTTCTCCAACATCATCATCACGGACGCGGGGGACAAGATCATCGGACTCCTCAAATCCGTGGACTTCACCGCCAGCGAAAAGCGGCAGGTGCTGGCGGGCATGCGCTACGAGCTCCCGCCGAAGCAGGACAAGGCCGATCCCATCGCCGAAACCACGGACGAGCGGACCTTCAAGGCCATGGCCGCGGCGGAGGATCCGGACAGGCCCGCCGAGAAGTTCATCATGTCGCGCTTCGCCGGTCTGGCTCCCCTCATCGCCCGGGAAATCGTGTACCGGGCCGCCGGGAAGACGGACGCCACCATGCGGGAGGCTGAGCGGGACCTGACGGAGCAGTTCTTCCGGGTGGTGAACCTCATCCGGAATCTGGACGGGGTCCCCACCGTGATCAAGAAGGACGGCGTCCCCACGGAATACGCCTTCATGGACATCCGTCAGTACGGAGCCGGGTACGAGAAGGAGCAGGTGGAGTCCTTCGGGCGGCTCATCGACGTGTACTACGGAGAGCGGAGCCGGGAGGAACGGCTTCACCGGAAGGCCTCGGACGTGTTCCGCCTCCTTTCCAACGCAGAGACGCGCATCCTCAAGAAGATGGACAAGCAGCGCGCGGAGCTGGCCGACTGCGAGGATGGGGAGCGGTACAAGCTCTGGGGCGACCTCATCACCGCCAACATCTGGCGTCTGGAACGGGGCATGAAGGAGTGCGAGCTGGAGAACTGGTACGACGAGGCCGGAGGCACCGTGAAGATCCCTCTGGACAAGCGGCTCTCCCCCCAGGCCAACGCCCAGGTCTACTACAAGAAATACAACAAGTCCAAGGCCGCCCGGGTCCATCTGACCGAACAGCTTGCGGCCGCGGAGGAGGAGCTGGCCTACGTCTACACGGTATTGGACGCCCTGACCCGCGCCGACGGGGAAAAGGAGCTCTCCGAGATCCGGGCGGAGCTCTGGCACAGCGGATACGCCTCCAAAATGAAGAACTACACGGAGAAGAAGCAGTCCGCGCCCTCCATCGCCCGGTACCGCACTTCCGACGGCCACACGGTCCTCTGCGGACGGAACAACGTGGCCAACGACTATCTGACCACGAAGCTGGCGTCCCGGGGCGACTGGTGGTTCCACGTGAAGAACCAGCCGGGCTCCCATGTGGTGCTCCAGTGCTTCGAGGGAGAGCGGGATCCCTCCGGCGAGGCCTTCACCGAGGCCGCCGAGATTGCCGCGTACAATTCCAAGGCCCGGGGCGGCGTCATGATCCCGGTGGACTACATCCAGGCGGGTAAGGTCAAGAAGCCCGCGGGTGCCAAGCCCGGGTTCGTGGTCTATACCACCAACTGGACCGCCTATGTCACCCCCGACGAGGACCGCATCGCCGCCATGAAGCAGAAGTAACCCACCGGACAAGGAGACACGATCATGGAAAAGAAAGTATTTGCGTTCGATCTGGACGGGACCCTGACGGAGCACCGCACCTGGATCACCGACGAGAATCTGGCGGTGCTGGAGAGCCTCCGGCGGGACGGATACCGGCTCATGATCCTCGGAGCGGGACAGGCCCGGCGCATCTTCACCCAGCTGAGGGAGTTCCCCATCGACATCGTGGGCAACTACGGGCTCCAGTACGCGGCGTACCGGGAGGACAGAGGGGATCTGGAGTTTCTGCGGGACCTCTCCCTGCCCTGCGACCGGGATTCCGTGGCCGAGCGGATCGCCGATCTGCGGGAGAAGACCGGCTTCACCGAGTTCCGCGGAGACAGCGTGGAGTTCCATCCCTCCGGCTGCGTGACCTTCCCTCTTCTCGGCACCAAGGCTCCCATCGCCGACAAGCTGCTCTTCGATCCCACTCGGGCCAAGCGGCGGGCGGTGTACGCGGACGTGGCGGAGGCCTTCCCGGAGTATACGGTCTTTGTGGGCGGCTCCTCCTCCTTCGACATGGCTCCGAAGCCCTACAACAAGTATTACGCCCTGACCCGCTTCTGCGAGGACGAGGGCTATGACCGGTCCCAGGTGACCTATTTCGGAGACGACTACGGCAAGGGCGGCAACGACGAGTGCGTGTATCTCTCCGATATCGACTTCGTGAAGGTGGACCGGTTCTCCGACCTGCCCCGGATCGTCGACGACTACCGGGACAGCCTGTAAGGAAGGGGACCGACGGTTTCCTGCCTTCTCCGCCCTGCGAGGTGCTTTCATCATGCGAATCCTGATTCTGAGCTGCTCCACCGGCGACGGCCACAACAGCGCGGCAAGAGCGCTGGCCGAGGCCGGGGAGCGGATGCATATCGAAACCGAGCTGAGGGATCCCGTGTCCTTCGGCGGCGAGCGCGCCCGGCGGATCGTGGCGGAGGCCTACAACGGCATGATCCGCCGGATCCCGCGGCTGTTCGGCGCCGTCTACCGCATCGGGGATCTCTACGACCGGTCCCGCCTGCCCTCCCCCATCTACGCCGCCAACGCCCTGTACGCCGAGTCGCTGGGCCGGTATGTGGAGGAGGAGGGCTTTGACGCCGTGATCTCCACTCATCTCTACGGGCTGGAGGGCATGTGCGCGGCCCGTCGGGGCGGATTCTGCGCGGTCCCCTCCTACGGGGTCCTGACCGACTACACCTTCATCCCCTTCTTCTCGGAGCCCGACATGGAGGCGGTGTTCATCCCCCATGCCGATCTGGCCGAGGAGGGCGTGAAAAAGGGGCTCGATCCGGACCGCCTCGTGCCCGCGGGGATCCCGGTCAGCGCCCGCTTCGGTGAGGAGATCTCACAGGAGGAGGCCCGGGAGCGGCTGGGCATCGAAAAAAGAGGACGGCTCTACCTGCTCATGTCCGGCGGCGTGGGCGGAGGCGACATGGGAAGGCTCTGCGCGGCTCTGGCATGGCGGCTGGAGGACGGGGACCGGATCGCGGTGATGACCGGCAGGAACGAGAGGCTGAGAGCGGAGCTGGAGGACCGATGGCGTGATTTCCCGGCCCTGACGGCGGTGGGCTTCACCCGGGACATCCCTCTCTGGATGAAGGCCGCGGATGTGACGATCTCCAAGGCAGGAGGGCTCTCCAGCACCGAAGCCGCCGTGGCCGGGACGCCTCTTGTTCACACCATGGCGATCCCGGGATGCGAGACGAAGAACGCCGCCTTTTTCGCCGCACGGTCCATGTCCCGCCGGGAAAAGACCCTCGACGGCGCGGCCAGGGCGGCGGTGGAGCTGGCGTCGGACCGGGAGGAAAGGGAAGCGATGCGCCGTGCTCAGCGGGCCAATACCCACGCAGACGCGGCCGATCGGGTGATGGATTATGTTCGGACACACTGCCGCTGAATGGGGACTCTGGTTCCTCTTCTTCGCCGGGGGCTATCTTTTGGGGAGCGTCCACTTCTGCCGGGCGGTGCCCCTGATCTTCCGTCACATCGACATCACGAAGGAGAGCGCGGACGGCAATCCCGGAGCGGCCAACGTGTTCGTCCTGTGCGGCTGGCAGATGGGGCTGTGCTGTCTCTTCTGCGACATGGCCAAGGGCTTTCTGCCGGTGTTCGCCGCGGTGAAATGGCTCCCGGAGGGACGGGGGCTCTTCGCTCTCGTGATGATGGGTCCGGTGCTGGGACACGCCTTTTCGATCCTGCACGGATTCCGGGGCGGCAAGTGCATCGCCACGATCTTCGGCGAGATGATCGCCCTGCTCTGGATCACGCCCGTGGGACTGGTGCTGGCCGCGCTCTACATCTTCTTCTCCGTGGCCGTGCGGATCGATCCACACAGCCGCCGGAGCATGGTGGTCTTCGGCCTGTTCATCCCGGCTTCGCTGATCCTGGAGTTCGCCCTGGGTCAGCCCGCCGTGGGGATCGGATGCGCCCTCGTCTCCTGCGTGTCCATCCTCAAGCACGCCGTGAACCGGAACGAGGTCCCCGCGGAAGAGGAGAAAAGCCGGGAAAACAGGGAATAAAGAAAAGCTCCCTGACATATCCGCCGGTTCAGGGAACTTTTCCTTTCGCCCTTCCGTCAAATTCATTGATATAAGCAAATTTACAGGGAGATCTGGAAATGAGAAAATCCGCATGGTTCTGCGCCGCGCTGGCGGTGTTTCTTCTGGCGTCGTGCTCCATCCGCCCCGTCGGGGGAGGCGGGGAAGCGATCCCGGAGGAAAGCGTCCCCCTTGCGGATCCCGCGCCGGTCCTGCCTTCCGCCGGCATGGAACCGGAAGCGGCGGCCGAGGCCTTCGTGCAGGCATGGCTCAGAAGCGCGTATCTGAACGAGGAGGACGGCTTCACGCCCTACACCGCCGGTCCCATGGCGGAGTACGATCCGGAGGGGGCGGCCGTGATGGACGGGGCCCAGACTACCTACGGCGCGCTGGGAGAGAACGCCCGGTACTGGCAGGAAAAGGCCCGCTGGTTCCGGTATACGCGGGAGAAGCAGGGCATCCGCCGGGAAAACTTCGAGTCCCCCTGCATCGCCTCCGTGACTGCGGAGGGCGACGACTGGGCGGACGTCACCGTCTCCGGCATGATGAGCTGGACCTACGCGGATTCCGGAGAGGGCAGCGGCATGGAGTTCACCTTCGAGGTGAAGATGATCCGCACCGACCACCGGACCGCCTACGCCTGGGTCATGGGAGACGCCGTGGAGCCCCTCGATTCCTTCGACGCGGAGCACAAGGGGGATCCGGATTTTACGGCGGACACACTGATCAAAGCGTATGAGAGCGCGATCACGGGCCTACCGGAGTTCATCGGGCCGTGAGGGGGACGAATGAGGTCTACAGAAGGAAAACACAGATAGGATTAGATATACTGCCGTGAAGTGACAGTTAATGCTATCCGTTAGCCTTAACCATACTGGATCAACTATAGATTGGGTTTGTGATATATGAAACTGAACTTTGATACGAGATTATCACAAGTATATGCTAATGTGAGACAAAACGTAAAGCTGATGAGTGAGGATTGGGTGGAACAGTACATGTATTGCCCGTGTTGTACAAATCCCACCTTATTCCGGATTAAGAATAATGCTCCTGCCGCAGATTTTGTATGTGAAAATTGTGGGGAATACTATGAAGTTAAGGCCACAGGAAAACAGATAAATGATAAGATCGTTGACGGCGCATATAAAACCATGATAGAACGTATCAACAGTTTATCAAATCCCAATCTTCTGGTCTTGCAGTATACAGAGAGATATAAGGTTAACAATCTGACTCTTGTGCCAAAGTATTTCTTTACCCCTGGGGTTATTGAGAAAAGAAAAGCCTTGTCTGATGATGCAATAAGAAAGAACTGGGTGGGATGTTATATTCTATATGGAAATATTCCGAAACAGGGAAAAATCAGTGTTATCGCCGACGATGAGGTTAACAGCGTTATTGACGTTTATCAGGCATATCAGCGATCAAAGGAACTGAGTTTGCCGCATCTGCAATCAAGAAGCTGGATGCTTGATGTTTTGAATTGTGTGAATGATATTCAAGGCAATGAATTCACTCTTCAAGATATGTATTTGTATATAGATATACTGCAAAAAAGATACAGTCAAAACAACAATATCAAAGAGAAAATCCGGCAACAGCTTCAGGTCCTGAGAGACAAGGGGGTTATTGAGTTCCTTGGTAATGGAAATTACAGAAAAAAGGTATAAAAATCATAAACAATGCAGAGCTGCTTTTCGATTACAGACATAAATCTTATCAAACAGACAGGAGGTCGATCCCACGAAGGACGGCCTCCTGTTTGTCTGCTGGACAGATAATCAGATTATTTTTTCAGCTTGTTGACGATTTCCTCGGTGTCGGAGGCGATCATCAGCTCTTCGTTGGTGGGCAGGACGTAGACCTTGACCTTGCTGTCGGGCGTGGAGAGCTCCACGGTGTTGGGCTGGTGGTGGGTCTTGGCGTTCAGCTCGCGGTCGATCTTGATGCCGTAGTATTCCATGTCGGCGCAGGCGCGGTCTCTCAGCTCGGGGTTGTTCTCGCCCATGCCGGCGGTCCAAACCACGGCGTCCAGGCCGTTCATGGCGGCGGCGTAGGAGCCGATGTACTTCTTGCACTGGTAGGCCAGGGTGGAGGCGGCGATGTACGCTCTTTCGTTGCCCTCCAGGATGGCGGCCTCGATGTCGCGGGAGTCGGAGGAAATGCCGGAGATGCCGAGGAAGCCGCACTTCTTGTTCATGTACTCGCTCATTTCGGCGGGCGTGAAGCCTTCCTTCTCCATGATGTAGGGAACGATGGCCGGGTCGATGGAGCCGCAGCGGGTGCCCATGATCACGCCGTCCAGGGGCGTGAAGCCCATGGAGGTGTCGATGCACTTGCCGCCCTTCACCGCGGAGATGGACGCGCCGTTGCCGATGTGGCAGGTGACGATCTTGGTCTCCTCGAGGGGCTTGTCCAGGAGCTTCGCCATTTCGCGGGCCACGAACCGGTGGGAGGTGCCGTGGGCTCCGTAGCGGCGGATATGGTACTTCTCGTACATATCCCAGGAAATGCCGTACATGTAGGCCTGCGGAGGCATGGTCTGATGGAACGCGGTGTCGAACACGAGGACCTGCGGCTTGTCGGGCATGACGGCGAGACAGCCCTTGATGCCCATGATGTGAGGACCGGTGTGCAGGGGCGCGAAGTCGCGGCAGAGCTCCAGCTTGGCCAGAACCTCGTCGTCGAGCAGCACGGACTCGAAGAAGTAGGGACCGCCGTGCACGATACGGTGTCCGACGCCCTCGATCTCGTTCATGTCGGAGATGACGCCGAGCTCGGGATCGGTCAGGTACTTGATGACGACCTCGGTGGCCACGGCGTGGTCCTTCATCGGGATCTCGACCTTGTGCTTTTCGCCGTTTTCACCCTTGCGGTGCTCGATGCGGCCGTCGATGCCGATGCGCTCGCAGATGCCCTTGGCGAGGACGGACTCGGTGGCGGTATCGAAAAGCTGGTACTTTAGGGAAGAAGAACCGGCGTTCACAACCAGAACTTTCATAGGGGAATTTCCTCCGATAACAAAAAATAATTGACAGTTCAAAAAAGTCCGGCTATAATTATACCCGAAGCGGACGTAAAAAACAAGAACTTTAATTCACTTTGTAGGATGAAATAAAAAATGCGGAACGCGACTGCGGTTATTTGTGAATTCAACCCAATCCACCGGGGCCACCGTCATCTTCTGAAGCTGGCCGGAGCGGGCGGGGAACGGGTGCTCTGCGTCATAAGCGGCCATTTCACCCAGCGCGGGATCCCGGCCCTGTTCGACAAGTACGCAAGGGCGGAGGCTGCGGTCCGGTGCGGCGCGGATCTGGTGGTGGAGCTTCCCTGGCCCTGGTGCGCCTCGGGAGCCGAGGATTTCGCCCGGGGAGGATGCGCCGTGGCAGCGGGCATGGGCGCGGACAGCCTGACCTTCGGCTCGGAGACGGCGGACGTCGGAATGCTGACCCGGGGCGCGGACGTCCGGGGCTCCTCCGACTATGCCGAGCGGATCCGGGCGGCGGAGAGGACCTTCCGGGACGGGGGCGGCGGCGTCCTGTTCGAGCGGGTCATGGGGGAGCTCGGCGTGGTCCCCGGCGGAGGAAACGACCGGCTGGGCATCGAATACATCCGGTTCGGACGGGCGGCGGGGATCGGTTCCTTCCGTCCGGTGCGGCGCGCGGAGGGCTTCCCCCCGGCGGCGGAGCTGAGGCGGATCTTCCGTCAGGACGGCATGGAGGCCCTGCTGCCACGTCTGGCGGAGGAGGGAGTCCTGCCTTTGACCCGGGCCGAGATCTGCCGGGAGGAGGAATACGAGCGGATGCTGTTCGCCCATGCGCGCCTCTCCCTTCCGCTCCTGATCGGCGCGGATCCCGGCGGGGAGGGGAACGAGCTTCTGCGTTACGCCGCGCGGGCAGCCGGGGACTGTTCCGACGCCGGAGCCTTTATGGAGAGCCTGCCCACGAAGAAGTACACCGCGTCGAGACTCCGGCGGGAGCTGCTCCGGTCCGTTGTGGGCGCGGGCGAGTCCGGGGAGGCTCCTCGGTTCACGGTCCTTCTGGCGGCGGGCGAGCGGGGCAGGGAATGGCTCTCGGAGCTGCGGCGCGAGGGCGGGATCCCGGTGATCGTGAAGCCAGCCGACACCTCCTCCCTGGACGAGACGGGAGCGCGCCAGTACGCCGTTCACCGCCGGGCCGACGAGGTGTACGCCTTTCTCACGGGCCGGGAGGCGGGATTCTGGATGAAGCAGTCCCCCCGGATGCTGTGATCCGATTGTGAACGGTTTGTAAAACCCGGCTTTTTTCGTCGATCCCTCTTGACAGGGTCGGTTTATTGTGATAAACTCAGAGCACGATGGGTCTATCACAATAAACTACTGTCCGGAGGGATTTTGTCATGGAAAGAAGAAGACTGGCCGAGAGCGATTTCCGCTTCATGAGCGTGGTGTGGACCCACGAGCCCGTGAGCTCCATGAAGCTGGTGGAGCTGTGTCTGGAGGAGCTGGGCTGGAAGAAGTCCACCACCTTCACCATGCTCAGGAAAATGATCGAAAAGGGGTATCTGAAAAACGAAGACTCCGCCGTCACCTCCCTGGTGTCCCGGGAAGAGGTCCAGGCGGAGCAGAGCGAGCTGTTCGTGGAGCAGACCTTCGCCGGGTCCCTGCCGGGGTTCCTCGTGGCCTTTCTCGGCGGGAAAACCATTTCCGCAAAGGAAGCGGAAGAGCTGCGGAGGCTGATCGACGAGCACAGGGAGGAATGACATGGCCGCCCTGTTTGAAACTGTTCTGCACATGAGTCTGACCGCGTCCGTAGTGATCGCGGCGGTGCTCTTTGTCCGGCTCCTGCTCCGGCGCGCGCCGAAGAAGATCTCCTACGCGCTGTGGTCGGCGGCGGGCTTCCGGCTTCTGTGTCCGGTGTCCTTCCGGGCGGTGTTCAGCCTGTTCCGGATCCTGCCCGGGGAGGCGGAGATTCTGAATCAGCCCGCCGTGATCCCCGAGCCCGCGGGACTTCCCCTGACCCCGGACATTCCGGTGGTCCCCTATGTGTACGTCCCGCCCTATACGGCCTCTGCCGACGGCGCGTCCCGGGCGGCGGAGCAGGTCCTGATCCCGTCGGCGGAGTCAACCGTATCCGCGCCGGCGGATCTGTGGGCGGCGTTTCTGAAAATCGGCTCCGTGCTGTGGCTCTGCGGCGCGGCGGTCATGCTCCTCTGCGCGGCGGTGAGCTATGTCCGGCTGAAGCGGCATCTGCGGACCGCCGTGAAGGTGGAGGACGGCGTATTCCGGGCGGAGGGGATCCGCTCTCCCTTCCTTCTGGGCTGGTTCCGGCCGAGGATCTACGTGCCCTCGGGACTGGAGCCGGACACCCTCCGGTACGTGTTGTGCCACGAGCGGATCCATCTGAAACGCGGCGACAATTTCTGGAAGACCCTGGCCTTTGCCGCCCTGTGCGTCCACTGGTTCAATCCTCTGGTGTGGCTGGCCTTCCGGCTCATGACGAGGGATATGGAGATGAGCTGTGACGAGCGGGTGCTGGCGGAGAACGGGAAGATCACCCGGGCCTACAGCATGTCCCTGTTGTCCTTCGCCGCGGGGAAGCGGTTTCCGGCTCCGTCGCCCCTGGCCTTCGGGGAGGGAGACGTGAAAAAGCGCATCCGGAACATCCTGCGCTGGAGGAAGCCCAGGATTTGGGTGACGGTGCTGTCCGCCCTCCTCTGTCTCGCCGTGGTGGCCGCCTGTACCGCCGATCCCAAGGACCCGCGGGAGGAGACCTTCGAGGCGGAGACGGAGATCAACGGCGGAACGACAGCGGAAACGGCTGTGACGGAGGAGAGCGAACCCGAAAAGACGGATTCCGACGAGCCGGTATCCGGCGAACAGGACACCGTCGTGCCCCGGCCATGGCTCTACGTCTCCGGGACCCGCCCGGTCTCCATGGCGGTGAAGGAGGATGTCGGGGCGCTCATTTCCGAGCGTCAGCGGGAACTGGACGAGCTTGAGGCTGCGGTCATGGCGGTCCCCGGCTGGACCGAATGGGACGACGAATCCGCCGGTCTGGTCCTGCACTACCGGACGGGGGAACTGGAATGCGTCTATTCCATCCTCCGGGGCGACGGCCATGTGACGGGGAACATCACCACCGTGCCCGGCCATGACTACTCCTCGGTTCCCCGCATCAGGGCCAACGTCACCCTGAAAACCGGAGCGGCGGAGGCGGAGTGGACCTGGGGCTTTGAGACCGCGACCCTGAGAATGGATCTGCCGTCCCTGTGGATGAGCAGGGCATACCTCGACCCGGAGACCGACGGGGACGCGCAGACTCTTGATTTCTTCGGCTCCAGCCGACCGGACACGGATGCCGCGAGGATCTTCACCCTGACTCTGGTGCCCGTGGACGGTCCCGAGCCGACGGATCCCGGCGCGATCCAGCCCGATCCGGAACGCGGGGAGCGGCTGGCGGTACTGCGCATGTACGAAGGCTTCTTCCAGCTCTACCTGACCATGGGCGAGGAGCCGCCGGAGAAAGGCGCGGAGGAATGGGCGCGGATGCGGGACGAGGTTCCCGGGATCCTCACCACCATGCGCTTCCGTTCCGGCGCGGTGACGACCGTGTGGTATAACGAAGCGTACTTCTCCCCGGACGAGGACGCCCTCAGCGCCATGGAGAAGATCCGGGAGCGGAACGACCTCTGCGACATGGAGGAGGCGGACCGCTGGCTGGATAATCTGCGGCAGGCCTTTGAAAAGCTCCTTGCCGAAGGGGATCCGAACCGTATCCGCTGGGACGATCCCGCCTACGCTTCCCTCTTGGACCGCGCGGGGTACGGCTACCGTCCGTTCACGCCGAAGGAGGACGCGGGGTACGACGATTGGTGGGCCGATCCGGCCGACAACCTGCGGGAGGATCCGACCGGGGACAATCCCGAATCCCTCTGGGCTTCGGTGAAAAACGATTCCAGCGAAGGCTCCTTCTCCGAAAAGCCCGGCATCTGGCCCGCGGAGACCTTCACCGTTGCCATGGAGCAGGGCTGGAACACGGTTTGGGGTCATGCGGAGTACCTGCTCGGCGCGATCCTCGGGACGCCGGAGAGCGAGCCGGTGCTGGCCTCCAACGACGGCACGGTGGTCCTGTCCGACTGGCATGATGCCTACGGGTACTATGTTCTCGTGGATCACGGCGGAGGCGTATGCACCCTGTACGGCGGCCTCTCCCCGGACGGCATCGCCGCGGTGGGAACGGAGCTGAAGCAGGGGGACGTTCTCGGGAAGACCGCGAAGTCCACCGAACCCTCCGGTCAGAACTATGCCTCGGGCGGGAACCTCATCTTCGAGGTGCGCTATGGCGGGGCGGTCCTCAATCCCCGCGACGTCATCGACTGGTGGGAGGATTATAAAGATCAGCTCGGGCAGGTGGCGGACAACATGGCGCTGAGCCGGGAGACCGTCGAGGATCAGCTGAGACAGAAGAAGGCGGAGGAAGAAGCGCGTCGTGAGGAGGAGGAGCAGATCCGCCGGACAATGGAGGAGGAGACCCGCCGGCTGGCCGAGGAAATCGAAAAGCAGCGCGCCGCCGATGAAGAGGCCCGTCAGGCGGAGGAGGAGCAGATCCGCCTTCAGATGGAGGAGGAGGCCCGCCGTCTGGCAGAAGAAACCGAACGCAGGATTCTGCAGGAGGCGAGAGAAACGGCCCTCCAGGAACTGCGGCGGGAAACCCTCCGGCGCGTGGATCAGGCGGAGAGCGAGCTTGTCCGGGCCGAGGAGATGCTGAATCAGGCCCGGGCGCGTCAGGCCGAAGCCGAAAACCTGCGGAGCGCCGCCGATGAAGCCTACGAATCCGCGGCCGCGGACAAAGACCTGACCGGGGATCAGCGGTCCGTGACCCTGTCGGAGCTGGATGCGCAGAGAAGATCGTATCAGGCTCTGTGCGAGCTGTCCGCCGAAGAGGTCCGGCAGGCGGAGGAGGCCCTGGAAAACGCCCGCGCGGAGTACCGGGACGCGGTGCAGGAGGACTACGCGGCGAGTCACCTGGCCCCGGACAGCGAACCGTAAAACAAAAAGGCTGTCGCATGAACTCCTGAAAAATGGAGAAATGCGTCAGCCGTTTTTGATTCAGACGGTCTCGTTATGATACTAATCTCATTCTAAAAGGGAAAACGCGGCTTCTTGAAAGGAAGCCCCAGGCATAAATGCCCTAGGCATAAATGCCTGGCAAAAACTTTATAAATACACTGGTGCAGCATTCTTCTCTTCGTGCAGCACGGGGTAACGTGCAGTGCACTTTTTCTGACTTGGTTTTTTGCACATCTTTGGCAGATTGTCTTTTTAGGTTGAGAATAGTATGAAACAGATGCAAAAACGGTTTCCGTGGAGGTTTATTCCTGATGACCGAACCTCTGTGGCAGCCGCTCTGCGCCGGGTTTCGCCGCACATTATACGGCTTCCCCCCTGGGCGGGGAAGCTGTCACCTTTGGTGACTGATGAGGGGGAACGTGCGGGTATCGATCGCTGTACCTTGGTTCAATAAAGCGATTGCAAACCATGCGTTCCCCCTCATCCGACCCTTCGTGCGGCGGAGTTTCGTTATGAAGCGGTTTCCGTGGAGTATTTTTGACCGAACCTCTATGGCAGCCGCTTTGCGCCGGGTTTTGCCGCACATGCAAGAGCGATCCGGCGTATGAACTTCTGAAAAGGGAGAAATGCGGCAGTCCCTATTGATTTTAATGAGGGCCCCTCACACCTCTTCGATCCACTGAGGCCTTGGAATGGAATAGTCCGACAGATGAATCAGCGTCCCGTCCTCCTCGGCGCGGAACACGGAGAGGTTGTCCGAGAAGGTGTTGCAGACCACGAGGACCCGGTCCTCTCCCACAAGCCCGATGGCCCGGGGATGGTTCCCGCCGGAGGGCGTCTGGCAGAGCACCCGGGGATGCCGTCCGTCCTCATCCAGCGCGATGGATGCGATCGTGTTGGCAGAGCCGCGGTTCGAGCAGTACAGCCGCCGCCCGTCCTTTGAAATCACAATGGATGCCGCGTCGGTCAGCCGGTCCGGATCGATCCGCTCCGCCGAATACGGGGCCTCCGCCGTCCGGGTCAGATCGGGAAATTCCGGCCGGAAGCT
>Ga0256405_10005785_pt1 | contig 20753 bp, 20 predicted proteins | sample RumenRJG_02DNA_FD_189096 | JGI IMG/M metagenome (GOLD analysis project Ga0256405, IMG submission 189096) | Bovine rumen microbial communities from Lethbridge, Alberta, Canada - RJG_02 | ecosystem: Host-associated > Mammals > Digestive system > Stomach > Rumen | place: Canada: Alberta... | reverse complement strand
ATTGCAGTGTTAAATATCAGCCAGGTATCATCACTTGCAGATTACTTTGTAATTTGCTCTGCCGATTCAACAACACAAGTAAAAGCCTTAACCAACAACCTGAAAGAAAAGGTTAAAATTCTTTTTCAAAGATTTCCTAATGGCGAGGAAAATGATTTAAAAAATCGTTGGAATTTACTGGATTATGGAGACGTTGTAGTTCATATTTTACAGCGTGAAGAAAGAGAAACTTACGCTATTGAGAAATTTTGGAATCATGCTTCAAAAGTAAGTGAAGATATTTGGAAAGAACAATCTAAAGAATATTCTGAATACGAAAATTAATAAAAATCTTTGCAAAAAATAGATTTATGTTGTAGAATATAATCAAAAACAGGTGAAAAAATGGATAAAGAAGAACAATTACAACAAGACATTAAAAACGATTTGAATTCAACAATCTTAGCAATGGCTCAAGACCCTAGTAATGCGGAAAATTATCATACACTTGCAAAATTATATGCAATGGATAACAAATTTGATAAAGTAATTTCCGTATATGAAAGTTTACTAAGCATACATCCTAATGATTCACAAGCTTTGCTAAATTTAGGAAGTATTTTCTTTTTTGATAAAGAATACAAAAAAGCTTTAAATTACTATACAAAAGCAATGGATGTTGACCCTGAAAATTATCTTGTATATTTCAATTTAGGTAATACTTATGCAGAAATGAAAAACTTTGCAAAAGCATTGCATTTCTATAACCGCGCACTTGATTTTTATTCATTAAATCCTGAAATTTATAATGCTATAGCGTTGTTATATCACGACTATGAAGACTATGTTGAATCTACGGCATACTACGAAAAGGCATTGTCTTTAGATCCTGATAACTCAACAGCTCACGTTGATTTAGGAAATATCTATTATAAATTATTTGACTATCAAAACGCTTTAAAACATTACTTAAAAGTGTATGAATTAAATCCTGAAAACAAAACAGTTACATTGTGTATTGCAAACACATATTCTGTTATGAAAGATGAAGAAAATTCTTACAAGTTCTTTGACATCTCACTTGCAATTCCGGGAGATAATTACAAAACATATATCTGCTATGCAATAGCAAAAACTGATTTTAAAGATTTTGAGGGTGCAATGAAGTTGTATGAAACAGCCGCAGAACTTGACCCTAATCAAATTAATGCTTATGTATTAATGGGCAATTTACATTCAAAATCTAAAGACTACGCAAAAGCGTTAGAATTTTATAATAAAGCATTGAAAGTAAGCCCGAATGATGCTAGCATACACGTTTTAGTTGCAAATGCATTTTATATGAACAATCAAATTGAAAGTTCTTTAGGTTCTTATAGATATGCAGTAAATCTTGTACCTGAAAATGATGAGTATAAATTAGTTTATATTCAACTGCTTGAAGACTATATAGAAGACAGAAGACGCGGAGAATTGCTTGAAAATGCATAGCAAAAATAACTCAAGATACGATAATCCGTTTATGATAGAACGTATCGTATCAGCTCTAAGTTATTTAACCTCAGGTGTTGTAGGTTTTATATGGCTGATTTTGGGTGTGCTTACAAAATCAGGTTTAAGACCTTTTATGAAATATCATATATTTCAATCTATTTTTTTGGCTATGGGGTATTTTTTACTATTGATAATTTTAGAACAATTATCCGTAGTTATTAACCTTATACCTATTGTAAGAAACATATTTTCTATGATAACATTCCCATTAGTCATTCCAATAATTTTCGGATTGTCAATAATACAAATACTAATTTATACACTTTTATTTTATTTAGCAGTAACTTCATTTATGGGAAGATACAGCTATATTCCTTGGATTTCGGAAATCATCAAAAAGAATGTCAGATAAGATGATATTATAGGAGAAAATTATGTTAGATGAAAAAAATTGTTTACTTTTGCTTATAGATATACAGGAAAAGTTAGTTGCGATGCTTGAAAAAAATACAGTAGTAAGAAAAAGTAACACACTATTACAAGCTGCAAATATTCTTGGAATTCCTGCCGTAATTACTGAACAATATCCTCAAGGACTTGGGAAAACGGTAGATTTTGTATCTGAACACATAAAAGAAAATACTCTCGTTTTTGAAAAAACAGCATTTTCAGCTTTAAAAGATGACGGATTTTTAGAAAAACTAAAATCGTACAACAAAAAACAAATTATTATCGGCGGTATTGAAGCACATATTTGCGTATATCAGACAGTTGCGGATTTAACTGAAAACGGTTTTGAAGTTTATGTTGTGAAAGATGCATGCGCAAGCAGAAAAAAAGACGATTTTAAAGCAGGAATAAAGCTCATGGAACAAAACGGAGCAAAAATTTCTGCAACGGAAGCTGTTTTATTTGAATTACTAAAAACTTCAAAACACGAACATTTTAAAGAAATTCAAAATCTTATCAAATAAAAAAAGCCTGAAACTTTAAAGTTTCAGGCTTTTTTTATGAAGCTATTTCTTCTTTTACTTTTTTATCTTTTTTGCTCGGAAGCTGAATTAACTCAGCTTTGTCCTCTTTTTTATTACGATTTTCAACCATTTCTTTTGTGATTTTAAAGACCTTAATGTCGTCTTTTGTCGGAACATCGTACATAACATCAAGCATAAGTTCTTCTACTATTGAACGCAAAGCCCTTGCACCTGTTTTACGTTTAATTGCCTCTTTTGCTATTTCTTCAATTGCTTCAGGTTCAAACTCTAATTTCACACCGTCCATTTCAAGCAGACATTGATATTGCTTGATAATTGCATTCTTTGGTTCTGTTAAAATCATTTTCAATGTTTCTTCATCTAAAGCATCAAGAACTGCATAAACAGGAACACGACCAATGAATTCAGGGATTAGACCGAATTTTAATAAATCTTCCGGTTGAAGTTTTTTCAACATTTTAGATTGTTCCAATTCTTTTTCAGCCTTTGTTAATGCAGGTTTTGAACCAAAACCTAATGATGTACCGTCATCAGCACGTCTTTCGATAATTTTATCCAAACCGACAAACGCACCACCAACGATAAATAAAATGTTACTTGTGTCAATTTGAATAAACTCTTGATGAGGGTGCTTTCTGCCGCCTTGAGGCGGAACATTTGCGATTGTACCTTCAATCATTTTCAACAATGCTTGTTGTACACCTTCACCTGAAACATCACGAGTTATTGACGTGTTTTCTGATTTTCTTGCGATTTTATCGATTTCGTCAATATAAATAATACCTGTTTCAGCTTTTTGAGCATCATATTCTGCATTTTGATATAATCTTAACAAAATATTTTCAACATCATCACCGACATAACCGGCTTCTGTAAGTGTTGTAGCATCTGCAACAGCAAACGGAACATCCAATAATTTAGCAAGAGTTTGTGCCAGTAATGTTTTACCGCTACCTGTAGGACCAACCAATAAAATGTTAGACTTTTGAATTTCTACAGAATTTTTTTCTTTACTGCTTTTGTTATGTCTTAAACGTTTATAGTGATTGTAAACGGCAACAGCAAGAACCTTTTTAGCATCATCCTGTCCTACAATATGTTCATCAAGATACGCTTTTATTTCATGAGGTTTTGGAATTGCTTTTTCACCTGAGGATGAACCTTTTTCTTTAGAAGAACCTTCTTTTTCTTTACCTTCAAAAAATTCTTCGTCTAAAATCTCATTACAAAGCTCGACACATTCATCGCAAATGTATACTTCAGGACCTGCAATTAATTTTTTTACCTGATCCTGAGTTTTACCGCAAAATGAACATTTTAATCTGCTATCATCGTGCTTAGCCATCACAATCTCCTATTTTACAGCATCTCTTGAAACAACTTTATCAATCATACCGTATTCTAATGCTTCTGCCGGTGTCATAATATAATCACGGTCAGTATCTTTTTCAATTTTCTTAATTGATTGACCTGTGTTAGATGCCAAAATTTCATTTAATGATTTTTTAATTCTTATAATTTCAGCAGCTTGAATTTCAATATCAGTAGCTTGACCTTGAGCTCCGCCTAAAGGTTGGTGGATTAAAACTCTTGAGTGAGGTAAAGCCATACGTTTGCCTTTTGTACCTGAAGACAACAAGAATGCACCCATTGAAGCGGCTTGACCTAAACAAATTGTAGAAACATCAGCTCTAATGTGCTGCATTGTATCATATATTGCAAAACCTGCAGTTACAGAACCTCCTGGGCTATTAATGTACAACATAATGTCTTTTTCAGGATTTTCACTGTCTAATAATAACAATTGTGCAACAACCAAATTTGCAACCATATCATCAATTTGTGTTCCTAAAAAGATAATTCTTTCTCTTAACAATCTTGAAAAGATGTCAAAAGAACGTTCACCTCTGCTTGATTGTTCAATTACTACAGGTACGAAACTCATTTTTAATTTTCCTTTCTTATACTAATTATATTATAATCTACTTAGAAGATTTTTTCTTTTCTTTTTTTGATTTTGGTGCTACATAATTCATTGTATTATTTTCTACAAGAAAATCTGTAACTTTTTCACTTAATATTTGTTGAGAAACTGCATTTAACATTGTAGGATTCATTGCTAACTGCTTCATAACTTCGGTTTTATCTAAACCGTAAGTATCTTGCATTTGAGCAACTTTAGCCTGCATATCATCAGTAGTCATATCAATTTTTTCTAATTTTGCAATTTTATCAATTACAAGAGTATTTTTAATTCTTTTTATTGCATCTTCTTCGTTTGATTTAAGAATTGCATCTTCACCTTGTTGTTCAACAGCTTGCTCATAAGTAAAACCTTGTTGTGCAAGACGTTGTTTGTACTCATTCAACAATACACTTTTTTCTCTTTCTATCATTGACGGTTGAATATCAATTTCAACAGATTCTAAAATTTTATCAAAAACTGCAATTTCAGCAGCACGTTTATCACGTTCTTCTTTATCTTTTTGCAAGAAATTTTTAATATCTTGTTCTAAAGCTTCAACAGAATCAAAACCTAATCTTTTCGCAAATTCTTCATTTAATTCAGGTCTTACTTTTTGTTTAATTTCATGAACTTTAATTTTGAAAATTGCGGGAGCTCCTGCTAATTTTGCTTCATGATAATCCGCAGGGAAAGTTACGTTAATATCAAATTCTTCGTCTATATTATGACCTACAAGCTGTTCGGCAAATCCCGGAATAAATCTTGAATTTGCAAGGTCTAAAGTATAATTTTTACCATCACCATGTTCAATCTTTTCGCCATCTTCAGTAAATCCTTCAAAATCGAATTTTACCAAATCGTCTTCTTTTGAAGGTCTATCTACTACGACTTCGTACGTAACTGCTCTGTCTAACATATTTTGTAAAGATTTTTCATAAGCATCTTCAGGAATAACATATTCTTCAACGTCAACAGTCAAACCTTTATAATCTTTCAAATCAAATTCTGGTCTAACTTCAACTTTTGCAGTAATTTTTAAATCTTCTCCAACATTAAAATCATAAGAATCTACTGTCGGTTGAGAAATTACATCAAGTTCGTTTTCTTTTATTGCTTGCTGAAATACTTTTGGCAATAAACTTTCCAAAGCTTCATATTTAATTCTTTCAGCGCCAACATGTTGTTCTACAACACTTCTTGGAGCTTTACCACGTCTAAAACCCGGAATATTTATGTGTTGAGAAATTCTTGCAGAAGCTCTGTTATAAGCTTCAACAGCATCTTTTGCAGGAAATTCAATGTTCATTTTTACAATATTGTTTGGTTCTTTTTCTAATTCAATCTTCATATTTCTCACCTTTTGTATTACCGATTAAATTATACCAAGAAAAGATTGCTTGTAAAGTTGTTAACATTCTATGGTAAAATATTTTCAGGTATTAAAATGGATAAAATTTTAGAACACGCAAAAATAAATCATAAATTTACAAAACAAGAGCTGCTTGAAATACTTTCAAACAATAGTTTTGATAACGATTTGTTTAATATTGCAAACCAAGTCAGAGAAGAATATTTGGGCGATGAAATTCATTTAAGAGGATTGATTGAATTTTCAAATATTTGTAAATGTTCCTGTAAATATTGCGGTTTAAGAAAAGATAACTCAAAACTTGAAAGATACAGACTTACAGAAGAAGAAATTATTGATTTTGCGAAAAAAGCAAGTGAATACGGATACAAAACAGTAGTTTTACAATCCGGTGAAGATGCATTTTTTTCTGTTGAGAAAATGTGCAACATTATAAAAGAAATCAAAAATTTTGATTTAGCAATAACATTAAGCATTGGCGAAAAAACTTTTGAAGAATATAAGGCATACAAAGATGCTGGCGCAGATAGATATTTATTAAGAATAGAAACAACCGATAAAAGACTCTATAAACAAATGCACCCAAGCATGAGTTTTGAAAATCGAGTGAGATGTTTGAAAGACTTGAAAAAGCTGGGTTATGAAGTCGGAAGCGGGTGTCTTGTCGGTTTACCAAATCAATCACCGGACTCTCTTGCAGATGACATACTATTTTTTAAAGAAATAGATGCTGATATGATTGGAATAGGACCATTTATTCCAAATCCAAACACTCCGCTTAGCGAAGAAAAAGGCGGAACATTTGAACTTGCACTAAAAGTTATGGCACTAACAAGAATATTAATGCCTACAATAAATATTCCTGCAACTACTGCAATGGAAACACTAAATCCAAACGGTAGAATTATAGCTCTGCAATCAGGTGCAAATGTAGTAATGCCAAATGTAACTGAAGGTGATTACAGAAGAAAATATGAAATTTATCCAGGAAAAATTTGTATAAATGACACACCAAATCAATGTCGAAATTGTATTGAAACAAAAATAAAATCAATAGGCAGAACAATATCAACAGATTACGGATTTCATAAAAAAGCGCAATAAAAAAAGACCGCCATAGCGGTCTTTTTTTATTATTAAATTTTTAATTACATATTTTTAACACTTGCATCAAAATCAGAAGAACAATGTTTCATTTGAGCATCTATCATAGAAAGTTGAGTTTGATAGTGCAACAATTGTTGATCCAGTTTCTTTTCTAACAGATGTAGTCTTTCTTTTCTAGCTTCAAGTTGTTTAAGAACAGGACTATCAGCGCTCAAGTCAGTACCAGCATTAATAAGCTGAGCATTTTGGTTAGCCAAATCTGCTTTTGCCTGAGAAACTAAATCTATTTTATAAGTCAAATCTGATCTTTGCGATTGTAGTGTGAACATTCTTAATGATGATGTTAATACGCCCATTTTTATTCATCCTTTATTATCTTGTTTGGTCGAAATTTTTGCCTTTTAAGAAGTTGTGTTGATTGTTTTCAGCAATCAATGCTTCCATTCTGTTAAACTGATACTTATGGTAATTAACCCTATACTGTGCCATTTTAAGCTTTTTGCGGATTGTCAATAAGTCCTTTATACCGTTAACAATGTCATTGCCCATTGCTTGTATAGGATTTTTCTTAATGAAGTAGTTTCTTGTGAATGCCAAGAAGTTCATTAATCGTTTGAAGTTTGTCTGTAAAGCTTCGGATTGGAGCATAAGCCCTCCTTTTTCTAACTTTATAGATTGACTTCACATATATAAAAACATGTTTAAACCTTTTTTTGCCTACTTTTTGGCATGTTTGTAACATGTCTTAATCATGTTGTACAATCTATTCTGTCTCCCGTGATACTCAAAAAAACAATGTCTTTTCTCATATCCGTATATTTTATCGGCATAGATTTTTTAAACTTTAGGGCTGATGGTATTTTTTTATACAAATTGTAATAAAAATTTACAATCCATAACAAAGTCTTTATAAATGAGTTATTTATAAAGACTTTGTATATCAACATTCTTAAATAAGTTCTTTTATCCATGATTATAAGTTTTGGATTGCTTTTGAATCAGAATCCATACCTTCTTTTAACATTTTTCTAACAATTTCACCTTGCGTATCAAGCATCTTACAAACAGTTTCAATGTTTCTTACTTTATTAGATAGGATTGTGTCAGCGTTAGACAGGATGTTAGCAGAAACATTTTGATAAGCTGCAAGAGCCGCAGAAGAAGTACCTTGCATTAAGTTACCCATAACTATTGCAGGTAGACCATATTCGCCCAAATATGGAGCAGCAGCTGTCATAATACCACCCCAACCTGAAATAATACCGGCTAAAGGCATTACAACATTCTGCATGCCAAGCCCGTATCCGTTAGCAGTACCTACACCATAAGCAGTTGCACTTGCAACATCAGCGATACTGCCAAGAGCGGATGCTCCGCCTGTTACAGTACCTGCAGATTTACCAAAACCTGAAAGTAATCCATCTGTAATTGAAGATGCACCTCCGGTTGCAAAACCACTTAGAGATATTCCTGCTGCTCCGCTCGGAAATCCTGAGAAACTACCCAGATTTCCGATACCGAATGCTGAAGATGTACCATTTACTTGAGCTGTTGAACCTGTAATAGGCGACCAGTACGATGTACCCGGAATGTTAAATGAATCCTTACCGCCCATTACGCTCATAAATGATGATGGAGCGAATAAACTGGCAAGTTTGTATAACGCACCGCCTGCAAGCTCAAATCCTGTACCTGAACTTGCCGAACCTGATACTGTCAAATCTCTTAAGCGGTCATAAGTTTCATATAACTGAACTTTTGCATCGCTTGATGCTGTACCGAATTTGTTTGCTATTACTAATAGACTATCGTTTTTGTATGACATAATCTCAACCTCGTGGTTTTTAGTTTGTTACCAAACTTGCCTTGTATCCGTTGCAAGTGTGCGGCGTATGCACACTTGCAATTTTTTAATGAGCTTATTAACAAGTCTTTTAATAAGCTCAGACTTATTATTTGAATGTACCGAATGTTGATTCGACGTTCTTTTGAAGAACACCTTTAACGGCATCCATTTCTGTTACAAGAGCTTTTTGCTCTGTTTCAAGTTGTTTCAATCTCAATTCAAGAGTTCTGTCTTGTTCTTGGATTAATGATGTTTTTGCGTTAATATCAGACATTTGTTTTTCATATTTGTTCAAATCATAATAGTACTGATTCATTGCATCATCATAACCTTTTTGGTTAGTTGTTTCCTCAGCCTTTAAGTTAAAAGGTGTACTCATATTTTTTAACTTAATATTTGCATAACGACCTGAACCTGATGCATCATCCATTACTGCATAATCAGTTGATGTAATAGTTTCATCCATATTTGTTGCATAGTAATGAACTAATGATGGTTGAAAATCCATATTTGATGAAATAGCATATTCTTGTTCTTCGTGTTTAGATTTACCCCAGCAATCATCTAATTCTGCTTTGGTTGTATAGTATACATTACCATTCTTTTCGTATCTGTATACTTCACCATTTTCAAACATCTCTTGAGTAATACCGCCAGCTTTGCCGAAATCATAAATAATTTGTTTAATTGCTTCTTGGTCAACTAAACTTGTATTAGGATCTCCTGGTAAACATACTTTTGCTTCTGAATTACCAAGTTTATATGAATTAGCTTCTGGAATATCCTTTAAACCATTGAATACTGTATCCGTAGCTTGTATATCCGCAGATGTGTTCAAATGAGTATAACCTATTCCATTACCTGTGTCATAACTATATACTTTACAACCTGCTGGTAATGCATCTAAACCATTTGCTTCTAAATACTTAGCAATAACGTCAGCATCTGTAATTTCTGCCAATGCAACAGGATCTCCATTACCATCCGTAAATTCTTCTGTAGCTAGTGTGTATGTTAAGCCCTCAATAGTTGCTTGAATGTCTGGATCAATTACAGTGTGTGCTGGTACAGTAACCTTTTGAACTTGAGGATTTGAATTTGTTGATTCAATACCTTTGTAAACTGTTGTTAGAGTTTTGTACGTTACTAATTTGTTGTACTCTGTACCGTCAGGATCTTTTTGATCTACAGATTGCATATCAGTAATAGTATAATTGTTAATACCATCACTGAATGAATAAGTAAGTGTTGTGTAATCCGTAATACTTGGAACTGTTGGAACTGATAATCCTAACATTTGGTTCCATAATGCTGCGGATTGGTTACCAAGAGCAGTACGCGCTTGGTTAATTTGTTGACCTTCGTATTCAACGTTGGTTTTTCTTGCGGTAAGACCTAAATATCTTGCCTGTGATGCTGCCATGCCCATAATGTCTTCTCCTATCTTTATAAACTGATAACTTGTTTTTGAGTTACTCTCTTTTTCTTATTAATGACGTTTAGCCGAAAGTCAATAATAATCATGATTATTATACGGTATGTTTACATTTTTTTACATTAGAAAAACATTAATTTCATACATATACACTAGCTTTTTTCTTAAAAATCATACATTTATATTACATGTATATAATTTATTACATGCATAGTAAGATTGACATTGCAATATTTTCGGACTTATAATTAAAGTAGTGTTGATACTTTTGTAAACACGCAATATCTAAGGGGAGTAAAATGAAAAAGAATAACGTTTTAATGCTGTTGCAAGACAAGACAGAAGATTATTCTGACAGAGTAGCATTGGGTATAAGAACCGGTTATGGTTGGAAAGAATTTACATATAAAGGAATCGGGTTACTTTCGAGAAAAGTTGCAAGTTATTTAATGCATGAATTGAATATTCAAAAAAATGACAAAATAGCTATACTTTCTGAATCCAAACCTGAATACGGGGCGTGCGTATTTGCATCAATTATGTCAGGAGCAACAACTGTTCCTTTAGATATTAAACTTACGAAATATGAACTCATTTCAATATTATCTGATTGCAGACCTTCAATTTTATTTGTTTCGCAACAATATATTGAAAAAGCTTTAGAAATACAAAAAGCTGTTGATTCAATTAAACATTTAATTGTCATGGATGAACCAAGTTATAACATGACACTTCCAAGTTTATACACTATTCAAGCTTCAACAGATTGCAAATGGCGTCATAGAAGTTCTAAATCAACTGCTTTCATTATTTATACATCAGGTACAACAGGTAATCCTAAGGGCGTTGAAATTTCTTTCAGAAATATGATTGCACAATTAAAAGATATGGAAAAAGTATTCCCTTATTTTTTTGATATGAATCAAAGAATACCGGTATTATCAATTTTACCAATGAACCACCTTTTTGAATTAACCGTAGGGTTCTCAGTATTCTTATATTGGGGTATGTCTGTATATTATACTCAATCATTAAAACCTAAAGATATTTTAATGATTATGAGAGAAAAGCATGTCAAATTTATGATTGTAGTACCTGCGTTTTTAAAATTATTAAAAGCCGGTATTGAAAATGAAATTAACGCAAATCCTGTAGCAAAAAAAGTATTCCCTGTAATGTTTAACATTGCAAAATTTATTCCATCATTCAGAATTAAAAAGATGATATTCAAAAAAATTCACGATAATTTTGGAGGAAACTTTATAGGTTGCATATCAGGTGGAGCACCTATTGATAAGAGTGTTGCAAATTTCTTTGAAACAATTGGTATTAAGATTTATGCAGGTTATGGTTTATCAGAAACAAGTCCTGTTGTTTCAGTAAACTATGATAAACGTAACGATTATTCATCAGTTGGTAAACCTTTGGATAGTTTTGAATGCAGAATTGACAAAGAAACCAGTGAAATTCAATTAAAAGGACCATCCGTAATGAAAGGTTACTATAACCAACCTGAATTAACAGCCGAAACTATTGACGAAGACGGTTGGCTGCATACAGGTGATATAGGACATCTTGATGCCGACGGTCATATCCATATTACAGGTAGAATTAAAAACATGATTGTTCTTTCAGGCGGAAAAAAAGTCTTCCCTGAAGAAGTTGAGGCAGTTTTGGAAAAAAGCGAACACTTTGCTGAAGTTTGCGTAATGGGTTCATCAAGAACAGGCGGTGAAAAAGATGGTACTGAAGACATCGCTGCTGTTGTCGTTCCAAAAGAACAGTTTATGAAAGATAAATCTGATGAAGAATTAAATAAACAAATCAGAGATGAAGTTAAAACTCTTTCTCAACAGCTTGCACCTTATAAAAGACCAATCAACATAATAGTTCACAAAGAACCATTACCAAAAACAACTACATTAAAAGTTAAACGTAAAGAAGTTAAAGCTTTATTAAATATCTAAAAATAAAAAATCCTGATTTTAAAAAATCAGGATTTTTTATTAACTACAATTTAGTTTATTACTTACAAGTTGTATTAGAAACACCATCAAGCGTAATACTTGTGTTATTTTTACATTTACCATCAGTACCAGCTTTTAAGTAGTCCATGTTACCGACATTTACAATCCAACTAAATCCACATTTATTTGGGTTTTCAAATAATTCATAAGTTATTGATGAAAAACCTTGTCCTTCTCCGCACCCAGGCAAAAATGCTCTTTTAGAACTGTTATAACTCAAAACGCTATCAAATATATCTACACCATTTTTATTACTGCCTTTTGTCGGCCCATCCAAATCTATTTCAACAATTTCATTTTGAGCAAAAGCTATAGAAGTTCCATCTGCAGTAATTATTTTGTAGTAATTTGCGGCATTATCAGTAGAATTACTAAAACATTTTTGTCCTGTTGCCATTTTACATTCTTTGGATAATTTCATAAATTCTGATATGCGTTCACCTGTACGTTTTGCTTTTGCGGCTGCATCATTACCATCATTAACAAACCATTCATCATAAGGACCATATACCGCTTCTGCACGACCAATTGCATCATTCAAATTTTGGTATATCTTTTGAACTTTTGCAACCTTTTCTTTATTACTTGTTGAACTGTTTAAGTTTGGTAATGTCAAAGCTGCAACAACACCTATAACACCCATTACAATCAGGGTTTCCGCAAGAGTAAATGCTATGCATTTTTTCATAAATTTAACTTTCCTTTCTATTTTACATACCAAACAACAGGGGTATCTGACTTATGCCAACCTGTTATTGGGCCGTGTTTACCATATTTTATCGGTTGTTCTTCAAGAGGTAAATTTTTACCATAAGAATTAATATCTACAATAGATACAGAATCATAGTTTCTAAAAAATTTCTTGAGTGAAATATCGGCTTTATAAGCAGTATTCCACGGATTTGTACAGCTTATTTTTAATTCGTTACCATCTTTTTTAGGCTCTAATGTATAAGCATGGAAAGCATAAAGACCTTTATCCGAATCTAATTCACTTTCAATTCCTAATAAAGAAGATTTTGTTCCTCCTGTCATTATATAATTTGAATTAAAATCATTTTTTTCCATAAGTTTTTCGACTTCTTGACGGTCATATTTCAAATTCATTTGTCTAAAACCGCCAAAGCCAAGTCTTTGTAAAACTTCAAATTCATATCCGCCAAGTGAACCTCTGTAAAAGTCCGCTTCGCTCTTGTAACCATATTTTCTGTTATCGGGGTCATTTTTCAAATCTTTAAATTTCAAGCCATATTTATCTTCTTCATAATAAATATTAAACTTATTATCATCCCTGCAAACAACAATTTGTCTGGATTTATCGTTTTTAGCTTCAATATAATCATTTAGACGTTGCTTGTGTCCGTCAAGTATTTTTTGTAATTTTTCTTTTTCAGAACCCGTTGCTTCTTGAACTTGCTGCTCTTTTTTGGCAATTTTATTGTTCATAATTTTTCTGAACATGGTATCTGCTTTATTTACAGAATCAAGTCCGTAAGCATCTTCTAAAATTTTGATACCCATTGAACCATTGACACCGTAATCTTTAACTCTGCTTTGAGGTAATTCCGCATTTTCATATTTATATTCGCCAAATCCGTTTTTGAATTTAACAGTTACATCTTTTCCGTTTTGTTCAAATGCATCATACAGAGCAACTCTTGCTTTTGGATTATTCATTACAGAACCTAAAGTTGAAACTAAATAGCAATCGCCTATATTTTGTTGTTGAGTTACAAATTTCTGAGCAGGAGGAAATAATTTTACAAACATTTCCTTATCCATTTTTAATTGTTTTGCGGAACTTTCATCAGTTTTTACATAAATATTTTTAGAGCCTTCAACTTCAAAAACATCGCCTATTTCTCTTTTACTAACCCCTTCTTCCGGTGTTTTCAAAGTCGGAACATAAACATCTGCGACATTCTTACCTGCTTCTCTTGCTTCTGTAATCATTCTCATATCTTTTACAAGATGCTCGTTCATTTTTCCATCAGCCCAATAGTGCATAACACTTTTAGGACTAATATCACCAGATTTTATTAAATCCAAATGCATTTTTGCATTCGCCGCATCTTCTGTTTTTGAGCATAAAACATCAACAAGCCTGTCTATTTCTGTTTTGCTGACATGCCCCATTATAGGCGTGTTTCTAACATAATCATCTGCTGTTTTAAAATCAAATTCAGGAATTTCCAAAGGCTTTTCTTGTGCCGTTTGAATACCTAACATAGCACGATATGCAGCTCCTGATGGAATTTTTCCTGCATTTAAAGAAACTGTTTCCGCTATTTTAGTTGTTTTTTTTGTATGTTTTTCTGTCGTTACAGGTGTCTTTACTGAAACCTGAGGAATATTTTTGTCTAATTTCATAATAATTTACCTATGTTTGACATAAGAAACATAAAAAAATAATTTGCTCAAATTATTGAAATATTGACTATTTTTTTACATTTTTTTATATTTTATATTAAATTTGGCTCTTTTTCAAGTTCATAGAACATTTTTGCCGCATTTTTAAATTCTTTTGGATTAGCGCTTACAAAAAATTCTTCACTACCACCGTCCGAATTTAACAAATCCAGCGTTTCCAAATCTGATTTTATATATTGCGCAAAAAATTCACTAGGATCTATAAACATTTCTTTAGGAGCAAATTTTGACAAAACATTCAGTAAAAACGGATAGTGAGTGCAACCTAAAATAATTTTTTCAGGATTATTTTCAAGCATATTGTCTAAAACTTCTTTAACTAATTGAATACTTATTTCATCATCTTGTTTATTTTCTTCAACAATTTGAACCCAGCCAGGACAAGCCATTTCGAAAACTTCTATATTTTTATTATGTTTATTAATTTCTCGTTTATAAGCTCCCGATGAAATAGTCGCAGATGTTGCAAAAACGCCCAATCTTTTCATTTGCAGTTCTGAAATAACTTTTGCACAGGTTTGAATTATCGGATAAATTTTATAATCAAAAGAATTTTTGTATTCTTCATAAACATTAGCAGATGTCGTATTACAAGCCATAACAACAGCCTTGACATCTCTTGATTTAAAATAATTAAAAATATTTGCAGTAATATCAATCAGCTGTTCTTTTGATTTTTGACCGTACGGAGAATTTTTCAAATCACCAAAATAAATATAATCCTCATTTGGTAATATTGATTTTAGTTTTTCATAAACTGTAAGTCCGCCAACTCCTGAATCAAAAACAGCTATTGGTTTACTTTTTTTGTTTTTGTTCTTTTTGCTGTTGTTTATAATAATTTTTAATCCCCTCTGCTATTGCTTTTGCTGTTGCCTGTTTACGTTTTTCGCTAATCATATCCTGACGTTCTTCTTCATTTGAAAGAAAACCTATTTCAACCAAAATTGCAGGCATCGTCGTATGATTTATAACATAAAATTTAGATTTAAACAAACCTCTGTCTTTTGAATTAACATGTTTTACAAGAGCTTCGTGAACCACTTTTGCAAGTCCTATACTGTAATCGTGGTAATAGTGAGTTTCAAGTCCGGTTGCAGTTGTACCCTCGCTTGAATTTACGTGAATGCTGACAAATATATCAGGATTATTTTCTTCTGCAAAGTCAACTCTTTCTTGTAACGATAAAGTTTTATCTTCATCTCTTGTCATATAAACCTTAAATCCGTCAGAACGAAGTATTTTAGCAACTCTTAGAGAAACATCCGTTGTAATATCTTTTTCATTTATACCCGAACGAATTGCACCATAGTCAATACCTCCATGTCCGGGGTCTATCACAACAACTTTATCACCTGATTTACGAGGTTTAATTATTTTATCAGGATTTTTTGTAGGTAATTCGGTTATAACTTCCGGTGTTCTTTGAGTTAAAACTTCTTTTCTTGATGTTTTTAACGCAAGTTTTATTGTTCTTGCATCTGCACCTGCATAAATTTTTATACTATCATCTTTTTCAAGCGGTATAGAGTATCTCAATCCGATTTTAGGCATTAAATCTATTCTTGATGAAGACATTTCTGTATCTTTTACAGTTGATTTAAAATCTTGATCATTGAATTGAACAGCATTAAAGAAATATATTGTCAAATTATTGTTATCACGTTTTATTGCATATACAACTGGTTTTGTAAAATAAAAATTTAATCCGTAATTTTGACTGTCAACTTTCGTTACTTTAGTTGATGTAAGGTTAGTAAATATGTTTGTTAATTTGTCATGATTTAGCGTTTCTTTGTTTGCAATTAAAACGGATTGGTTATCAATTGAATAAATCGGAATATATTTATCTTGATTATCTGTTGTTATAACAACACGAGCCTTATTTGCTTCAAATTGACCTATACGAATAGTATCAGAGCCATATTGAAACATTTTTGAACGAATATTTGTATCTGTAAGAGTATTTGGTAAGTCAAAAACGAGCCTGTTTGGATTATTCAACTGAATAGGTCTTTCCATTGAAAAAGAACCCATACCTCCTAACAAAATACCGTTATTTTTTGCTTGAACTAATTTTAAATAATATTTTGTTTTTAACTTAAATTCTTTTTTATTAATTTGAACATTTGCGTTTTGATAAGAAGTTTTGATATTTACTGGTACAGTTGAATTATCAAACGCTTGCTGTATTTGTGTTAAAACTTTTTGCGAAGCATTAGTTGTTTGAACAAGAGGTTTTTCGTCTGCTGTAATATTTTGAGATATCATGGAAATAAAAGAATGATAATCAGTATTCTCAAATTTATCATCCCTATATGTCATACGCATGTAATTTGCATCCAGACAAACTTGATTATTAAAAGTTACAATAATGTTGTTGTTCAACCTATAAATTTTAAGGTTTGATGTTTTATAATTCTCTGCAAAATAAATAACAACTCTTACAACATTTGGATTTGTTGAATTTTGAGATACGACTATCTGTCTTAAATCTCCGCCGGAAGATATCTGATAGTTTTGTTTTTCCGTCGTTAAAACAGAATTTGGAATATCAAAATAAATTCTGTTAGGATTAGAAAGAGTTTCAAATTTTATATTATCAGTAAGTTTTTGATTTGACGTAGATGCAATAAAAAGCATATTTGCAGAAGTATCATAGTTAACCGATGTAATCTTTTCATCGGCAAAAACACCTTGAAAAGATACTGAAAATATTAATAATAAGAATATTAAAAATCTTTTCATCTACAATTCCCCATTTTGACATTATATCATTTTTTTTACATATTGAAAAATAGTTGACCTTTCTTAAAAAAAATAATATTATTTTGTAAAGGGGATTTTGTTTATGAGCTTTAAACGCAGATGGTATGACAATAATAATAAAGCAATAGAAGCATTTGAGATTTTAAAAAAACTTGACACAGAATCAAAAAGACGCTTATCAAAAGACCTTATTGAAATTGTTAAGCAAATAAAAGAACTTCATAAGGAAGAAGAAGAACCTGAATTGAGTTTAGGAATAGAACGTGTTATGGGTTTATACCAACAAAGCGTAAATGAAAGACGCTGGTATGATACAAATTCTGATTTAAAATATGCCCTAAAAACAATGTCGACACTGCCAAGCGAAGATTTTTTCAATATCATGGAAGGGCTGTCCGTTTCATTAAATAATTAAAATATGAAACAAGTTTTCTAAATAAAAAGGCTGATTTTACTAAAGTTCAGCCTTTTTTTGCCGTTTAAAAATTTGAAAGGAGAAATTTTAAATGGCAAGAATTATTGAAAATGAAACAGGCTCAAGAAGAATTATTAAAATGTCCACAGACGATGTAATTAATGTAGTAAGAGAATACCAAAAGCATGTTAAATTCAGAAAAAATTACGAAGAAATAAGAAATCAACTTGAAGATTGTGTTATTTTCATTCCTGAAGATGTATAACTATCAACCATTTATACCAAATTCATGAAAAAATGTTGATATTTAAAATAATATCATTATAATCAAAACATAACGGAATATGGATAATTGGGAGAGACGCTTATGGGAATGGCAGCATCACAAGCTCGTTACTTAGGTTTAACAGCAAGAAAAACTAACGTAGAATATGAAGGTCAACAAATAAACCAAGCACGTACAGCACTTGCAAATCAATCTGCAAATTTGTGGAATGAAATGTTGAATATGGCTGTACCAACAGCACCCAAAACAACAGATTATACAGAACAACAATACGCCTTCTCTGATGGTGTTAACGAGTATGAAATTGATAAACTTCAACAAGTTGACAAAGAGATTGGCGATGAAAAATATAACTATCAAGTTACATATCACTTCAATCAAAATGTATATAAAGCTATTCAGGAAAGAAATTCTAATCCGCAAGTACAAAAAATAGCACAATTTACTACTAACCAACAAACAGAAAATAATATTACTGTAGCTAAAAATAATAATGAATATACTGTTACGGATGCAGGCGGAAAATCAGCAGTATTTACAACTTGTGATAAAAACGATTTGGAAGAATTGAAAAAACTTGCACAAGAAGGCAAAATAACACTTGATAACGTAACACAATTCAGTAAATGCGAAGGTACTGATCCTGAAGGCAAAGAAATGAAAATGTTCTGTAAAAATACAGATTTGGAAGCTCTTGCCCAATCAGGCGCCGCAGGTCAATTAACATATTCTACGACGGTAAAAGATGATTTTAGTTACAAATTAGGTAATGCTCAAGCAGAAAGATACGATGCTAATGACAAAATTCAAAAAACAGCATTAGAACAAATTCGCCACGATTATCCAGATTTAGCATTAGTTGCTGATAGCGACATTTGGGTATATGAAAGAAACGGTAAAATGTATTTTGCCGTAACTGCAGATTTGGACAAATGTATAGCAAGTGGAAACAGTCATAGCACGAAAGTCGATGACAAATACCAAATTTCTTCACCTATTGATTACCAAGATGCTTTAAATCAATACTTTGCAACAGATATAGAAGAAAAAATAACACAAACAGAATATGCAAGACTTGATGATAAATCCGGAACAGGACGTTACCAAAATATCAAATTAGAAAATATGAGTACTGTACTTGCGCTAAATTCTCAAGAAGTAACTGATGAAAAAGGTTATGAAGATGCAATGCAGCAGTATAATTACAATATCCTACAATATGAAAAGCGTCTTGCTGAAATAAACGCTAAAACTTCATTAATTCAAGTAGAAGACAGAACTCTTGAATTAAGATTAAGACAACTGGATACAGAACAAAAAGCTCTTACAACAGAAATGGAAGCTGTAAAAAGTGTTATTCAAAAGAACATCGAAACAACGTTCAAAACGTTCTCTTCATAAGCATAAAGTTTCTTCGGTACACAGGAATTTTAAAACGAAGAAATCGACGCCGAGGCAATGTCTCGGCGTTTGGCATATATTAGCCAATTGGGGTTAGAAATTTTTTCTTTTTATTGTATTTTTAATGTAGAATATAAAAAGGAGAAATACTATGAAAAAAAACATTATCATTATTGCCTTAATTTTTATCGTACCAATAATAGCTTATGCAATATTGTCAGATAATCATAAAGTTTCCGCCGCAAAATATACTGCCGGCCAGCCTCAAGTTATAAAATTTTCTTCAAAACTTTGTATTGACTGCAAGAAATTAAAAACTTGTTTTGATGAACTAAAACCTAGGTTTGAAGATAAAATTAACTTTATAGAATATGATGTTCAAAGTACAGAAAAAGAAGTTTCTGACGCAATAAATAAGTATGGAATATCCCTTGTACCAACTTTAATTTTTGTAGATAAAAACGGAAAAGAAATCCGAAGAACTGAGGGTTTTGTAGAAAAAAATACTCTTGAATCACACTATAACGAGCTTTTAAAATGATAGATATACTAAATACACTTACAACAAACATTCAAGGTGAACACTTCAAGGCAACAATGCTTATAGCATCCTTTTTAGGCGGTGTAATAGCATCTGTAAGTCCTTGTTCTCTTGCAATGTTACCAATAATAATCGGATACATAGGCGGATATTCAAAAGAAAAACCCATAAAAACTTTAATGCAAATGATATTCTTCATTTTGGGTTCTGCTGTTGTATTTAGTGCAATAGGTATAATTTGCGCAGTAACAGGAAAAGTTTTTATATCATTTTTCGGAAGTTATTTCGGATTGTTTATAGGTTCGTTCTTGATTGTTATGGGCTTAAAATTGTTGGATATACTTGATTTTGAATTTCCTGTAATAATAAAATCAATACCCAAAAATGAGGGCGGATTTGCATTTTTGTATCCGTTTTTAATAGGTATGGTATTTGCACTGGCGGGAACACCTTGTTCAACACCAATTTTAGCAGGAATAATGGCTTTTGCATCTGTTGCTGAAAATGTTTTATTCGCAGTATTAATGTTATTCTTATTTGCAATTGGTCAAGGTTTAATTCTTGTTATAGCGGGTGTTTTCACATCTTCAATAAAAAATATGCAAGCTTTTATGAAAGTATCTGAATTTTTACTTAAATTTAGCGGAGCGTTATTAGTATTATCAGGGTTGTATATTTTTTATAAGATTTTCT
>Ga0256405_10005784_pt1 | contig 20762 bp, 15 predicted proteins | sample RumenRJG_02DNA_FD_189096 | JGI IMG/M metagenome (GOLD analysis project Ga0256405, IMG submission 189096) | Bovine rumen microbial communities from Lethbridge, Alberta, Canada - RJG_02 | ecosystem: Host-associated > Mammals > Digestive system > Stomach > Rumen | place: Canada: Alberta... | reverse complement strand
CGGGGTCCCACCTCTTCCCATTCCGAACAGAGAAGTTAAGCCCGCCTGCGCCGATGGTACTGCAATGCAATGCGGGAGAGTAGGAGGCCGCCATCTTTTCAGAAGCCCTGATTCAGCAATGAGTCAGGGCTTTTTTTGTGATTCGTAAAGGGAAAAGAATGCCCTTCCGTGGGAGACCGTTGAGGGTTAAAACGTATTAATATTGCAAGAAAAAGGTTGTAAGATAGTCGCTGTCTCGGAAAAAATGAGTATCTTTGCACGCAATAAAAATTTAAGGTACCAAAATTATGTCATCATTTATTGCAGATAAGATTGTGATGGACGGCCTCACTTTCGACGACGTCCTGTTGATTCCCGCTTATTCAGAAGTATTGCCCAAGACGGTGGAGCTGCAGACACGCTTCTCGCGTAACATCGTGTTGAACGTGCCGTTTGTTACGGCTGCCATGGACACAGTGACAGAGAGCCAGATGGCCATTGCCATTGCCCGTGAAGGCGGTATTGGCGTGATTCATAAGAATATGTCGATTGAGAATCAGGCCCGTGAGGTGGCCATCGTAAAACGTGCCGAGAACGGTATGATCTACGACCCTGTAACCATCCGTCGCGGTTCTACAGTGGCTCAGGCCCTGGATATCATGGCAGAGTATCATATCGGTGGTATCCCCGTGGTTGACGAAGAGAATCACTTAGTAGGTATCGTGACCAACCGTGACCTACGCTTCGAGCGTCGCCTGGACCGTCCCGTGGATGATGTGATGTCGAAGGACAACCTTGTCACTACGCATCAGCAGACCGACCTGGCCGCTGCCGCACAGATTCTGCAGGAGAACAAGATAGAGAAATTGCCCGTGGTGGATAAGGACAACCGTCTGGTAGGCCTGATCACCTATAAGGATATCACGAAGGCAAAAGATAAGCCTATGGCTTGCAAAGATGAGAAGGGTAGGCTGCGAGTGGCTGCCGGTGTAGGTGTCACTGTAGATACGCTCGACCGTATGCAGGCTTTGGTGAATGCCGGTGCCGATGCCATTGTCATTGATACAGCCCACGGCCATTCAAAGGGCGTGATTGACAAACTGAAGGAAGCCAAGAACGCCTTTAAGAATATAGATATCGTTGTAGGAAACATTGCTACTGGTGCTGCTGCTCGTATGCTCGTGGAGAACGGTGCCGACGCCGTGAAGGTAGGAATTGGTCCGGGCAGTATCTGCACCACGCGTGTGGTAGCCGGAGTGGGCGTGCCGCAGTTGAGTGCTGTCTATGATGTCTATTCTGCCCTGCAGGGAACGGGAGTACCCTTGATTGCCGATGGTGGCCTGCGCTATTCTGGCGATATCGTGAAGGCTCTGGCTGCCGGTGGCTCATGTGTGATGATAGGATCGTTGGTGGCAGGTACAGAGGAGAGTCCCGGTGAGACGATTATCTTCAACGGACGTAAGTTCAAGAGCTATCGTGGCATGGGATCGCTGGAGGCTATGGAGCATGGCTCCAAGGACCGCTACTTCCAGGCCGATACGAAGGACGTGAAGAAACTGGTGCCCGAGGGTATTGCCGGACGTGTGCCTTACAAAGGCACTGTGCAGGAGGTCATCTACCAGCTCACCGGTGGTTTGCGCTCGGGCATGGGCTATTGTGGTGCCGCCTCTATAGAGAAGCTGCATGATGCCAAGTTCACCCGCATCACTAATGCCGGTGTGATGGAGAGTCATCCGCACGACATCACAATTACCAGTGAGGCTCCGAACTACTCGCGCCCCAACGATTAAGATTCCCACAACAGATTAAACGGATTTTACGGATAATATATGAAACTGAAAATACTTTTTGCCGGATTGCTGGCCTGTGCCTCAGTGAGTGCGCAGACAGCGGATCCTGTAATTATGATAGTTAACGGAGTGCCTGTACCCCGTTCTGAATTTGAGTATTCTTTTAATAAGAACAACTCAGAAGGTGTCATCGATAAGAAAAGTGTGGAGGAGTATGTTGACCTCTTCATTAACTATAAACTGAAGGTGTGTGCCGCACTTGATGCCAAGTACGACACGTTGCAGTCGTTCAAGGACGAGTTTGTACAGTATCGTGACCAGCAGGTGCGTCCAACACTTGTTACTGATGCCGATATTGAGGCAGAAGCCCGTAAGATTTACGACCAGACCGTGGAGCAGATCGGTCCAGACGGACTGATAAAGACTGCTCATATCCTGTTCCGTGCCAATCAGCAGGCCAGTCAGGCAGAGTGGGATGTTGCCAAACAGCGTGCCGACTCCACCTATCAGGCCCTGAAGGCCGGTGCCGACTTTGCAGAGCTGGCAACGAAAGTGTCGCAAGACCCGGGGTCGGCACGTCAGGGTGGCGAACTGCCTTTCGTGCAGCATGGACAGTTGGTGAAGGAGTATGAGAATGCTGCCTTTGCCCTACAACCTGGCGAGATGTCGGGTATTGTGCAGTCGCCCTTCGGCTATCATATCATCCTGATGAAAGAGCGTAAGATGCTGGAGCCGTATGAGTTCCATCATGACGCTATCCTGAAGTTCATTGAACAGCGTAATATGCGCGACCAGATTGCTACGCAAAAGGTAGCTCAGATGGTGAAGGAAACCAACAAGAGCGAGGCTCAGATCATGGATGAGAGAGCCGCAGAGCTGTCGGCTCAGGACATGGAGATGAAGTATCTGATTCAAGAGTACCACGACGGACTGCTGCTCTATGAGATCAGCAATCAGCTGGTGTGGGACAAAGCGTCGAAAGACGAGGCAGGACTGGCTCAGTACTTCAAGAGTCATAAGAAGAACTACGCATGGGACCAGCCCCGTTATAAGGGAATGGCCTATCATGTGAAGGAACAGGGCGACGTGAAGGCCGTGAAGGACTGTGTGAAGAAACTGGCCTTTGACAAATGGGCAGAGGCCTTGCGCACTACCTTCAATGCCGACTCCGTCATTCGTATCCGTGTAGAGAAAGGTATTTTCAAGAAGGGTGACAATGCGCTGATTGACAGCATGGTCTTCAAGAAAGACACCACGGTGACCCATCTGAAAGACTATCCCATCAACGCCGTCTATGGAAAAATTTTGAAGAAGGGACCGGAGGACTATACCGACGTACGTGGTCTCGTGGTGGCCGACTATCAGGAGGCACTGGAAAAGGAATGGGTGGCCGAACTGCGTAAGAGATATACCTTTGAAGTCAAGAAGGATGTATTGAAAACTGTCAATAAGCATGAATAAAAGAATTCTAGTTATACTAGTTGTACTAGTGTCACTAGTTCCGTTAGTGAACGCGCAGAAGGATCGTGCCGGCTCTGTTGTCGATGAGGTTATTTGGGTCGTTGGCGATGAAGCCATCCTGAAGAGCGAGGTGGAGGTGACCCGTATTCAGGCCGCCATGGAGGGTATACGCTGGAAGGGTGACCCCGACTGTGCCATCCCCGAACAGTTGGCTGTACAGAAACTGTTCCTTCATCAGGCTGCCATCGACAGTATTGAGGTGACGGAAAACGAGGTGGCTCAGGCAACAGAACAGCGTATTGACTATATGATTCAGCAGATTGGCTCGCGTGAAAAGTTGGAAGAGTATAAGAAGCAGAACCTGAGCCAGATACGCCAGTCGATGCATGATGACCTGCGCAACCAGATGATGATACAGCGCATGAAGGAGAAGCTGGTGAAGGATATCAAGGTGACACCTGCCGAGGTGCGCCGCTATTTCCGTGACCTGCCCATAGACAGCGTGCCTTTTGTCCCCACGGAGGTGGAGGTGCAGATCATAGCACAGACACCGCGTATCTCCATAGAGGAGATCAACCGCGTGAAGGATGAACTGCGTGAATATACCGAGCGTGTGAACAGCGGAGAAACCTCGTTCCAGACCTTGGCACGCCTGTATTCCGAAGATCCAGGCTCGCGTCGTTCCGGAGGTGAGTTGGACTACACCGGACGTGGTATGTTAGACCCTGCCTTTGCTGCCGTGGCTTTCAACCTCACTGATCCTAAGAAGATATCAAAGATCGTGGAGTCGGAGTTCGGATTCCATATCATACAGTTGGTGGACAAACGCGGCGACAAGATTAAGGTGCGTCATATCCTGCGTAAGCCGGTGGTGTCGGATTCCGCTATCAACAAGTCGATTGCCTATCTCGACACAATAGCCGACAATATACGCAACGGGGTGACACCGGCAGAACTGGCTCCTTTCTATACGGGAAACTTCAATTTCGAAGATGCTGCAACTCTGCTCTCCGATGATAAGGACACACGCAACAACCGTGGTCTGATGTCGAACCGTTCGGAAAACGGACAGACATCGCGCTTCCAGCTGCAAGACCTGCCGTCGGAGGTGGCTCGTGTCGTTGACAAGATGGAGGTAGGCCAGATTTCAGATCCTTTCACAATGGTGAATAACCAGGGAAAGACTGTCTGCGTTATTGCCAAGCTGAAAAGCAGGACAGAGGGACATAAGGCAACTATTACGGAAGATTTTCAGGTGATGAAGAATATCGTGTTGGAGAAACGCCGCGAAAAGATGTTGCACGACTGGGTGGTGAAGAAAATCCAGAATACCTACGTATATGTCAATGATAATTACCGCAATTGCCACTTTGAATATGAAGGCTGGGTGAGATAGTTCATAGTTCATAGTTAAGAGTTTATAGTTGAGAGTTAAGAGTTGAGGTTTATGGGAAAGACTCTTTCTGTGTTGGTATTGTCGTTGGTGGTCTTGTGTGCATTCACTCAGGCTGGCACCGGGAATACAAAAACCTCGAATCAGAAGAGTCGGGTGTACCTGGTACATGCCGACGAACTCTTTTATGACCGTTGGCGAAACAACGATGCACAGGTGTTGCGCGGTAATGTGGAGTTTGAGCACGACGGTGCTCACCTTTATTGCGACAGTGCCAACTATTTCGAGCAGACCAACTCGTTTGAGGCTTGGGGGAATGTGCGTATGGTGCAGGGAGATACCCTTTCGCTGACCAGCGACTTCGGCTATTATGACGGTAACAGGAAACTGCTTCAGGCCAAGGTCTTTGACAGCGGCAAGGAGGTGGTGCTACGTAATCGTGAGACCACATTGACTACCGATACGCTCTTTTTTGACCGTATCGACAATATGGGCTATTATGATGATGGTGGTAAGATAGTGGACAAGACTGCCACGCTGACTTCATGGCACGGCGAATATCATACCGACACTAAGGATGCCTTCTTCACGGATAGGGTGAAACTGGTTGATGGCAGTTCGGTGCTGACAACAGACACACTGGTGTATAACACCAATACCAAGCTGGCCAATATCGTAGGTCCATCGGATATTCATTCCGGTTCCAGTCATATCTACTCGGAGCTGGGCTTCTATAATACCGATAAGAAACAGGCAGAGCTGTTACAACGCTCGAAGGTGATGAACGAAGGAAGTACCATCGTGGCCGACAGTATCTGGTACGATGGCATCACGGGTGTGAGTGAGGCTTTCCGACAGGTAGTATATGATGATGAGAAAAATAAGAACGGGATGCGCTGTAACTACGGTTATTACGATGACCTGAACGGCTATGCACTCTCTACTGACAGTGCTGTGGCGTTGGAATTCTCGGAGAAAGACACCCTTTACCTTCATGCCGACACGTTCAAGGTCTTTACGTATAATATCAATACAGACTCAGTCTATCGTGTGATGCATGCTTATAATAAGGTACGTGCGTACCGATTTGATATACAGGCCGTGTGCGACTCGTTGGTGTATAACTCGAAAGACTCGTGTATGACGATGTATACCGATCCCATCCTGTGGAATGTCAACCAGCAACTGCTGGGAGAAATGGTGCAGGTCTTCATGAAAGACTCTGTGGTAGACCATGCCCACGTCATTAATCAGGCTTTCTCTATAGAGAAGCTTCCAGAGGAGGGACTCTTTAATCAGGTGTCTTCGAACGACATGTATGCTTTCTTCAAGAATGGCGAGATGCATGAAGGACAGGCCGTTGACCACGTCTTAGTGGCCTATTACCCGGTCAATGAGTCGGACAGCACCTACGAAGGACTGGTGAGAATGGAAACCAGCAAGATGCGTCTGCTCATGGAGCATAAGAAACTGGTCAGTATCTGGACACCCAAGGCCGACGGCATGATGTATCCGATGACCCAGATTCCACCTGACAAGAAATTCCTGGAAGGCTTTTATTGGTTCGATTATGTCAGGCCGCTGTCGAAAGACGATATCTTTGACTGGCGACCCAAGAAGCCGGGAACAGAGATAAAGACTTCGAAACGCTCACGTGGAGTAGCCCGACAAATCAATACGAAAAAAGATGAGTGATGTTATACAATTACTCCCCGACTCGGTAGCCAATCAGATTGCGGCTGGTGAGGTGATTCAGCGACCGGCTTCTGTTATCAAGGAGTTGGTGGAGAATGCTGTTGATGCCGGTGCCAAGAACATCCGTGTGCTGGTGGTCGATGCCGGGCGCACGTCCATCCAGGTCATAGACGATGGATGCGGTATGTCGGAGACCGATGCCCGTCTGGCATTCGAGCGTCATGCCACCTCGAAGATCCGTCAGGCCGATGACCTCTTTGCGCTCCATACCATGGGCTTTCGCGGAGAGGCACTGCCGTCAATCGCTGCCGTTGCCTTTGTGGAGTTGTCAACACGAACCAGTAGTGAGGATATAGGTACGCACCTCACCCTACAGGGATCGCGTGTGGTCGGGCAGGAGCCGACAGCCTGTCCGGTGGGATGTAACTTCAAGGTCGAGAACCTATTCTTCAATGTTCCGGCTCGTAGGAAGTTCCTGAAGACCAATGCTACCGAACTGAATAACATTATGACGGCTTTTGAGCGTATCGTGCTCGTCTATCCGGATATAAATTTCATGCTCTATAGCAACGGACAGGAACTGATGAATCTCAAAGCCGGTTCACTGCGTCAGCGTATTGCAGATGTGTTTGGTAAGAAGATCAGTCAGGAACTGTTGCCCGTGGAGGTGGATACGGCCATCTGTCGTATTACAGGATTTGTTGGGAAACCGGAATCGGCCCGCAAGAAGGGCGTTCACGACTGCTTCTTTGTCAACGGTCGTTACATGAGGCACCCCTATTTCCATAAGGCAATCGTTAATGCCTTCGAACGCTTGGTCCCAGAAGGAATGCAGGTACCATATTTCATCTACTTTGATGTGGCTCCGGCAGATATCGATGTCAACATACATCCTACCAAGACGGAAATCAAGTTTGAGAACGAACAGAGCATCTGGCAGATTCTTCTGGCGGCGGTCAAGGATGCCATCGGGAAGTTCTGTGAGGTGCCCTCGATAGACTTTGATACGGAAGGACGTCCAGAGATTCCTGTCTTTGATCCTCAGCACGATGCCATAGAGTTGCCGCGTGTTAAATATAATCCTGAGTATAATCCGTTTGCCGGAGATAGTCATTCCTCCAAGCCGAGGGTGACGCCAGACTGGCAACAGCTCTATGAGGCTGCCACTACCGTTCCTTCCTATTCTGAAGAAAATATCTTTGATCCTGCACCTGTGTCAGAGACTTCAACGATTATTTCCGAGAAGTCGCCTGTACATTATCAATATAAGGGACGCTATATCATGACTGCCGTAAAGTCAGGACTTATGATTATTGACCAGCAGCGCGCTGACATCCGCATTCGCTACGAACGCTATATGGAACTGTTTAAACAAAAAACGGCCAATACCCAGCGAATCCTCTTTCCTGTCGTGTTGGAGTTCCCCTTGTCCGACAGCGTGATGGTCGACAAGTTCATGCCTGATTTGCAGAGAATGGGATTTGATGTCAGCTCATTAGGAGGCGGCAGTTATGTGGTCAATGGCATTCCTGCCGGATTGGAGGGTATTGACCCCGAACGTCTCATTCGTCAGGTGGTTGGTGATGCAATAGAGAAAGGAGGTAGCGACGCGGAATCTATACATGCAGCCTTGGCATTGAGCCTTGCACGTCATGCAGCCATTCCGTTAGGACAAGTTCTGTCAAACGAAGAGATGGAACAGGTGGTAAATGGGCTTTTTTTATGCTCAAACGTCAATTATACCCCTGACGGAAAGGCCATCCTTGGCATACTCCCTCATAGCGATATTGAGCATTTGTTAGGATAATTTATACCTCAAACGAGCAGAAAATGAACAAAAACGGTATCATTTAACATTATTTTAGAGAAAAATCAAAAAATGTTGTAGGTTTTTGTTGGTGCATTAGAAAAAAATACCTACTTTTGCAGCAAATTTGAAATTGAATATTTGTATATATTAATGAAAAATTGTATGAAAAAGTTTTTGATGGTGCTGGCTTTTGCTGGCGTGTCTGTGGCAGGAATGGCACAGAGTGAGACTCCTGAACTGAAGTACAGCGTTGCTACCAACTCTTTCTGGAGCAATTGGTTTATTTCAGCTGATGTTGCTTATGAGGCTTTCTATTCTTATCAAGAGAATGGTAAGGGTTTTGCTAAGAGCCCTTTGAAGGACTTCCGTCGTAACCTGGGTGCTTCAGTAGCTATTGGCAAGTGGTTTACTCCTGGTCTCGGTCTCCGTACGAAGGTGACTGGTATTTGGGGCCGTGCCGTAGTAAGTGAGGATGCTGAGACAAATGCCATTAAGTTCTGGAATGCACAGGAGCAGGTATTGTTCAATCTGAGCAATCTGTTCTGTGGTTACAGCGAGACTCGCGTTTGGAACCTGATTCCTTATGCTGGTGTTGGTATTCTGCGCAACTGCTCTGAGAATGCGTATGCTCACGCTGCTAGCATTGGTCTGTTGAATACTTGGAAGCTGTCTAAGAAGGTGGCCCTGAACCTTGACCTCGGTTTCAATATCCTTGACGATGAGATTAATGGTGCCGGTTTCCACAATAGTGAGAAAACTCTTAACAATGGCGACTATGCTCACAATATTGCTTCTACTGACCGCTATTTCGCTGCTGAGGTTGGTTTGACCTTCAACCTGGGTAAGGGTACTTGGAATAAGGTTCCCGATGTTGACGCTATCAACGCTCTGCATCAGAGCCAGCTCGACGCTCTCAACGCACAGCTTGCTGATGCCAATGCAGAGGCAGAGCGTCTGAACAACCTGCTGAAGAACCACAAGTGTCCCGAGGGCAAGACTATCACCGTGAAGGAAGTTACTACTGCTCCTGTTTCAGTATTCTTCAATATCGGCAAGTCTAAGATTGCTTCTCGCAAGGATCTGCAGAACGTGAAGGCTCTCACTGAGGCTGCTGCTGACAAGAATTTCGTTGTTACTGGTTATGCTGACAGCAAGACTGGAAGTGCTTCGTTCAACCAGAGCCTGAGCCAGAAGCGTGCAGAGGCTGTTGCTGACGAGCTCGTGAAGATGGGTGTTAGCCGCGATAAGATTGAGATTGTTGCTAAGGGTGGTGTAAATGATCTTACTCCTATCTCTTACAACCGTCGTGCTACTGTTGAAATTAAATAAAAAAATATTGTAAACAAGTATGAAAAATCTTTTAACAAAAAGTCTCGCCCTCGTATTTGGACTGGGCGTGGCAGCAACCTTTACCGCTTGTCACAATGGTGAGGATGCACAACCAACGGTCGTGACTAATGTTTCTGTTCAGGAAACTGATGAGAACGGTAATGTGGTTGGACGTACATTGGTAATTACAGCTAATAAGACTGCTACTTTCACTTTGGGTAGTGAAACAAAGAGTGGTATTAACGTAACATTTACCAACGCTCCTGTAAAGGGTACCGTTTCTGCAACAGCAGGTTCTACAACAAAGAAGGTTAAATTCAACTTCGGTGATGCTAAGGACTTGGCTTATGACGTTATTTTCGAGTCTGAGGGTACTGCAGTAACACAGGCAGCTGCTCAGGCTGGAACTAAGACTGTAAGTAACGAAGGTGCTAATGCTGAAGAGACTGGTGTAACAGCTGAGATGGACTTCAGCGGTAATGTAGTCAATGGTGATGCTACTGTTACTGGTGACTATTCTATTACCGTTGTTACTCCTACTGAGACTGAGACCTCTGCAGAGGAACTCGAAAACAAGGAGAATAAGACCGATGCTATCCAGGAGCCTGTGCTGTCACTGAATTGTCAGCCCGATGGCGCTGACTTTACTGCTAAACCTGTTAAGGTGAAGGTAAATGTGCCTAACAGTGCTGGCTATAAGCTGGCTTGCGCAAACAGCGAGGACGACGACGATGCTGCTCATTCATTCAAGCAGGAAGGTGATAACCTGATTATTGAGCTCAGTCACTTCTCTGTATGGGATATCATTTTGAAGGCTACTGTTACTAAAGTAGATAAATCGACTATTGAGAGCATTGTTTCTGGTGATGCTAATCAGGGCTATCTGACCTATTCAATTAATTATGGTTTTGATACCAATAACACTGATGCCATTGTTGCAAAGTACCTGAAGAAGGTGTTCGGTATCAATAAGAGAGTGATCAGCAAGCGCGCTAAGTTCAATAAGGTTGACGGTACTGCTACTTTGAAAGTTACTCAGCAGGTTAAGGTTTATACCATTAAGTCTGGCGACAAGACCTTCACAGCTACTGTTTACGGTAAGGCTGATTTGAACCTCTCTATTGCGACCAACACTCCAGAGGAAGTGGAGACTCACGACGGTGGTTCTGTTAGGAAGTAATTGTTAAATACATTTATGATAATGAGGATGTGTCAGAAATGGCACATCCTTTTTTTCTTTTTGAAATCTTTTGTGTTGTCGGAATTTATTTTTACCTTTGCAGCAAACTTGTGGAAATATGTTTCGTAGACTAACGATATTGATTCTGTTGACTCTTTCGCTTACGAATGTCAGTGCGCAGCCTAAGCAGCAAGTGGAGCTGTTTTGTGGTGCTGATCTCTATTATGCAGATGTCAATTATATCCGTTTGTACAATGTGTTGCTCAACCTGACACCAGGAGTAAAGTATCATATGGGCCATGATTGGCAATTGGCTGCAATGGCAGAACTACCGATTATCAATGAAGGGTATGGTCAGCGGTATGACATGATTCGTCTTAGTTTGGCTGCCATTTCCAAACAGATTCATTTTTCAAATGCCCGTCAACACTTTAAAATCTCTGCAGGTCTTTTTGGCTCCGAGCGATACGGTGCTGATTTCCGTTGGATGTATCCCGTTAATTCTTGGTTGATGTTGAATGCCCGTCTGGGTCTTGTGCGTGACTGGGCTCTGGGCTTTGACATGCATAGTAATTCAGAGTGTGAGTTTGGGTCTGATTGGCATTCGCTGGCTCTGTTGGGCGGCAGCTTGTGGATTGATCCCTGGCATACGGAGCTTCGAGCTACGGGCGGTCGTTATCTTGGTAAGGACAAGGGCGTGGAGTTTGAAGCATTCCGTCATTTCAATCATTGTTCTATCGGTCTGTTTTTTCAATTGCACGAGTCGACCTCGTCAATTTATCGTAAAAAGAGTCATACGGAGTCAGGCGGTTTCCGTCTCGTGGTGATGTTGCCTCCATATAAGAAATCGAACGAGAAGGTTGTGTTCCGTCCTGCCTCTAACTTTAATATGTCTTATTATGCTCAGTCTGGCGATGAGACGATGCAGTCGTATTTTACCGATCCTGAGGAGAACAGCCGTACTAACGCTATCGATGTGCCTTGGGGAACTGGTAATTTTGAAGAAAATAAACCCGCTGTAGAAGAATGAAGAAGACATTACTCATACTGCTGCTTGTGTGCCTTAGCACAACTGTTACCCTTCATGCTCAGATGCATGTGGGTATGAACGGCTTGATTCATGTACCTACAGCCGATATGGATACCATTGGCTTGGCTCGTTTAGGCATTGATTTCGTGCCAAAGGACATGGTTCCAGATGGTATGAAGTGTGATGGCGAGAAGTTCAATACCATGACTCACTATATGAGTGTTACTGCTTTCCGCTGGCTTGAGATAGGCTATGGCTGTACGCTCTGGAAATTCCATTATAATTTGAATCCAGAGCGTGAAACCGGCTTTTATGCAAAGGATCGCTATTTCTCTGTGAAGATACAACCCATATTGGAAGACCGCTGGTGGCCTTCTTTGGCTGTAGGAGGCAATGATGTCTATGGTTCTTCAGATGGAGGCGAGTCTGGCAGTAACTATTATCGCAATTTCTTCGTAGCTGCCTCGAAGCATTTAGATCTTGGCGGTCATATCCTTGGTGCTCATATTGCTTATCGTCAATGGAAACGTGACTATAACCGTAAATGGAATGGTGTAGTAGGTGGTCTGACTTACCAACCGTCCTTTTACCAGCCATTGCGTGGCATGGTAGAGTGGGATGGCCATGCTGTGAATGTAGGCGTGGATTGCCGTATCTATAAGTATTTCTTTGTGCAGTGCGGGTTGTATAATTGTCAGGATTTTACGGGTGGTCTATGTCTTTGTTTCAACCTTCTGTAAACTTTTATCTAAAAAACTGTTAAATAATTTGGTGGACTCAAATAAAGTGCGTACCTTTGCACCCGCTTACAAGAAGTAAGGGCGTTTAGCTCAGTTGGTTTAGAGCATCTGCCTTACAAGCAGAGGGTCGGCGGTTCGAATCCGTCAACGCCCACTAAGAGTTCCAAAGTGATTTGGAACTCTTTTTTTTGTTAAATATCAAGAAAATCATACAGCGGAAGCAAATTCTTCACTTTTCACTCCTTACTTTTTACTTTTTTTTGTACCTTTGCAATCTCATTTGAAGAGTATATTATCTAGATAGTAAAAATGGAACTAAATTTATTGACGGCCATCTCGCCTATTGATGGTCGCTATCGCGGGAAGACAGAGCCGCTGAGTGAGTATTTTTCTGAATATGCATTGGTGAGATACCGTGTACGCGTTGAGATAGAATACTTTATTGCTCTTTGCGAACTGCCCCTTCCCCAGCTTCAGGATTTCAACCATGACCGTTTTGAAGCCATGCGTGACATCTACCGCCAGTTTACGCCAGCCGATGCGCAGCGCGTCAAGGATATTGAGGCTGTGACCAATCACGACGTGAAGGCCGTAGAGTATTTCATCAAGGAACGTCTTGATGCTATGGGTGGCTTTGAGAAGTACAAGGAGTTCATACATTTTGGCTTGACCTCTCAGGATATCAACAATACCAGTGTGCCTCTTTCTGTCAAGGAAGCTCTCGAACAGGTGTATGTACCTCTGTTGGAAGAGCTCATCGAACAACTTCACGACTATGCTGAGGAATGGAAGAATGTGGCCATGTTGGCAAAGACCCACGGTCAGCCGGCTTCTCCCACGCGTCTTGGCAAGGAAATCATGGTTTACGTCTATCGTTTGGAGGAACAGTTGCGCTCGCTGAAGGAGGTGCCTGTTACGGCTAAGTTTGGTGGTGCAACCGGTAATTATAATGCCCATCATGTGGCATATCCCCAGTATGACTGGCGTGAGTTCGGCAACCGCTTCGTGAGCGAGAAACTGGGTTTGGAGCGTGAACAGTACACTACTCAGATTTCCAACTACGACTGGTTGGCAGCCATCTTTGATGCCATGCGCCGTATCAATACGATTATCATCGACTTGGACCGTGACTTCTGGATGTACATCTCGATGGATTACTTCAAGCAGAAGATCAAGGCCGGCGAGGTAGGTTCCAGTGCTATGCCCCATAAGGTGAACCCCATCGATTACGAGAATTCTGAGGGCAATCTGGGTATGGCTAATGCTGTCTTGAGTTTTTTGGCACAGAAATTGCCAGTTAGCCGTCTGCAGCGTGATCTGACCGACTCTACCGTCCTTCGCAATGTTGGTGTGCCTATGGGACACGCGCTCATTGCTTTCCAGAGCACGCTGAAAGGACTCCGCAAGTTGATTCTCAACGAGGATAAGTTACACGAGGACTTGGAGAACACCTGGGCAGTGGTGGCAGAAGCCATTCAGACCATCCTGCGTCGCGAGGCCTATCCCAATCCTTACGAGACATTGAAGGCTCTGACCCGCACCAATAAGAAGATGGACGAGCAGACCATTCATGAATTCATCCAGACGTTGGAGGTCAGTGATGAGGTAAAACAAGAATTGATGGCTATTACGCCATGGAACTATACAGGAATCTAAAAAAGTCAAGAGTTAATAGTTAAGAGTTCTTCGCAAAGCGAAGCGGCAGAGCCGAGCGATCGGCTTTGCCGAGTAAAAATTAAGAGTTAAGAATTAAGATTTAGTAATTAAGAATTAAAAACCATGGATTTCGAGAACGAAAAGAAAGAAGAACAGCAGTTGAACGACAGTACTGCTAGCCGCGACGGTTACCAGAAGGAATATCGTCCAGTAGGACGCTCACCACGTCCGCGTATTCACACCGCATCGCGTCCTGTAAGTAATAATTACGAACGCCCCAGTTATAACAAGAATAGTCAGGATGAAGAGGGCGGTTTCCGTCCCGAGGGCTTTGGTGCCGGTTTGCAGAGTGCAGCACCTCAGCGCAGCTATCGTCCACGTACCAATACATATAATAATGGTGGCTATCAGCCCCGTCAGCAGGGCGATTACCAGCCTAGAGGCGAATATGGTCAGCCCCGTCAGGGTGGTTACCAGCAGCGTCCCCAGCAGGGCGGCTATCGTCCCCGTTACAACCAGAATGGTGATGAGCAGGGCTATCAGCCTCGTCAGGGTGGCTATCAGCCCCGTCAGCAGGGTGGTTACGGTCAGCGTCCCCAGCAGGGTGGCTACCAGCAGTCCAGAGGTGAATACGGTCAGCCACGAAGTGGTTACGGCCAGCGTCCCCAGCAGGGTGGCTACCAGCAGCGCGGCGGTTACGGTCAACGCCCCCAGCAGGGCGGTTACCAGCAGCGTGGCGGCGGTTACGGCCAGCGTCCACAGGGTGGTTTCCGTCAGCGTACTGCCGACTATGATCCCAATGCCAAGTACTCCATGAAGAAGCGCATTGAGTATAAGGAGCAGAACTATGACCCAACGGAGCCTATCCGTCTGAATAAGTTCCTCGCTAATGCCGGCGTTTGCAGCCGTCGTGAGGCCGATGAGTTCATCCAGGCAGGTGTTGTCACCGTAAATGGTGAAGTTGTCACTGAGTTGGGTACCAAGGTGTTGCGTACCGATGTGGTGAAGTTCCACGATGATCCCGTACTGTTGGAAAAGAAAGTGTATGTGTTGCTTAACAAGCCCAAGGACTATGTGACCACCAGCGATGATCCCCAGCAGCGTAAGACCGTGATGGATCTCGTGAAGAATGCCTGTCCGGAGCGTATCTATCCTGTAGGACGTCTCGACCGCAATACAACAGGTGTGTTGCTGTTGACCAATGATGGTGATTTGGCTTCCAAGCTGACCCATCCTAAGTTCCTGAAGAAGAAGATCTATCATGTCTATCTGGATCGTAACGTGACGGCACATGACATGGAGGAGATAGCCAACGGTATCACCCTCGACGATGGTGAGATCAAGGCCGATGCCATTGAGTATGCCGATCCCGTGGACAAGAAACAGGTGGGCATTGAGATTCACTCTGGCAAGAATCGCATCGTGCGCCGTATCTTCGAGAGCTTCGGCTATAAGGTGTTGAAGCTTGACCGCGTACAGTTTGCCGGTCTCACCAAGAAAAACCTGCGTCGCGGCGACTGGCGTTACCTCACCGAGGACGAGGTTGACCGTCTGCGCATGGGAGCGTATGAATAGTTAAGAGTTAAGAATTAAGAGTTAAGAGTTGTCGGCTTCGCCGATTAAGAGTTAAGAGTTGATGAAAAGAACAAAGATAATTGATGTGCTGAAAAGCACGGAATATGGTAAGGAGGTCTGTGTGAAGGGCTGGGTGCGTACGCACCGCTCTTCTAAGGCTGTTGATTTTATCGCACTCAATGATGGTTCAACTATCAATAACGTGCAGATTGTGGTAGATCCTACTAAGTTCGATGAACAGCTTCTGAAGGACATCACTACTGGTGCCTGCATCTGTGCAGAGGGTACACTGGTAGAGAGCCAGGGTGCCGGTCAGAGCAGTGAGATTCAGGCTGTCAATCTGGTGGTTTACGGTCTCTGTGGCAACGACTATCCCATGCAGAAGAAAGGTCAGAGTTTCGAGGCTATGCGTAAGAACGCCCATATGCGTCTGCGCACCAACACCTTTGGTGCCGTGATGCGTATCCGTCACAATATGGCGATGGCTATTCATACCTATTTCCACGAGCATGGCTTCTATTATTTCCACACACCACTTATTACAGCTTCTGACTGTGAAGGCGCAGGAAATATGTTCCAGGTGACTACCAAGAACCTCTACGACCTGAAGAAGGACGAACAGGGAAAGATTATCTACGACGATGATTTCTTTGGCGAGCAGACCTCGCTGACCGTTTCCGGTCAGTTGGAAGGAGAACTTGGCGCTACGGCCTTAGGTGCCATCTATACCTTTGGTCCTACATTCCGCGCCGAGAATTCAAACACCCCTCGTCACTTGGCTGAGTTCTGGATGGTAGAGCCCGAGGTGGCTTTCTTGGATCAGGAAGAGCTGATGGATCTCGAAGAGGACTTCATCAAGTACTGCGTGCGCTGGGCTCTTGACAATTGTAAGGACGACCTCGAGTTCCTTAATAAGATGATTGACAAGACTCTTATCGAGCGCCTGCAGGGTGTGTTGAAGGAGACCTTCGTCCGCCTGCCATATACTGAGGGTATCAATATCTTGCAGGAAGCAATCAAGAACGGTAAGAAGTTCGAGTTCCCATGCAACTGGGGCGATGATCTTGCTTCTGAGCACGAGCGTTACCTCGTTGAGGAGCACTTCAAGAAGCCCGTTATTATGACCGACTACCCCCGTGCATTCAAGTCGTTCTATATGAAACAGAACGAGGCACAGGGCGAGGGCTCTATCGGTTACAAGGGTGCTGTTGCTCCTGGTCCTACCATGCAGGGTACCGACGTGCTGTTCCCGCAGATTGGTGAGATTATCGGTGGTTCTGTCCGTGAGGAGAGTTACGACAAGCTGATGGGCGAGATTGAGCGTCGCCAGATGGATCAGACCCACCTCTGGTGGTATATCGACACCCGTCGTTGGGGCAGTTGTCCTCATGCCGGCTTCGGTCTTGGTTTCGAGCGTCTCATCCTCTTTGTGACGGGTATGCAGAACATCCGCGACGTCATCCCGTTCCCACGTACACCAAAAAGCGCAGAGTTCTAACTTAAAAATACTAATCGTTATGAAGAAATTATTTGTTTTGAGCTGTGTGATGCTGGGTATCACATCTGTTCATGCACAGGTGTTAACAACAACGGTACAGGATACTGTTGCTACGACGGTACAGAGTACGCCACAGTATCCCACTTCCTCGTATTTCTCAGAGAAGGGGAACTCTGGTTCCAGTTCGTTTTTACCCAATAAGCTTGGTGCGAGCCTTGGTGTTGGAACGACGGGTGTTACGTTTGATTTGTCTACTCAGTTTTCCGACTATATCGGCCTGCGTGCTGGTGTTGACTGGTTGCCCAATGTGAAGGTGGATGCAGACCTCGATTTGAGCAAGGTCAGCGGATTAAACAACACGGATCTTGCTTATAGCCAATTCATCGCTGAGAATGGTGGCCTCCCCAACAAACTGACGGTGCAGGGCAAACTGAATATGACCACGTTCCATTTCCTTATCGATGTCTATCCTTTTGCCGAGTTCAACAGTCTTCACCTGACTGTCGGTGGCTATTTCGGCTCTAAGAAGATTGTCAAGGTGTATAATAAGGAAGAGGGTGCTTTGAAGGCAGTGAGTAAATTCAATTCAAGCGTGACGGGTGTGAATCCAAACACTCACGAGGGTACGTTTACCTATAAGAACTATCAGTCTGTACCCGGTGTGAAGCAGATTGGCGTTGAGTTGGGCGACTATTTCCTCAGACCAACCGATGAAGGAAATCTCGATGCCAGCATTCAGGTATCGGGCTTCCGTCCATACGTAGGCATTGGTATCGGTCGCGCCGTTCCCCGTAACCGTATCGGTGTGCAGTGTGACCTTGGTTGTCAGTTCTGGGGTACTCCCAGTGTGTATGTCAGTGGTGCAGAAGGTGAGGAGAAGCTGACAAAGGAAAACACGAATGGTGAAGGCGGTGATGCTCTGAAGATCCTGAGTAAGATTACCGTTTATCCTACGCTGACCATCCGTTTGACAGGACGCATTTTCTAAAAAAAGGAAGGGATTTGCTTAAGCCAAGCGAATCCCCTCTTCTTCGATAACAATCAGCCGTCGGCGATACAGGTCTCCGATGGCTTTTTTGTATGCTTTCTTCGACACCTTGAAGCGGTCGTAAATGAGTTCGGCATCGCTCTTGTCGCCCAGGTCGCAGTACCCGTCGTTCTCGTAGAGATAGCGGAGGAGTACTTCGGCAAAGTCCAATGTGTGCTGACGGCCTGTGGGCTGTAGCGTGATGTCTATCTTGCCGTCCTGACGCACGTGGTCAATGTAGGCCGTGAGACGGTTGCCCGAGTGCAGTGGCTGGAAAACCTGGTTGTCGTAGATCTGGCCCTGATATCGGTTGTTGATGATAGCCTTGAAACCTAAGTCGGTTTTCTGCCAGACGAGGCAGTCGCAGGGGTCGCCGTGATGAAGTGGCTCTGTAGGTCCAGCGGGGAAATCGCTGGACACACTGCCTGCTGAAGCGGGGGCAGCGACCAGATGTTTCTCTACTTTTGCCGTAGCCATCAGTCGGTGGGTCTCTTCGTCCTCTTTGACGTAGACGATGTAGTGCTTACCCACCTCCATACGCTGTTTCTGTTCACGGAACGGACAGAAGAGATCCTTCATCAGTCCCCATTTCAGGAATGCCCCGTATTTGTTGATCCATGCTACCTCCAATGAGGCAAACTCGCCCACCTTCGCCAGTGGCTTCTCGGTGGTGGCAATGAGTCGCTCTTCTTGGTCGAGGTAAACGAAGACCTCTATCTCTTTCCCGATGGGAAAACCATCGGGCACGTAGCGATTCGGCAGCAGGATGTCGCCGCTTGCTTCGTCGCCTTCCAAGTAGAATCCCTGTTCAGCGCGACGAATGGCTTTCAGGGTGTTGTAATCGCCAAGTTTTATCATGCGGCCCCCCCTTCTGCCCCCGTGGGGGCTACATTAGTCTCAACGTCTATAGAGGCTCCGTCGGGGGCAGTAAGGGGGGCTTGGAGCTCCAGCAATCCGTCCTTCATGTGTATGGTGCGGTCGGTGATGTTGGCCAAGGTCTCGTCGTGGGTGACGATGACGAAGGTCTGTCCGTACTTGTCGCGCAGGTCGAAGAATAGTTTGTGCAGTTCCTCCTTGTTCTTCGTATCGAGCGATCCGCTGGGCTCGTCGGCCAGTATGACGGCAGGGTTGTTTACCAATGCCCGTGCCACGGCCACGCGCTGCTTCTCACCACCACTCAACTCGTTGGGTTTGTGGTTGGCGCGATCGGTAAGTCCCATGAACTGCAGCAGTTCTGTAGCGCGCTCTTTGGCAGCCTTCCTTGATGTTCCTGCAATATAAGCTGGAATCATGATGTTTTCTATGGCTGTAAATTCTGGCAGCAGCTGGTGGAACTGGAACACGAAGCCCAGGTGCTTGTTGCGGAAGTCGGCCAGTTGTTTTTTGTTTAGCAGGTGGGTGTAAAACTTGTCAATGCATATCGTGCCGCTATCGGGCTTATCCAGTGTGCCGATGATTTGCAGCAGTGTGGTCTTACCTGCGCCGCTGGGGCCTACGATACTCACTACCTCCCCTTTGTCTATATGGAGGTCTATGCCTTTCAGTACTTGCAGTGAGCCGAAGCTCTTGGTAATGTTTTTTATTTCGATCATAACTTAGTTGGACGTTTTGAGTGAATCCATCGTAGCAGCGTATCATAGATGCTATTCTCCTCATGGTGCTGTGCCTCGGTGAAGCTCATCTTCTCTTCCTTTGCGTTGCCGTACTGGTCGGGGAAGATGATCATCAGGTTGGTACCCGAGAAAAATTTTGTCAGCTCATCGGGCAGGCGGTCGAGTGCGTTCTTATAGCTGATGGTACCCTTACGTGCAGTGACCACCACCAGAAGGTTGTCTGTTCCTATATGACTGGCCAGCTGCGGCAGTTCGTTCCAGTGTGCCATAAACGTATATTCTGCACGTACGTTAGGATGATGGATGTTAATATACTTCTGAATCGGTTCCAGTGATTCGTTGCGTCCGTGGAACAGTACGCGGCAGTCCAACTGTCCTGCAAACCTGCACAGGCGCTCCAGCCATCGCCGGAAGCCATGCTCGTATTCTGCCCTGCTGGGTACTACCACCTGTATGCGACGCAGGGTGCTCAGCGGCTGAGTGAATCGCATCAGTATAATCTGGCGGTTCAGTCCGTTGTAGAGACTCTGTATGAACTCACCCCAGAACTTTTTGCTCACCTCCGTATGCACGTGCATACCCATCACCACCTCCGAGCATCCGCTCTCGCGGAAGGCGTGCTTGATGCCGTTGGCAATGTTCGTGGCCAGTCGCACTTGCGTCTGTACCTGCACCTCCGCTGCGCTTGCCTGCTGTTGCAGTTTCTCCAACAGTTGTATACCCTTCTCGCGTTCGGGCATACTGTTTTCGCCGTCGTACACCACGTTGAGTGCCACCAGCTCGCGTTTCAGTTTCTGGTTTCTCACGAGCAGAGCCAGCTCCAGCAGTTGCGGTGCTATCTCGGGATATTTTACACACACCATGATACGCTCGTCATCGTTCTTGTTGCTTTTAGCTATTGGCTGTTGGCTATTAGCAATGACCAGCTGCTGTGAAGCCCTCTCCGTTGTAAAGGTCGAAACGACACAGGTGACCAGAATCATGAG
>Ga0256405_10005782_pt1 | contig 20768 bp, 10 predicted proteins | sample RumenRJG_02DNA_FD_189096 | JGI IMG/M metagenome (GOLD analysis project Ga0256405, IMG submission 189096) | Bovine rumen microbial communities from Lethbridge, Alberta, Canada - RJG_02 | ecosystem: Host-associated > Mammals > Digestive system > Stomach > Rumen | place: Canada: Alberta... | reverse complement strand
TGTACGAAAGGACTTCCTTGGAATCTTCTGCGTAGATTATTCTGGTTTCTCTCTCCTTTGCTGCAGCGTCGAACACTGGTCTTGTCTCTGCTGTGTACTCTCCGATGCATACAGGTACATCGTGCTTAATTATTCCGGCTTTTTCCCATGCTATTTTTGCGAGTGTATTGCCGAGCAGGTTGGTGTGGTCGAAACTGATATTGGTTATTATGGAGAGCAGAGGATGGATGATGTTGGTGCAGTCGAGCCTGCCGCCGAGTCCTACTTCAATCACCGCTACATCTACCTTTTGCTCTTTGAAGTAGAGTAGTGCAAGGGCTGTGGTGAGTTCGAAGAATGAAGGATGGAGTGGTTCGAAGAATGCTTTTTCGTTTTTGACGAAGTCGATTACTCTCTGTTTGGCGATGGGGCGTCCGTTGACACGGATTCTTTCCCTGAAATCCACCAGATGCGGAGACGTGTAGAGTCCTACTTTGTAGCCGGCTGACTGTAAAATGGCAGCGATGGTGTGTGAACACGATCCCTTGCCATTAGTACCGGCGATGTGAATGGTTTTGTAGCTGTGGTGTGGATGTCCGAAATGGGCATCAAGCAAAAGGGTTGTCTCCAACCCTTCCTTGTATGCGTCCTTCCCTACATTCTGGAACAGCGGAGCACAGGCGTAAAGATATTTTATAGTAGAGTCGTAATTCATAAATAATAATAAAGAATGAAGAATGAAGAATAAAGGTTACATTTTCTCATTCGGCAAAAAGTGACCTGAATTCTTCATTCTTTATTATTAATTCATAATTATTCAAAGTAGGAACGGAATTTATTGAAGATTTTCTGCTTTACCGATTCGTTGGGTTTGAAGTTGTCGCTGTCGCTGACTTTCTTCATCATTTCATGCTCATCAGAGGATAGAGTTTCTGGGATGTAGACGCTGATGTTGATGACTTCGTCGCCTTTGTGACCTCGGTTGTATCCCTGCAGTTCGGGAACACCCTTGCCTTTGAGACGAAGAACTGTGCCTGGTTGGGTTCCTGGAGCAATGTTGATTTTTGCCTTTCCGTCGATAGTAGGTACTTCGACTGTGCCGCCCATAGTTGCTGTTGGGATAGAGAGCAGGAGGTTATATACGAGGTCGTTGCCGTCACGGATGAATGTGTCGTTTGCTTTTTCCTTGATGACAATCTGAAGGTCTCCGGCTACTCCGTTGTGACGTCCGACGCCGCCCTTGCCTTCAAGAGTGAGAACCATGCCGTCTGCCAATCCTGCTGGGAAGTTTACTTCAACGACTTCTTCGCCGTTGACTACACCTTCTCCGTGGCAATGGTGACACACATTTTTTATTATTGTTCCTTCTCCGTGGCAGTCAGGACATACTTCCTGGGTTTGCATCATGCCGAGCATAGTGCGCTGGGTACGGATTACCACACCGCTTCCGTTACACTTGGTGCAGGTCTCTGTCTTGCCGTCTGCACTTCCTGTACCGTGGCAATTGTTACAGGTAACAGCCTTCTTTACTTTGAATTTCTTTGTGGTGCCGTTGACGATTTCCTGTAGGTCGAGTTCAACACGCAGTCGCTGGTCCTGTCCGCGGAAAACTGGTTTGTGGGCACGTCCTCGGCTGCCTCCTCCGAAGCCTCCAAACCCACCAAAGCCTCCGAATCCCATACCTTCGAAAATGTCGCCGAAAGCAGAGAATATGTCTTCTGCGCTTGAGAATCCGGCTCCGCCTCCTCCTGCTGCGCCGCTCACTCCAGCATGTCCGAACTGGTCGTACATCTGGCGTTTCTTCGGGTCGTGCAGCACTTCATAGGCTTCAGCTGCTTCCTTAAATTTCTCCTCTGCTTCCTTGTCACCAGGATTGCGGTCAGGGTGGTACTTGATTGCCAGTTTCTTGTATGCAGACTTGATATCTGTTTCGCTGGCTGTCTTAGCCACACCCAGCACTTCGTAGTAGTCGCGCTTTGCCATGTTCTGTTTATTCTGCTACTGCCACCTTAGCGTGACGTATCACTTTGTCGTTTAACTTATATCCTGTCTGAACGCAGTCAATTACCTTGCCCTTCATCTCATCGCTTGGTGACGGAACCATAGCGATGGCTTCGTGGAAATCAACATCGAAAGGCTGACCTACAGCATCAATCTTTTCAAGCCCTTCTTTGTGGAGGGCTGTGAGGAATTTCTCAATGATGAGTTCCACTCCTTCCTTTACAGCATCGATGTCTTCCATCTTAGCCATGTTTTCGCTGGCACGTTCAAAATCATCTACGATAGGCAGGATGGCGGAAATGACTTTCTCGCCTCCGTTCTTGATAAGTTCTGCCTTCTCCTTGATGACACGTTTGCGGTAGTTGTCGAATTCGGCAACTTGGCGCAGGTACTTGTCCTTGTATTCTTCAACCAAAGCCTGAGCTTGTTCCAACTCAGACAATGGTTCAGCAGTTTCCTGTGATGATTCCTCAGATGCGTTCTGCACATCCTTGGCGGCTTCGTCGCTAACTTGATCCGTCTTTTGGGAAGCCTTCAACTCTTCCTCGTCGATAGATTCAGAGCTGTTCAGATTTTCTTTATTAAATTCTTCTTTCATGTCATGATAAAATTTTCCTTACTCGTCTCTGCAAATTATATGCCAAAAGACTATAGTGGTGATAAGTGGTGACAATGTGTCACATTTCATGACATTGTATCTTACTTCCTTTATATCCTATTTCTTTCACAGGTTGATTGACTACATGTATGCGGAATGTGCGGGTTTTAGGCATTGAAGTGAATCTTCCCTTACGTTGTTCAATGGTGAGACAACGGCTGCGGTCGTTCCAGCTGAAGGTGATTTCTGAACGTTCGCCTTTCTCGTAATCCATGCTTGTGCCATCGTCCTCGTGAAGGGTGAAAGTGGCATCAGCACCAGGATAGATGGTGAGTTCCAAAGGCGCATTGAGCAGTTGGGTGGTGGATTCAAGTCCTTCTACTGTAGGAACGATGCTGCCAGCCTTGACGAATACTGGTATGTAGGCATTGCTTACAGTCGTTGTGGCTGTGGTACCTCCTTCGTAGTGTTTGTTGGTATGGAAATCGAACCATCCGCCTTCATTCTTTGGAAGATAGGTGTTCCATGTGGTAGCCTTTGGTTCTGTGATAGGCGAAACGAGGAGTGATTTGCCAAACATATACATATGCTTCTGCTTCAGAGCTTTGACGTCGTTTGTGAAGTCGAACAAAAGCGGACGCATGAGAGTGGAGCCGCAAAGACTTACCTCTGCTGCCTGTGAACAGATGTAAGGCAGGAGATGATATCGTTCACGCAGAGCCTGTGCAAAGAGTTTCTGTGTTTCGTTGGAGTAGTTCCAAGGCTCGGTATTACTCATGTAGCCGTGAACTCGCATAAGCGGAAGATAAACGCTTGTCTGAATCCAGCGCATTAGACGCTCTGCGTAATCGGGGTCGTTGTATTGATTGCCTGGACGGAAGAATCCTCCTGCATCGTAGGTCCACCAAGGCATTCCGGCTGCTTGTACTCCCAATCCGGCTGTGATTTGACGACGGAAAGTCTCCCAGTCATTGCCCACGTCACCACTCCATAGTGCTGAACCATAGCGTTGCTGACCAGCAAAACCGCAACGGGTAAGGATGAAGGAACGAGCGTCAGCTCTTGAGGAAGACTTAAGTCCTTCAAATACAGTACGGTTTACAAGTAATGGGTAGATATTGCGTACACGTTCACCAGCCCATTGTCCGTTGTTGACACGGCGGTGGAGCAGATCGTCGTTCTCAGGCTCGGTTGCGTCCTGCCACCAAGCGTCAATGCCTGTTGGTACAAGTCTTTCGTTGAATGCGCTCCAGTATGCTTTAGCTGCTTCTGGATTGAAGAAGTCTATCCAGTCAGTTCCATTGATGTAGTAGCCGTAGCTCTTCATCTGTTTGCCAAGTTTCGAGTTAACGTCAATCTTTGACCATACGGAGAGCATGAGGCGGATGTTCATGGAGTGAAGGCTATCGGTAAGCAGACGTGGATCGGGGTAGAAGTCCTCGTCAAACTGCATGGCGTTCCATCCGTATTTGCCCCACCATTGCCAGTCCTGCACAAGCATGTCTACAGGGAGATTCTCCTTGCGGAAACGCTGTGCTGTCTGCAGGATTTCGTCGGATGAGTGGAATCGTTCACGGCAATGTATATAGCCGAGTGCCCATCGTGGAATCATTGGAGATTTTCCTGTAACGTTGCGATAAGTGGCTATTACCTCGTCTGGAGTGCCTACAAATACGGTATAGTCAACAGCATTGGCTACTGGTGAGTAGAATGTGTTGATGCCGGTCGCACGGCGGTAGAACAATTTGGGTGAATCTCCAGAAGAGAGTTCTGCACGAACCTTATGTTCTCCTGCCGTGAGATGAATGCGTGCCGATGCCGTAGGCGGAAGCCAGAGGTTCTGCATGTTTATGATGGTGTTGCCGTCAATCTGAAGATTGTGGCGACGAGCCATTGTCTGTCCAACATCGAGCAATAGGGCATAGTCGCCTTCGCTTGGAACCTGAAGTGTTGCCACGAAGATGTTGCTGGTACGTACTTCCTGTCTACCACCGGTTGTGGTGGTAACGTTAACCACTTCGCGATTGCCGGAAGTTCCCTCATTGGTCATTGTTATTCCGTTGTCGGCAGGATTCCATTCAGTCAATCCGTAGTTATTCCAAAGTACGCCATAGCCGCGGTTGGAAATAAACATAGGAATGCTGATTTGTGTGTTGACCTGAGTGAGACGGCGCATCCATCCGTTGATGTTTGTCTCTCCGTCCTGAAACTGACCAAGTCCGAAGAGCATTTCTTCAGGAGAAGTTTGCATGGAAAGTGTGGCTTCGTTGGTCACTTCCCCTGCAACCATGTTCTTGAGCAGCTGGTGTTCCGTTGCTGTGAAGATACATTTACCTTCAGCATTGTAAATTTCGACAATGTGACCAAGTTGGTTCACTCTAATCTCCATTTCTGCGGTCTTTACGGTTGTTACAGGACCTTTCTTCTGCACTTTGGATTTAACGCATTTGTCGCTTACATAGATCCATTCAGGCAATTTGATTTCAGCTGAGTCTATTTCATACTGAATGCGGACAGCATTCTCTGCTATAACCTGCAGTTTCAGCTTGCCTTCATCAAAGGGAATGGTTTGTGCCTTTGGTGAAATGGCGGTCAAAACGGATGTGGTGATTAGTATCAGGAGCTTTTTCATTTTCTTTTATTTTATTGTTACGTCTAATCTTTGCAGGTCTTTGTCAGCAGAGCTGTTTCCGTAGTAGATTTCGTAGTTGCCGGCAAGAGTGCGCATGGTGTTGGATTCTTCATCGAAGAACTCAAATGAAGCCTTGTCGAGTTTCAGAGTGACTGTGGTTTTCTTGCCTGCTGCAATGCTTACTCGCTGGAATGAGCGGAGCGACTTGAGAGGACCGTCAACGTCTTCGGTGCGTCGGATGTAAACCTGTACAACTTCTTCTCCGTCGCGCTTGCCGGCATTGGTTACAGGTATTGAGAGTGTGATATATCCTTTTTTGTCGAGGGCGTCGAGTGAAATCTGCTCTTTGTCAGCCTTGGCTTTGCCGATCGTGAACTGAGTGTAGCTCAATCCGTAGCCGAAGGGGAAGAGTGCTTCGTTGAAGTAGCGGTAGGTGCGTCCCTTCATAGAGTAGTCTTCGTAGTCGGGCAGTTGCTTGTCGGAACGGTAGAAAGTAACAGGAAGTTTACCGGCAGGATTGTAGTCGCCGTAGAGCACGTCTGCGATAGCTGTACCGCCTTCCTGTCCAGGATACCAAACCTGCAGAATGGCATCGCAGGATTCTGCCTCAGGAGTGAGAGCGATGGCAGAACCTGAGAAGTTTACGAATACAACTCGTTTGCCTGCCTTGTGGAGAGCATTGAGAAGATTTCTCTGTACTGCTGGAAGTTCAATGCTTGTACGATCGCCACCTTGAAGCCATCGGCGTGTACAGGCATTTCCTCGCCTTCGAGTGCTGCAGAGATACCACCTGCGTAAACCACAGTATTGATGCCTTTGAGCTGGCTGATGATTTCGTCGTAGTTGATTGGGAGTTCACGAGCCACGTTGATTTTCATGTTCGCATTCCATGTCTTAACGTAGGCAAAGCGAACTTCAATCTTGTATTCCTTGCCTGCTTCTGCGTTGATTGGTGTGCGTGTTGGAGTGGTGCGCCATGTGTGGAAACGCTGTTTGCGTTCTCCGTTGATATATACCTGGAAGTCGCCGCAACCTTCAACGTTGACTACATATTCTCCTGATTCAGATGGAGTGAATACAGTTTCGTAGAGCGCTGAGAAGTCTTGGATGTTCACTCCTGGTGCAAATACGTGCATACCTGCTGTGGTGACTGCGAGTGGAGTGGTGTAGAATTCTGTTGTTACAGGTTCTCCTTCACGTGTTGTGTTGTTCCAGAATGAGCCTTTAAGTCCTGATTTTCCGTCCATCTTGCAGTTTGATTCAAGCAGGCATTGCATCACTTTGTCGTAGGTGAGGTCGCAAGCAGGCAGGTAGAGCACATCGCTCTGCTTCTCCTTCATTCCGTCGAGGAGAGTGATGGTGTGGGTTGGCATACCGTTGTAGTTTCCCCACATCAGAGGTTCTACGTTGGCGTTAGGACCAATCACGGCAATACGTCCGGCATTTTTCTTCAGAGGAAGCACGTTTCCGCGGTTCTGAAGCAACACCTGGCACTGGTGAGCCATGTTGAGTGAGAGTTCGCGGTGTTCCTTGCAATCGAGTGCGGAATCAGGGATTTTCGACCATTCCACTATTGACGGGTCGTCCATCTCACCGAGGTCGAAACGTCCTTCGAGTAGGCGGATTACGTGAAGGTCAACTTCCTTCTCTGAGATAAGTCCGCGTTTTACGGCATCTGGAATGCTCTTGTATGCGTAGTTGTAACCACATTCCACGTCAGTTCCGGCAAGAGTAGCCTTTGCAGAAGCATGAATGGGGTCGGAAGAAGACTTGTGTGAGTCATAGAAGTCGCTGATTGCACCGCAGTCGCTGACAACGAGGTATTTGAATCCCCATTCATCGCGGAGAATCTGCTGGAGCAGACGGCTGTTCCCGCAGCATGGGTCGTCGTCAAGTCGCTGGTAAGCACACATCACCTCGCGTACCTTTGCGTCCATGACGAGTTTCTTGAATGCAGGCATGTAGGTTTCCCACAGATCACGTGCCGACACATCGGTAATGTTGGCTGAGTGACGTGTGTACTCAGGTCCGCTGTGCACGGCATAGTGCTTGGCACAAGCCCAGAGTTTGCGGTATTTGGCTGTCTCAGGTCCCTGAAGTCCTCGAACAACCTGTACACCCATGACTGAAGTGAGGAACGGGTCTTCGCCGTAGGTTTCCTGACCGCGTCCCCAGCGAGGATCACGGAATATGTTCACGTTTGGTGTCCATACAGAAAGGCTGTGGAATTTCTCGTCCTCACCTCCTGCAAGCATGCGGCGGTTGTACTGTGCACGGAATTCGGTGCTGGTAGCGTCGAACACTTTATATACGAGTTCAGGGTTAAAGGAAGCTGCCATTCCTACAGGTTCGGGATAGACGGTCACTCCGTCCATGTTTGCTGCTCCGTGCAGGGCTTCGCTCCACCAGAAGAATTTCTTGATGCCGAGACGAGGAATAGCAGGGCTTTCGTCGAGCATGAGTTTTGCTTTCTCCTCAAGAGTGAGACGTGAACACAGGTCTACTGCACGTTCGTGTGCAGAGAGGTTGGAATTCTGATATGGCAGCGTCTGTGCCGAGATGCTTATGCTGCAAAGTAGTGCTGCTACTACAGCGAGAGTCTTGTTTAGAGTCATATTCTGATTGTATTATTATGTCTGTGGTGATATTTTTATTTTATGAATTTCTTGCCGTTGTGTACATAGATGCCGTTTGCCGGTTCATTGATACGGCGTCCGTCTATGGTGTAGTAGGCATCGTTGGCTTTGATTCTGTTGTCGGAATCAGTTACGGCTTTGATGCCAACAGTATGGCGTTCTCCGTTGGTAGGCATGAGAGTCATGCAGTCGATGTTTGGCATCCATGTCGTTGTGGATTTATAGTAGAGCCGGATTACATTGTTGCCAGGCTTCAGAGTGATTTTCAGGTCTTTCTTGCCGATTGTGTCCCAGCTGCCTGAGTTGAACGACATGGTTTTCACATCTTCTCCGTTTACGGCGATGGTGATGCCGCGGCTTTCTCCAGCCATGTAGTAAATCGACATGGTGTATTCGCCTCCTTGGTCAGAGAATACATTTCTCCATTGCAGGTCGTTCTTTGCATCGCTTCCTAACCATCCTACGTATGCTCCGCCTGAACAGTTGGTTTTGGTTTCGTAAACGGCTGATATGTACCATTGGTTGTTGAAGATTTCCTGATATTTGCCAAGATAGGCGGTTTCAGCTTCGTAGAGTTTGCGTTCAAGTCGTGTCTCTGCTGTGAGCCGGTAGATACGTGTGCCGTGTGCAGGAACAGTTACGTTCATCTTTTCAGTCATGGTGCCGAGGTCTTGGTGCTCGTAGCAGTCATAGACGTTGATGTTGCCAGCGAGATCGAGTTCGTCGAATTTGATGCTCATGTCGGCTTCGTTGTCTGATGGGTTGTAGAATGCCACAGCTCGGGTAAGTCCGAAGAGGTTCTTGATATCCTTGGCCAGAACGTATGTATCGCCTTTGTGCTGAACCACGTATGCCTGAATGCAGAGTGGGTCTTGATTGAGGGCGATGAGGTCTTCGTTTTTCAGCAGAACAAGGGTCTCGTTATTGATTTTCGACATGTCGCAGCCGATGAGCAGAGGGCTTGACATGATGCACCACATACCGAAGTGGGTGCGGTCTTCTTCCTTTGAGAGTCCTCGTCCTACTTCCAGCATGTCCATGTCGTTGTAGTGTCCTCCGTAGCAGTAGGCAGAGAGGTAGAGGTTCTGCTTGATGATGTCCTTGACCGAACCCCATGAAGCGTTGATGTCACCTGTGGTTCGCCAGCTTGTAGCCACTTCCTGAACCCAGTTGCCCGGATAATCCCAACGGCAGACGTTCATGCGGACGTCGGTGCGTCCTGTGTTAGCAATAGCTGCGGCGATAGCTCTGTAGCGAGTTTCGGCATCCAGGTCAAGATGCTCGCTGTTGTGGTATGATACACCTCCGCAGAAGTCCACCTTGATGAAGTCGAATCCGCACTCCTTGAAGAAGAAGTCGCAGTCACGCTGGTCGTAGCCGTAGAGACCTACATCGTGTGCAATTGTGTCGTTGCCGTGGTAATTGCCGCAGGTGTTCTTACCTCCGTCGGAATAGATTCCGGCTCTCATTCCGAGAGCGTGGATGTATTTTACCACAGGAATAAGTCCGTTGGGGAAACGGGTGGGGTGGATGAGCAGTTCTCCTGTCTGCTTGTTTCTTCCTCCGAAATAACCGTCGTCAATGTTGATGTGGTTGTATCCTGCTTTGAGCAGTCCTGTCTTTTTCATTGCCGCTGCCTGTCCCTTGATTACTGACTCGTTGATGTTGAGCTGGAATGTGTTCCACGAACTCCATCCCATAGTAGGCAGGTCTTGTGCTGTTAATGATGATGCAACTACGAATGACATTGCAATCATGCTGAGTCTCTTTTTCATTGTTGTATAGTTTTGGTTGATAATCATAATTTGTCTGATTGCAAAGCTACACAATATTATTATTGCAAATTTTATGTATGGTATCTATTGGTTGTGATTTTGTTACATTTTCGCCTGAAAAAGAAAAAGGATGGACAAATCGATTGCCCATCCTTTGTTTGGAGTTACTTCGTTTGCGAAGTTCTTGATGTTATTTCTTAATAGGAGTTATGACGAATGTGAAGTCATAGTCGGTCTTAGGCATCTGGTATTCCTTGCGTGGCCATGCACCCCATGAGTTCACGCATCCCATACCCATCTGACGCTGTGAGATGTGTACTGAAGTGAACGGACGTGGAGTGAGGTCGCCGGAGTGATGCTGAGCCTTGTGCTCGCCTGTGCTGAGGTCGCTGGTGAGGTATGGCAGAGATGAGCATTCCATAGCTGCGTTGGAGCGGAAGTCAAGTCCCATGCCTTCTGCGTTGGTCACTCTCCACCATCTCACTTCGGTCTTGTTTCCTGACTCCTGTGGACGTGGCAGGCGTGTCCAGTACTGTTCGCTAACCTTCTGGTGGTAAACACCTAGAGCAGCGAAGTTGTTGCGGTCGATGTAGTTTTCTTGAGGACCCTTGCCGTAGAAGTCGATTTGGCTGAATGGTTCATCCATCTGCAGTTCCATGCCGTAGCGAAGAGGTGTTCCCAGATCTCCGTTTGGAGCTGTCATCTTCTCCTGAATGTACATACGTCCGCTTGGAGTGATAGTATATGTGATGTTGAGTTCGCACTTGTTAACTTCGTACTTGGCTGTAATCACGTAGTTCTCCTCTGCCTGCTCGAACTTAAGGTCGTTGAGCTTGACGTAAGGATTGTTCCATGCACGCAGACGACGTTGCATCTGTGCTCCGTGGTCGTTGTCGGTTGGTGCGCGCCAGAAGTCTGGACGGAGCTGATAGCCTTCTTTCAGTACTGGAGTGCCGTCGATGTCGATGTATGTCACATATCCTGTACCTCTGTCGAAGGTGTAGGTGGCTTTCTTGGTGCTTACCTTGATGTATGCGTTGTGAACATCGGCTTCGAGTTTGCAGTTCTTACAAGCGTGGTCACCGCCCTTGCAGCAGCCTGCTGTGTTGGCTTCCCAGTCATAGTCGGTGAGGATAAACTGGTCGTGAGCAACCACTTCGCCTCGCTTCATGAGAGGAGTGTCTTGTGTGAGAACGTAGCTGATGTTGCAAACGATTTCCTTGCCAGCCAGTTCCTTGTTGTTGATGGCTGCAGGGATGTCCTTGATGCGGCAGCTCCATTTTGCCTGTGGAGCAATCTTCTCGCGGCTTACGTTGATTGTGCCTTCGCTGACTTTCTTGCCTTCAGCTTCGATGGTGTACTTGAGTTCCACGCCTTCGATTGGTGCGAAGAAGTTCTCGTTGAACACCTGAATCATTCCCTTGTTCTTGTCGGTGAGGGTTGTCCAGATGTTCTGGTAGTAGTACTGAACCTCAAGAGCCATTGGGTGTGGCACACGGTCGGCACTAATGATACCGTTCATGTTGAAGTTGTTGTCGCTTGCAGGGAAACGTCCGAAGTCTCCTCCGTAAGCCATGATTTCCTTGCCTGTCACCTTGCTCTTGCTGCGAAGTCCCTGGTCAACATAATCCCAGATATATCCTCCCTGGTACTTAGGATACTTGCGAATCATGTCCCAGTATTCCTTGAAACCGCCGATGCTGTTACCCATTGCGTGAGCATATTCGCACTGGATGAGCGGACGTGGGTTGTCGCCTTTGCTGTAGGCTTCGCAACCTTCATATCCGTAGTACATAGGGCAGAAGATATCGGTCTTGCCGTTCTGGCCTGCCTGTTCGTACTGTACCGGACGGCTCTGGTCGAACGACTTAATCCAGTCGTATGCGTCCTCGAAGTTCTTGCCGTAGCCGGCTTCGTTTCCGAGTGACCAGACGATGATTGCAGGATGGTTCTTCAGCACGAGAACATTGTGCTTGTTGCGCTCGATGTGGGCGTCGTGGAAATCCTCACGCTTGGCGAGAGTGCTTTCGCCGTAACCCATTCCGTGGCTCTCAGCATTAGCTTCGGCTGTAACGTAGATACCGTATTCGTCGCAGAGGTCATACCAGCGTGGGTCGTCGGGATAGTGGCAGGTGCGGACAGCGTTGACATTGAGTTGCTTCATGATTTTGATGTCTTCAATCATTCGTTCAACGCTTACTACGTATCCTCCGTCAGGGTCGAGTTCGTGACGGTCAACACCCTTGATGAGTACAGCCTTGCCGTTTACGAGCATCTGTCCGTTCTTGATTTCCACCTTGCGGAAACCGATTTTCTGACGAATCACCTCTACTATATTGTCGTTGGCATCCTTGAGTGTGATGAACAGGGAGTAGAGGTTAGGAGTCTCTGCTGTCCATTTCTGGACGTTCTTGATAGGATTTGTCCAAGAGTGCTGCTCGTGAGCTTTCTCCGTAGCCTTCTCTTTATTGGTTAATACAACCTTGCCCTTGGGGTCAACGAGCTTCCATTCTATGGTGTGGCTGAGGCAGTTTGTATAGTCGAAATCAACGCTGAGTTTTCCGTCTTTGTAGTTGTTCACGAGGTCTGCATGTACGAAGAAATCTGTGATGTGAGCCTGTGGGCGGCTGTAGAGATATGCTTCGCGAGCTATACCGCAGAGGCGCCAGAAGTCCTGGTCTTCGAGGTAGCTGCCGTCGCACCAGCGCATGATCTGCATGGCGATGAGGTTCTGCTTGCCTGGTTGGAGGTATTTTGTGACGTCGAATTCACAAGCCACTTTTGAATCCTCGCTGTAGCCTACATACTTGCCGTTAACCCATACGGTGATGTTGCTTGTAGCACTACCGATGTGCATGATAATCTGACTTCCGTCCCAGTTTGCAGGGATTGTGAACGACTTGCGGTAGCTTCCTACCCAGTTGTTCTGATCCTGAACGAGTGGGGGATTGGAGTTCCAGTCGTTGCGCCATGCATAGCTGGTGTTGACGTAGATGGGTTCACCGAATCCGTTGAGTTCCCACATACCAGGTACAGGCATTGACTTCCATTCGGAGTCGTTGTAGTCAATAGCTTCGAAACCTGCAGGACGTTCGTTGGCATTGCGTACGAAGTTGAACTTCCACTTGCCTTCGATTGACAGGTATCGGCTGGAGTTTGCCTTCACTCCGACTTTTGCTAAGTCTTCGTTCTCGAATGCGAAGAAATGAGCTACGTCGTCGAGACGGTTGTCGGCATTCTTTCGTGGGTCGTTCCACATGGCTGCCGGCTGAGCCATTGACTGCAGGCATCCTAACGCAAGGGCTGCAATGAGAATGATGGATTTTTTCATATGAAATAGGTGTTAATGGTTTGCTTTTTTCGGGTTGACAATGGAGCGGTTTGTCCGCTCCGTATTCTTTTGCAAAGATAATAAAAATAAGTGCGGTCTACGAATAATTGAAGAAAAAAAATCTTAATAAATGAAAATAACATGACGTGTGTCATTAAGGTCATTAGGTCAAGAGTGTCATTAAGGTTTTTGAGTTGGGAGGGGTATTTCCGGCTCATAATATATATAAATGAATTTATATAATATTATGCGGACTTTTGCACTCCGAATTGCTTAATGACACTCATGACACATGACACTCGTGACCACAATGTGGTTTCAGGTTCCATGTTTCAGGTTTCAGATGTCAAGTTCCAGATTTATTTTTGAAAATTTCTTGCTGATTATTCGTAGACCGCAGTTTTGAGGTTGTATATTTGTAGTGTTAATGGATTAAATGAATGTGGCCAATTATTATTCAACAATTGTGAAAATAAATTTCTAGCGTAATGCAAAATAAAATCTGGCGCACCGTGCTATTATTAATGATTATTGCTTGATTTTCTTTGTGGTTAGTCGAATTTATTCTAAATTTGCAATATGAATCAAGGGTGTTTTTGAGTATTAAAAATTAGTGTCGTAAATTATAATTTACTCGCAGAATCTATGGTCGGAAAAAGAAAGAAATTGGAGTTTTTAATCGAGTATTTCCAGCGAACAATGCCTCAGCCGCAGTCAGAATTGCAGTTTGGCAGCCCTTTCCAGCTGCTTGTTGCGGTGATGCTATCTGCTCAGTGTACGGACAAGCGTGTTAATATGGTTACTCCACGACTCTTCAATGCTTTTCCCACGGCTGAATGTATGGCTCAGGCGTCTGTGGATGATGTGTTCGAACTCATTAAATCTGTGAGTTATCCCAATAGCAAAGCGGCACATCTGGTAGAGACTTCTAAACGTTTGGTAGCTGATTTCCAAGGCGAAGTGCCGTCAACCATGGAGGAGCTGACGAGTCTGCCTGGAGTAGGACGCAAGACTGCAAACGTGGTCATGGCTGTGCTGTGGAAGAAACCAGCCTTTGCGGTTGATACTCATATCTTTAGAGTAGCCCGCCGACTGGGACTTGCCAGCGAGAAATGTACCACTCCGCTTGCTGTAGAGACAGAGCTGACGAAGCTTTTTCCACCAGAACTGATTCCCGATGCCCATCATTGGCTTTTGCTTCACGGTCGCTATGTCTGCAAATCACGTACGCCTCTCTGTGAGAAGTGCGAACTGAAGAGTGTCTGCAACTTTGTGAAAGGGTAAAAACTAATCTTAGGCCGTTTTATTTTGCATATTCAATTATTTCTTCGTACCTTTGCAACTTGTTGTGTGCGCACGCGAAAATAATAATGTTTAATACGCACATGAGAATGCAAAATGAAGCGACTATTCCTCATATCTCTACTCTTTACAGCCTCAATACTTACGATGTTTGCGCAGCAGAACGACGATTCTGCAGCGATGACGGACTCTGTAGCTACGACTGCCGACGACAGCCTGTATGTGGCTCTGCTCACCTGTGACCCGGGAACTGATGCATACAAGTTGTTCGGGCACACGGCAATTAGAGTTCAGAACAAGAATAATCCGGAAGCAGACTTCTCTTTCAACTACGGAATTTTCGATTTCCGCATGGAGAACTTCATCTACCGCTTCGTGATTGGCGAAACGGACTATTGGCTTGATGCCGAACCTATGTGGCGCTTCCTAGACAGATACTCAGAGGAGGGAATCAGAATCTACGAACAGGAACTGAATATAACTAGCGATCAGAAGGCTCTGCTCGCACAACTGCTTGTGATAAACGCTCAGCCGGAGAACAGGGTGTATCGCTACAATTTCCTCTACGACAACTGCACAACCCGTGCACGTGACATTATCCAACGGGCATTGGGCATTCACAACCTCAAGTGTGAGGCAAAAGGTCTTGGACTTACATACCGTGACATCCTGCACATCTACACTAACTCAAGCCCTTGGACGGAATTCGGTATTGACATGGTGCTCGGCTGCGAGGTTGACCGCCCCGCAGACGTAAGGGCAGGGGAGTTCATTCCGGCCGTGTACATGCACGACGCCGACAGCACATACATCATTGCTGAGAACGGAGAAGTCAAGCCGTTTGTTAAGAATACCATTGTTTACGAACCCAAAGGTCAGCACCTTCTGATACCGGATTTTCCGCTTTCTCCGGTGGTAACTTTCTGGATAGTGTTTGCATTTGTCTTGTTAGTCAATGTCTTTGACTGCTACAGAAAGAAATTGAGCCGATGGGTCGACGTTGCACTTCTGTCGCTTCAGGGCATCGCAGGAGTTGTGGTTTCATTCCTCTTCTTCTTCTCCGACCATCCGGCAGTAGATACTAACTGGCTTGTGATTGCTTTCAATCCACTTGCATTCGTCATGATTCCAATCGTGCTGCTCAACAGAACCAAGTGGCGTAAGCTGAAAATGGCAGCGGAATGTGTCAATATGACAGTTCTCGTTTTCCTTCTGCTGCTCTTTGTCCTGCCATTACAATGGGTGAATCCAGCCGTGCTTCCTCTGGCACTTAGTTTGCTCATTAGAAGTATCATCCGAATGAAACAGACAAGACGTACATTCTCTTGCGTTTTTTTCCATTCAGTAAATCACAGATTCTAATTTGAAAAAGCCTTTCCTTATATATCTGCTATCGACTATTGCCGCAACAACAATAGCGGCTCAGACTGGTATGCCTGCACCACGCCTCGTGGTAGGTATCACCGTTGATCAGTTGCGTAGCGATTATCTGGAGAAGTTCTCTTCATTCTATTCCGAAGACGGCTTGAAGCGACTGCTTCGTGACGGAGTTATCTATTCGCATGGACAGTACTCTTCCAGCAACATTGACCGTGCCTCGGCCGTTGCAAGTATCTATACCGGAACTGTACCATATCAGCACGGCATCATCGGTTCGGAATGGATGGATCGCAAAGTGCTTCAACTCGTACATCCTTCATGTGAACACCTGCTCGTCTCGACCATAGGTGACGAACTGAAGATAGCGACCGACGGACGCGCCTATGTCTACGGTGTAGGAACCAAAAACGATGAGGCAGTCCTCTCTGCCGGGCATGCAGCCGATGGTGCTGTGTGGAGAGGCGAGGGCGGAAGTTGCTCCGTTTCGGCTTTCGAGAGAAGCCAATCATCACTCCTCAGTCAGATCAAGGCACACGATGCCAATTCCAACGAATGGGTGGCTTCGGTGGCTACCGAACTCCTCAACCGCACAGAATTGGGCAAGGACGAAGTGCCAGACCTGCTTACTCTCAACTTCGCTACAGGCGTTGAAGGCGACTTTACTACGCAAAGCGTACGTGAGGTGGAACTTCAGAACGCCTACGTGCGTCTTGACAACGCTCTGACTCGCGTGCTGTGTGAAGTCGACAGAAAGATAGGTGCTGCCAATGTGCTTGTCTTCCTTACGTCAACCGGCTACGAAGCGGAGCGTGAAGCCAACCTCGCAAGCTACAGAGTTCCTACAGGCGTGTTCCAGATGACGCGTTGCACAGCCCTTCTAAACATGTACCTCGGTGCGCTCTACGGAGAAGGACAGTATATCGACGCTACATATTATAATAATGTGTATCTCAACCGTCAGCTCATTGAGAAAAAACAACTGGCTCTGAGCAATGTCCTCGCTTCGTGTGAGGATTTCCTCTTCCAGTACAAAGGTGTTAGGGACGTCTATACCTCTTCCCGCATCACTCTCGGAGCGTGGACGCCAGGAATCAGTAGCATCAGAAATGCATACAACCCGAAATGCTCTGGCGACATCATCATAGAAATCAATCAGGGATGGACCTTAGACAATGAAAAGTACGGACAGCGCCGCTACGTTCGGGATTCATACTTCGAGTTCCCAATCATCTTCTATGGCCTTAACCTGAAACCGCAAACCATAGCCGAACCTATATCTGTAGAGTATATAGCTCCCACAGTTGCACGCTACATGCGAATACGTGCCCCGAATGCATGCGATGTGGCACCGTTAAGAGTCAATCCATAATTCATTGTTTTATTAACATTAGCTATTAGCGAAGAAAATTTTTAATTAATATATATGGCATTAAATATCAATGGCTTTTTGAGCAAGTTGTTTGGCAACAAAGCTGCACGCGATATGCGTGAGATTAAACCAATAGTAGACCAAATACTTGCTATTTATCCTGAAATACAAAAACTTACTAACGACGAACTCCGTGCTAAGACTGATGAAATCAAGGTTCAGCTGCAGGAGATGGTAAAGGATAAACGAGAGGAAATAGTACAACTTAATGAGAAAATTAAGCAAACAGAAATCGACCATCGTCAACCAATCTTCGACGCAATCGACAAGGTGGAAGAGGAAATTCTCGAAATCTATGAGAAAGGATTGACAGAAGTTCTTCCAACAGTCTTTGCAATAGTCAAGGACACAGCACGCCGTTTCGCAGAAAGCGAGACAGTTGTTGTGACTGCTACCGACTTCGACCGTGAACTCTCGATGACTCATGACTTCGTGGAACTCGATGGCGACAAGGCTATCTGGCATAACCACTGGACAGCCGGAGGAAACGACACCGTTTGGAACATGATTCACTACGATGTACAGCTCTTCGGTGGTATCGTCCTGCACAAGGGAAAAATTGCCGAAATGGCAACGGGTGAAGGTAAAACCCTCGTGGCTACCCTCCCTGTATTCCTTAATGCGTTGACTCGTCAAGGCGTACACGTTGTCACCGTGAACGACTATCTAGCTAAGCGTGACTCCGAGTGGATGGGACCTCTCTACATGTTCCATGGACTTAGCGTTGACTGTATCGACAAACATCAGCCACACTCCGACGCACGTCGTAAGGCTTATCAGGCAGATATCACCTTCGGTACAAACAACGAATTCGGTTTCGACTACCTTCGCGACAACATGGTTATGTCGCCCGACGAACTCGTTCAGCGCAGTCATAACTACGCAATCGTAGACGAGGTAGACTCCGTGCTCATCGACGACGCACGAACTCCACTCATCATCTCTGGTCCTGTGCCAAAGGGTGATGACCAAATGTTCAACGAATTCTGCCCAATCGTTGAGAAACTCGTTGAGGCTCAGCGTAAGCAGGCTACACAGTATCTGGCTGACGCACGTAAGCTCATCGACAGCGACAACTCCAAGGAAGTGGCTGCAGGATTCCTCTCACTCTTCCGTGCATACAAGAGTATGCCTAAGAACAAGGCACTAATTAAATATCTTTCAGAGGACGGTATCAAGACAGGACTTCTGAAGACCGAGGAAATGTATATGGAGAACAACAACCGTCGTATGCCTGAGGCTACCGACCCATTGTTCTTCGTAGTTGACGAGAAACACAAGTCTGTCGAGATGACCGATAAGGGTAACCAGTTGGTTGCAAGCATCGTTCAAGACGACAACTTCTTCGTGCTTCCCGACATCACAAGTCAGCTTGCAGCGCTTGAGGCAGAGAAACTCAGCGATGAGGACAAGCTGGCGAAGAAGGATGCACTTATGCAGGATTACGCACTCAAGTCAGAGCGCGTACACACCATGCAGCAGCTCCTCAAAGCCTACACAATGTTCATCCGCGATGACGACTACGTTGTTATGAACGGTGAAGTGAAGATTGTGGACGAGCAGACAGGACGTATTATGGAAGGACGCCGCTGGAGCGACGGTCTCCATCAGGCTGTGGAAGCCAAGGAAGGTGTGAAGGTTGAGGCTGCAACACAGACCTTTGCTACAATCACCCTCCAGAACTACTTCCGTATGTACCATAAACTGGCTGGTATGACCGGTACGGCAATCACAGAAGCAGGTGAATTCTGGGATATCTACAAACTCGATGTTGTAGAAATTCCTACCAACAAACCTGTGATTCGCAAGGATATGAACGACCGCGTTTACAAGACCAACCGCGAGAAGTACAAAGCCGTAATCGAAGAAATCGAACGTATGGTAGAGGCAGGACGTCCTGTCCTCGTTGGTACTACCTCAGTCGAAATATCTGAAATGCTCTCCAAGATGTTGACGATGCGTAAGATTGAGCACAATGTGCTGAACGCAAAACTTCACCAGAAGGAAGCAGACATTGTGGCTCAGGCAGGTCAGCGCTCAATCGTTACCATCGCTACCAACATGGCAGGTCGTGGTACCGACATCAAGCTGAGTGACGAAGTGAAGGCTGCAGGCGGTCTTGCTATTATCGGTACAGAGCGTCACGAGAGCCGTCGTGTTGACCGTCAGTTGCGCGGACGTTCTGGACGTCAGGGTGACCCAGGTTCATCTGTGTTCTATGTTTCTCTCGAAGACAAACTGATGCGTCTCTTCGCTTCTGACCGTATCGCCGCCATCATGGACCGTCTCGGTTTCAAGGAAGGCGAGATGATTGAGCATCCTATGATTAACCGCTCTATCGAACGTGCACAGAAGAAGGTCGAAGAGAACAACTTTGGTATCCGTAAGCGTCTGCTTGAGTACGATGACGTGATGAACAAGCAGCGTAAGGTGATCTACGAGCGCCGCCGTCATGCCCTTATGGGACAGCGTATCGGTATGGATATCTCCAACATGATTTGGGACCGCTGCGTCAACATCATCGAAAACAACGACTTCGAAGGATGCAAAGAGCAGTTCATCCGAATCTTCTCAATGGAATATCCGTTCAACGCAGAAACTCACGAAAGCTCAGATCCTGCAAAGCTTGAAGACCAGGCATTCGACATCGTAATCGACAGCTTCAAGAAGCGTGTAGAGCGCGTTGCAAACATGGCTTGGCCTGTTATCAAGGAAGTCTATGAGACAAAGGGAAGCATGTACGAGAACATCCGCGTTCCTCTGTCTGACGGTAAGCGCGTTTACCAGATAGCAGTACCTCTTGAGGAGGCTTACGATACTCACGGTTCAGACATCATGCTCAATTTCGAGAAGGCTATTCTCCTGCACACCATCGACGATGCATGGAAGGAGAACCTGCGTGCTCTCGACGAACTGCAGCACTCTGTTCAGAACGCTAGCTACGAGCAGAAAGACCCATTGCTTATCTTCAAGCTTGAGTCAGTAACTCTGTTCGACAATATGGTGAACGAAATCAACGACGGAACCATCAGCGTGCTCATGCGTACAACCCTGCCTGTTCAGAACCCCGACGAAGTGCAGCAGGCACCGGCTCAGATGCCTCGTGCCCCTCAACCCAAATATACAGAGAACCGTCAGCAGACAAACCTCGATGAACTGTCGGAAACACAGAAGGCTATGCAGCAGGCAGCAGCACAACGCACCAGCGGAGGTCCTGCAGTCAAGCAACCTGTAGTCAACAATCAGCCGAAGGTGGGAAGAAACGACCCATGTCCTTGCGGTTCAGGAAAGAAATTCAAAAACTGTCACGGAAAAGGACTATGAAAAAGATAATTGTAGCAATTGACGGGTTCTCTTCCTGCGGAAAGAGTACCATGGCGAGAACTCTGGCACAGGCAGTCGGCTACATCTATGTGGACACAGGCGCTATGTATCGTGCAGTCACGCTCTATGCCCTGCGTAACAATCTCGTTACTCCTGAGAGAATTTATGAGTTTGCGCTCTTCCAGCACATCAAGCTGGGAAGAGTGGCAATCTCGTTCACCCTCGATGCCGAGACACAGAAACCACTCGTCTGCCTCAACGGAGAAGTAGTTGAAAAAGAAATCCGCAGCACTCATGTAGCTTCTTTCGTTAGCACGGTTGCAGCAATCCCGTTCGTCCGCTCTTTCCTTGTAGAAATGCAGCAGCAGATGGGTAAGGAAG
>Ga0256405_10005781_pt1 | contig 20770 bp, 19 predicted proteins | sample RumenRJG_02DNA_FD_189096 | JGI IMG/M metagenome (GOLD analysis project Ga0256405, IMG submission 189096) | Bovine rumen microbial communities from Lethbridge, Alberta, Canada - RJG_02 | ecosystem: Host-associated > Mammals > Digestive system > Stomach > Rumen | place: Canada: Alberta... | reverse complement strand
CGGATCCGCTGGTCCATGCCGAAAAAAGACATCTGGATCTTTTCCGGTTTCACCTTTGAACGGCTCCTGACGCCCGGTGAATATCCGAACACCCCCCACGTCCGGCCGATCCTGGAACTGGCTGACGTGCTGGTGGACGGTCCCTTTATTCTCGCCCAGAAAGATCTTCTGCTCCGTTTTCGCGGTTCAAAAAATCAGCGCCTCCTGGATCTTCCCGCTTCCCTGCAGCGCATGCAGCCGGTCCTGTGGGATGACCACTATCAGCGCCATTAAACAAGGCCACCTTCGGGTGGCCTTTTCCTTACCCCAGACCGGGCAATGCCAAAAAGCCGCTGGCATTGGCCAGCGGCTATGGGGTTTGATCTGCGGCAGGCAATGCCTGTCACGGCTTTATGATGGCGCGAATCAGAGCTTCGGGCCGGCAGCAACCAGGGCCTTGCCAGCCGGATTGCCTTCATACTTCTTGAAGTTCTTGATGAAGCGGCCAGCCAGATCCTTGGCCTTCTCTTCCCACTGGGAAGCGTCAGCATAGGTGTTGCGGGGATCCAGAATGTTGGTGTCCACGCCCGGCAGCTCGGTCGGAACCTCGAAATCGAAGTACGGGATCTTCTTGGTGGGAACCTTGTTGACATCGCCGTTCAGGATGGCGTCGATGATGCCGCGGGTATCCTTGATAGAGATGCGCTTGCCGGTGCCGTTCCAGCCGGTGTTGACCAGATAGGCCTTAGCGCCGCTCTTCTGCATCTTCTTGACCAGTTCCTCAGCATACTTGGTCGGATGCAGCTCGAGGAAGGCCTGGCCGAAGCAGGCAGAGAAGGTCGGGGTGGGCTCGGTGATGCCGCGCTCGGTGCCGGCCAGCTTGGCGGTGAAGCCGGAGAGGAAGTAGTACTGGGTCTGTTCCGGCGTCAGGATGGAAACCGGCGGGAGAACGCCGAAAGCATCCGCAGAGAGGAAGATGACATTGTTGGCGGCCGGAGCAGAAGAGACCGGACGAACGATGTTCTTGATGTGATTGATCGGATAGGAAACACGGGTATTCTCGGTTACGCTCTTATCGGCGAAATCGATCTTTCCGTCCTTATCCAGGGTGACATTCTCCAGCAGCGCGTCGCGGCGGATGGCGTTGTAGATGTCCGGCTCGGACTCCTTGTCCAGGTTGATAACCTTGGCATAGCAGCCGCCTTCGAAGTTGAACACGCCCTTGTCATCCCAGCCGTGCTCGTCATCGCCGATCAGCAGGCGCTTGGGATCGGTGGAAAGCGTGGTCTTGCCGGTTCCGGAGAGGCCGAAGAAGATGGCGGTATTCTTGCCGTCCATATCGGTGTTGGCAGAGCAGTGCATGGAGGCAATGCCCTTGAGCGGCAGATAGTAGTTCATCATGGAGAACATGCCCTTCTTCATCTCGCCGCCGTACCAGGTATTCAGAATGACCTGCTCACGGCTGGTGATGTTGAAGACAACGGCGGTCTCGGAGTTGAGGCCCAGCTCCTTGTAGTTCTCAACCTTGGCCTTGGAAGCATTGTAGACGACGAAGTCCGGCTCAAAGTTCTTGAGCTCTTCCTCGGTCGGCTTGATGAACATGTTCTCGATGAAGTGTGCCTGCCAGGCCACTTCCACGATGAAGCGAACGGCCATGCGGGTGTCCTTGTTGGCGCCGCAGAATGCATCAACGACGAAAAGGCGCTTATTAGACAGTTCCTTGATTGCCAGTTCCTTCACGGCCTTCCAGGTTTCCTCGGAAGCCGGATGGTTATCATTCTTATATTCATCCGAAGTCCACCACACGGTGTCCTTGGAATTCTCATCCATAACGATGAATTTGTCTTTCGGGGAACGGCCGGTGTAAATGCCCGTCATTACGTTGACTGCACCCAGCTCGCTGACCTGGCCCTTTTCATAGCCTTCCAGACCCGGCTTGGTCTCCTCTTCAAACAGGAACTCATAGGATGGATTGTACACAATCTCCGTAGTACCGGTGATTCCGTACTTTTCAAGATTAATCTTCGCCATTGCAGTACCCTTTCTGAAAGTAGTTTTCACGTCGACATTGTTCACTTAAAGGAAAACCCTAGTTCGACATGATTACTTTAGCATAAAGAGCAAAAGAAATCAACCACATTTTTCGAAAAAAAATGATTTCGCCCTTTTTAAGGCAATTTCGGACAATTCCAACGCCCGAATTCAGCAGAAATAACAAAAAGGAGACTGCTTCACAGTCTCCCCTCCGCGGACATTGTCCGCCTCTTTATTACATGCTGCTGACCACGTAGTTCTGCAGAGCCGCAACGGCCGCTTCCTCATCCAGTCCTTCCACCATGACCGTCATTTTCCCTCCGCAGGAGAGATTCAGAGCCTGCCTGCTGCGGACATCGGAAAGAGGAACCGTGTTGTGCTCATCACTCAGACTGACCTTGCTCTGGAACCCGGAGGCAACACCGGACATTTTTCCCAGCTTGCGTCCAAGGTTCGTGTTTGAAGTCGTCAATACATAGCCAAATTTCTTCATTGATTACCTCCCTGATTTGTCAGGTGGTCCCCCAACCACCGGAGGCGCATTATACGCAATTTTCCCTCCGGTTGCAACTTATCCGTTTTCCCAAAGTTCGGCAGTTTGTTTTTCCGTTCGGGATGTTTTTGTTATAATTTTCCACGAAAAAAGGGAAAGGATTTCCCCTTTCCCTGCAAATTGGATAAATTGACGAAACACCGTCGTCATATTTCAGACGTTTCAGACAAAAAGAATTGATCCCAAAGTCACTTTCACTGGAATTCCAGGTATTCGGTCATGATATAGCCCCGTTTTCCTTCCGGTGTCACCACGCAGGTCCACTGATTGCCATAATCCGTCACCCGCAGCCGTTCACCCAGGCGGGCATGGCCGATAATGTTTCCGGTCTTGTCGCCGATGCTCCGCAGATTCACCTTATCCGTCTTCACGGAGGCGATCAGGTGAACCGTGCTGGCCGGTGCGGCAACCTGTGCCAAGGGGACAAATCCCGTCACCTCATTCTGAGCCGCAATGTCCAGATTGGGCGTCGTTCCGGCATTCACGTACATCCAGTCACCGAATTTCCCCAGCATGTACATTTTGCTCCCTGCCGCAACAGTCCCAACCTCGGCGCCCTGGCCACTGGGCTCTGAGTAAAGGATGACCTCCGTTCTCGTCGTTCCCCGCTGTGGAATCCGCTCGGAGACCGGATCCGATGCCTGAGACAGCAGGCGAATGCTCTTTTTCTCCACGTAACCGGTCAGGTCATTCAGCGTCACCCGGGCAAATTCCGTCTGGGTATAATCCAGCAGACGAACCTGTGCGCCGCCGCACAGGGCACCAAGAATCGCGGAACCCTTATCCGGCTCATGATACACGATGACCGGCATATCCTCATCATCCGCCTGCACCACACCGATGGAGGATTTGGATACGGACAGTGTCAGATCGCTGATGGCAATATAACCGTAATCGCCCTTGTTATAGGCTCCGGCACCGCCGATCAGGGTCCGCACGTAGACAAAATTCTGGCTCTCGCCCAGAACCTCCACTTTCATCTGACTGCCCAGCGTCATATACGGTTTCGCTCGGTCGCCCTTGACGCTGTAAAGAATGCAGTCCCCTTTGGTTTCCATCACCAGCGGATAATACGGGATCGTGCTCCTGGAGGCGTTCCCCAGGGCCACCAGCGTGTTTTTCTTTGTGGGGTAAACCCATCCGGACACACCGCCGACACGAATCCGGCGCCACAGTCCTTCTCCGCGTCCAAAGAGCATCACGCAGTTCGTCCCGTTCCCCATGGACATGCTGACTTTGCCTTTCTGGTTCGGTGTCTCATAGAGCACCATTCTGGCATCCGACGCCCCGGTATTGACCACATAATTCTTGAGGCTGCCGGTTTCCGTGACCGCTTCAATGGGAAGGAAGCCATACAGTCTGCCCTGGTCCGAATCCTTGAACACATAGGCCCAGTTCCCGATGATTCCCACCATATGGACCTGCTCGCCCGAGGCCACCGTTCCGACAGACGTCGCCTTGTCATCCGTTCCCGAAAGCAGATTGATGTTGTCACTCCACATACCGGTCAGATCGACCTCCGCCGGACGGCACTGTCCAAACCAGCCGTTTGCGCCGTACCGGTTTGCCGCTTCTTCCCGGGTGATCAGATAATTCTCGGCCATATAGCCCTGAATTCCGCCGATTTCCACGTGAACAAAACGAACCTGTTCACCGGCTTCTGGCACATTCCCGTTTTCCCCCTCCGCCGTCTCCTCCGGGACAGGCGTTTCCTGAACGGTCTCCGTCGTGACCGGATCGCCCAGCACATGAACCTCTGCCCCGGTATAGAATGAACCAATCACGGCCCCGCCCGATCTTGGCTGGGAACGCATGTTCAGCCGCATCAGGTCACTCTTGTCCTTTTCCTGATTGTCGACAAACAGTGACTCCGCTGCCGCGCTCAGGGTAAAACAAATCATCAGCAATACAAGCATCAAACCGATTTTCCGCATACTCAATCCTCCCTTGATATCGATTATCAGGTTCTTCCCTGTTGATTCCAAATGTGTCTCACTTCTTTGTCACGGTCCCGCCGGGCAGTTTCAGCCGGAGCGCGCCGGGAACAATTTCAAATCCTGCCTCATCCATTTTTTCCAGCCGGCCGTCAATATTCACCGTCATTCCCCTGGAACGGACCACCACCTGTCTGGCCTGAATCCGCCTGGCGATGCCAAGACGGACATGCAGCGCAAAGAGAAACAGCGGCAGCAGAAACGGCAGACTGAATTTGGGCAGTTTCGGAATCAGGATCACGTCAAAAAGTCCGTCAAACAGGTTCGCCTCAGGGGCAACCCGCATGCCGCCGCCAAAATACTGCCCATTGGCAATCTCCACAATGGTCAGCGAATGCCGTTCAAAAGGACCTCCGTCCAGGGATACCTCTGCCTCCACCGGCTGATAACTGCGAAGAATGGAAATCAGTGCCTTCCGGTACGCCTTTTCGCCGGGATAGACCGCTTTCAGTTCCTCCGTCTTTTCAAGGACCTTCACATCAAAACCGGAACCGGCAATATTGATAAAGCAGCGTCCGTTAATCCGGCCGCAGTCGGCATATACCGTTGTCCCCTCCAGCTGAGCGGTCAGTGCCTCAATGGGATCCTTTGGCAGCTGCAGCACCCGGGCAAAATCATTTCCGGTTCCGGAGGGCACAATATAAAGCGGAATTCCGCCCCTGACGACGGCATCCACCACCTCACTGAGTGTCCCGTCACCGCCCAGGCAAACCAGCGCCTCACAGCCATCCCGAACCGCCTGTTCGGCTTTCACCGCCGGGTCACCGACGCCCTCCGAGGCATACATCCGCACCGTGCCCCGGCTTTCAAGGATCGTCTTCACCTTTTTGGCCAGTTCTTCCCCTTTTCCGCCGCCGGAAACAGGATTATAGACCAGTCCGATCATCCGCGCCGTCCTCCCTGTCCTGTGCCCGCTCGCCGGATGCTCTCTGGCGCTCACTTTTTTCCCGCCGTGACACTTCCTCAATCACGGCATCGTGCCTGGCCTGCCCCTCTGCATCCAGTTCATACATGCGGGCAATCAGGAACTTGATCGGTACCCCCAGATCCCGGTACATCTGCTCATGCTCACTGATGTAGTTCGGTTCAAATCCGGAGGCAGCCAGATCCCGGATCAGCATCACCTGTTCAAATCCGCTTTCCTCAAAGCAGGGAAGCGATTCCTCAAACAGGGTATCATCGTCTGTCTTGAACCAGATCTCCCCGCCCGGGACCAGTGCGTGACGATACTGCATCAATTGCCGGGTATGTGTCAGGCGGCGTTTGGCATACTTGGGCCGTTTGGTCCAGGGATTGCAGAAATTGATATAAATCCGCTCAATTCTGTCCTCCGGGCCGAAGAATTCATCAAAGCGCGAGATATCAAATCGGGAAAGCAGCACGTTGCGAACCGGCCGTTTCCCGTAAAGCCGTTCTATGTTTCGCCGGGCATCTCCCAGAACATTGGAGGTGATGTCCACCGCAATAAAATTGCGGTCCGGCCTGTCTGAGACCATCTTCGCCGTGGAAACCCCTTTTCCGCAGCCAAGTTCCAGATAAAGCGGTTTGTCCTCCGGAAACTGACTGCGCCATTTTCCTTTCAGCTGAAACGGTTCATCCCTGTAATAGGGGCAGGCCGAAAGCTCCGGCTTTGCCCACTTTTTGGTTCGCATGTGCATCGAAAGAAACTCCTTCACCGTAAATCGGCCCGCTGTCATCAAAGGAAAAGCGTCCATTCATCGTTCAAATGTCTGTTTGCCGAAACCCGGTCCTGAGAGGACCAAAAACGGAAGCCCACCAAAAAAGATAAAGAACCGGATTCTGATTTGATTATAGTGCATCCACCCGGCTGATTCAAGATTTTTCCTGTATTTCTCTTCATTTCGGATGACTTTCCCTGCCCGGCAAAGGACTGGGCCTGCCGCAACAGCGGCAGTGTGTCATACGGGAGCACCAGAAATGCCGCGGTGCAAAAAGATCAGGCTGCGGCTCATAAAGCAGCTGAAACAGACAGGCCGATTCCGGATTCTTGCAGGGAAACCAGGTCTTATGGTAAAATACGCTCACTTTCAACGCGCATTCTCTATGAAAAGCCCTGCCCGTCTGTCCGGGAACAGGATAGACTCACCAGAAGAAAGAAGGACAACTATGCCTCAGTTATCACACCGTGTATCCACCTTTACCGATTCCGTGATCCGCCGCATGACCCGAATCAGTGATGAAGTCGGTGCCATCAACCTCTCCCAGGGATTCCCGGACTTTCCTCCCCCAAAGGCGATCACTGACCGCCTGAAAGCGGTGGCAGAGGAAGGGCCGCATCAGTACTCGGTCACGTTTGGTGCCCCGAATTTCCGCGCGGCACTGGCCAGAAAACAGGGACAGGCCTATGGCCGCACGATCAACCCGAATACCGAAATCGTCGTCACCTGCGGCGGAACCGAAGCGATGATGTGTGCCATGATGACCGTCTGCAATCCCGGTGACAAGGTCATCGTGTTCTCGCCGTTCTATGAAAACTACGGCGCGGATGCCATTCTCTCTGGCGCAGAGCCCATTTTCGTTCCGCTGGTTCCCCCGACCTTTGACTATGATGCCAATGTCCTTGAGGACGCGTTCCGGCAGCATCCCAAGGCGATCATCGTCTGCAATCCCAGCAACCCCTCCGGAAAGGTGTTTACACGGGAGGAACTGCTGCAGATCGGAGAGCTGTGCAACCGCTATGATGCCTACCTGATCACCGATGAGGTCTATGAGCACATCGTCTTTGATCCCTGGCAGCATGTCTATGCCGGTGCGCTGCCCGAAATACGGGACCGGGTCATCTGCTGTTCTTCCCTGTCCAAAACCTACTCCATCACCGGCTGGCGTCTGGGGTATCTCATCGGGCCGGAGGACGTGATCGAGGGAGCCAAGAAAGTGCACGATTTCCTGACCGTGGGTGCCGCTGCGCCCCTTCAGGAGGCCGCCGTCGTGGGCCTTGAAATGCCGGAGAGCTATTACCGGGACCTGAAAGAAATGTACACCCACAAGCGCAACACCATGCTGGCTGGTCTTGACCGCATCGGTCTGCGGCATACCACCCCTCAGGGCTCTTACTTCATCATGGTGGACATCAGTGATTTCCAGAAGCCCGGCATGCGCTTCCACGGGGAAAGCGACCTGGCCTTCTGTGAATGGATGATCCGCAACGTGGGCGTCGCCGCCGTTCCAGGATCCAGTTTCTTCCGTGAGCCTGTTAACCACCTGATCCGCTTCCATTTTGCCCGCAGTGAGGAAACGCTGCTGGAATCCATCGAGCGTCTGTCAAAGCTGCCGAAGCTTCTGTGACCGGATCACCTGCTGCCTGCGGCAGGCCTGATTCCCGTTAAAACCGACTGGACCGTCCTGCAGTACGTAGCTCTTTGTTTTCTGTTATGACGTGCTCCATTCCCTAGGAATGGAGCACAAGCTTTATCCGGTGCTGCCGCGCCCTGCGTGCACCGGAAAGATCAGGCTGCCTGAGGCAGCCGGCTGTCATCGAGGTATTCCATGACGATTTCCATTTCCGTTCCACCCGAGCTGAATGGGACCTCCCTTCGCAACACAGTCCGTCAGCTCGGTTTTCCGACCCAGCAGACCGCTCTTCTGTTCAAATCAGACGGCGTTCGGGTAGACGGTGAATTTGTCTACCCCAATCAGCCTGTGTTCACGGGAGAAGTGCTGGAACTGTCCTTTCCCGGCTTTGAGTCAAAGGGCAAAAAACGAAATAACAGTTTTCCGGCACCCGAAATCCTTTATGAGGATGAGGCCTATATCATCGCCTTCAAGCCCGCCGGCATTCCGACGCATCCGGGCAAAAAGGTTGCCGAAACCTGTCGGGACTCTCTGGAAACGCGCATTCTGAATGCCGGGTATGACGCACATCCCATTCATCGCCTGGATGCGGAAACACAGGGCATTGTCGTTTTTGCCCGTTTTCCTTATGCTCAGGTGGCCCTTCAAAAGCAGATGACCTCAGGCACTTTCCGAAAACTGTATGAGGCTTATCTGTTTGGGACGCTCCCCGCCCGGGCCGGTTTCATTGAGGCGCCCATTGAACGCAAGCACCGGGGCAGCTATACTCGAATCGTCCGGGAAGACGGAAAACGGGCCCTCACCGCTTACACGGTTCTGGAGACGCGCACCATTGACAGACAGACCATTTCGCATGTCCTTCTTTCCCCTTTGACAGGACGGACACACCAGCTCAGGGTGCATATGCATTATCTGGGCTGCCCGATTCTCGGGGATATCCGCTATCGCACCCCGCTTTCCACCGTCTTTCAGGAAGCATACTGCATTCCCACTCTTCAGCTGAACGCATTCCGGCTCTCTGTCGTGCATCCCTTTCTGAACCGGAAACTGGACATTCAGTCCCGGCCGCTGAGCGATCCTCTCTGGTATTCGGATTCGCCCGTTATCCCCGTTCCCGGGGCAGTCCCCATCTGGTGAGGCCTATCCCGAATCAGACGCTGCTTAGGACCAATAACAAATCTCCCGGACAATGTCCGGGAGATTTTTGATTCAGTTTCGTCCTGCTGCTGTTTGATAAATCCGGATAAACGTTTCCGGGGAGCAGTTAAACAGGAGCGCCTCCAGGCGAAGAACCGGCGAGGAACTCCGCCGCGTCAGTTCACGGATTTCCGCCCGGTGTTCCCGGATAAAGGCAAGAGCCTCCTGCCGCACCTGCCCCTCAAGACCATACGCGGCGATGTTTTTTCCAAAGCTCAGTGCAATCCGGGAAATCCGGTCATTAAGCAGGGCGGATGCCTCCGAGGGATGCGCCTCATTGAAGGCGCTCAGCCCTCGGCAAACCTGCAGATACGACTCACACCATCTGGTTCCTTTCCGGAAGCCGCTCATGATGCTCCCTTCCCGCTGGCGGTACAGAAGCAGTTTCTTTGGCACGCAGGCGGTCCGCTCAGCCAGGAACAGGGCCGGGGTTGTAAAAAGTTCATCCTCAAACAGCAGCCCCTCAGCCATTTGAAGCCGATGCTGCTCAAGAAAGGAACGCCGGTACAGGCACTGCCAGACCATGGGCTCATAGGTTCCCTGACGGCTCTGTTCCATGAAAAGGCGGGTTCCGGGACACAGATTCCTTTGCTCAATCGCCGGTCCGTCCGTTTCTTTCCCCGTTTCCTCCTGGTAATAGGAAAAAGCGCCCTTGATCACATCCAGTTTCTGTGCGGCGGCCAGTTCTGCCAGGGCCAGGATGTTTTCCGGGATCGGGACATCATCACTGTCCAGGAAAAAAATGTAATCCCCCGCGGCCTCTTTAAGCCCGCTGTTTCTGGCGGCAGAGAGGCCGCCGTTCACGGACCGGCGGATGATTCGGGCATTTTTGTGCTTTTGACAGAATTCAGCGGCAATCCCGGCAGAGCCATCCGTTCCGCAGTCATCCACCAGCAAGATCTCACACTTCTCTGCCGGAAGCTGACCCAGCGGCTCCAGGCATTGCCCGATATAGGCCTCTACGCCATAAAACGGAATAATCAGAGTCAGCCGCATTGAATCCCTCCATGCTTGCAACAACAGGCCTTTTGTGCGATAATAATTCCGTTCAAGTATACCATACTTTTTTTGATGGAGGAAGAGCATGATCAGCGTGATCGTCATTGGTCGGAATGAAGGGGCGAGGCTTGAGCGCTGCCTGACCAGCGTGGAAAAGGTCCTCTGGCAGATGCCGCATGAAATCATCTATGTGGATTCCGGCTCAACGGACAACAGTCTTGACATTGCCCGTGCACATTCCGTGCGCTGTCTGCTGGTCAATGATCCCTCTCCCACCGCCGGCCTCGGTCGGGCCATCGGCGCAGAGGCGGCCCGATATGAATGGTGCCTCTTCCTGGACGGGGATATGGAACTGGATCCCCTCTTTCCCCGGTACGCACTGGAAAAAGGAAATGCGGCCCATGCGGATGCGGTTACGGGCGTCCGCCATGATCTGTATTACCGCGGCAGCGAACTGATCGGGGAAAACAAAAACTATTACCAGTGCACCTGTCCCCGTCAGGCACCGGAATTCGGCGGGGCACTCATGATCCGCCGCCAGGCACTGGTGTCCGCGGGCGGCTGGAGCGCCGATACGGTTGCCTGTGAGGAGGAAGAACTGCACAGCCGACTGGCAGATAAAAAGATGCTGATCCTTGAAATTCCGGATCCCATGATCCGGCATACGGACTGCGTCACGGAAAACCGGAGCCTTTTCAGGGTTCTCTTCAACCGCCGTCAGCTGGGTCAGGGCGAAGCGTTCCGGTGTGCCATGGCCAAACACAGTGCCCCAGCATACATCCGCTTCCACAAAATGACCTTCCTGTTTTTCCTGCTTGACTGGATCGCCCTGTTCCTCCTGATTTTCCTGCGCCCCTGGGGAATTCCTTTCTGCTGCATGATTGAAATGCTTCAGGTCGGGTATTATATCGGCCGGAAACATCCGCGGCGCTTTGTCTCGCAGAAACTGTTCTTTCCCTATTTCATCCTCGGACTGTTTACCTATCACGTGAGGGACCGTTCAGCGAGGGATGTTTCAAAAGAGGTGACCACATGAAAATAACATTTGTCGTGGTCGCATTCAATGCTGCCGCCTCCCTTCCCTCCCTGTTTCAGGATCTTCTCCATCAGGACTATCCGCACGATCAGATCGAGGTGATCCTGGTCGATTCCGCCTCCGCCGATGAGACCAAATCGATCATGACACAGTTTCAGGAGACCTCCGGCTTCTCCGTCCGCCTGCTGGATAATCCGAAGCGGTGGCTTGCCGCCGGCTGCAACATTGCCATTTGCGCCGCCACCGGCGAGGCCATTATCCGGGTCGACGCGCATGCCCATTTGCCATCCGACTTCCTCAGCAGCAGTGTCCGGGCACTGGATGGCAAGGACGTGGTGGGCGGCGCGGTTCTCAGTACCGCGCCCTCAACCTGGCAGGAAGCCGTGTTTCGTGCACTTGACACCTCCCGCTTCTGCGGCGGCGCTGCTTCTTTCCGCAATACCGGGAAACCGCACGAGGTAAAATCCCTGGCCTATGAACTGTGCCGCAGAGAGGTATACCAAAAAACCGGTCCCTATGATGAACGCCTTCAGCGCACCGAGGACAACGATATGCATTACCGGATGCGCAAGGCCGGATTTCGGCTCTTTTATGACCCTTCCATCGTCTCCTGGCATACCGCCAGAAACTCTCTGCGCGGCCAGCTTGTCCAGAAATGGGGAAACGGTGTATGGATCGGGCGTACGCTCTACATCCAGCCCAAATGCTTTGAGATCCATCACCTGATCCCCATGCTCTTTACCCTGACCTTCGTGCTCTTCCTGTTCCTGACCATGCTCAGTTCCACTCCGCTGCTTCTTCTCTGTCTGTTCTATCTTTTCTTTGACCTGCTGTTCGCCGCCGAGGCAGCAAAAGAATCGCCGGTCGGCAAGCTGCCCGTCTTTCTTTTCACCCCGTTCCTCTTTCCGCTGATTCATTTTGCTTACGGATTCGGAACCATCTTCGGCCTGATGACCCCTGTGACAGAGAGCGATCTGCTGCGACGCAACATGTAAAAACGCGACGCCCATAAACACGATTTCTGAAAAGGAATATCCTATGAAGTGGATTCAAGATATCACAGATTTCATCTTTCTCTCTGACGCCCCCGCTCCCGCTGATATTCTGTTCATTCCGGGAAACGGACATGCAGAGCTTCCGGAATACGCGGCGCAGCTCTACCTGCGTGGACTGGTTCCCTATGTCCTTCCCTCCGGACGGTACAGCATCCGCAAAAACGCTTTTTTCGGTCAGGTCTCCGGAAACCGGATCTATTCCGGGAACTTTGAGACGGAATGGGCGTTCATGCGTCACATTCTCATGGCCAACGGCGTCCCTGATTCCGCCATCCTGCTGGAAGATCAGGCCACCTATACCTATGACAATGCCCGCTTTTCCCGCGCCCGCACCGATTCCATGGGCCTCACCATCCGAAAAGCGCTTCTGGTCTGTCAGCCGCTTCACGCCAGACGGGCCAGAACGTACTATGAACTGGCCTACCCGGAGGCGGATATCCTCGTCTGTCCGCCCCCTGATGCAGAGATTACCCGTGAAAACTGGATGACTACCGAGACTGGCATTCACAAAGTGCTGGGCGAGGTTGAACGCTGCGGAAATCAGTTTCATGAGATCCTCTGTGAAACACAGGGCATTCAGATGACCGAGCACATCCCCATTCCATAGCCCTGGCAGTTGTCAGACACTTGCACATACAAAAAGAAGGTATAGTCACACTATACCTTCTTTTCCTCGTTTTTAAATCCGCACGCCTTGCGAATTCTGTTCAGTTCATTATATCAGAAACGCTCCGCCTTAATCGCAGCATAGCACTCACTGCAATAAATCGGGCGATCATTCTTCGGAATGAAGGGAACACGGGTCGGTGCGCCGCACTTTGCACAGGTGGTCTCAAACATCTCGCGCTGCTGATTCTCACCGTTCTGCTGACGGGCATTCTTACGTGCAATGCGGCAGGCCTTGCAGCGGGTAGGCTCATTCTCAAAGCCTTTTTCTGCGTAGAACTGCTGTTCACCGGCAGTGAACACAAATTCCTGGCCACAGTCTTTACAAACCAGAGTCTTGTCCTGATACATGGGTTTTTTCCTCCAAGGTAAAAAAAGAAGTTAATAAGAAGAATTGATAGACATCGGCTGACCTGGTCTTTGCCCCCACACTCGCCGCCTGGAGTTTTCGCTCATACACTCAGTGCCCCACTACTTGCCCTCTCGGCATTCACCGGACGGTCTTACGTCTAAGCCGCACCATGCTCATCGGTATTTTACCGAATTACGTGGATCGTTTTGCCTGCGACTGGCATCGATTTTCAACCACAGACCCGTACCTACCATGTGCTATTATAAATCAGAGGTGATAAAAAAGCAAGATATATTTGTGTAACTTTCCAGTATACAAAAATTTAGGTACTTATTAATTATAAGGTTTTTATATATGTATTATAAATATTTTTATGCTTGACTTTTTCTGTCAGGGTTTCCGGTTCCGTTACCGGCCCACCAGAAATGCCTCGCCCAGGTTGTTTCCCAGCTCCGCAAACATGGTTTCAAGATCCTTTGTCAGCCATTTAAACAGGCTGCCAAGCATCAGCAGAAGAAGGATAATGGCAAGAACCGCAAAACCGCAGCGGATCACATCCGTCATCCCGGCCAGGACCTGGTAATGCAGCGTTTTCTTCTTTTTCATGTTCAAAACCTCTCAGACATAATCCATCCAGGTTCCGTTCACCTCGTCCCGGCCGGTCAGATGGCCGCTTTCCGCGAGATTCCGGAACCCCTGCTGCCGCAGCACCTCATAGGTCACGATAGCCACGGAATTGGACAGGTTCAGGCTCCTGGCCTCCTCAATCATCGGAATACGGATACATCTGTCGTAAACCTTCGTCAGCAGATTTTCCGGCAGTCCCCGGCTTTCCTTCCCGAACACCAGAAAGACATCCCTGTCCGCAGGATAGCGGATTTCCGCATAGTTATGCGCGGCTTTTGTGCTGGCATAATAGAATGAATTCCCCTGCCACCGCTTAAGAAGGCTGCCCAGATCCGGATAAACATCCACCTCAACCATATGCCAGTAATCAAGGCCGGCTCTTTTCAGGTAGCGGTCCTCCAGTTTGAATCCAAGAGGCTCCACCAGATGCAGACGGCTGCCCGTTGCCGCACAGGTTCTGGCGATGTTGCCGGTATTCTGCGGAATCTCCGGTTCCACCAGCACAATATGAATCATCTTCTTCCTCCACTGCTGTCCAATGTCAGATCTCAAAGACAAGAATGTCGCTTCTTAATGCTTTCACTGAGGAATCGTAGTACCGTTCCCCGTGGCAGACCACCTGTTTGACCGTTCCATCCTTGCACCTGATCCGATGGAACAGATAGGCAACGTCCCCTTTTTCAAACTGCGCATTTACCTGCTGCCGATACTGCGCAATGTCCGTTTCCGGAATCAGCTCATACTGATTGAGTTTTCCGACGGCTTCCTCCCTTGAATACCCGGTCATGGTTTCAAAATAGTCATCTGTTTCAATGATGACATCATCGATATCCAGGACATACGCCGTGTAAAGAATCGGTTTGGTATTCCCTGCCAGCAGGCTTTCCTGCGCAGTTGTCCGGAACGTACGCACATCTGCCGCATCTGTCTTTTCGCCCTCGGCCAGTTCCGGGTTTTCCTTCAGCATGGCAAGGAATTCCATTGCCAGATACGGGTCAAACTGCGTTCCGGCGTTTTCCCGGATTTCCTTCTTGGCCGTTTCCACCGGAAGGGCTTTCCGGTAACTCCGGTCATTCACCATGGCATCATACGAATCCACCACGGAGATAATCCTTGAAAGAATCGGAATCGCTTCCCGGGCTATGCCGGATGGATACCCTTTTCCATCCCAACGCTCATGGTGGCACAGGATCAGCCTGGCAATCGGCTTCAGTTCCTCCGTTGACAGGGCAATCTGATAGCCCTTCTCAGCGTGCTCACGCAGCACTGCCCATTCAGATTTGGACAGTTTCCCGGGCTTGTTCAGAATTTCCAGCGGAACCGAGATTTTCCCGATGTCGTGAAGCAGGCATAAAAGACGCAGCTGGGTCAGCTGAGAATCGGTCAGCCCGATCCGTTTTCCAAGCAGTTCTCCCATTCGCCGTGTCCGCTGGACATGCTGTTCCGTATCCGAATCCGTTTCCTCAAGTGCCCGGACCAGGGACACCAGCTCATGAGACCGTTTCGAGTCGGCACAGAGCATCTTTTTCACCTGCAGCGCATATTCCGCCTCTTCAATTGCTTGCTTCATTGTGCGCTTTATTCCGTTGTTGTTTCCTTCATGGATGCTGATTCGTGTGGAACCAATTCCGTACAAAACCGTTTCTCCGGATGCTTTCACCACGGCCTCTGCGCAGCCAATGATTTCATCTTCCTCACAGTTTGTGCATACGGCCATAATCTCTGCCTCGTCGCCTCTGAACAGACGAACCGTTTTCGGCAGATGTTCCCGGACATTTTCCACCAGCGAAACAATGCAGGCATTCCCTGCATCCCGCCCCTTCAGATGATTGATCCGTCTCAGATCGAGAATGTCGAAAATCAGGATCTGAGTGGGTTCTCCCCCGTCAGCAAGCTGGTTCAGGAGAATTTCCTGATCCTCACTGGAAAAAGCAGTCACTTTGAGCAGACCGGTCAGCGGATCAATCCGCTTGTTCATGGAAAACACCTGTGCCTCGGCATAGCTGTTCTGAGACCGGTTGAAAAATTCCTCCTGTTTCACATCCGCGATATAGACGTAAAACATGGCCTGCCCGTTTTCCCCGTGCAGCAAATGACCAAAGTCCTCAATATAACGGATATTTCCATTTTTCGTGCGGATGCGGTAACGGACATAATCATGCCGTTTTCCGCTTTCAAAGGTCTGGGCCAGAATATTGCTCTCCACCTGATCCAGATCCTCCGGGTATACCATTCCACGAAAGCTGTTTCCGGTTAACTGCCTGAGATCGGCAATATCCGTGCATTCAAACAGCTGAATCACATTGGGATCCGCAAAGAAAATCTCCTGCTTTCCCAATGCATTGTATACAAAGAAGCCCCCTGAAAAACCGGACGGTATGGTATTTTCATAGATAGATGGATTGTTTACCTTTTCCTGATCCAACATGGACTGCCTCCCGTCTTTCCCTGCAAGAAAAACTCTTACGTCATTGCTCGCATCTGCCCCATGTTCCAAACAGATGCATCCCGCTGCCCCGTCATACAACTCCTTCGTACAGGAGTTTGTCTCCAATGTGCACTTCATGCACACCCGGTTTCTTATTCTTATTGAAGTTAAAGCTGAGCATGTAACCGGTTTTCAGATCAAAGTGGTTCATATAGCCCAAAATCTGCTTTTCACCCTCTTCATTTCTGCTCTCACCATGCCAGATCTTCAGCTCAATGATATAGCGCATGCCGCCATAATGGATCACCACATCCATCCGCTTTCGATCCCGGGTCTGCTCCTCCACACTGAAAGTCCCAACTCCGTTGATGATCGGCGACAGATATGTCAGAAACTTCTCGCGTCCTTCTTCCTCAATAAACTTTCTCTCCGCCTCTTCATCGTCAAGCTTCCGGATAATTCTTTGTGTCTCAATAAATCGCTTCATGATGAGAGGAACATCCAGCTTCCCACCCTTGATGAATTCCGGTTTGTTGTCCAGAGCGTTTCCGCGAAGTTCCCCGGCAAACCGGCTCTCACCGATAAAGAAGTTATACAGCCTCATTTCAAAAATCCTGTTTGCAATGGCCACAGTATTATGATCATTTACAATGAAACCATACATTCTGAGCTGTTTCTGTTCATCGTTATCCGGAAGGTTTGGAATTGTTTCACCCTCAAAAAGAATCTCTTTCAGCTGCCCGCGCAGCTCAGGCATCGTTCGAAGTTTTCCCATGAGCGAATCAAAAAGTGTATTCTCCTCACCAAGAATCGTCTTGACTGCCGCATTTATGCCATCTGGTGTCCACGCTTCAGTCAGATTACCAAAACCCAAAACCCTTCCTTCATCCAGCAGTTGGCAAATCCGGCTGACCAGGAACGGGTAGCCGTTTGTGTATTCTCTGATCTGTTTCGCAATGGCTGCGGTGTCCATTCCTGTATGATGATCCGCTTCATATTCATCCAGCATACCCTGGATGCCTGATTCGGAGAGACTCATGTCTATCGTAAAATCAGCGGCAATATTCCAGGGACTGTTTTCTTTATGCTTTTCCTCTGACCGAATCTTACTTTTCAAATGCTTTACATCTGTTACTCCGGCCAGAATGACCGACTGGAAAGTTTTAATGCCTTTTGTGTCTCTGTTAATATAATTATCCCTTAGTAAAGAAAGAAAATCCAGAAAAACCTGATTGTTTGTCGCACTATCAACCTCGTCAATAACCAGGACAATGCCTTTTTCTTCTTCATAACACCAATCCTGCAGCAGGTCAAACAACTCATCCAGTTCCGCTTTCTCTTCTTTTCTAGAAATAATCTCCATAATCTGATCTTTGATTCCCGCTGGAACCACCAGACCATTTTGGAACTCTCTTTTCAGTTTTCTTGCGAATGCTTTTACAAACGACTGTTCCGTTCTAAAGCCGGCATTTCCTATGCCCGCAAAACTCAAACTTACAACTTCATATTCGGTTTGCAGCACCTTACAGAGTGCATCTATTGTCGTCGTCTTCCCATACTGTCTGGGCCGGTTAATCGTGAAATACTTTCCGTCATCGACCAGCTTCCTGATCTCCTGTACCCGCTCGGAGAGATCCACCATATAATGCTCATCCGGTATACATACCGCTGTTGTGTTGAATTCCTTCAACGGTCTCTCTCCTTTCCAAAGATTCATCATGCAGAGCCTCTCAGCCCTCTCTCTAACCATAATCTTTCTTTAACAACAAGATTCAGGAAGTATAGTCATCGGCATTCCTGCCGCAATTTTAGCAACAGGGCCTTGTGTCTAAAATGCTTCAGTCACTCATAACCTGCTGTATTGATAAACCGTGTACCGGCAATATTCATAAGAGACAATGATCCAACACCGATTCGACCAGTTCTTTCATAGAATGCACGATCTAGTGCAGATTCACTATTTCAATATCAAAGCGGTCTTTTCCAAAGTTCATCAGATAACCCAGCCGAACGGTCAGATCCTTCTCCTGCCCGATCTTTAATATCCAGTGCGCACAATTATCGCCGCAAGCTGAGGCGTTAAAGATATGGTCAGAATCAAACTTCATCAGCATCAGCGTTTTTACCCCGCCGGAAAGCCGCTCGGTTGGAATTGTTCCTAAAAAAGGGCTGTCAATCAATCTCGGTCCGATGACTTCAGAACCATCTATATCCCTGATCCTCTGTTTTGACATCGGATCTGTGATCCATTCATCTTCATACGTATTATTAAAGAAGGCATCCGGATTAAAAATGTATTTCTCTGATTCAAGATCGCCATAATAGATTCTGAGCATGGCACTTAACCTTTTTATGAATACGTCTGAGTACTTGTAACTTGCATCGAAAGATCCCCTTCTGAATCCGGATCAATGCCCGGAATCAGAAAAAAGGGGCAAACCCGTTCCTATACTTTCCCCGAAAAAATCACTCTGAAACTGTCCCCCAGTTTCTGATGATGGATATGCGTCGCATCGAAATGGACGGATACGAATGCCGCCTGCATAATCGGTCCGGAACAAAAGGCACTGATAAGGGTGCCAATGCCTACCGGGCCGCCCAGGAGACCGCCCAGGAGCGTGGCCAGAGACAGCAGCGCCACACTGACAATCCCGATTGGCACCCGGCGGATACGCCTGGCCATCCCCACCAGCAGCGTGTCCCGGGGACCGCAGCCCAGCGCGGCAATCATGTACCCGTACTGGGTATACGCCATGATGATCAGTCCCAGAAGCATCATGAGTATTCCTGCAATCGGCGATTTGCACGGCTTAATCACGTTCAGGGCGTTGAACAGATCCACTGATTTTCCTACCACCACAGCATCAATAAACATGGCAATGCCAATGGGTTCACGAAGCGCGATGTCAATCATCAGAATGATCAGGGAAATCGAAATGGACGCTGTTCCATACAGAATGCCCAGTGTCTTGGAAACACCCAGGCTGAGCACATCCCATGGACCGGCTCCGATATTGGCCTGGATGGTCAGGTATACACCAAATCCATTGACAAACAAACTGAAGGCCGCCAGCAGCATACTGAAAAATACGGAACTGCTTCTCTGGTTTCGCCTGAATTGCATATTCATATCGGAAGATTCTCTCCTCATGCAGGTACTGCAGGCCATAACAGGCCTGGGGGTTGTTTTTGAAGCCGAAATGGTCCGGCCAGATGTCCCGGGGCGCAGCAGATTTCCCTCCGGCAGTTCAATCATCCGCGAGCCGGACGTCCGGAAGATTTCATCGCCTGTCCTGGAACGCACACATTATAAACGCTGTACCGGATTCTGTCATCAGAAAACAGAACGGTTCCGCAGAGAAAAAACTGCCAAAAAAGTTTCCTTTCGTTTCATTGACCGGGACAAGGCGAAGAATTGACTTTTCAGTTTTTCGCGCTATAATAACCGGGAAAAACGATGCCGGATCCGGCATGTGTTGTTTTAAGTTACGGAGGTTAATGCATGCCATCCAATCGCGAATCCAGCCGTCAGCAAAGTGCCAAAGCCGCTTTTTGCGGTCTCATGGTCGCCCTTTCCATCGTCATTATGCTGGCAGGCGGAATTATCCCCATTGCCACCTATGCCGCGCCCATGATCAGTGCGGTCCTGTTGCTGCCGATTCTGTTTGAATACGGACGGAAGATTGCCTTTACCGCTTATGCGGCCGTTTCCCTCATCAGCCTGTTTCTGGGGCTGGACAAGGAAGCCGCCTTCTTTTATCTGTTTATCGGATATTACCCCATCGTCAAGTTCCAGCTGGACCGGATTCCGAACCGATTCATCCGCATCGCCCTGAAGCTGCTGATTTTCAACGGCTCCTATGTGCTGATGTACTCGTTTCTGGGATTTATCCTGCATATGGATGCCGTTGTGGCCGAATTCGGTGAAATGGGCACTGCCATGTTCATCTTCTTCGCCATTTTGCTGAACGTGTGCATGTTCCTCTACGACCGGCTGCTCTATCCCCTGTCCATGATCTATTTCAACCGGATTCGTCCCCGCCTGAGGCTGGGAGCGCCCTGATTTCAGAAAACACCAAACAATGCATCCACGTCCTGATCATCAATGATCCGCGTGGATTTCTTTTTTGCGTTTTTCAGCATCAGGCTGACGCGGCTCTCTACCGCCCGGGCAATAAACTTGTCCGGATCCAGTCCGCGAAGCACAAAGAATCCCATCGGATCCTCATCCAGCCGCAGCCCGATGCCGTACATGGCGGCTGCCACATGCTTGCACATGGAAGCCCAGTCCGGGCAGGAACAGTCAAAATGGATTTCCCGCGGCGTGGGAAACAGACCGTCCTTGTCAAAAAAGACGTTTTTCAGATCATCCGGAAATTTTCCGGCCAGGAGTTCATCCAGGTTTTTGACTTTGTTGAAGCAGGTATCCTCCAGTTTTTTCAGATGCGTGTCGCTGAGGGGATCGATCCGGATCGTGATCTTATAGGGTCTGGCACTGGATCCCTGAACGATTGAGGTCACCATGCCCTTGCTGATCT
>Ga0256405_10005780_pt1 | contig 20775 bp, 19 predicted proteins | sample RumenRJG_02DNA_FD_189096 | JGI IMG/M metagenome (GOLD analysis project Ga0256405, IMG submission 189096) | Bovine rumen microbial communities from Lethbridge, Alberta, Canada - RJG_02 | ecosystem: Host-associated > Mammals > Digestive system > Stomach > Rumen | place: Canada: Alberta... | reverse complement strand
TGGCTAGATAAGCTACGCGTTTTTGGGAAATGCTTGATTATCAAGTTGTCAAGCTTTGAGGGCGCGGGTGGAGTTGAGGACCGCGAGGACCATCACACCCACGTCAGCCAGGACAGCCATCCACATGCCGGCCAAGCCGAACATGGCGAGCAACAGGACAAGCACTTTAACTCCGATCGAGAAGACCGTGTTCTGTTTGGCGATACTGAGGGTCTTGCGGGCCGTCCTGATGCCTTGAGCCAGTTTGGAAGGCTTGTCATCCATAAGGACAACATCAGCGGCCTCAATAGCGGCGTCTGAACCAAGAGCTCCCATGGCGATCCCAACGTCAGCTCTTGCCAGAACCGGAGCGTCATTGATCCCGTCTCCGACAAACGCCAGGCTCCTGTCGTCCGGTTTACCAGCTATGAGCTTCTCAACCTCAGCGACTTTATCTCCAGGGAGCAGTTCCGCCCTGAACTCATCGACACCAACCTCCGCGGCCACCGCAGCGGCGACATCAGCCTTGTCGCCAGTCAGCATAACGGTCTTTGAGACTCCGTTCTCTTTAAGGGCTTTCAGAGCTTCGGCGGCGTCCGCTTTTACCCTGTCGGATACCACGATATGTCCCACATATTCCCCATCCAAACTGACATGGACGATCGTGCCTTTTTTCTCGCAATCTTTCCAGGAGACACCGATCGCCTCCATCATCTTGCTGTTGCCCACGCAAACAGTCTTGCCGTTGACCTTGGCCTTGACACCTTGCCCGGCGACTTCCTCGATGTCCTCGACAGAGCAACTGTCCGCCTCGTCCGGATATGCCTGCCGCAGCGAGACGGCTACCGGGTGGGTTGAATATCTTTCCACGTGCGCGGCGAGGTGGAGAAGCTCTTTCTCGTCGATGGTCTCAGGGTGGACGGCTGTGACCTCGAAAACTCCCTCAGTCAAGGTTCCGGTCTTGTCGAAGACCACTGTCCCGAGTTTGGCGAGGGACTCGAGATAATTGGATCCTTTAACCAATATGCCTTTGCGTGCGGCCCCTCCTATTCCTCCGAAAAATGCCAAGGGAATCGAGATCACAAGGGCGCAGGGGCATGACACGATAAGGAATGTGAGAGCCCTGTAGAGCCATTTGGAGAACACGGCGCTGAAATTCCCGGACAAAAGCGGGGGCAAGAAGGCCAGAATGACGGCCAGGGCCACAACTATCGGGGTATATACCTTGGCGAAACGCGTGATGAAGCTTTCGCTCCTGGACTTGTTCTCGGAGGCATTCTCAACCAACTCGAGTATTTTCGAGGCGGTGGACTCCTCGAACGGTTTCGTGACCTTGGCACGAATGACTCCGCTGAGATTGACGCAGCCAGAGAGGATGGTATCTCCCTCGGAGATGCCTCTCGGCACACTTTCTCCCGTCAGGGCGACTGTGTCAATATTCGAATTGCCGTCGAGAACTATTCCGTCGAGGGGAACCTTTTCTCCGGGCTTGATTACAATGGTTTCACCCACAGCGACTTCCGACGGGGGTACGGTCTCGGTCGAGCCGTTTCTCTCGACGTTTGCGGAGTCCGGCCTTATGTCCATAAGCTCGGTGATTGACTCCCGGCTCCTGTCTTCGGCCATATCCTCAAAAAACTCTCCGACCTGGAAGAACAGCATGACGAATACAGCCTCGGGAAATTGGCTTTCAGCTCCGGGAAGGAATCCTATGCACAGGGCTCCGAGCGTTGCGATACTCATGAGGAAATCCTCGTCCAAAAGCTCTCCCTCGAACAGTTTTTCGACGGCTTCCTTTAGGGTCTCGCCTCCGACGATGAGGTAGGGGACCAGGAACAACAGCAATTCCTGCCACATTTTGAGGTTGGCTATTTTGCTTACCACGGCGGCTACGGCAAGCAGGGCCGCGCTCACGATGATCTTAACCAGTCTCTCTTTGTTCTCTTTTTCCATATCTTTCTTTTTATCTGTTCCAAAGGTCGGGGAAAAATGGCGCAACCGGGTTGCAAAGTGGCATAGAGGGATTTCGTCGATGTCGCGGCTGGTTTCGTCGAACAACTTCCGGAAGCCAGCTTTTTTGGCCGGGGTTTTGATATTATGGTGATCGGTTGATTGTTAAATTAATTGGTTTAAATGGTTATGAAAAAAGTATTGTTTATCACTGCGATGGCTTTTATGCTATCAATCGGAGCCATCGCACAGGAAAACGGCGGTACACGCCGTGAAAGGCCAGATGAGGCCACTATGGTCAAGATGAGGACTGAACGTATGGTCGAGCAACTTGGCCTTGATGAGACGCAGGCCGGGAAACTTCTTGAACTCAATCAGAAATATCCCCGGATGATGATGGGTGGTCCCGGCGGCCCTGGTGGTCCCGGTGGTCCTGGCCGTCATGGAATGGGACGTCCTCCGAAGGACGGTCAGCATCAGGACGGTGATGACTCAGGCAACACGGTCAAAAAAACCAAGAAGGCTAAACCGGACGGGAAGAAGGCCGATGGCGGGAGACCCAATATGACTGAGGAGCAGATGAACCAAATGAAGGCTGACCGGGAAGCCTACGAGGCTGGAATGAAGGAAATCCTCACCGAAGAGCAGTTCAAGACTTGGCAGGAGTCGCGGAACCGTCCGCCGAGAGGGGAACGTCGCCCGTCCGCTTCCTGAAAATCTTATCCACAACAAGGGCTATAGCGCCGTCACCTGTGACATTGCAGGCGGTACCGAAACTGTCCATGGTGATGTAGAGGGCGATCATCAACGCCTGCTCCTGCTCACCGAAGCCTAGAATGGCCGCCAGCACACCGAGGGCGGCCATTATCGCACCCCCTGGGACTCCAGGCGCGGCCACCATCATGATCCCCAGCATCATGATGAAACCAAGGAACATCCAAAAGTCGAATTCCATTCCTTGCATCATCATTAGGGCCACAGCGCAAGCCGTTATCTTCAAACAACTTCCGGAAAGGTGGATCGTGGCGCAGAGCGGGACTGTGAAACCGGCGATCCCGTCGCTGACGCCATTTTTCTTGACGCAGTCCAATGTCACGGGAATCGTCGCGGCGGAGGACGAAGTGCCAAGGGCTGTGAAATAGGCCGGGAGCATATTCCCGAGAGCCTTGAAGGGGTTTTTCCCCACGATTCCTCCAGCCAGGCAGAACTGGATGACGAGAAGTAGCACATGGAGAATGAATATGACTCCAATAATCGAGATGAAGACCGTGATAACCTTCATGGCCTGCCCTGTGTGGGTCATTCCGAGGAATATGCCGAAGATATAGATCGGGAGAAGAGGGATGATGACGACCTCTATCGTCTTGACTACTATCTCTTTGAATTCATCCGCGAACTTCTTCAGGTGCGGCGATCCGAAGAACGCCATGCCCAGACCCAGGGTGAAAGAGAACACGAGGGCGGACATGACATCGACCATCGCCGGAATCTGGATTGTGAAATATGGCTCCAGATTCTCGAACTCCGCTACAGATTCCGCGGTTGTGCCTCCGATAAGTCTCGGGAATACCGCAACGCTTGTCCCGTAAGAGAGAAGCCCGGCGAAAACGGTATCGCAATATGCGATCAACACGGTGATCAGCAGCAACTTCCCGGCGCCTTTGCCGATGTCGGAGATGGCCGGCGTGACAAGTCCTATGATGATCAGCGGGATGAGGAACTGCAGCAGATTGCTGAAAATGCTGTTGAAAGTCACGAAAATCCTCACCACTGCCCTGGGCATAAAAAGCCCGAGAGTGATACCGAGGAGGATCGCTATTATTATCCTTGGCAAAAGCCCTATCTTGATATTAGTTTTCATGGTAATATGTTTATTCTCATGTGGTTATCTGATTACCTGAATATTTTTTCGGGAACCTCAGCAAGATCGACAGGCAAACTGTCCCGAAAAGGATAAAAGGATAATAGAGGTAGGGGATTATCTCTGTGGCTGGAACCCCAGTGAGGCCTGAGGCCATCAGCAGTTGCGCTCCGTACGGGATAATGGCCTGGACAACGCAGGAGAAAGTGTCCAGGATGCTCGCGCTTTTTCTCGGGTCGAGACCGAAGCGGGTCGAGACGTCTTTGGCTATATTCCCGGTCGTGAGAATGGCTATTGTGTTGTTGGCCGTGCAGATGTTGGATATTCCGACAAGCCCACCGATGCTGAACTCGGCTCCCCGACGGCCTTTGATGCCTTTTGTCAAGCCTTTGATTATGAAGTCAATACCACCGTTCCTTCGGATAATCTCCAGCATTCCTCCAGCCAGCATTGTGACTATGATGAGGTCGCCCATCCCGGCTATGCCCTCACCGACACTTCCCAGGAATCCTGTCCAGCTCATCCCGTCGGCGAACCCTATCACTGCGCAAAGGGTCAGGCCGATTGTGAGTACAACAAGGACATTGACTCCCATTATGGCTAATATGATCACAGAAAGGTAGGGAAGCAATTTCCAGAAATTGATCGCTCCAATCTCAGGATGGACGTCGAGGTTGAGGCCGATTATTATGTAGATCACGGCGACCACGAGGGCGGCTGGCCCGGCTATCCAGATGTTCGCCTTGAACTTGTCTGACATTGTGCAGCCTTGTGTCGTCGTGGCGGCTATGGTCGTGTCGGATATGAACGAGAGGTTGTCTCCGAAAAAGGCTCCACCCACGATAAGGGCTGTGATCATCGGGAGGGAAATCCCGGCCTGTGGGGCTATCCCAGCGGCGATGGGAAGGAGTGCAACCACGGTGCCGACACTGGTTCCGATCGACATCGAGATAAAGCAGGCTGCCAGGAAAAGACCTGCCAGGATCAGCTTTCCTGGTAATATCCTAAGTGTAAGATTAACAGTGGCTTCCACGCTGCCTATCGCCTTGGCTGAGGCGGCGAAAGCGCCCGCCATGACGAATATCCAAATCATCAGGAGGACATTCTTGTCACCCGCTCCGCTGGAGAAAGCCGTGATCCTTTCCTGGATTTTACCAGGCGTGATCAGCACGGCGTAGATCGAGGCGAGCAGGAAGGCTGAGGCTACGGGGACTTTGTAGAAGTCACCGCAGACGATCGAGGTCACAAGGTACGTGACCAGAAACACGGCCAGCGGGCTAAGGGCCAGCCAGCCGTTCATTTTTCTTTCGGGGGAGATGTCAGTTCGTTTCATTCGTCTCTATGTTGGAGGTATTCCCGGCTATCCATACTGTGTCGCCTTCCTGGAAAACCAGGTCCGGTTCCGGATTGGTGATGAATTGCTCACCCCGCAGCACGCTTATGACCATGCACTGGTATTTCCTAAGCGAGGCGCTCCTTAGGGATTTGCCTGTGAGGAAAGAGTTGGCGGTCAATGTTCTGGGCTCTATTCCGAAGCCGTCGTCTCCGGTCTCGAGAGGGGAGTCTTCGATTGAGTTGGAGATGAGGTTACGGAGTTTTTCGAGCTGTTCGGTAGTGCCGACGGCAAGCAGGCGGTCACCCGGGAAGAGGGTCGCATCAGCCGAGGGGACCACGATGGAGATCGATCCCCTCTGGATCTTGATAATATTTGCTCCGGACTGGTCGCGGATGGGGAGGTCCTTGAGGCGGGATCCGGCGAAAGATGACTCAGGCGCGATGAGGAACGCTTCCGTACGTACGTCGTAAGTCGAGAGTTTCTGTCGCACTGAAGAGCTGACGGGCTTTGCCCTGCGCTCGCTTTCCTCCCTCTCGTTGTAGTTCTGCAGGAATCGTTTCTCAAGCCCTGAATATTTATGGATGGATTTGCGGGCCAGCATGATGAAGGCGATTCCCGCTATGATTATCGCCAGGATTGTCCATCCCGCCAGGTCGAAATAGGTTGACAGGACTCCGAGGATGACGCTTATCGCGAGGAAACCCCTGGCGAGGACAAGGCCCATGATCGGCCAGATGTTGCTTTGCTTCTCTTTAATAAGTTTCGGGGCGCTCTTGCTGATTGATCCGGAATGGACACCGAGACCGAACAGGAATGGAGACATCGCCGCCAGTGTGACACCGGCCACGACACACTTGCGAGCGAACTCTCCGGCTCCAGGCATGATCTTGTCCACGAGCGGACGCAGGTAAAGCCTTGAGCCGATGTAGATGGCAAGGATCACCACTCCGTAAAGAAGCACCCTCGTGAACCATGCGGTGAGGAGCTTCCTCCATTCGTTGTCCTCAGCGGCGGTGTTCTTTGAGCGCCCATTGGCTGAGGAAAGCCTCTCCACCCATACTTTAGGCAGTTTCCGCTGGAGGAAATTGTAGCCTGGACCGGCCAGTTTTATCATGTACGGGGTGGTGAAGGTGGTGATCACGGACACGGCTATGATCACAGGATAGATGAAGCCGCGCATCACCCCGAGGGAACATCCCACGCCGGCAAGGATAAAGCCGAACTCACCGAGTTGGGCGAGGCTGAATCCTGTGTGGACCGCGTTGTAGAGGTTGTTGCCGGTGATGATCATACCTGCTCCAGCGAACAGGATGTGGGTCACGATGACAATCACGGCTATCAGGAGGATCAAAGCCCAATGGGCGGCGATGGCCTCAGGGGACAGCATCATTCCGACAGAGACGAAGAAAATCGCTCCGAAAAGGTTCTTGATAGGCTCGACGATTTTGTCAATATGTTCGCTCTCAGTTGTTTCCGCAAGAATGGAACCCATCACGAAAGCACCCAGGGCGGATGAGAAACCAACGGCGGTGGCAAGGGTCACCATCAGGAAACAGAGTCCGATGCTGACGATCAGGAGAATCTCCTCGCTGATGAACCGTTTGGCTTTCTGGAGGATGGTGGGGATGACGAATATTCCCACAAGGAACCACAGGAGGAGGAAGAAGACGAGTTTTACGATGTTGAGGATCAGCTCTTTCCCCGCGAAACTCTGCGACACGGCCATGGTCGAGAGCAGCACCATCAGCAGGATCGCGATCAGGTCTTCCACCACGAGTGTGCCGAAGACCATCCCGGCGTAAGGCTTGTCCTTCAGGCCCATGTCGTCGTAAGATTTGATCACGACCATGGTTGAGGACATTGAGAGCAGTCCGCCGAGAAAAACGCTTTCCATCAGTGTCCAGCCCAATGCCTGCGCGGTCACGAAACCAATTATGAAAACTCCGACAAACTTGACGAGGGCTGTCACTATGGCGCTGGAACCGACTTTCATGAGTTTCTTGAAACTGAACTCAAGGCCAAGTCCGAACATCAGGAATATGATGCCGATCTCGGACCATTGATCTACGGTCTCCTGGCTGCTGATCCCGGGAAAGAAATCGATGTTCGGGCCGATCAGGAAGCCGGCTATGATGTAGCCAAGGATAAGGGGCTGTTTGAGCGCCTTTGAGATAATCGTGAATATTCCGGCGGAAATGAGGATGACCGCCAGGTCCTTGACGAGGTTCAGTTCTTCCGACATATACGCGAATTTAATTATAAACCACCCTTTTCCAAAAATTTTATCTTTCATCGACTATTATTATCTTTGTCTGATTGAAACTATCGCTGATGCTCCTGAAAAGAACATATAAAGTGGCCGGACACGTATTCTCCCTGTCTATGGAAGGGGAGGATCGGGCGTGGGAAGCTCTTGGCAATTATGATCCTTTCGTCATAGATGAGACGGAGGAGTTGTTCAGTCTTGAGGTTGTCCCTGAGTTTGATATTCAAGGCAAGAAAGAGCTTTATGTCTCTGAGCCGGAGCCTGGAGAGCAAAGGATTGATATTCACACAATTGAAGGAGGCTATCTTTTCGAGATGGCTCCGCTGCCGGATCTTCCGGTCTGCGGCTGGCTTAAAGTGTCTTCTGACTTCTCAAAGGGCTGGCTGAAAACTACCTCAAACAAGGTCTTCTGCGTCAACAACGCCTTGATGCTTATGTACGCTTTCAGGACGGCAGGCCTCGATACGCTCGAGATCCATGCCTCCTGCACTGTCTGCCAGGGTAAGGGATTCCTGTTCCTGGGCAAGAGCGGAACCGGAAAGAGTACCCATAGCCGTTTGTGGCTCAAGAATATAGATGGTGCCTGGCTTCTAAATGACGACAATCCTGTGATCAGGGTCGTGGACGGAGTTCCGAGAGTTTACGGTACTCCCTGGAGTGGCAAGACCCCATGCTATATTAATGATGATTACCCCGTGGGAGCGGTCGTGCGGATTAACAGGGCTCAGCATGACAAGATTCATCGGATGAGTCTGGTGGAAGGTTTCGCCTCGCTATATTCATCATCTTCCGGTCTCCGGGCCCTGAAGCCGATCGCTGACGGGCTTTTCGATACGGTTTCCTCTGTGGTTCAGAAGGTTCCGTGCTATCTGCTCGACTGTCTGCCTGATGATGAGGCGGCAATTGTGTGCTCAAAAGAAGTTCTTGGAAATGCGTGAGAACGGAAGGCCTGAGGGTAAGATCGTGGACATGGATCTCTTCATGGAGGGGATCGGAGAGTTCCTCGGCGAGGGAAAGGAAGTTGTCATGACCCCGAAAGGCAACAGCATGCTGCCTTTCATAAAAGGCGACAGGGACAGCGTCGTTCTAACCAAGCCCTCAAAGCCGTTTGAAGTGGGGAATATCGTGCTGGCAAAAGTCGGGCAGCGTTACATAATGCATAGGATTTTCGCTGTGGAAGGGGATTCTCTGACTTTGATGGGCGATGGAAATGTCTGTGGCACAGAAAGTTGTCATACTTCAGACGTGATCGGACTTGTGACTGAGATCCGTAAGGAGAACGGCAAGGTCGTAAAGCCGGGCAAGGGTGCGTTGTGGAGATCCTTGCGGCCTATTCGGAGATATATTTTGGCAATCTACAAACGAGTGATATTATGAGGATCAAAGAAGGTTTCACACTGCGCTCGATCGTGGGGCAGTATGTGGTGATCGGGGAGGGGATATCCCAGGTCAATTTCAACAAGATGATCACGTTGAATGACTCCGCCGCCTATCTTTGGCAGAGTGTGGAAGGCAAGGAGTTTTCCGTGGAGGACCTTACCCGCTTGCTGACCGACAAATACGAGGTGAGCGATGAAAAGGCTGCCGCTGACGCTGCCGCTCTCGCCGGGAAATGGATCGAAGCGGGGATAGTTGAAGAGTAATTGATAATCAGCTAGTTCTTATATGAAGAAATATATTCTTTCGGCATTGCTGGCGGTCAGTTCAGTAATTATGCCGGCCCAGAATCGCGCGGATCGTCAAAATCTTTCCGATCCGGCCTCATCATCTTTTATTCTCTTCGGGGATCCGCAGGGATATGTGAAGTACGATATCAACCAGCCAATATTCGAGTTGACAACCCTCTGGGTAGCGGATAATGTCGAGCATTTGAATATCAAGGCCGTTCTTTGCACCGGGGACCTGGTGGAGCAGAATGAGAACAACGCCCTTGACCGCAGGATGCTCAACCAGAGCAGCGTCCAGATGTGGGAAAGCATCAGCCGGTCTTTGGAAAGGATTGACGGGAAGGTGCCGTTCATCGCTTGCGGTGGCAACCATGATTACGGCTACAAGCATAGCGAGAACTACAACACCGAGTTTCCCAAGTATATCTCCTTCGAGAGGAACCCGTCCTATGTCGAATGCCTGAAGGCGGAATATCCGAACCGCCTTGGGCACGCCTCTCTTGAGAACGCGGCTTTCGAGTTCGAGGTTCCCGGGTGGAGCCACAAGATCCTGGTTATCAGCTCAGAGTTCGCCCCTTCCGCTGGTGCGGTGGAGTGGGCTCGCTCTCTTGTCACGTCGGACAAGTACAAGGATGACTATGTGATCTACCTGACCCATTCTTATCTTCAGGAAAAGACTGCGGAATACACTTCCGGCGAGGGCTACTGGGTCACCAAGCAGGATGGCAACCACTCCGGTAAGATGCTTTGGGAAAACCTTGTCAGCAAGGTGCCGAACATCCGGATGGTGATCTGCGGCCACACCGGGCGTCCTTCTCCCACGAAGAATGTTGAGGAGGATTTCGAGTTGAGCACCGCTTACCGGGTTGACAAGAACTCTTTCGGGAAGAATGTCCATCAGATGATGTTCAATGTCCAGACTCTTGGCGGAGGCTGGGAAGGAAATGGGGGAGACGGTTGGATCAGGATCCTCGAATTCATGCCTGACGGCAAGACAATCAAGGTCCGGACTTACTCGCCTTTGTTCGGAATATCTCCTTCCACCCGCCATCTGGCTCACCGCACCGCATCCTATGACCAGTTCGATATGGTTATAGAATAGTGCTAAAAATCAGCTTTTGAAACAATAAAGTTTTACCGTGTAACTTTTTTGTTAGGCCGAAGCTCCCGCTTATTGGCCCGTTTTGTCCAGCCCGCTCCCTGAGCTTTGACGCTCCCGCTCCCTGAGCGGAGCCGAAGGGCCACCTGTCATTCTGAGCGTCAGCGAAGAATCTACCTACGTCATGGCCAATGTCACTCTCGACCACGATCGGGATCCTCATTATCAGAGGTGGCCGACAAACCGCAAAACCGTCAGGAAACGTCGTTTCACAGCCGCCCAAGGTGTCCGAGAAACCGCAAAACAGGCACGAAACGTCGCTTCACAGCCGCCCAAGGTGCCCGATAAACCGCATTACCGTCATGGCCGGCTTGTAGCGTTACCATCGCAGCTGACCTACTGCGTTACCGTCATGGTCGACCTGATCGGCCATCTCTTTGTCGGGAGAGATCCCCGGTCGAGCCGGGGATGACGGTCCGTCATTCTGAGGCAGGTCGACCTCCCTGAGAATCTGCCAGCTGGCAGATAAAGTATTGAATATTAATATATAAGCCAAATCCTAAGTTCTCCATCTCAGCACTTAATAAATACGTAAACCTCACATCTTCATTCAGATAACCGCCAGCGCACAAACCGTCATCGCCTAACCGCCAGCGTTCAATCTCCCTACTGGTTATTTGCTTTTCCGGAAAGAAGTTGCTATATTGGCGACATAACAAGTTTGGTTGCCGTGGCACCCAGAGTCCACAACGCGAGTTAGGTCATATCGCACCTGACCCGCGTTGTGCTTTTATTAAACGGCGATGGACATAATTCACTAAAAATAAAAAAGTTATGAAAAGCGGTAGTAAAAAACAACCTGAAATGATTCTGATTGGATCCAAAGATGTCTTTGAGAAAATCGTGACGATCCGTGGGACTGAAGTAATTGCTGATGCGGACGTGGCGACGTTGTATGGGGTTCTGACCAAGGAAGTGAATCAAGCGGTGAGGAATAACCTTGACAAGTTCCCGTCAGATTATATGTTTGAATTGAGTAATAGCGAGTTACACTATTTGCGGTCAAAAATATTGACCACAAAAGTGTCTATTAAGAGTCGCTCGTCAACCAAAGCATTCACAGAGAAAGGGTTATACATGCTTGCAACTATTCTTAAGAGCGAGCGTGCGAAAGCAGTGACATTCGCAATTATAGAAACTTTTTCTGAAGTCCGCGGCATGAGACGGAAACTGCTTGAATTGCACAAGGAGACAGATAAGAAGAAACAGCTGTCCATGATGGATCATTTTGGCGATATGCTTGCGGATATCGTAATGCCCGACCTTCAGACGAATGAGACGGAATCGTCACTGGAGATCAACTTTTTCATCGGGAAGCTCAAGCACACGGTGAAGCGTGTACGCAAAGATATAGCGTCGGCGGAGACATGAAAGACAATCTTCTAGCGCCTTTTCGAAATCTGTGAAATTAGGGTGGCTTACTGAAAAAGAACAAACCGATTATAAAAAGGATGTCATGACAACAAAAGAGGTAAAACCAGTCAGTGCGAAACAATCCCGATAAGTTCCATAAAGGGTATTATCTATGTCAGTAAGAAAAACAAGTAAAAGGCAGTAAATATAATGGGACGTTTTATAGGAATAGGAATTCTGTTTCAAGTGGATGCGGATCCGGACACGGTCTCCGCCCAGAATCTTAAACAATTATACTCTCCAACCCTGTTCGACTATTCGAATTATTTGAAAGAGTCTTCGATCAAGTTGAATGCGGAGATAACTCCCGCCAATATCTGGAATCTACGAAAAGGCATAATTGACTTTTGCGACCTGCCAACCGAGACACAACGTGACTCTTCAACTGGCTGGAAGTCTATAAGCCTTGAGAAGAAGCTCAAGGAGATGTTTGACAAACTCACCCTCAACGAATTGATCGATGTGGCAAAGAATAAGGAATACTATACCTTTCAGGAAATGGAACAACGGCAGTTGCGATTTTGCGAAGGGGAAATGATCGGTGTGACCACCCATTATTTCCTTATATACATGTCACCTTGGAAGTTTTATCCCAGTGGAGGACATCTTGATCATGAGATCACCAGGAAAGTTGACAGACTCATTTATCTAGGGCTTGGTCAGAACAAAGTCAAAGCCCTTTCTCATTGTTTTATTACCCAATAATTCATGGTGCATGAAATCATATTACTACATCTCTCTAACTTTGGAGACCGTGATCCGCAAGACCGAAATGCCGATTAGCTTCAATGAAGGCAACAACTATGGCAAAACATTCTATCTCAAGCAATTTGATGAGATATATCCACAGTCTCTATACAACCATTTTGAGACTCACGATAGCTACATATTTTCATTTAAAGATGATCTGCCGTCATCTATACTGATGGACTTGCGTGATTGTATCTTTTTATTAATGGATATTGTACCAGATCAAAAAGATAAGATCCTTGAGGATGGAATAAAGCAAAAACTGTCCGAATGTAATGTGGGACAAATGATAAAACTAAGCCAGCGATACGGTTGCGGGAGTGAACGTTACTATGATAGGTGCGCATGGATAAGCTATCAGACTATACTGCCTCATAAAAGCGATGAGTCCGGGCGTTTCAAATCCAGTCTATTGGCTACTGAAAAGGGGATCCAGATTTACCGGTCATACGATTATTTCGAGACAGAAGAGCGAGGTGAACTTTGTATTCTTGCGTCACCTTTGAAAAGAATCTTTGAATCAAGTAAATACAAAGATTTGATCTCAATCAGAATAGAAGATTAAGCTTCGTAAGCTGGCTGCGCATTTTCTGGAAGGTATTGATTATTAAGGGGTTGCAAAATCGTCTAAGCAGCGGTTCCTCGCAGTGAAGAGTGAAGGTGTATATGTCTTTCAGCGAAGAAGATCAGAAACAGAATTACCTGATTACCAAGTTATTCCGAATCACGAGTACTTCTCCGGGTACTTACGTTGCCTCCGCCGTGACACATATACCACCGCGCCCAAATCCGGCCTTTCCCCGGCACCGCAACCGTCACAGCCGATGTCACCCCGGCCACGATCGGGGTTCTCATTCACCGAGGTGGGCGACAAACAGCAAATCCGGTTGGAAACGTCGCTTCACAGCCACCAGATCTTCTCGGCCACGTTACCGTCATGGCCGACCTCCACATCCGTCATGGCCGACCTGATCGGCCATCTTCTCTCTATTGCGATCGGGAACTGATTGGTCATCTTTCCTCTGCATGAGATCCCGGTCAAGCCGGGGATGACGGCAAACACCAAGGCCAGGGATAACGGACTGTCATTCTGAGCGACCTGATGTCATTCTGAGCGCAGCGAAGAATCTGGGCTGCTGGCAGATAAGGCGCTGATTTTTAATAAATAAGCCACATTCTAAGTTCTCCGGCTCAGCAATTAGGAAATACGGAAATATCACAACTTCAAACAGTTAACCGCCAGCGGACAATCTTCTTATGCGATACGTCCGGGCCATGCGCATCAGCATTTCCAGGGGGTACGGCAAGGATTTTCTGTTTTTTATCATTATTTACGTTTTCTTGCCACATAATCGCGGAAAACAAATAAAATGAACTATGGGAACTAAAAATGAAATGTCGCTGACGGTGACGACAAAAGAAGTGGAGTCAAGGATTATTGTGTTGCGAGACCAGCCCGTTCTGATTGACGCTGATGTAGCGGAATTGTATGGAGTTGAGACCAAAAGAATAAACGAGGCAGTTCGCAACAACCCACACAAATTTCCTGATGGATATTTTTTCGTACTTGATGATACGGAAAAAAAGGAGGTGGTCGAAAATTTCGACCACCTTAAGAAGCTGAGATTTAGCCCAGTCGTTCCAACAGCATTCACAGAGCGGGGATTGTATATGTTAGCGACGATCTTGCGTACAGGGGATATTCTTGCCGAAGTAGTTGGCCGAAACCTCAGTACTAAATCAGTCGAGACGGAGATAGAGCTGAACTTCGCCGTGGTAAAGATAAAGCATAAAGTCATTCGTGACGAGAGATAATGCAGGTAGATAGAATATACACAGCCATTCTGAACGCCCTGATGTCATTCTGAGCGAAGCGAAGAATCTTCAGGGGGTACGGCAAGGTTTTTCTGTTTTTTATCATTATTTACGTTTTCTTGCCCCATATTCGCAGAAACGAAAACCACTCAAAACTATGACAAACAACATTGGCATCACCCAGGAACAGTACAAGCTCTTCGAGGATATACTCAATGAATTCGAGAAGCTTCGGACCTTATCACCTGAAGAGAAGGAAGACCTGATCATCAGCATCATTTCCAGCACCTACATCGATCTGATGTGTGACTGGGCTTTCAAGCATGTTTTCGGACATGACCAACGCAATCTGATTCCGCTGCTCAACGACATCTTATCAACAGACATTGCGACAATCGACTATGATTCTAATGAGATCGACCGGTGGAAGGGAGACGACAAGAACATTATCATGGATGTTCTCTGCCACACCAAGGACGGGACCAGATTCATCGTCGAGATGCAAAGGGCTGACAAAGAGCACCTTCGGAACCGGTTATTCTATTACGGTGCCTCAATGGCAAGCACACAGCTAAAGCGTGGTGACAGCTATGGGAAACTCATGCCTGTCTATGTCGTCTGCTTCATGAACTTCTGTTTGAGGCATGACTCCGACCGCCTGATCTACCGGTACCAGATCCGGGACAACGACGGCGAGCGATACGGCTCCCAGCTGACAATATGCCTGTGCGAGTTGCCGCGCCTGGTAAGCAAGCCCAGAAGCGAGATGACTCCTGTCGAAATATGGTTTGATATTCTTAGGAATATGACTAATTTTGCCAAAAGGCCAGCGGAGTACGGTGCTCGCTACGAGCGGGTTTTCGAGGCCAGCCGGCAGTCTCCGTTTACGCTGGAGAACAAAAAACAGTACCTGCGTTCTATGTTTGATTATAAGGAGAGATCATACCTGACCGACGAAGACCGTGCGGAGATCCGCGCGGAGGCATTGGCCGAGGGTAAAGCCGAGGGTAAAGCCGAGGGAAAAGCTGAGGGAAAAGCTGAGGTGGCCAAAGCTCTGGAGAAGTTAGGGATCGATGCCGACATCATCCGTAAAGCGACTGGTTTGTCGGTTTAGTCGGTATAGTCGGTATAGTCGGTATAGCGTTTCCCTTTTTCCATACCGCTCCATGTGTCCGTGGTTGAGGGACATGTGGGGCGTCTTCCCACTCCCCGCACCATCTGTCCCGTCCCGGTTCCTGAGCGGAGCCGAAGGGCCAGTGTCATTCTGAGCGAAGTGAAGAATCTAGCCGCTGGCTGGCAAATGTTCTTTGCTCGCCAATATAGCTCGTGGAGTAGGTTGGATGCTTTCGGATACCCTGACTGTTGCCGGGGAAAAACCTGATTATTCATCTGTGAATGTAAGGTTTATTAGCATCGCTAATGGTCTGTTGATAAGGCGGTTGATAATAAAGAACAAAAAATCACTAAAACTGTTTAAATAAAAAAAACATTTGCTTAAATTTGAGAGATTCCGTGCATACGCATGCGTGAGCGTGACGAACACCTGAAGCAAGTGATTAAAAGTTAATTAATTAATTAAGTATAAAAAAACGTTTTTTTATGGAAAAGAAATTTCTTTATGAAGCTCCGGAAATGGAGCAAATCATCCTGATCAAAGAAGCGGTGATGCAGAATACGTCGGGATCATGGGATAAATCTATTAAGGAAGGTACTACATGGGGAGACAGTAGTACTGATTATGGTATGGAATAATATTATCGAGGTCATGAAGACATTCTGCAAATCTTTAATGCTCATCGCAGCAGCTGCGATTGCTTTTGTTTCCTGCCAGAAGGAAATGGAGAATCAGGAGATTGAAAATGGTCTGAAGATGAAGACCATCAAAGTTTCTACCGATATAGCCACAAGAACCACTTTGGATTCTAACCACGAGAATATCGTTTGGTCGACAGGTGATGAGATTAGCCTTTTCAATGATGTTAATAATGATAATGCTAAATTGTCATACTCCCCAGGTGGTTATCTAGAGGTTGAAGTTCCTGAGACTACTACAGAAATCTATACTCATTATCCATACTATAATGGCAACGAAAATGGCCCTACTAGCGTAAGTGTGTATATTGCCGCTAATCAAACGCAAGTATCCCCTGGACAACTCGCTGGAAAGTATTTCCCAATGGTGGCTAAAGGGACTGTTAGTGAAGATAACAAGGCAATTGTCTCATTTTATCCTGTTGCTGGTGCATTGGCGTTAAACATTTATCATACAGGACTCAGTGGCGAAGAGACAGTTCAATCCGTTACTGTAACTCCTACCGAAAATACTTCTTTTGTCGGAAGCCAAGTCGTTAATTTAACGGCAGATAAGATAGTTTACTCGACTCCAACCGGAAATAATACATCAGTTAAAGTCTCTTTGACAAATGGTCTTCAACTTTCTAACACTGCACCTACTGATAAGCAAAAGTTCGAAGGACAGGTTTATGTTTGTCTCGCCAAACAGTCCTATAAAAGTGTCAAGTTCACGATAGTGACTAACAAGGGAACGTACGAGATTACCTCAAGCGCCACAAATGCTTTTGACCTTGTCAATAATGATTTCATTCCGGTAAATATTAATTTGGCAAAGGCTAGTTTTACGGAATTCACTTTGACAGACGGGGATTACGTTGTCCTATCCCATGATAGCAACAACAGCAAGTATTATGCGATGAGTACTGATCCCAATGGCACATCATCTAGAAGAGATCTGGAGGAGTTAACATATGATGGATCAGGTAGTGTTTCGACAAACAACCCTAAATTACTCTGGACTATATCCAAAAACAACTCCACATATTCATTCTTCGCTCCGGGTGTCGGCCAGTATCTGAATTCAGGTGATAAAATAGCCCCGCTTTCATCGGAATCAAGTTCATTGTCTATTACATCCGGCATTACTGATGGAACTGCCGTTGTCACTTCCGGTTCAGGCTATCTCAAGCGAAATAGTACCTATGGCTTTGGCTTCTATTCTTCGAGTGAGGATCTATATTTGATACCCGTAACTTATACCGGAAATCCACTGCTTTCAGTTTCTACAGAAGACTTAACAATAGCTGCTTCCGATACTGGCAATAAGGAACTTGCCGTGAACGCTTATCTTTACACAACTATATCCGTAGCGGTATATTCGGATCAGGGATGCACATCAGAGAGTGATCTATTCAATGTTTCTTATGATAATGGTATCGTATATTATAGTGCAAAAACCCAAAATACGTCAACGACAGAAGACAATGTTGCTTATATAAGAATTACAGCGACAAATAGTAACGGCTCAACGAATTCTTATCCTATTAAATTAACACAAAGCCATACATACGGGACCGCTAGTGATGGTGATGTCCTTTGGGGAGAATCATTCACTGGTTTTGCTACAAATGCAGTTCCTACTTCAAGCAATAGTAACACGACGGTTTATGGCAACGGTGAATTGATTTATAATTGCATTAACGGTGGTAGTGATACTAAGGTTTATAATGGTGCATTAGCGGGTGGAACTCCACCTGAATTGCTAATCAGTAAAACGAATGGTTCATTTACTGCGTCCGGCATTCCATCAGGGGCAGCATCGGTAATGACTCTGTCTTATGCTTCAAATAATACCTATATTACTGTTTCTTCTACCACTAATGGTATTGAATTAACAAGTGTTGCAGATGGGGTATATAAGATAGACGCAGATTCAGGGATCAGTTCATTTGATCTTGTATTCACTAATTCGAGTTCAAGCAATTCCCGCATAGATGATATCTTTGTCGTTGTTGGAGCTCCGGTCGCAAGAATTGAAGTTTCTACTTCTGATGCTACAGATACAGAAACAGCAGGCGGAACCACGGCAACCCTTAATGGTTCAATTTCACTTGTTAACGGAGCATCAATCGAGGATGTAACAGAGGCTGGTTTCTATTATAAGCTTTCAACCGCAGAGGACTTTACTAAAGTTGTTGTTTCTCCGGTTAATACTACACTGACCTATAGTTTGACAGGACTAACCTCCTCTTCAGAGTATAAGTATTATGCTTATGCTATTTATTCAAATACTACAGTTTCTGGGGAGGAAAAGGTCTTCGCTCCTGTGGCAAGTAGTATGGTACAACAAACCCCTGTAACGTTTGATTTGACTACTTCGTCATATTCTTCTTCCACTGATCAAGTAGTTACTTGGACCGCCACTGATGTGACAATGAAATTAGAAAAAAGCAGTTCTAGCACTAATGCGAACAATTACTTAGGTGGTACTGGTACTTATAATCACACACGCTTATATAAGGATCAAGTTTTGAGTTTTACCCCTGCTCAGAATTGTCAGATAACTTCAATAGAGATAACGACACCAGGGTCTGGTTATGCTAATACTTATGCGTCCTCCACATGGACAAATGCGAGTGCGAGTACTTCTGGATCAAAGGTCACTGTCATCCCAAGTAATGGTTCTAGTGTGGTATCCTGTACTATTTCAGCCGCTACTAGGGCTACAAGCATTGTAATAAATTATAAAAAATGAAGTACATCCGGGGGCGGAACCTCCGGGGGGGGGGCCAGACGGCCACGGCAAACTGTACGACTGGAGATCCAAGTAATGTGAGTTCGACAGGGGCAACCCTGTCGGACTCGTTCTTAGGAGAGAAAGGAATCTGAATGATGTCTTCCCTGGAGGTTATTTAAAGACTGGATAGGTCATTTTGGATGCATTTATGAATATGAAACACCCCTACGAGGAACCTATTGCTGAGATACTGTATCTCAAGTTGGAGCGGGATGTGCTGACTGTCAGTATCACCGACTTCAACGAAGATGAAGATGATATTTTCAATAACGGATAAAGGGGGAGGAGAGCAGTGATGAAAAAGATTGCTTTATTCTTTGTCCCTGCTGCCGTCGCATTAATGGCGGCCGGCTGCTCCGTAGTTGAACTTGAGACGGTTCAAAATGAGGAGCCAGTCAAGGAGGAAATATTGATCCATAAGACTTTCCTCGCAGGTACAGCGGATACTCGTACTACGCTTGAAGGTACCAAGGTCCTTTTTGCTGAAGGTGAGGGCATCAGTATATATGATGGCAGCGGGAACCGTGAGTTCACCGCGAATGAGGCAGGCTCCAATGTCTCCTTCTCCGGAGATGTTTCAGCCACCGCTACTGAGTTCTATGCGTTGTCGCCATACTCAGAGTCCACCGTATTCACAAAGAACGGGTCGACAGTGACGGCTAAGACAACGCTCCCTGCGGCACAGGAAGCTACTCCTGGATCGTTTGAGAATGGGGTTAACATTTCTGCGGCCAAGGCTTCGTCTTCCGATTCATTCTCGCTTGAGAATGTTTTGAGTATCGCCAAGTTCACTCTTTCCTCCGCCAATCTTGGTGGGCACCAGATTGCCTCGGTGGAGATTACGAGCACATATCCCTTGGCTGGGGACGTGGTTGTGACCTATGGTGAGTCTTGTTCTGCGGCAGGAGGTACAAATACGGTTAACAAGGTAACTCTTTCTCACGCCGATGGTACTGTGTTGGCGGACGGAACTTACTATATTGCCGTCCTCCCCAATGCCGGCGGAGAGATCGCCCTAAAGTTCACTGATTCTGAAGGCTGCATAGCTACAAAGACCGCAACCCTCAAGTCAGCCTTCGAAGCTGGTTCTATCAAGAACCTGGGGACGGTGAAAGGGCTGAATTGGGTAGCTCCTTATTATGAGAAGGTTACTTCTGCATTGACCGATTGGACTGGTGATTATCTTATTGTTTATGAATCGGATAGTCAGGTTCTCAGTGGTATTTCTTCCAATTTGGGGAGTCCTTCAGATGTTACTATTAACAGCGAAGGGACAATTTCCTGGGCAAACTACAAAGCCTATAATATATCTATAGCAAAGAGTGGGAACGGATACAGTTTGAATCTTAATAATTTCGGATATCTGGGATGGTTATCCGGGAATAGTCTTACTGCATCTGATTCTGTCCCTTCTGACTACTATCGTTGGTCTTTGTCTATAGGTTCTAATGGAGATGTCTTGATTAAAAACTTACAAGAATCTCAAAGAACTATATGGTATAATTCTTCTTATCCTCGTTTTTGCGCCTATACTTCGTTGGGTCAAACTATAAAGGCCGTTCAGTTATACAAGAAGAAGATTGACGACTCTTCACCTGTGATTGGCCCGGCTACAGTTGTCCTTACTACCACAGAAGCTTCTAGTATAACCAATACTAGAGCGACGTTGAATGCGACATACCGCGATCTTAGCCCTATTAATGTTCAGGAGGTGGGATTCTACTGGGGTACTGATCCTTCTTCTATTACTAATGTAGTGTATGATAATTCTTTGTTCTCAGAATCTTCCGGTAGTATCTCTGCTAGTCTAACTTCACTTGAGGCCAATAAGACGTACTACTATAAGGTGACCATGCAGGTTTGGGATAAGGACACGGGGGAATACAAGGAGTTTACCGGCAATGTTATGTCATTTACCACAGAGGAAACATATATCCCTGTTGTACCACAAGGTTGGCTGGAATTACCGGCTGTCACTGGTAGTGAGG
>Ga0256405_10005779_pt1 | contig 20776 bp, 23 predicted proteins | sample RumenRJG_02DNA_FD_189096 | JGI IMG/M metagenome (GOLD analysis project Ga0256405, IMG submission 189096) | Bovine rumen microbial communities from Lethbridge, Alberta, Canada - RJG_02 | ecosystem: Host-associated > Mammals > Digestive system > Stomach > Rumen | place: Canada: Alberta... | reverse complement strand
AGTTAAAATTTGCTTTCTTAATAAAAAATTCCAATTATCAAATGTACAAATTTCTGCATTTATAATATTTAAAATATTTTTAATCTTCAAATGGTCATTTTTTACCAATTCTGCAAAATTTCCGACTTTTTTATAATTTAGTTCAACAAGACATTTATTAATTATATCAAGATAGTTCATTTTTCCTCCTTTATTTATAAATAGCATACAGGGCTTTTGCCCTGTATGCCTCGTGCTATTTTATCAACCCTTTTTTTAGCTGATCCATGATTTTCTTTTCATTTTCCAGAAATTCTGCACTGGACATTTTGCCGATTTGCTCACGAGTAAATGTTATATTATTCTTTCCGTCGCTTTTTGATTTTTGAGCGTTTGCCTGTAGGCGCTGCTTTGCCTCGGAATTTGATTTTGCTAAATTTTCTTCGTGCGCTGCTTTCTTTAAATATCTTTCTATTGCTGATTTTTCAACTTGTTCAACAATTTTTGCGATTTTAGAAAGTTCATCTTTATCAAATTGAATATCATCTGATTTTAGGTAATTCATAATTTCCGAACGACCATCACAGTTAAAAAATTCAGGATTATCTTTTTCAAATTCTTTAAAAGCTTTACCCTTATCAAAAATGGTTTTAGGCTCATCAATCGGCTTTTGTTGTACTATTTCACCAAGTGCCGACCTGATTATATGGTTCAATAAATTTTGTCCTTGCTGCTGACTGATTAAACCTGAATTTAAAAGCGTTTGCAATATATTAGTCTGGGTTTTTAAATTATTTATCCTTTCTTGATTTTGAGTATTTTTATCAATTTTTGTATCAAGTTTATCTTCAATTTGAGCTTTTATATTTGAATTTTCTTCTGTATTTTTATCTTGCACTTCAGATTTTTCAACCGACTCGGCTGAAGATGTTGCTTCTTTTATTTCTTCTGTCATTTTTTAATCCTCATTTTTTATTTGATTCATGCAATCAACAGCTTTTTCTATTGCTTTATCAATAAATTTGTTAAAGAAAAATACTATAAATGGTTTTATAGGATACGGCAGAACCAATTTATTTACCAAAAAGTCTACCGCTGCTCTTTTTTTCTTTTTACCGGAAGCTGTTGCCATTGCTTTTTCCGCATAATTTACCGCAGAATATGCTAAATCAGTAATTGTATTTTTAAAATTTTTAAACATTATTTCTCCTTAAAAACAACGGCGCAGACTTGCTGCGCCGGGGATAATATGTACCAACAATAACATCGGGTAGTTTAATTTATTACGGATTGGTAGTAGTGTCCTCACCACCACTTTCTCCATTTGTTTCTCCATTTGGTTCATTGTTTGTTTCGTTGTTTTCTACTTCTGAACCTGTTGTAGAGCCTGAACCTTCTGTCGAACCTGTATTAGATGCAGTATTATCTGTTTCTTCAGTTTCGTCCACTTCAGCAGGATCTTGAACCACCATTTTTGCTAAAGCCTTTGGTTGGACTGTTTTAGCGCCATACAAATATAAACCTCTTACTAAATCAGCAAAGGAATCTTTATCTCTTAAACTTTCTATTTTTGCTAATTGAGATGCGAATGTAATCGCATCGTTTGTTCCTGCAAGAACATAAAATACACCTGAAGTTGAAGTTAAATTTGTACTTACAAGGACATCCATGCCTGCAATTCTTCCTATTGCACCTTCTCTTATCGTTTCATCTGCAACGTTATGCGCGCCAATGAACTCGGTGCTTTGTAAAAGGTACGATTCAATCGTGGGATTAATAATTACCCAAGGTTTTTTGTTACCTGTTAGAGCATTTGCATTTTTTAATTTCATTGCAAGCTCTACAAATTTTGAATAAATTGTTGATTTATCGAGTTCTACGGCAGAAGCTTCAGAACCTACTATATTTGCAGAATCTACATCAGCGTGCATTCCTAATAAAAATGAATCTTGTACTTCTTCAATTGCTCGTCTTGCGCTTTCCAAATGAGCTGTCATTATATCTTGATTTGCTTGTGCCTGAGCAACATCATTAATTTTAAATGCAAAATATTTCTTTTGGTCAATTGTTAATTCTGTTGATGTAGGTTCTAATTCACTGTAAGAAATATTTTCTGAACCAACTGTTGAAATTGCGACATCAGCGGGTGTAATAATTTTTACTTTATCACCTTGATTTGCAATATCACCCTCATAATTTCTGTTTACACATTGCATCATTACGCAATTTTTTTCTAACATTGCATTTAGTTTTTTACTCCAAATTTGAGGAATAAATGCTGAATATGCATTTGTTTGTGTTGTTTGTGTTTCGTTTTCTGTCATTTCTTTGTTTCCTTTCTTTTTTTACCTGTTTGAGATATGACTAGTCCTCATTATAAATTTCTTTAAATTGCAAGCCTATTAATGCTGTATTATGAGCAAGTTCATCACCCTCTATACAAATTTGTACAGAATAATTTGCCTCTGATATTTCTGCTTTGAACTTCGCTTCTGTATCTAATGCCCAAATTGCTTCATTTTCATCATCACTCCAAAAATCCTTTAAATCGGAATAAAAATCCGATTTATACCAAACAAGATTTTCAAAATTACTTGAATAAATTTGTTCAATATCATCTTTATTTTCAGCATCAAAATTTTTATAAACTGAAAATTTAAAATTATTCTCGTGAGCTTCATCCAAAATGAAATAAAATTCATCTATAGTTTTTCTTATTGTAGGATTACCAAGTCCTAAAAACGGCGATTTCCACATAAACTCTATAGGTTCACCGTTAAACGAATTATTGACATATTCCTTATAAATTTTTCCGTCTTTATCCGCAGTAAGAATAAAGTTTTTATAAAGACAAGCGCAAGTTATATTTTGAGGCAGTACCCTTTTATACCACGCTTGATTTATAATATCGTTAATCCAAATTATATGGAAATAATCATCATTTGCGTATGGAATAAAATACCAAACTTGATTTTTCGCCTCATAATTAACGGCAAAAACTTCATTTTTACGAATATAATCAAATTTTGAAAATTCTTCTTTTATGTTACCTGTAATCTCGCTGCCTAAAAGAATTTGATTTAATGCTCCGACTTCAAGTGTATAAATTCCTGAGTTATAAAAATATTGTTTGTTATTTACCGTAACAACACCTTTCTTTGAATATGCACCTTTATCGGCAAACGGAATAACAGTAAAATTTTCAGGGTTTGAACCTCCCAACAAATAAGTTCTTTTTTCTTTGTATATTGCCAAATAATCTTTATATACACTCAAAGCCGTTATATCATCCGTGTCTGTGTAAAAATTATTTATATAACCTGCATCGTTTGCAGTAGAAAAATCATTATATTTACCTAGTGCGGAAAAATAAACCGTTGCGCCTTCCGCAGCCCAAACCCTGCCCTTATAAACAGTTACCGCCGCTGCATATACATCTGTGTTATTTGATTTTTTTAAATTACAATCTTCAATTTCCAAATTTTTATTTATAAAAAACATTGCATCGCTTTCGCTTGAAACGAGCGTACCGTCTAAAAAATTTGTAAAAACGGGGTTTATTGATACAATTGTTCGTTCTAACAAAACTAATGGATGTGATTCCTCATAAACATATAAATTACCGTTTTCTGTTGAAATCAGAAGTCGAATTAAAGAACCTGATTTCATTTCGTGTATTGAAGTTATCGACTCTTGTTCGGGTATTTGTGCAAAAAGAACATTCCCTTTTTGACGAATTATACCCTTATTTTGATAAATTTCAACATTTTTAGAATCTGCCCAAAATAGTTTCTTGGTAGAAATTCCCAACTCCGTCTTTGTTGAAGCTTGGTTTATACCGCCTGACAAATTATAATAAAAATTTTCCATTATATTCTCCTATTTAATTTTTTGCATATACCATTTAACTTTTGTACGAATAAAATTTCCGACCTCTTGCTTTTCAACCCAGGAATACGGAGGAATAAAATTTATATCAATTTTCCCTGCGCTTGATGTATTTGGGTGTAATAAACCAAATTCGTAGTGAGTTAAAACAGTTGTTTTAGTAACGGGAATATTATAAGCTTTTGAAAGTTTCGCACATAACTGCATTGCAGCTTCAAATTGAATTTTTGTAATCGGATAATTACCAATATTATTCTTATCTCTAAAGCCCATCATTCCGCATAAAGCAACGCCTATTGAACCGGTATTTCCGCCCCCTGTGTGTGCTGCATACATACCTTTATAACACTTCTCATTTGCGGTCGGTTCAAATTTACCGTTGTAAATTTTTCCATACACATCTATCAAATAGTGATAACATTCTTTTTCATGCAAATTAGGGACAGCTCCTCCGGCTGTCCAATGAATTACAATTCGTTTCATTGTTTAATCCTTTAAATTTTTTCGTATTCTCTAATATACGTTGCAACAAGCGCCAAACGATTTCTTGCCCGAAGCTTAAACATCAAACGTTCAATATAAGTTTCTACTGTTCTTGGAGATATGCTCATTTCATCAGAAATTTCCCTATTTGCATATCCCAGACATAATAATTCTATTACCTCTTTTTCACGTCTGCTTAATACCATTTATATTTCCTTAAAATTCTCAGCTATTATACCTATGCTACACGGAAATTTTTAAAAATTTTCTATATATTTACTTTTTTACTTTATAAATTATCTTCAAATAATCCTAATTTCATAGAACTTAAATTCGAATAACATCTTTTTTTTCTGCCGTATTCGTTGTAATTAAGATAAAATTTTCCGCTGACTATTGGTACTGATATTTCGTATTTATCCAATTCCTTAACAATCTGATTTGAATATTTTTCAAAAAACTTTTTTGCTTTCTTATTATTTATTCTGTAAACTGAAATATTATTAAATAAATCAACTCTCGTCAATTGTAAAACAGTATGACCGCAAACAGGACATTCTTCCAAATAACTTAACTCTTTAATTTTAAATTTTTCATCAGATTTAAGTTCAAACGACCTGCATTCTCGTAATGCTCCACAACAATGGATGTATCCCATACTTTATAACTCCCTAAATACAAATATCCCCTATTTTAATTTGAAAAACAACTTTACCTGCGTGGGTGTGAGTCTTATTCAAATTTATGTACACATTATATAACTTTTAAATTTAAAAAAAGTCCGTTTTTTTACTTACGTAAATTCACGTCCGCTTTTTTACGGACAATTTTTGTGATATAATGACACTGTCAGTAAAGGAGATATTAAAATGACAGATAATAATCTTGAAAATCTTTCAGAACAGGAGTATTTCGACAAATATTATAATATTGCTTACTACGACGAAACTCTGCCTAAACCATCGAATGATTTGATTTTTATGCATTATATTTCGTCATCCGTTATATATGCATTTTTCACAATGTTTATACTATTTAACCCTTTTTATGTTAATTTATACGCTAAATATCCTTGGGCTAATGTAATTGTTATATATCTGTTTTTATCTTACCTTATAATCGCACCTATTTTGCTGTTTACAATTAAACCAAAAACAATATATGCTTCTCACAGTATTGAACTTATGAACTATATCCTCAAAATTTTCAGAAGAGACGGATACAGAAAAGATTTTACGACAACCGAATTTATAGAATGGCTTACTCCTACGTATAAACAAAAGCAAAGCTTTTTCGTATATTTTGTGAAACTATATTTTGGACCTCAATTTGTGTTATATGCATATTTTCATTTTAGAGATGCCTCAATTTATTTTAATTATTTATATGAACACTTTAAATTAATTCCATCAGTTGATATATTATCGCAGATTTGTACATTTATTAAACAAAATGGAATAAAATTATATAGTTTTGCATTTTTTACGTTATATTTTATAGATTGCGGTACTTTTGCAATCGGTTACTGTACCGAGTTATGTATTTTAAGAAACAGAATAAGAAGTGTTGAAACATCATTTTTAGGGTTGTTATTTTGTTTAATGTGCTATGTACCGATTAGTGGCGCATTTTGGTTTATATTCCAATGGAACCACGTAGATAGAACTACTCATTTTACACAAAACATGTGTATTAATATTACACTTTCAATGTTAGCTCTATTAGCTATGACAATATATGTATCTGCATCCGTAGCATTGTTTACCAAAGGTAGCAATTTAACTAACCGTGGAACAGTTACATGTTTCCCTTATAACATAGTTCGACACCCCGCTTATTCAACTAAAATTTTAGGTTGGATTATAGGCTCTGTACCTGTTGTAATAACACTTGTTCACGGCACAAATGCCGTAAAAAATATAATATTATATGTAATAGGTGCATGTTTTGCAGTATTTATATATTATATGCGTGCAATAACAGAGGAACGGCACCTATCCAGAGACCCTGAATACAGAGCTTATACAAAAAAAGTAAAATATCAATTTATTCCTAAAGTTTGGTAATTATTTTAATTCAAGTTCACAGCACATTTGACAAGCTCCAAAAACTTTTGAAGCTTTTAAATTTTTTCTGAAACAGCAATAATTAGGTTTATTAAATATTTCAATTATACTGTTTTCTTTTACATTACCTATTTTTTGCGATAAACATGGGTAAATATTGCCTTCCGGCGTAATAAAAGTATTAGAGAAAGGGAACTTACATGGTTTGTAAATTTCATTTACAGGCTTATCTCCATCGTAATTAAAAAATTCCTCAATCTTTTGTAATGGATTTTTAGAATTCTCAAATTTTGGAGAAAATCTTACTAGGGTTTTTGATTTTTTCTTCAAACTTTCAATCTCTAAATAAACTTCCCTAAAATGTTCTAAATCAAAATATTTTTTTATCGGATAATTACAATTAAATTCAGGAACAAAGGTATCAAAAAGTTTTGAATTTTGTTTAAAATTATTATTTCTTAAAAAGGATATTGATAAAAATTCAAAGCCCTTTTCAGAACACATCTTATACAATTTTGGCAAATCATCAAGATTATTTTCAAGAACAATTGTTTTTATGTCAATCATAGGACGTTTTTTATAAGCATTTAAAATATCCAAATTATTTATAACTTTATCAAAAATACCGTCCTTAGCTCTGTTTATATCATGAGTTTTACCATATCCGTCTAAAGATACGGATAAAAGCATCATTTTTGTTTTTATAAATGATTTGAAGATTTCGTCATTCAATAAAATTCCGTTTGAAACAACATTGACTTTACCAAAAGTTTTTTTGCAAACTTTTTCTAAAATTGGAATAAAATCATGTCTTATAAGAGGTTCACCCCCAACAAGTGTAACAAAGGAATAAAATGGTATTTGTTCAATAACTTTTAACCAATCCTCGGTCGAAAGTTCCTGTTTGTTTCTGTCATCACCAACATAACAATATGGACATTGCAAATTACAACGATAAGTCAATTCAAAAAAATATCTTAACGGCATTAATGCTTTAGCGTATTTTGAATTATATGCAGGCATTGCATATAAATTTCTAAATAAATCAAATAATTTAGAATAATTAATCATAGCTTAATTATAATCTAAAAAAGCTATTTTACATATCACAGTTTTTAAAGTAAAATTAAACTATGGAAAAGTTTTCTGTAAAAATTAAAGATATGACACAAGATGATATTGACGGCATAATTGAGATTGAAAAATTATCATACGGAGAGCATCATTGGTCAAGAGATTCTTTTTATGCGGAATTATCAAATAACTTAGCAAAATATTTTTGTGCATTTGATGTAAACGATAAACTTATAGGCTATGCCGGCAGCTGGCTTGTGTTAGATGAAGCACACATAACAAATATTGCTGTTTCACCTGAATATAGAGGCAAAAAAGTAGGTGAAGCACTTTTAATGTCAATTTTTGAAGCCTGCTATAAAAATATGGTTAAGTATCTGACATTAGAAGTAAGAGTAAGTAACACACCGGCAATAGGACTTTATGAAAAATATTCTTTTAAATCATTAGGAACAAGAAAGGGATATTATCAAAACAACAACGAAGATGCCCTGATTATGTGGACAGAGAACATTTTTTGGGATAAATTTAAAGAAAAATATAATGCAAACGTATCAAAATTGAAAGAACAAATAATAATTTTATGAAAACTGATAATTCAGAAATATTAAAAAGAGAAAACGTTTTTAAATATAACGGAGAACCTGTAAAAATGACACTAGGAACGGTTGTTCTTACATGTTTATGTGTTCTTCTGATAATTATAGCTACATTCACTCAACTGTCATTCACTCACTTGGTAATCCCATCCGACTTTATGAATTACTTAGGAAATGGTATTTCTGATACTGAAGCAAAACAACATTTTTTAAAATATTACAGATATATTCCTCAAATACCCGTTATTGTCTTTATAGCATCTCTTTTAGGTAAATTATTCGGTGTTATAGCAGTATTTGTATACATAGCAATCGGACTTTTTGTATATCCTGTATTTGCTCTTGGAGGCGGACCAAAATATGTTTTTGATTATAATTTCGGTTATATATTCGCATATATTCCGGCAGTATTTTTTGCAGCATCAATACTAAAAAATGGTTTTTCCATAAAAAATGTATTACAAGCATCTCTTGTCGCCGTATTAACCATACATTTCATAGGTATTTTATACACATTACTTATAGGAACAATAAGTCAAACTTCAAATACTTTACTTTTAGGGTGGATTATAGCGCAAAGCGGCGCAAAAATTCTCTATGATTTCTTTTTCAGCGTAATTTCTATTTTTATAGCACAGTGGGTTAAACGTTTTCTTTGGATAACTATGTGTTAATAAGTGTAAATTTTTATTTAATAAACAGGCAAAAATAAATCTTGATGTATTTTGTATAAGCAAATAGCTTATTATGTACGGGTAAGGAGTAAACATGACATCATCAGAAGCTAAAAAAGAAACAAAAGTAAAATCTAAAAAAGACGAATTTGAAATCTTTTTGAAAAACCAATGTCTAAAAACTACATTCAACGGTATTGAAATAGAATCTTTCAGTTGGTACGAAAAAATGCTTGGAGTAAAATAATTTACAATAAAATAACAAATAAAAAAGGAGAAATAAACAATTTCTCTTTTTTTATTGACCGCAAAAATTGTAAATGATAAAATTATCATGGAAAATGAAAGGGATATTTGTATGAAAAAATGTTTTGCATTTTCACTTCCTGAAGTGCTTATAGCATTAGTGGTAATTGGTGTAGTAGTATCCATGACCATTATGGTTCTTATACCTGATACTAAAAATAAAGAAAAAATAGTTAAAATAAAAAAGTCTTATTCAATACTTGCCAATGCTTATGAAAACACTGCAACCAAATATGGACCTATAATCGATTGGGATTCAAGAACTTCTGAATCTGTTGCAAATACAATGGCGGATGCCATGCGAGTTGCCAAAAATTGCGGAACAGCAACGAATTTAACGAATGAAAACGAATGCATGCCGGGATGTCCAAAAATATATACCACAACAAAAACGTTATTGGATGTCTGCACATCGGGCAATGTAGCCAAATTAATGACACAGGACGGATATTCATACGCATTCCAAATAGAAAATTCTAATTGCGACTTAAACATAACTGACAATAGTGAAAGTGCTAACCCTGCGTTTAAACAAGTTTGCGGTACGGCTATGACAGATATATATTCATCTAAACGTGGTCGAGATAAAAATCTTTATGGAGTAGATTTATTTTTATTTTATATTACACGTGATGGAATTTACCCTGTAGGTATAGAAAGCGATACCAAATTTGGAAATTATGATTCTGCAAAATGTAAAAAAATCATATCCGAAAATATACCCGGTTGTACAGCAACATTTTTATATTTCAGCAACAATAAAATTGAAGAATAATTTATTAATTTTAATGTAACAATATCTTAAAGAATTAACTCTTTAGAGTTAATTTATATAATCCTGTGGTATTATATAATATATGTTATCTAATATTAATAATATTATTGACATTACGCTTGTAATAGTATAGAATAGAGTTGTAGAAAATATTGAGGTGATTTATGAAAAAAACTATGAAACAAATGGCTTTTACATTAGCTGAAACACTTATTGTAATGGGTGTTATCGGTGTTGTAGCCGCATTAACAATTCCGTCTTTATCAAATAGTACAAACGATAAGGATGTTGTAGCAAAAGTAAGAAAGAATTATTCGGCACTTGAAGATGCTTTCGGTAGAATGATTGGTACATACGGAGAGTTCGACTCTTGGGGTGCCACTCTGGCAACAGAGGATTTAGGTAAAAGATTATTTAGTTCAATGAAGTTGACTAAGGATTGCGGTATTACTGTAAATAAGGATTGTTTCGCAAACAATTCAACAATGTTAAAATCCGATGGTGCAGATCTTAGCTCAAATGTAAACGCACAAAATGCGTATAAAGTACTCCTTGCAGACGGTGCTTCTGTAGCAGTGAATGTTGATAACTCAACTTGTACTGCTAACGTAGGCGCTAATGTTTCTCAAGACTTAAAAGAAGTTTGCGGTACTATTCTTGTTGATATTGACGGCCCTAGCAAAGGTAAAGGTATGCACGGACTTGATTTATTCCAATTCCTTATTACTAAAAAAGGTGTATTCCCTGTAGGTACAGAAGCTGACGAGAAGTTCAAATATAATGACGACTGTACAAAGAAAGGTGCACCAACTACTGTTGCAGGTTCAAAAGGTTGTACAGCTTGGGTTGTATACAATGCTAACTTAGACTATAAAAAAGCAAATACTTCAGGTCAATGCTTGTCTAATACAGGTAAAACTCTTAACTTTTCAAATACAACATCTTGTGATTAGTATATAGACTATAAAATAAAACAAAAAGTCGAAATCTTTAAGATTTCGACTTTTTGTATCTAATAATTAAAAGTTAAAATATTATCTTTTATTTCTGCATTTAAACCGAGCGGAATAGTTAATTTATTCTTTTTATGAGTAATTTTTAAACCGCTCAGTACAGGAACATTTAACTCCTTAGCCAGTTCATTTACTAAACTTTCAAACCAAATTTTATTATCCAATCTTAAAAAATCACCCAGAATTATTCCACAAACATTTTTTCTGAATTTATCTATATTTAATAATTGGTAAAACATTCTATCTACTTTATAAACAGGCTCATTTAATTCCTCGGTAAAAAATATAAATTTTTCATCAGGAATGAAATCTACTCCGCATAAAGAAGTTAATGTTGCTAAATTTCCTCCGAATAAAATTTCACTTGCAGAACCTTTGTTGTATATTTTTGAAGCTTTCAATTTCTCCGTACCGGTTGTCGTTAATACTTTTAAAAAATTTGATAAAGTATAGCCTGAAACTTTATCGACTCCGAAATCACTGGCAAACATTGGTGCATGGTATGTAACTAATCCTGCTTTTTTTAAAAACATCGCACATAATGCGGAAATATCCGAATATCCCGCAAATATTTTAGGATGTTTTCTAATTAAATTATAATCAATTTTATTAATAATTCTTATAGAGCCATAACCGCCGCGCAGACAAAATATCGCATTAATATCATCATTTTCAAAGAAAGCATGTAAATCTTCAAGTTTTTCTTCGTCAGTTCCCGCAAGGTATCTGTTCTTATTAAAAATATTTTTACCAAACACAATATTATAGCCTAAATTTTCAAAAAATAATTTAGCTTTTAGCGCTTCAAGTTCACTCTCAACACACCCAGCCGGTGCAACGATGCCTATAGTATCACCTATTTTTAATTTTTTTGGTTTAATTATGTTCATAATCTTGTTAATTCTGTCGTAATTAGGATATAATAATAACATGAATGAGAAATTTATTCCATTATACAGAAAATACAGACCTCAAACGCTGGAAGAAATTGTAGGTCAGGAACACGTAAAAAAAGCACTGACTAATGCTATTAATTTAAAAAAAATAGCACACGCTTATCTGTTTACAGGGCCGAGAGGCACAGGGAAAACTTCAACTGCAAGAATACTGGCTAAATCATTAAACTGTATAAACGGTCCTACGGTAAAACCTTGTGGTAAATGTGCAAGTTGTGTAGATATAACAAATTCTACTCCGCTTGATGTTATAGAAATAGACGCAGCAAGCAATCGTTCCGTAAATGATGCTCAAAATATTTTAGAAAAAATACAATATGCACCTGTTAACGGTAAATATAAAATTTATATTATTGACGAAGTTCACATGCTGACAAAAGAAGCGTTTAATGCTCTTTTAAAAACACTTGAAGAACCGCCTGAAAATGTTATTTTTATACTTGCAACAACAGAAGTTCACAAGGTATTAGACACAATTAAAAGCCGCTGTCAAAGATTTGATTTTAAACGAATAACAACAAATGATATCACAGAACACCTCAAATATATTGCAAAATTGGAAAAAATAAATATTGAAGACGATGCTATTTTAACAATAGCAAAAAATGCTGCCGGCGGCATGCGTGATAGTTTAGCACTATTAGACCAATTAAGCGTTTTGGATACTCAAAAAGCTATTACTACTGATGATATTAATTTATTATTAGGCAGACTTTCTTTTGATACTTTAAACAGTTTATCTGAAAGTATTATCAACTCCAATCCGAATAATGCCATTGAAATACTTGAAGAAATATACAATAACGGTAATGAACCATCGCAAATTTTGTTGAATTTATTAAATTATTTCAAAAATATATTAATAGTTAAAAATTGCAAATCCGAACTTGTGCTTGATTTAACTCAAACTACAGAACAACAAATTGAACTGTTAAAAAAACAAGCTGAAAAATTAGAAACTCAACAAATAACTTTTTTAATAGAAAGAACATCTCACTACATCAATGAGCTAAAAACAACAACTAATCAACATATATGGCTTGAAATTGCAATGATTGACCTTGCAAATTTAGCTGAAAATTCAAAACTTTCTGAAATACAAAACAGGTTAATGAAACTTGAACAAAGCACAACAGAGCCATCAAGCGTACATAATTACAAAACTCCGCCTCATCCGGTACAAAAACCGTCAATGAAACCCGCAGGTGGCATTCAACCTGTTATGAACAAAAAAACAGAATTTGAAAAACCAAAAGAACAAATTCCGGAACAGGTACAAAAAGAAGAATTCTCGCCTATGCCTGTAGTACAAACATCACAAAACGGAAATATTAACGAGTTGTGGAAAGATTTACTTACTAATATAAACTATGCGCCAACAAGACAATTACTGCTTCAAATGGGTAGACCTGTTACAATAACCGCCGAAAACATTACTATCACCGTAAAAACAGAAGGATTTGTAAAAAAGCTAAATGAAGATGCAACAAAGCAGTTGATAATTGAAGCAGCCAATAATTTATTTAATCAAACAAATTCAAATGTAATAATAAGACTTCCGCAGTCATCAGACAATCAAATATCAACAGAACCTCCAACTGAATTGAAAGTAACAACAGATAAAACAGATAATATCGAAAAAAAAGAAAGCAAATATGATATTGAAGAAGAAAACATTGATGATAACGCAAAAGCTATAAAATCAAAAATAGAAGATACTGCATTATCTGATCAAGTAAAAATGGTTAAAAATTTGTTTGACGGAAAAATTGTCAATAATTAAATATTGTAAATATTTTTAATTATTCCGTTATTTGCCACTTACAAGGTGGAATTTATTAATATACCCCATTAGAATATTGTTTTTCGTGTGGAAAAAATTTTATTTATCATATATATGTGATAAAGAGCATCAGACGAACTCTTAAAATTCTTGTGTACCGATTTGGTTTGTCTGATGTTTTTTATTCTGCAATTACTTTCACAACAGCTTTTTTAACGTATGCTACGTCTGTTAAGCTAATTTGTGGCATGTGAACATCAAACGGATACAGAATTATAAAATCATTTTCTTGCATTTCTATAAATTGATTATCAATATCAGAAACTAAAAATTCCACATCATTTTCTTCATTGTACTCCTCAACAGTCGTAAAATTTTGAATTTCACCAACACCGATAAGTTCCGTTCCCTCAATGATATATTGAATATCAATATACTTTCTGTGAGCTTCCCACTTGCCTTGAGCTTTAGATTTTGCATTGTAATCTTGAATATTTATATAAACATCATCACCCAAAATTTGATATTTCCCATTATCAAAATTTTTAAGATTGTTATTTTTTAAAAATTCCAGACCAAGTTTAATTTTATCTGATAAATTATAATAATTTTTAGTATATTTTAATGAGTTTTTAATCATAAAATTAGTATAACATAAAGATTATGGACGAAAAAAAGTTTTATACATACTTGCTTCTTACAGAAAATAATACTTATTATTGCGGTTATACTGATGATATTGAAAAAAGATATAAAAAGCATCTGGAAGGAACCGGAGCAAAATACACAAAAGCTAACAAACCTATAAAAATAGCTTATTTGAATACATTTGAAAATAAATCGCAAGCTATGAAAGAAGAATGTAGAATAAAAAAATTAACAAGAAAGGCAAAAGAAGCATTAGCTGATAATTTTCAAATTTTAATGCCTGATTTATATAATCTTGCCGAATTTATATCCTATTCTTATGATTAATCTGCGCCGGTAAGTTTTCCGCCTTTTTTAGTAAATGGTAAATTTCGTTGAATTTTTTGTTTTCTTGAAAAACCTGAAATATCTTCTTTTTTTAGTTCTTTGTAATTTTGTTTAATTTCTTTGACTTCTTGCTTATATTCTTGTTTTAATTTTTTATTTTTTTCTTTTTGAGCTTTTTTATCATCTTTTGCTTTTTGTTTTTCGTATTTTTCTGCAAGTTTTGCTTCCGCAACGGCACTAGCAGGGTCAACAAAACCATCTTGAACAATTTTTAAACCTATTGAACTAACACTTACATCTTTATCTGTTAGAGCTTCCATTCTTACTTGACCGCCTTTATAATCAACACTCCAAGTACCGAAACTTCTCGGAGGATTTCCTGCAAACGCATACGCTGCAACTATAATTCTATCTTGATTGTTTGCATCAAAACCTAAAGGAAAAATATCCCAACGGACTTCTTTAACATCCAAATCTTTTGTTGTACGCCAATAATAACGGATTGCTTCTCTAACTTCGGTTAATTTATATTGTTTTTTTTCTTTAAAATCGTAAACTAAAATATTTGTTTGCCAAATACCATCCTCAACACTTCCTACTTTTTCTTTTGCAACAACTTTTGTTAAATCTAATGAAAAATCAATTGGGGTTATTGTTTTAAATAGTCCCCACTCTATTAGAGTCCTGTCTGTAGAAAAAATAGGAACAGAGTTTCTTGCTCCAAAATTTGCTTTTATAACCTTTTCAACATCAGGCATTCCCTTTCTTAAAGGTACAACATATACATCTCCGTCAGTTGAATTTGTTTTTGCATAATAAGAAACAACAGGAACTACCATTATACTTGTGTCCGGTGCAATTAACCCCGGTAAAACATCTTGTCTGTCATACTTTGCCCGTTTTCTGTCAATTTTAAGTTCCGGGCTTCCCGGAGGGTTATTATATCTTACAAGCTTGTACTTTGGCTGAGGAACATACTTCATTTTGCTGTCCTCAACTTTTTTTATATAATCACCATTTCCAACAGACTTATCTTTTGCTGCAGACCTTTTTTCGTATTCCTCAACAGTCATATAACCTGATTCAGGCATTAGACGTTTTTTATAACGAGTTTTTGCCTCTTGTTGCTGAACTTTACTTCTATAATCCCATTCATTCGTATTTAAGGCATAACAAACACTACACCCCAAAAATGAGCACGCTAAAAAGTAAACGAACTTTTTGTAAAACATTCTAAACTAATCCTTCAGTAAGAACCTTACTTACAGCCTGCGAACGTGAAGCTACGCACAATTTTTGTAAAATACTGTGTACATGTGCTTTTGCAGTAGATTTTGTAATAAAACGTCTTTCTGCAATTTGAGGATTAGAAAGTCCTTCAACAAGCAAAGCTAAAATATCCATTTCAGTACTTGTCAAACCGTATATATTTTTACCATCATTATATCTAATTTCACCTGTTGGAGCTGTACTTAAAGCAGAACGGCTTGTTCTTTGAACTTTTGATAGCACAATTCTTGCAATTTGCGGATCTAACCAGCCTGTACCCTCGGATACGGATTTAATTGCTCTTTCTATTTGTTCCGCATTTGCACCTTTCATTATGTAACCGTTAGCACCGGCTTCAAAGGCATCTAATACATCGTCCTCACTATCTCTTGATGTAAACATTAAAACTTTTATTTCAGGATTTGTTTCTTTAATTAATTTTGTAGCTTCTATACCGTCTATTTCAGGCAAACCTATATCCATCAAAACTACATCCGGCAATAATAATTTGGCTTGATTTACACCGTCTAAACCATTCTCAGCCTCGCCAATAAGAGTTATATCACCTATTTTTTCAAGAATAAGAGATAAACCCATTCTAACCATTAAATGGTCTTCTACTATAAGAACTCTAACATTTGCCATTATACAGTAAGCCTTTCTTTATTAGGTTTAAATGCTACATTTGTAAGTATAAACGAAAATTCACTACCTTTATTTATTTTACTTTCTAACCAAATTTTTCCGCCATGTGCTTCAACAATTTGTCTTGATAAATACAATCCTAAACCGGTTCCGGTAGAACGTTTTTTACTTGTTCCCTGAGAAAATCTCTTAAACAAATGCGGAATATCCTCTTTTGGAATACCATTTCCATTATCGGATATTGAAAATAGAAAATCACCGTCTTGTTCTTTTACTGTAACTTCTATCTTACCGTTAGGATTTGTATAATTTACTGCATTACCACATAGGTTTGCTATTACTCTGCCGATTTCTTGTCTATCTGCATTAATAAGCAAATCATCATCAATTTCAAAATTTAAAACAAATTCAATATTTTTCTTGTCTGCAAGAGGTTTTAATTCTTCATAACGCTGTAGAATAAGTTCTTTTGCATTAAAATTGCTTTTTACAAGTTCAACTTTTCCCGCATCAAATTTGTAAACAGTCAAAAGGCTGTTTACAAGACCTAACAAACCCTCACTATTAGATTTCATTGTAGCTAAAAGCATGTGCTGACGTTCATTTAATTGTCCGACTGTGCCATCCAAAAAGAAATCTAATGTTTGAATTGCAGCCGTCAAAGGAGTTCTCATATCGTGAGTAAGCGTAGCAATAAAATCGTCTCTTAATCTGTCAGTTTCCTTTTGAACACTTACATCTCTAATAACACCAACAAATTTTCGTTCATCATTTTCGGCATTGTCTGATGCAATAAGAGCAAAACTTACTTCCACAGGAATTTGTTTTTCACTTAAAGCATTTGCAATACAGCACTCTCTTAAAACAGCTTCACCGTCTTCAGTACATTTTTCCAAAGTTTCTTGCAAATTACCGCCAAAAAGTATATCCGATAAATTTAAAGACATCAAATGTGCTTCACTATATCCCGATAAATTTTCGGTTGCAGGGTTAACTTGTTCCAATTTACCGCTCTTATCAACAATAATTATGCCGTCTGCGCAATAATTAACAATTCCTTTTAATTTTGAATGAGCTTTATACAAATCAGCGGTTTTTTGTGCAACCAAATCCTCCAAATTATGAGAATATTTCTCAAGTTCTTGCTTTGCTGATTCAAGTTCTTTAATCTTTTCGTGTAAATTTTCAATCAAATGACTTCTTTCAATACCATTTTGGATATTAATAAGTAAATCATCGTTATCCCAAGGTTTTTCGATATACTTATACAAGCCAATTTCATTAATTGCTTGTATAGCATTTTTCTTATCTGCATAACCTGTAAGCAAGATTTTACTAACGTCGGGGTAAAGTTCTTTTGCCGCAGACAAAAATTCAAGTCCGCTCATCTGTGGCATAATAAAGTCTGAAATAATTATATCAGGCTTATTTTGCTTCAAAAATTCAATCGCCTCAACAGGATTGTTATACGTAACGCAGTTATTAAAGCCCTCTATTTTTAAAAGAGTCTTCAATGCAGAAGTTACCATTTGTTCATCATCTACGACAACTATCAATCCATCTTTCATATCAATATAATACAGCATATTTAAACCCATGCCAAATTCTTAACAATCTTTAAAATTTCAATAAAAAAACACCGCCGAAACGGTGTTTTTTCTATTTATTTTAAATTCTATTGGATTTTACCGCTGTTACGTCTTTCAAGGATTTGAGGCATAACTTCTTTTGCATTTTCTGCCCATAGCGAAACTATATTTATAATATTTTCTGTGCATTTTTTCATTGTATCTAATGAAACAAATTCTCTTACAGAGTGATAGTTTATTCCGCCCGTACCTAAATTTGGAGTTGGCAAACCTCTAAGTGTTAAACTTGAACCGTCTGTACCGCCTCTTGCTGCTGATTCTACAGGCTTAAATCCGCTCATCTCAAGACCTTTTTTTGCAAACTCAACAACTTGAGGCAATTCATCCAAACCTTGTTTCATATTGTTATATTTTTTATTTGGATTGAATGTTATTTTGCAATCAGGATATTCTTTTTCAACATCTTTTATTATATTAGCTAAAGTTTCAACTTTCTTTTCTTCTTCTTTTGCATCAAAATCTCTAATAAGCATTTTCATTGTAACTTTGCCAACATCGCCTGAAATTGAGTCTACATGGTAGAAACCTTCTTTATCTTTGGTTTTTTCAGGTTTTTCGTCTTTTGGTAAACGGCTTATGATTTCATTTGCAATTGTAATTGAATTTACCATTTTTCCGTAAGCATGTCCTGTGTGAACTTGAACACCTTCTATTGTAATTTCAGGATTATATGCGTTAAATGTTTCAGTATCAATAACATCTGCCTCAGAACCGTCAACAGTATATGCTAAGTCAGCGCCAAATTTTTTAAGATTAAAATTCTCAACACCTGTTCCAATTTCTTCATCAGGAGTAAATGCTATTTTTAATGTAGGACGTTTTAATTCCGGCCTTTCATTAAACACTTTTAAAGCTTCCATAATTTCAGCAATACCGGCTTTATCATCTGCACCCAACAATGATGTACCGTCTGATGTAATAATTGTATGATTTTTATATGGAGCTAAATCCTTTTCGTCAATTTTCACACCATTTTTAAGTTTTATATCACCTTTTTCATATTTATGAATTTGAGGTTTAACAGGCCCTGTCGGAGCTTGTTCACTTGTATCCATGTGCGCAATCAAGCCTACAACCGGAGCATCATCACCGATATTACCCTTCATTGTTGCTGTCAAGATACCATTTTCATCTATACCTATATCTGTTAAGCCTATTTCTTTCAAATCAACAGCTAATTGTTTTGCAAATTCTATTTGTTTTGAAGTACTTGGACCAACACCCTTTTTTGCAGCTTCACAAGAACCTGTATCAACCTTAGCCATTTTTACAAACGTATCTTGAAGTCTGTTTGTATTTATATAACTTGCATATTTATTCTGCTGCAATGGCTTTTGACCAAAATTGACAGGTTTATAAGAATTAACTGCTCCTACTTTCATTTACACACCTTTTCCTTATTTTTTACAGATAGTTAAAATTACGTGAATATTTTTAATTGCTACTTACACACTTTTTTTTTACAAAACTTAAATTCCTTTAAAAATATAATTGCTATAATTAAATTAAGGAATTTATTTAATGGAAAGATTTATATTAAAAATTTTATTTAATCTGCTCAGCCTAAGAAATTGCAGTATTAATGTTATTAAATTCTTAGCTTGGGCAAAAAGTTTTTGGATAAAAGATGAAGAAAAACGTAAACATGCCAGAGAAATTGCATTCTCTTACTTCAGAACACAACTTTACGGCTATCAGGTTATACATACTGCAAAATCCATAGGAAAAGGTTTTTGGTGTAACGGATTTTCTTATGCAAACGAAAATACAATCATAAAAGATTATGTTCATTTCAATGGTATAAACATAACAGGCAAAGGCAATGTTACTATCGGAAGCCACTTTCATTCAGGAATAGAAAATTTGATAATCACACAAACTCACGATTATGACGACGGAAACGAAATTCCATACAGCAGAACTATTCATTCTGACGTAGAAATAGGAGATTTTGTATGGCTTGGCTCAAGAGTAACTCTTTTACCGGGAACAAAAATTGGTGAAGGTGCAATAATTCAAGCCGGAGCTGTTGTACACGGCGAAATTCCGCCAATGGCTATTGTGGGCGGAAATCCTGCACAAATTTTTAAATACAGAGATAAAGAACATTTTTTAAAATTAAAAGAAGAAAAAAGATTTTACTAAATAAAGCTAGCCATATATCCGACTAGCTTTATTTAACTTTGTTACTTAAATTATTTGAAATTATTTAGAGATATATTCATTTGGAACAGCATAAAAAACTGTTTCATCAATAGACGGAGAATAATGTCCCAGTCTGAATGTATAATTTTCAAGGTTTTCATACAAATATAGCGGAATATTAAGAAAATCGCTGTCTGAATGATAAGAAGAAATTGCCAATTGAGGGCGCATTTCCTTTATTACATTTATTCCACCTTTTAAAGCAGGAAGTTCAGAGCCTTCTATATCCATTTTTATTAAATCAGGATATACATTATTTTCTTTACAAAAATCATCAATTGTTGTTACGTTTGCAGTAATTTCTTTATATTTTCTGCCGCTAAGCTTACCTAAATTTGAAAAGTTTGCTATTGAGCATGCAGTAGAATCAACATCTATGTAAAAGTTTGCGCTTCCTTTAGTTTCTCCGGCAAGACTATAGACAATAGTTATTTTAT
>Ga0256405_10005778_pt1 | contig 20776 bp, 17 predicted proteins | sample RumenRJG_02DNA_FD_189096 | JGI IMG/M metagenome (GOLD analysis project Ga0256405, IMG submission 189096) | Bovine rumen microbial communities from Lethbridge, Alberta, Canada - RJG_02 | ecosystem: Host-associated > Mammals > Digestive system > Stomach > Rumen | place: Canada: Alberta... | reverse complement strand
AAGGAGGAGATCGAGAAGATGCGCAAGGACGCCGAGGCGCATGCCGCGGAGGACGAGAAGCGCCACGCCGAGGTCGAGGAGCGCAACAAGGCCGACGGCCTCGCGTTCCAGGTCGAGAAGACTCTGAAGGACGCGGGCGACAAGATCTCCGCCGACAAGAAGGCGCCGGTCGAAGCCGCGCTCAAGGAGCTCAAGGACGCTCTCGCAAAGCAGCCGCCTGCTCCGATCGACGAAATCAAGTCGAAGCAGGAGGCGCTCATGAAGGCGATGGAGCCAGTCGCGCAGGAGATGTATTCGTCTTCGCAGCAGGCCGGCGCCGGCACTCCGCCTCCTGGGGCCGGCACGCCTCCCCCGCAGGACGAGCCAAAGAAGGAGAAGGGCGGAGACGATGTCGTCGACGCAGACTTCACGATGAAATAATTTGGAAAGAAAGGAAAACACAAAATGAACATCAGACCATTGGGCGATCGCGTTCTCGTTGAGCCGATCGAGGAAAAGGAACAGACCGTCGGCGGGATCTACATCCCCGACTCCGCGAAGGAGAAGCCCATGCAGGGCAAGGTTCTCGCCGTCGGCAAGAAGCTCGACAAGGACGGCAAGGAGATCAAGTTCGACGTCAAGAAGGGCGACACCGTTCTTCTCCCGAAGTACGGCGGCACCGAAGTGAAGCTCGACGGCAAGAAGCTGCAGCTCGTCAGGGAAGAGGATCTCCTGGGAGTGCTGGAGAAGTAAAAGGACAACGGACGGGGGAGTCCAGACTCCCCCGAACCCCTACAAAAGGAATTGGAGATTAAGAAAATGGCTAAGCAAATCAAGTTCGACGCCGAAGCGCGTCAGAAGATACTCGCAGGCGTCGAGAAGCTCTCGAACGCCGTCACCTCGACTCTCGGCCCGTCCGGCCGCAACGTCATTCTCGACAAGAAGTTCGGCTCGCCGCAGATCACCAAGGACGGCGTGACTGTCGCCAAGGAGATCGAGCTTCCCGATCCCTTCGAGAACATGGGCGCCCAGATGGTGAAGGAAGTCGCCTCGAAGACGAACGACGTCGCAGGCGACGGCACGACGACGGCGACGCTGCTCGCCGAGTCGATCTACCGCGAAGGGCTCAAGAACCTCACCGCCGGCGCAAACGCGATGGCGCTGAAGCGCGGCATCGACAAGGCGACTGCCGCCGTCGTCGACGCGATCGCCAAGCAGTCGAAGAAGGTCAAGACCGCCGACGAGATCGCGCAGGTCGCGACGCTCTCTGCGAACGGCGACGAGGAGATCGGCAAGATGATCTCCGAGGCGATGGACAAGGTTGGCAAGGAAGGCACAATCACGGTCGAGGAGGCGAAGACCCTCGAGAGCTCCCTTGACGTCGTCGAGGGCATGCAGTTCGACAAGGGCTACCTCTCGCCGTACTTCGTGACGAACCCCGACGCGATGGAGTGCGAGCTCGAGGATCCGTTCATCCTCCTCTTCGAGAAGAAGATCTCGGGCCTTCAGGACATGCTTCCGCTCCTCCAGCAGGTCGCGAAGTCCGGCCGTCCGCTCATGATCATCGCCGAGGACGTCGAGGGCGAGGCGCTCGCGACGCTCGTCGTGAACAAGCTGCGCGGAACGTTCCAGGTCTGCGCCGTCAAGGCCCCCGGCTTCGGCGACCGCAGGAAGGCGATTCTCGAGGACATCGCGATCCTCACCGGCGGCAAGCTCATCAGCGAGGACATCGGCATCAAGCTCGAGAACGTCACGATCGACATGCTCGGCCGCGCCAAGAAGGTTGTCGTCGACAAGGACAACACGACCGTCGTCGAGGGTCTCGGCAAGTCCGCCGACATCAAGGCCCGCGTCGAGCAGCTCAAGCGCCAGATCGAGGAGACGACTTCCGACTATGACCGCGAGAAGCTCCAGGAGCGTCTCGCCAAGCTCGCCGGCGGCGTTGCGCTCATCAAGGTCGGCGCCGCGACCGAGGCCGCGATGAAGGAGAAGAAGGACCGCGTCGACGATGCTCTCCACGCGACTCGCGCAGCTGTCGAAGAGGGCATCGTCCCCGGAGGCGGCGTTGCGTACCTGCGCGCCCAGAAGGCGATCGAGGCGCTCAAGCTCGAAGGCGACGAGGCCGTTGGCGCGAGCATCATCGCCCGTGCGATCGAGGCGCCTCTCAGGAAGCTCGTCAACAACGCAGGTCAGGAGGCCGCGCTCGTCATCGCCAACGTCAAGAAGGCAACTGGCACGAACGGCTACAACGTCCGCACTGGCGAGTACGCCGACATGCTCAAGGCCGGCATCGTCGATCCGGCGAAGGTCACGCGCTCGGCGCTGCAGAACGCCGCGTCCATCGCGGGGCTGCTGCTCACGACCGACTGCATGGTCACCGACATCCCCGAGAAGAAGGATTCCTGCGGCTGCGGCGGCCACGGCGCGCCCGGCATGGAAGGCATGATGTAATGCCTGCCTTATCGGGCAAAAAGGGGGCGCATCCGGACAGGGTGCGCCTTCTTTATTTTTTCTCATTTACCCCCTTGATTTCTGAGCGCAGAAAGCGTATACTATTCTTCGTTTCACTGCTCGGGTGGTGAAATTGGCAGACACGCATGCTTGAGGTGCATGTGGGTAACTCCTTGCGGGTTCGAGTCCCGCCCCGAGCACCATCTTAAGCCGCCGAAAGGCGGTTTTTCTTTTTTCCGCCTTCCGCGCGTGCACGAAGGCAATCAAGCACAGGACGGGCAAGTTTGGTATAATGTCCGCATGATCGCAAAACTAATACTGGACAAGAAGCGCGAGGGCCATGCGCTCGGCAGCGCCGAGATACGCGAATTCATCGAGGGCTTCACGAAGGGCGAGATCCCCGACTACCAGATGTCTGCGCTCGCGATGGCGGTGTGCTGCCGCGGCATGAACGAGCGGGAGACGGCAGACCTCACTGAGGCGATGATGAAGTCCGGGCGGTGCCTCGCATGGGACGTCCCGACCGCCGACAAACACTCGTCCGGCGGCGTGGGCGACAAGCTCTCTCTCGTCATCCAGCCGCTCGCCGCGGCGTGCGGCGTATTCGTTCCGTCGCTCACCGGACGCGGCCTCGGCATAACCGGCGGCACGGCGGACAAGCTCGAGACTATCCCGGGCTACAACGCCTCGCTCTCGCTCGACGACTTTCAGAAGGTCGTGAAGGGGACTGGTGTGTCGATGACGGTGCAGACGGACGAGATAACGCCTGCCGACAAGAAGCTCTACGCGCTTCGCGACGTGACTGGAACCGTTGCGTCGATTCCGCTCATCACCGCGTCCATCCTCTCCAAGAAGCTTGCCGAGGGTGCGGGCACGCTCGTCTTCGACGTAAAGTGCGGCTCTGGCGCATTCATGAAGACGCGCGAGGATGCAGCGGCGCTCGCCCGCTCGCTCGTGGACGGCGCGAAGGCCGCGGGTCGCAAAGCCGCGGCGCTCGTCACCGACATGTCTGCACCGCTTGGATTCGCCGTCGGCAACGCGAGCGAAGTCGCCGAGGCGCTTAGGTGGCTCAAGGGTGAGGACGCGAACGATCCAACCGTCGTGCTCTCCGTCGAGCTTGCCGCGCTGATGGTGTCGCTAACGAAGGAGATTCCCTTCGACGACGCGCGGCAGATGTGCCGCGGAAAACTCGCCGACGGCTCGGCGCTCGCGAAGTTCGAGGCGATGTGCGCCGCGCAGGGCGGCGATCTCGATGCGTTCGAGCGGCTTTTGAAGAAGCCGACTTTCAAGTTCAAGATCCAGGCGATGAAGTCTGGCTTCGTCACCGCGATCGACGCGGAGAAGGTCGGGAAGGTGGCGCTCGCGCTTGGCGCCGGACGGATGGAGAAGACCGACAAGATCGACCCGCTCGCCGGCATCACCCTCTCGGTGAGGCGCGGAGACCGCGTCTCGGTCGGCTCGCCTCTTGCAACGCTCGAGAGCTCGCGCGAGCCCGACGGACTCGAGCGTGCGGCCGCAGATCTCCTGAAGGCGTTTACGATCGGCCCCGCCGCGCCGGAAGACGCGGGGCTGGTACTGGAAAGAGTCGGCTAAGTTCTTAACGCGTATCCCCCAGCCGAAGGCTGTCCGCGAAGCGGATGCCCTAGCAGGGGTGAGACGCAGAGTGCGCAGAGAGGGTAAATGATGAAGCTTTTTGTTGCGACACATAACCAGCACAAGATACGCGAGATATCGCAGATTCTTCCTGGCTTCGAGATTGTTCCCGACGATCCCGAGGGCGTCGAGGAAAACGCGCCTGATTTCGCCGGCAACGCGCTTATCAAGGTGCGTGCGATTGCAGAGAAGCACAAAGGCGAGTGGTGCATGGCCGACGATTCCGGTCTCGAGGTCAAGGCGCTCGGCGGTGCTCCGGGCGTGCACAGCGCGCGCTACGCGGGCGAGCCCTGCAACACTCCCGCGAACAACGCGCTTCTCCTGAAGAACCTCGAGGGCGTAAAGGACCGCGTCGCGCGCTTCACCTGCTGCTGCGCCCTCGTCGATCCGTCGGGCGAGGAGCTTGTCGTCCACGGACACTGCCCAGGGCATATCGCCGAAAAGGCGGCAGGGGTCGAGGGCTTCGGCTATGATCCGCTTTTCATTCCGAACGGATACGACAAGTCGTTCGCCGAGCTTTCCGCAGACGAGAAGAACGCGATCTCCCATCGCGGTCGCGCGCTTGAGAAGGTGAAGGCGATTGTGGGGGACGGAAGCGCGGGAGATGGTAGCCGTGTAGAACATGCAGAACGTGTAGAAGGAAAGTGTGGTTCGCGTGTGCTCGCGTGGCTTAAGCTTTTTCGCGTCGTAAATTTGCCGACGGTGCCGGGCGATGTTCTTGTCGGCGCGGCGTTGATGTCGTTCTTTTCGTGGCGGCCCATGTCCGGGTTGGCCGCCGCTGCATGTGCGAGCGTTTTTCTCTATATGTTCGGACTTGCCGACAACGACATTGTTGGCGCTAAGGGCGACAGTGGGCGTCCGATTCCTGACGGCGAGATCACGCTTGGCGCGGCTCGGCTTGCGCGTGGGCTCTGTCTCTTCGCCGCGCTTGTCGTCGCCTTGATCGGTAGTCTTCCGCGCTTATGGTGGCCTGTGGCTCTCGCGCTCGTGCTTTCGATCGTCGTCTACAACCGCACGAAGTGGAGCGTGTTCATGGGCCTGTGCCGCGCGCTCAACTTCGTCTGCGGCGTCGCGTGCGTGAAGATCGCCTTCACCCAGGGGGACGAACGGCTTGTGTACCCCGTTGCCGTCGTAGCGGGACTCTGGTTCCTGTACATCTGGGCCGTTACGAAGTATTCTGAGGGGGAGGAAAAGAATCCCGGAAAGAAGCGGCTTGTCGGAATGTTCGTCGGCGGGATCGTGTATCTGCAGCTTCTCGTGCTCATCGTGATCACGATGTGGGACGCGGGCGCAATGCCGCTTCTCGTCGCGGGTGCGGTGCTTCTCGTCCTTCTGCGGCTCTTCAAGAGAGTCCTCCCAAAAGTCAGCGCATCGTGATCGCCACGGCTGCAGGCGGGCGAGTTATGGTATAATAACCGAAAACAACAACCAAAAGGAGGAACAACATGTACGGATTCCTGATTGCACTGTTGGTCATTGTCGTTATAGCCATCATCCTCATTGCGTGGATCGTCGGGCTCTACAACGGACTCGTCGTCCTGAAGAACCGCTTCAAGAACGCGTTCGCGCAGATCGACGTGCAGCTCCGCCGCCGCTACGACCTCATCCCCAACCTCGTCGAGACCGCGAAGGGCTACCTCAAGCACGAGCGTGAGACGCTGACTGCCGTCATCGAGGCGCGCAACCAGGCCGCGGGCGCCGCGAAGGCCCTCGCCGCAGCGCCTGGCGATCCCGCGGCAGTCAAGGCGTTCTCCGCCGCAGAGTCCGGACTCGCCGGCGTCCTCTCGCGCCTCATGGTCGTCGTCGAGCGCTATCCCGATCTCAAGGCGGACAAGCAGATGGCGCGCGTCATGGAGGAGCTTACCTCCACCGAGAACCGCATCGCCTTCGCGCGCCAGGCGTACAACGACTCCGTCACGGAATACAACACGAAGCGCGAGCTGTTCCCGTCGTCGATCGTCGCGGGAATCTTCAACTTCGCACCCGCAGCGCTCCTTGAGTCGACCGACTCCGCCGCGCAGCGCGAGGCGCCGCAGGTGAAGTTCTGAGATGGACCCATTCGCGCTCCAGCAGGCGGCGCGCACCAGAACATTCCGCCTTGTCCCGCTCGCAGCTGTTGCGATAATCGCGACAGCCGTGGCAACGGGCCTTGTCTTTTTGCTCGCCTGCTGGGGCGTCTGGCTGTATTTCGGTGATGCCGACTTGGCGTGCGATGCAACCGAGGCCGGTATTGCCGCGTTCTGCCGCGCATATCCGCAAGTCGGCGCTGCCTGCTTCGTCTTTTCCTTCCTGCTCATCGCCATTGCGACGCTTTCGAAGTTCTTTGGACTTTCTTCAGGCGACATGTTGATGAAGTCAATCGGCGCGACGCGCCTGAGGCGCGACAAGGTTTCGTCTGACGCCGAAGCCGACCTTGCGCGAGACCGTTTTCTCAATGTCTGCGAGGAGATGTCCATCGCGTCCGGACTCGACATGCCGACCGTATGGGTTCTTGAGGGAGAAGGCGGAGTCAACGCGCTTGCGGCGGGGACAGACCCTTCTTCTGCGGCCGTATGCGTGACTCGCGGTGCGCTTGAGTGGCTTACGCGCGATGAGCTGCAGGGTGTTGTCGCGCACGAGTTCAGCCACATCCTGAACGGCGACATGCGGCTTAACTTTCGTCTCACTGCGCTTGTCGCTGGCATTTCCTCCGTCTCGCGTTTCGGGAAGGGCATGCTGTCGTTGCTTGGTGGAGACGGAGAAGACGGCTCTTGCGTCATTGTGGTTCCGCGCGGCAAAAGCAAGGGCAAGGGCGGCGGTCCGCTGCCGCTCCTCGTCATCTATGTTCTCACCGGCATCGCGCTGTGGCTTGTCGGATCGATCGGCACCTTCTTCGCGCGGCTTGTCCAGTGTGCTGTATCGCGCGAGCGCGAGTTCCTTGCGGACGCCGCGTCGGCGCAGTTCACCAGAAATCCAGAGGGGCTTGCGAATGCGCTCAGGTTCACGTACCTTGCGGATGTAGTTGGCGGCGGCCGCGCATTCGGTGCGTGGAAGGGCGATGTCTCGCACATGCTCTTCGCGTCGACAGGCGACTCCCTCTTTGAGACCCATCCGCCGGTCAAGGAGCGCATCCGCCGTCTCTCGCCGCGCGGCGAGACTGCCGCGGACGAATCGGTGAAGTCGCGCATCAATGCGGTCAAGGAGCGCCGCCGTGCGATGGCCAAGGCGGCGAACGAGAATTTCGCGAAGAGCGTCTCCCGCGCGAGGGGGCTCAAGGCGGCGGACGTGTCGCTCGCGGATGCGAAGGTGCAGCCCGCCGTGCTCGCGTCAGCGCGGAGTCCGGCGAAAGCCGGCGGGATGCTCATTGCGCTTCTGCGCGGCCAAGCGCCGGAGGGATGGGCCGGCCCGCTTTCCGCGGCCGAGCGGCGCACGCTCGCGCTAAGGTGCGTCAACACGCTTCGGGACGGTGCGTCGATATCTCAGCGTCGCCACTGGGCGGAGGAGGCGGAGCGCGTCGTCCAGGAGGACGGAATGTACGATTCCTTCGAGATGATGGTCATGGCGTCCGTCAGGCGTCGGCTTCTCTCGGACGGACGCATCCCGAAGATGGTGCCGGCGAAGACTCTTCTTCCCGTCGCCGCGCGCGTGATAGCAACGGTAGCGTCGTTTGGCGGCGACCCCGAGGGTGGCTATGTGGCGGCAGGGCGGAAACTTTCGCTCTTTGGACCCGCTTTGCCGCCGATGCCCGAGCCCTACGACGATGCGACTGAGATTCTTGCGGCGCTCGATTCGCTCATGCATCTGCCCCCGCTTGCGAAGCGCGAGCTTCTTACCGGGCTGAAGGAGACGATTGCGCAGGACGGCAAGGTGACGGACGAGGAGGCGGACTACGTTGCCGCCGTGGCCGACGCGATCGGCGCCTACGGCTGGTCGATTCGCGCTTGATTTCGCGGGGAAAATTCGGTATCCTATTAGGCAAACGATTGCAAAGGGAAAGGAGTCAATCATGGTTTTCGGATTTCTTCAGAACATCGGCCCGTGGCAGCTGCTCATCGTCGTCGCGGTCATAGCACTGCTCTTCGGCGGCAGCAAGATCCCGGAGCTCGCGCGTTCGCTCGGCAAGGCGAAGGGCGAGTTCAAGAAGGGTCTCGCGGAAGGCGAGAAGGAAGAGGAAGAGGCGGAGAAGAAGCCCGCCAAGGAACTTGAGAAGGCGTAAGTTGGCCAGCGAGCTGATACGCAAGCGACTCAAGGAAGTCCCAAATCGCCCCGGCTGTTATCTCATGCGAGATCGCCGGGGCGTAATCATCTACGTCGGCAAGGCGAAGGACCTGCGGCGCCGCGTCTCGTCCTACTTCCGCCCGCGCGCGAACCACGCGCCGAAGGTGCGCTCGATGGTCGACACAGTGTTCGACTTCGAGTGGATGGTCGTCAAGAACGAGGCCGAGGCCCTGCTTACCGAGGCCGAGCTCATCAAGCGCCACAAGCCGCACTTCAACATCCTGATGCGCGACGACAAGCGGTATCTCGCGCTGCGCGGCGATTCCGCCGCGCCATGGCCGCGCTTCACCTGCGTGCGCACCGTGAAGGACGACGGCGCGAAGTACTTCGGGCCTTTTCCGTCGAGCCCCGTAGTGAGGACGGCGAAGGACTTCGTCGAGAAGCGGTACGGCATCAGGGAGTGCAAGTCGGAATGCCCATGCGAAGAAGATCACACGCACTGCCTCGCAGACGTGATACGAACCTGCTCCGCTCCGTGCCTCGGGCGGATATCGCAGGAGGAGTACCGTGCGCGGTTCGAGGAGGCGTGTGAGTTCCTTTCCGGGCACCGCCCGGCCGTTCTCGCCGAGGTCGAGGCCGAGATGCGCGAAGCGGCGGAGAAGGGGAGCTACGAGGCGGCCGCGCGTCTCAGGGACACGCTCTTCGCCCTGAAGGAGATGACGAAGGCGCACTTCGTAAGGACTCCGCCAGAGATGCGCCGCCGGAACGTCGAACAGGGGCTTAAGGAACTTGCCGAGGCGGTGGGGCTCAAGGCGCCGCCGCGCTGGATCGAGTGCTGCGACATATCGAATCTCTTCGGGACCAATTCCGTCGCCTCGCTCGTCGTGGCCCGCGACGGAATGCCCGACAAGCGCTACTACAGGCACTTCAGGATCAAGACGATCGAGGGCGCCGACGACCCGCGCTCGATGGCCGAAGTCGTTCGCCGCCGCTTCACGCACGACGACGCGCCGGGCGCGAAGCCGCTTGGGCTCCAGAAGCCCGACCTCTTCATCTGCGACGGCGGCATAACGCAGCTTCGCGCGACGCGCGCCGCCCTCGCGGAGCTTGGCATCGACGACGTGCCGACGGTTGGGCTTGCCGAGCGCCAGGAGGAGATCGTCTTCGACGACGGACGCGAGAACCTTCTCCTTCCCCGCGACTCCGAGGCGCTTTTCGTGTGTACGCGGCTCCGCGACGAGGCGCACCGCTTCGCGATCACCTACCACCGGCACCTTCGCGACAAGGACCTTCGCGACAGGCTCAAGGTTCCGCGGCCGTGACGCGGCGCGGCGCCTTCGTTGATTAGGCGGCTTGTTTTTGGTATAATCACGGCATGAGAATAACATTCTACGGGGCAGCGCAGACGACGACCGGCTCCATGCATCTAGTGGAGGCGAACGGCAAGCGCATACTACTTGACTGCGGGCTCTACCAGGGCCACCGCAAGGAGGCGTTCGAGAAGAACAGGAACCTTCCCGTCGATCCCGCGAAAATCGACTACGTTATACTCTCGCACGCGCACATCGACCACAGCGGCAACCTGCCGCAGCTCGTCAGGCAGGGCTTCCGCGGCCGCGTGTTCGCGAGGCAGTCCACGACCGACCTCTGCGACGTCATGCTGCGCGACTCGTGCTTCCTGCAGAAGCGCGACCTCGAATACGTCAACAAGAAGCGCCGCAAGGAGGGCAAGAAGCCGTTCGAGCCGCTCTACGACGAGAGCGACGTGGACGCGCTCATGCAGCTGTTCGTCCCGACGCACATGCACGAGCCGCGCGAGATCAGCCGCGGAATCACGCTTGAGTTCTTCAACGCCGGCCACATCCTCGGTTCTGCGCTTGTCCAGCTCGACATACGCTCCGACCACGGGCACAACCACCGTCTGCTCTTCTCGGGCGACCTCGGCCAGCCGAACCAGCCGATACTCCGCCACTACGAGTATCCTGCCGGCGCGGACATCCTGATCGTCGAGTCGACCTATGCCGACAAGTACCACCCGTCGGCCGACGACGTCGAGCTGCGGCTTGAGCGCTACCTCAAGTACATCGACCGCCACAACGCGAAGCTGCTCGTCCCGGCGTTCTCCGTCGGCCGCACGCAGCAGATCATCTACTACCTGAACAAGCTCCGCGAGCGCGGCAAGGTTCCGCGGGAGGTGAAGGTCTACATCGACTCGCCGCTATCGCAGAAGGCGACGCGCATCTACGCGAAGCACCGCGAGGTCTACAACGACGAGGCGAAGCGCATGCTCGCGGAGGGGAAGAATCCGCTGGAGTACCCGGGGATGGTGTTCGTGGGAACTCCCGAGGAGTCGATGGCGCTGAACGACATGCCGGGGCCGATGATCATCATCGCGGCGTCGGGCATGTGCGAGGGCGGGCGGGTCCTCCACCACCTGAAGCACTGCGTCCAGGACGAGGACAACATAATCCTCATCTGCGGCTTCCAGGCGGAGAACACGCTCGGCCGCCGCATCGTGGAGAGGCGCGAGACGATCAAGGTCTTCGGCGAGGAGGTTCCGCTCAGGGCGCGCGTCGAGATAATCAACGCGCTCTCGGCTCACGCCGACCGCGCGGGGCTCATAGACTGGATAGGCGAGGTGAAGGACAACGTCCGCCATGCGTTCGCAGTCCACGGCGAGCCCGAGAAGGTCGCGGCCATGGCCGACATCCTGAAGGAACAGGGCATCAGGAACGTCGTCGCGCCCATGCCCGGCCAGACATACCAGTTCGAGTAAGCCCTATTGACTGGGGCGCGGGTGTTTTGGTATACTACGCACCTACAAGTCATGGCCAGGTTAGCACAGTTGGTAGTGCGGCTCATTCGTAATGAGCAGGTCGGGGGTTCGAGTCCCTTACCTGGCTCCAAAGACGGCGGGAGTAGATCAATTGGTTAGATCAACAGATTGTGATTCTGTGGGTTGCGGGTTCGAGTCCCGTCTCCTGCCCCAGGCGAGTAACTTAGGGATAGGGGAAAACAGATGACCGTTGTTCAGTCGCTTATTGATCTTCAGGAAGTTGACGGGCGCATTCGCGAGCTTGAGCTCGAGTTGAAGGATCTCCCCCGCCGCAAGGCGCAGGAAACGGCGCGGCTTTCGGGCGTTTCCGCCGATCTTCAGGCAGCGAAGACCAACCAGGAGCTCGCCAACCAGCGAGTCAAGGGGTTCGAGGAAGACGCGAAGGCGCTAAGGGAGAAGATCCAGCAGCTCAAGACGACCCAGATGGGGCTCAAGTCGAACAAGGAGTACCAGCAGTACTCAATCCAGATCGATCTTGTCTCCCATGACCTCGAGACGACCGAGAACAGCCAGCTTGCCGCGATGGACGAGCTTCCCTCGGCTGAGGCCAGGATAGCCGACGCGCAGGCGAAGTTCGACCAGGAGGCTGGCGGCGTCAAGGCGTTCTGCGACGAAATCGACGAGCGCATCGCGGCGGTGACGGCCGAGCTCGCGGAGGCCCAGAAGGAGCGCGCCGAGAAGGCGAAGCTCGTGACGGACCCGCGCTTCATGCTCTACTACGAGCGCCTGCGCACCAAGCGCTGGCCGGTCGTCGTTACGCTCACGCACGACGGAGTGTGCGACGGCTGCCATCTCGTCCAGCCGCCGAGCGTGTCGCAGCTCGTCGACCACAATGCGGGGCTCGTCGCCTGCACGATGTGCGGACGCATCCTGTATCGCGATATTTGACAATTTCTCCTGAAGCGACGCGCGAGCGACCGGTCGCTGCTGAGAGGCAGAGGAAAGTCCGGACTCCGCAGGGCAGAGGATCCGCCCGTCAAGGACGGAAGGCGCGGGGCAATCCCGCGTGATGGAAAGTGCCACAGAAAATAGACAGCGAAGAGTTCGCGAAGCGAGGAAGAGATTCCGAGCGCGGGAGCGAGTGAGCAAGGGCGTAAGCCCGAACGGAACGAACGACCAAGCGAGCTCCGCTACGGTGAAAAGGCGAGGTAAGAGCTCACCGGCGCGGCTGAAACGCCGCGCGCACGGCAAACCCTCCTCGGAGCAAGATCAAATAGGGGATCGAACGGGCGGCCCGCTCGGTTGGCGCCGTAAAGGATGCCATGAGATTCCGGGTTGATTGCACAGAGGAATGATCGGAGTGCGCCGCAAGGCGCATGAACAGAATCCGGCTTATTCGCCGCGCGCCGCTTCAGGGGAAATGCTTTTTCGGGAATTTCCGATTTAGGAAGGGTGGGCGATACTGGACTCGAACCAGTGACCCCTACCGTGTGAAGGTAATGCTCTAACCAACTGAGCTAATCGCCCTGGGGTGAAAACGCGGATAGTATACCATACTCCGCCGATGCTTTCAAGTAGCCGCCGAGGGCAAATTATATGATATAATATCCCGACTATGAAGATCACAGATGACATTCTCTACGTCGGCGTCAACGATCACGACGTCGATCTCTTCGAAGGCCAGTTCGAGGTTCCGCTCGGCATGGCCTACAATTCCTACGTCGTCAAGGGCGAGAAGGTCGCCGTGATGGACACGGTCGACGCGCGCTTCGGCGACGAGTGGCTCAGGAACGTCGCGGCGGCGACGGATCGCGTGGACTATCTCGTCGTCCACCACATGGAGCCCGACCACTCCGCGAACATCGCGAAGTTCGCGGCTGCCTACCCGGGCGCGAAGATCGTTTCGTCCATGCCCGCGTTCGCGATGATGAAGAACTACTTCGGCACCGACTTCGCCGACCGTCGCGTCGTCGTCAAGGAGGGCGACACGCTCGATCTCGGCGGGCACGCGCTCGCGTTCGTCGGCGCCCCGATGGTGCACTGGCCCGAGGTGGTCGTCAGCTACGACGCGGCGACGAAGACCCTCTTCTCCGCCGACGGGTTCGGCAAGTTCGGCGCGAACGACAAAGTCGACCCCGAGGGGTGGGACTGCGAGGCGCGCCGCTACTACTTCGGCATCGTCGGCAAGTTCGGCATGCAGGTGCAGGCGCTTCTCAAGAAGGCGGCGACGCTCGACATCGCGCGCATCTGCCCGCTCCACGGGCCAGTGCTCCAGACGCCCGAGGAAATCGCCCACGTCGTCAAGCAGTACCAGACGTGGAGCTCCTACGGCGTCGAGACCGAGGGCGTGTGCGTCGCGTACACCTCTGTCTACGGCCATACCAAGGCCGTCGTCGAGAAGTTCTGCGAGATCCTGAAGGTGAAGGGCTGCCCCAAGGTCGCGTGCGCCGATCTCGCGCGCGACGACATGTACGAGACGATCGAAGACGGATTCCGCTATGGGCGGCTCGTGCTCGCGACGACGACATACAACACGGGCGTCTTTCCGAAGATGGAGGAGTACATCCGCCATCTCCTTAGGCGCAACTACCAGAACCGCAGGGTCGGCTTCATCGAAAACGGCTCGTGGGGCCCGATGGCGGCGAAGGGCATGAAAGACCTTCTCTCCTCGGCGAAGGACCTCTCGTTCTGCGAGTCGACCGTCACGGTGAAGGGCGCGATGACGGACGACACGGTCGCGCAGCTCGAGAAGCTTGCCGACGAAATACTGAAATAGCCCTGCGGGTCGCCAGATGAGAAACAGGGTCGCAGAGCACGTCGCAGCGCTGCCGAAGAGCGGGATAAGGAAGTTCTTCGACATCGTCGCGCAGTCGAAGGACATCGTGTCCCTCGGCGTCGGCGAGCCTGACTTCGACACTCCCTGGCACATTTCACGCGCTGCGGTCACCTGTCTCGAGAACGGCGGCACCCACTACACCTCGAACCTCGGCACGCCCGAGCTGAGGCAGGCGATATGCCGCTATCTCGAGCGCCGCTTCTGCGCGAAGTTCGACTGGAAGTGCGAGGTGCTCGCGACTGTCGGCGTTTCCGAGGCGATAGACCTCGCGATACGCGCCATCTGCTCGCCCGGCGACGAAGTGCTCTACCACGAGCCGTGCTTCGTCTCGTATGCGCCGACGATCCGCCTTGCGCACGCGGTTCCCGTCTGCGTCGAGACGCGCGTGGAGGACGAGTTCCGCCTTACCGTGGACGCGCTCGAGAAGAAGGTTACGCCCAAGACGAAGGCCGTGCTCCTGAACTTCCCCTGCAACCCGACCGGCGCGACGCTTTCGCGCGAAGACATGGCGGCGATTCTCGCCTTCTGCGAAAAGCACGATATTCTTCTTCTTGCGGACGAGGTCTACTCGGAGCTCAACTACGAGATTTCGGGGGAAGAGAATTTTAACGCAGAGACGCAGAGACGCAGAGATGCGGAGAGTAGGGAAGTCAATGTGCTCCCGTCGTTTGCATCGTTCCCGAGATACCGCGACCGCGTGATTCTGCTGAACGGCTTTTCGAAGTCGTGGGCGATGACCGGCTACCGCCTCGGCTATGCCTGCGGGCCGGCCGATGTCATCGACGCGATGATGAAGATTCACCAGTACGGCATCATGTCCGCGCCTACGCTTGCGCAGGCGGCGGGAGTCGCGGCGATGGATTTCGGCGACAAGGACGTTGATCGCATGCGCCGCGAATACAAGAAGCGCCGCGACTGGCTCGTTCCGGAGCTCAACGCCCTTGGGCTGAAGACGCTTATGCCGAAGGGCGCATTCTATCTTTTCGTCGACGTGCGCTCAACGGGGCTTTCCGACGAGGAGTTCGCGTTGAAGCTCCTCAAGGAGTTCGGCGTCGCCTGCGTTCCGGGCAGCGCGTTCGGCGCGTGCGGCGCAGGGTTCGTCCGCATGTCCTACGCGACGTCGCTCGACAAGATCAAGCTCGCGGCGTCTCGCATCGCGAAGATGCTGAAGTCGATTTCGTGACGGGAGAAGGAAGGCGGCATGGGCGGCGCGGAGCGGACAGTGCTTGTGACAGGCGGTACGACGCGCATCGGCAAGGCGATCGCCGATGCCCTGCGCGCGGCGGGCTGGCGAGTCATCACGAGTTCCCACCGCGCAGACTCAGGCGCAGACATCGTAGCCGACCTTGCTGAGCCGCTTGGCGCGGCAAAGCTTTATTCCGAATGCCTTCGCATGCTTGGCGGAACTCCTCCTGACGCGCTTGTCAACAACGCGGCGCTTTTCGTTGGCGACGATGCAACGCTTGAGGCGGTGAATCTTGATTCTCCGCGCAAGCTCACGACATTGATGGCCGGGCGGGAGACCGGGCGGGGCGCCGTCGTGAACATTCTCGACTGTCGTGTGCTTGGCGGGGGCGAGCCGCGTGGCGCATACGAGAGGACGAAGCGCGGGCTTCTTGCCGACACGAAGAAGTACGCCGCGCTTTTCGCGGACACAATTCGAGTGAACGCCGTCGCTCCCGGTCCTGTGCTTGCGCCGGAGGGCGTGAGCGAGAAGGCGGGCGAGATGCCGCTCGGAAGGCCGCTTCCGGAGGATGTCGCCCGTGCAGTCGTCTTTCTTCTCGAGGCTAACGCCACAACCGGATGCATCGTCCCGGTCGACGGCGGGCAATCGCTTCTCTAAATGGGGGTTGGTCCGTGGCTACAGATTTTGACAAGGTGAGAAAATGGCGGCGAATTCAAATGGTGTGCGCAGCCGTTTTCCTTGTTGTAACGTTGGTCAATTTTTACAGGTGGGCAACGTTCTCCTATAGCAGTGGCGATCATTTGCTGTCTTCAATTGTGGCAGTTGCGGTGGCGGTCGCCACCGGGCAGGGCGTAAAGTATTCGCGGTGCCCACATTGCGGGAAGAGGCTTATGTCGTTCTGGCTGGGACGCGACGGGGCTGGACGGAATTACATAAGGAGAGTCGCAAAGGGGCTGCCTGTCGTCTGCGCCAACTGCGGCGAGGAGGTTGATACGACATGTGACGGCGGTAAGGCGAGTTCCCCTCTACGCAAGTTCTCGTGGCCGAGGGTGATTGCCATTTCTATTCTTGCGTTTGTGATAGGCGGGTCGCTTGTTGCTGCGAAGATACGTCTAATTGTCCGGGACGAAGAGGAACGGCCGATGTGGGAGGATGCAGTGCGGCAACATCTGCGGGGTTGGCCCTTGTCTGGTGTCGGTGTCGGCGCAGTTGCCGCCGTAAAGGTCGATGACACGCGTCTGTTTTCGGTAGAGCGCGGACACAATGTCTTGGCGGAAGTGCCTTGCTGCTCAAAGTGCAGGGGAACGGAACCCGACAATCAGGAATGCGAAGGCCATTTGCTTGATCGCTACGGTTGGGTGGAAATATATATGTCAAGCCTGGGCAGTTTCAGGACGAGGTGGTCAAAGCATGGAATCGCCGTAAAGCGCTGGCCCGCACCGCGCGAGATGACAGAATCCGAGAAGGAAGAGGTTCGGGAGGCGCTTGCCAGACGGCAGGATCTTTTGTCTCGGCAAAATGATACAAGTACCACAAAATAATCGCGGAGGGCGGCAGATGAAGAAGAGCCTTAAGTGGACATGGACGTTTCTTGCGGCGGTCGGCGCTTCGGTTCTCTCGCTTGCTGCGACAGCGGGCGAAGACGAGGTGTTGCTGGATGTCGCCACCAATTACGCGACGAACGTCAGCCAAGCGCGTTGCCTCTCGGCTGAAGATGCGAAGAAGGCGATCGACGAGGTCTTTGCGAAGGCCCCAGTCTATCGGAAGCCCGGACGCATTGAGCGCGTCAAGCGGCTGATCGACGACGGCATGGCGACGCTCGTCCGGTACGAGGCGGACAGGGAGAGGGGCGATTCCGAGACCGCAGACGAGTCCCTGAAGCGGAAAACCGTCTACAAGCTATTCAAGAAGTGGATGGAAACGGAACTGCCGGAGGACGATGGCGGCAAGGCGCGCATCCATGATCGTCTCGGCGCAGGGACGGACGGCGACGCGGTTGCGGTCTATGCAGACGGAACGACCGAAACTTCGCTTGAATGGCTGTACGAAGGCACCATCATAGATCTGCTAGGCGCGGCGGAGTCGCTTGAACTGGCCGTCGGAGCGCCGACAAACGCCGAAGAGGTCGTTGTCGTGGCGGATGTCGAGATTGTCGATCTTGCGTCGCTCGCGAATCTGGCCCATGTCGAGCCGGAACATGGACTCCCCGGCGAGGAGGATGCCTGCTTCGAGCATTCTGTGTGCGCCACTTACAACGTCGACATGCGCGTCAGGGAGGTCCGGCGCGGGAAGTGTCCGTTTCGCAGGTTCTGCTTTTCCGCGGTTCACGACGCGGTGAACGCTTCGGCAACGGGGGATTGGCTGTTCTTCCGCGGGATGACGCTTGAAGTCGGGCTTGCCCGCGTGGACGGCAAGCTGAAGATCAACCGCTTCGAACCCGTGTTTCCGTATCCGCCCTATTCGAAAGACGGAATAAGAATCATCAGGAGTGGGACGGATGACGTTTCGCCGTTTTTGGCAGATGGCTGCGTTGCCGAAGATGTGCGTGAGTATACCAACTGGCGTGGACTGAAAGACGGCATCAGCGGCAGCCTCGTTGCATTGCAGTATGGCGATCGCGAACTGGCGCTGTTCGCGTCGACGACAAACCTAATCGAGGGTCTTTACGGAATCTTTCCGGACTATGGGCCGTCCGTGAAGATTACGGTGTATGGAGACGGCGAGTCCAACTTCGACTATTGGCGCAACGCCTGGTTTGCGGAATCTGCCGTGACCATAAGGTCCCTTGGCGAGGAAGACGGATTCGTGCGCACCAAGGAGGCCGAGACCGTTGCGGCGGGAACCTGTCCCGATCTCGATGTGTTGACCAAAGAGCTGTCCTCGATAGGATTTGCGGATGTCGCTGGGGCGACGTATGCGCAGGTGAGTCCGTACCCGGCAGATTCTGGCGCTTTTTGGACAGACGAATACATAAGGATGAGCGGTCTGGCGCTGGACGAAAGACTGAGCGGCGACGGATGGATCGTTCTGCCGAAGGACGGTGCCGCGAACGCGAAGTTCCTTGCATACGGGTGCGTCTGGTGGGAGGCTCGACTTAAACCTCCGGAAACAAACGATGTCCGCAGGGTCTCGTACGACAAGGCGCGGCTCGCGCGCGACGTAGTGCTTGTCTGCGGCTATGTGGAGGATGCCGCGGAACTTAAGGTGACGTTGGACGAAGACCGTGCGGCGGACGTGCTGGCGTTTGCGCTGCATGCCCGGCAGGCTGGCTTCGCGAAGGAATCCGAGCGCATCGCCTCTGCGCTTTTCGCCCTAAAGGAAAGCGGAGACGCGGCATTGTCCGGCATCAGGAAACGGCTTGCGAAGATCGCCGCCGAATATCCCGACTTCGCGACATGGGAGAAGAAGGAGCTGGCGCGGAAAGAAGAGCTTGAAAAGAGGAGGAAGGCCGATGAAAGCGACAGTGACGCCGAAGAGGAGCTATAGCGCACCGTGCTATCCGACGATCCACGAGATCGGTGCGCCCGATTTCGCCCGTGTGCCGACGCGCTGGCGCGGAATCCGCGCGCTTGCGTCGACGCTCGGCGCGGCGGCAATGAGCCTCAAGTCGCTTGCGCTCGACGCGGCGGCCGAACCGACTCCGAAAACGGCGCTGCCGACGGCTGTCGCGCCTGATGACGCATCGGCTAAACGCGACGAGAAGCGGGAAGTGCCGGCGACAGACGTGTGTCCGCTTCCGCCTGCGGCGCTGGCCGGCGACGGATTCGGCGCGTTCGGATGCGTCGCGATGAATCCGCCGGTCATGCTTCCCGAGACTGAGGCCCTGGAGATCATCGAGCGCGAGTTCGCGAAGCGCGGCGTCGAACTCGTCGACGCGCCGGAGATCGATGGCGTGGAGGCGCCAATCAGCAGGCTGGAGCGCAGCCGTGAGGACAGGAACCTTGTCGCAAACATCGCACGTGGCAGACTGCAGGGCGACGAGGTGCGGCGGAAGAAGCGCAGGTGGATGCTCGACCTTGGCACGAAGGACGGGAAGATCATGGTGGAATACATCTCCCGTGCCGACGAGCGTGTCTGGGTGCGCGATCCCAGGGAGGAGGCCGGCGTCTGGAGTTCGGTGAGCGGTTGCGATATCCGCAGGGCCGCAGAACTGGCCGTCAAAGGCTTCAGTGCGCGGAAGGAGGGAAGGCCCGTCAAGATCGGTGTTTTCTACGATCCGATGGCGAGCGTTCCGAGAGGCGAAATGGAGAAGATATACCAAGATGCAGACCCCGGACTTGATTGGAGCGCGAAATACGAGCTGACGGAGAAGCGCGGGCGTGAGCTGGCGGGCAAGAAGCTCGTCGCGCAGATCGAGGCTTTCTTCAGGCATCTTGCGAATGCACCTGACTCTTCATCTCACTGACCGCTGCAACCTCGCGTGCCGATACTGCTACGCGAGGCACGGGACGAGCGACATGGCGCTCGCGACCGCCCTCGCGGCGATCGACGAGTGCACGCGCGGCGAGGAGAACCCTGGGATCATCTTCTTCGGCGGCGAGCCGCTGCTGCGCGAAGACCTCGTCTTCGACGTGATCGACGAGTGCGAACGCCGCGCACCGCACCGCTTCCACTACAAGGTGACGACGAACGGAACGCTCGTGGCGGATGCGTTCCTGGCGCGTGCCGAGGCCGTGCGTCTGCATGTGGCAGTTAGCTGCGACGGAGCGCCGAAGACGCAGGACGCACACCGCGTGGCGGCGTCCGGCGAAGGCTCGTCCGCGGCGCTTCTGCCGCGGCTGAAGGCCGTGCTGGCGGCTCAGCCTTACGCGCCGGTGATGATGACGGTGAACCCCGACACGGCCGCGGACTTCGCCGGGAACGTCCGCTACCTGCGCGCGCTCGGCGCGTCGTACCTTATTTCCAGCGTGAACTTCCAGGCGGACTGGGACGCGTCCGCCTGGCGCGCCCTCCGGCGCTCGTACAAGGAGCTCGCGGCGTGGTATCTCGACGCATACCGCCGCGAGGAGAAGGTCTACTTCGCCGCGTTCGACAAGCGCATCGCGACGCGCATCTGGCCCGGACGCGGCGCGTCGTGCCAGCTCGGGCGCCGCCAGATATCGGTCGCGCCGGACGGGACGTACTATCCGTGCGTACAGTTCGTAGGCCATCCCGAATACGCGATCGGACGCGTCGGCGAGGGGCTTGACGAGACGCGGCGCGGATGCGTCTTCGAGCGCAACGAGCGCGCGAAGCCGTCGTGCGCGGGCTGTGCGCTTCTCGGGCGATGCAACAACCGGTGCGGATGCCTCAACTTCTCGACGACGGGCTCGCTCGACGAGGTGCCGCCGTTCTTCTGCGAGCACGAGCGGTTCCTCATCCCGCTCGCGGACTCGCTTGCCGAGCGCCTCTACGCCGAGCGCAACGCGATGTTCATCCAGCGCCACTACAATCCGGCGTTCCCCGTCGCCTCCATTCTCGAGGACATGGCGGGCTGACAGCTGAGTTAAAACACACCCTCGGTGGATTTTGACGGGGACAGGCCCCACGAAAGCCCGATTTTTCAGCGTTTCTCGGGGTCTGTCCCCACAGGGGTGAATTGCAAGTCAAGTGAGTCAATTTTCTAAAGATGGATCCGAGGGGTCTCGGGAGCAGTTCGAACATTTTCATTTGCGTTGTCTCCTTTATGCGGCTCTGGCGTATGCGGTGTCGTATTGGT
>Ga0256405_10005777_pt1 | contig 20778 bp, 18 predicted proteins | sample RumenRJG_02DNA_FD_189096 | JGI IMG/M metagenome (GOLD analysis project Ga0256405, IMG submission 189096) | Bovine rumen microbial communities from Lethbridge, Alberta, Canada - RJG_02 | ecosystem: Host-associated > Mammals > Digestive system > Stomach > Rumen | place: Canada: Alberta... | reverse complement strand
ACGCCAGTACATGCGCATCGGCCAAATCAATAACATGAATATAATCTCGCAGGCAAGTTCCATCCGGCGTAGCGTAGTCATCACCAAAAATCGTAATGTGATCGCGCTTCCCTAAGGGGACCTGCAAAATCAGCGGAATCAAATGCGTTTCCGGGCTGTGATCTTCCCCGATAGAACCATCATCCAACGCGCCAGCTGCATTGAAATAACGCAACGAAACATAACGGATGCCATTCGCACGGCTAACCCATTTCATCATTTTCTCCATGGTAAGCTTGCTTTCCCCATAGGTATTGGTCGGGCAGGTTTCATCCTCTTCGAGAATGGGAATGCGCTTCGGTTCGCCATAAACTGCAGCGGTAGAAGAAAATACTATCTTATCCACCTTATGGCGGACCATCGCTTCCAGCAGCACCTGCATACCATATACATTGTTGTTGAAATACTTCAGGGGTTTTTCCATGCTTTCGCCTACCAGCGAATTAGCGGCAAAATGGATAACCGCATCGATTTGGTTCTCGGTAAAAATCTTATCCAGAACCTCTGCCTCACGAATATCTCCTTCATAAAACTTTGCCTTCGGATTCAAGGCATCACGATGGCCCGTTTGCAGATTATCGACGATGACAACATCTTCTCCTTTTGCCACCAACTGATGTACGGCGTGAGAACCAATATATCCAGCACCGCCACATACAAGAATTGACATATTCATGCGCTCCTTTTTTATCAAACAGAAATCGCTTTCTATTTTACCATCTTTTCTATGCGTTTACTATATTTGTTTCTATCATTTCACCCGATGCGTACCATCTGCAATATTTGCCACATAGAAGCTTGGCGCATAGCCAATCTTCTCCGTATACGCTTTTCCGACTTTCTCCTTGAACGCTTCAATGGCTTCATCTTTTACCAAACTTACGGTACACCCGCCAAAACCAGCACCAGTCATCCGCGAACCGATAACGCCATCCACCTGCCATGCCAGTTCTGCCAGCGTATCAAGTTCACGGCCTGTAACATCATAATCATCACGCAGCGAATAATGCGATTCATTCATCAGCTTGCCAAACCTTGCGACATCCTTTGCTTCCAATGCCTCAACCGCTGCCAAGGTACGGTTATTCTCCATTACCGCATGGCGTGCGCGCTGCCGTTCCAGGGGTTCGGAAATCGCCCCAGCCAACTGATTGAACGCTTCGTTGCTAAGTTCTCCCAAAGCATGTAAATCCGGTCTTACTTCCCTCAATTCATTCAAAGCATGTTCACACTGTGCACGCCGCACATTATAAGCACTTGATGCTAAACTGTGCGGCTTGTTGGTATTGGCAATGACGATGCTGGCACCAGTCAATGCGATTTTGCTATACCGATACTCCAACGTATTGCAATCGAGCAAGATTGCACAATCCTTCCGCCCCATGCCAACAGCAAACTGATCCATGATGCCGCAATTAACACCGACAAAAGTATTTTCTGCCTTCTGCGAAAGTTTAACCATCGTCACCATATCCAACCCAAAGGCAAATGCATCATTTAAGATAAGCGCTGTCAAAACCTCCAAGGAAGCTGAAGACGACAAACCGGAGCCATTGGGCAATGTCCCATATATCAAAATATCAAAACCATGCGAAGCTTTATAACCAGCATCCTCAAAGACCTTCACAACTCCCATCGGGTAATTCGCCCAATCCTTGCTCTTGTCGTAAGTGAGACCGGACATCGGGAACTCCATCACGCCCCGATCGGCTAAGTTCAACGAAAACATTCTGGTTTTATCGTCCTGACGATCTGCTACCAACGCATAAGTCCCCAACGAAATCGCACAAGGGAAAACATGCCCGCCATTATAATCTGTATGCTCGCCAATCAAATTCACCCGCCCTGGCGAAAAATAAAGCCGCGTCTCTTTCGAACCAAATATTTTAGAAAACTCCGCCTGCATTTTTTCTAAGATTTCCTTTTCCATGATTCTTCCTCCTCATTATGTATGTAAACGTTTTCTTATTTGCCGGAAAATTTGGTGCAACTTTTTAACTTCGTAGCAAAAGCTGCACCACTCTTTATCCCTTAGTTTACCTTTGAACCTTTTGCTTGTCAAGCTATTTTGTAAACGTTTTCTAAAAATTGATGCTCCTATCGCATCCACTCTTCCAACTTACTTATTGATATCTTCCCACTTTTCCTCCAACTCTTCTACAATATGCGCGTGTTCTTCTTCCGTCAGTGTTACTTTTTTACGGTAAACAATGGCAGCCAATATCAGCAATACCACCGGAATGGCAAACATGACGAGCTGGAATTTCAACAACCCACCAGTTGTAATATCTGCAGCTGAAGCACCACCGGTCATTCCTACCCATACCGCAGTCAGGCCAACGATACCGCCAGTAATTGCCCCAGAAAGTTTATCTACCAAAGGACGAACACACAAACATACTGCTTCATCACGATGCCCAAGCTTCAACTGACCATATTCTACCGAGTCGGTGATCGTCATCAACACAACCAAGAAAATCAGCGGTTGCGGCAAAGCGAAAAGTCCAGCAGCTGTAAGTGCTAACCATACGTTTGTACCAGATAACGCATACAAAATCAACGAAGCCATCATAATTCCCAACGAACTGAAGAACAAGTTCCGGCGGCTAAATTTCGTCGTAAGCAGTGGAAACAGTGCAACTGCCATCAAACCAATCACGACATTGATAATACCTAAAATAGAAAACTTAGCAGCATCCCCAATCACATAGATGAAGTAATACAGGTTGAAGTTATTGACAATATTCTGTCCCAAGCCAAAAATCAGATAAGCACAGGCAATCCACAAAAGCTGGTCATTTTTTGCCAACACTTTAAAAACATCTCGAAACGAAGTATCTACTTTGTTTTCCCGCAAAGCCGAATCCTGTTCTTTCGTTCCTAAGCCAAGAATAATAGCCCCCAAAGTGGCAATACCGCCACCAATGCAAGCAAACGCGAACCATCCCTGCGGATCACCGGCACCACCATTTGAATTGACAGAAAAATACAATACAATCGGCATGACCATGATGGTAACCAGCTGTCCACCAAACACCGAACCAATACGAGCAACCGTTGCTGTGATCTCACGCTCGCGGGAATCAAAGGACAACGCCGGAATCATCGACCATATCGCTACATCCTTGGCCGAATAAAACACATCCATAACGAAGTATACTATAGCAAAAAGAATCAAATACAAGGTTGGATTGGAAACCGTAAGTCCACCAAAATCCGTAAACAACATCGCCAACGTAATCGCTGCTACGAATGCACCAACGATAACCCATGGCTTAAAACGCCCCCAACGAGTTTTGGTCTTATCAATGATATTCCCCATGAATGGATCGATAAAAAGCTCTGCTACGCGCAGTACCATAATAATCGTCGTAACTACACCTATCATATATGCATCCTGACTGGGATTATTGGATGAAAATAAGTTGCTGGTTACAAAAATCATAAAATAGGTTGCCAGCATAGCATAAAATACATCATGCCCAAAGGTACCGCAAGCATAAGCAATTCGCGGCCATATATTGTTTTTCTTTTCCTGCGACATTACTGCTTCCATAATCACAACCTCCTAAATTCAACCCTTCATCACACGCATATAGGCAATCAAAGCCTCTGCCATCTTTTCCAAATCCCCAGAACTGGTATTTACCACCAAATCATAATTAGCACCATCCCCCCAGGTACGTCCTGTATAGTAGTTATAATATCGGGCACGTTTCGCATCCTCTGCATCTAGTTCTTTCAGACTCTTGCCATCGTAGACCTCACGGCCGCGTTTCTCGCGAAAATCATCGTCAGCACAAACAAAAACCGAAAAAACATTATCCAATTTTCGCAAAACATAATCTGCGCTGCGCCCCAAGAATATACACGGGCCATCTTTAGCGATTTTCCGGATTGCTGCCGATTCACTCATGAACATCTCCTGGCTGCTGCTTCCCATGTGGGTGCCAAAGGAATGGAAGGGAATAAAATTCAAAGCTAAAGGCTTCACTTGATTTTCCATTTCGAGCAGCTCTTCTTCCCGCAAATCATCAATCCCCATTTTGGCAGCAGCTATATGCACAATCTGACGATCGTATAACTTTAAGTCGAGCTTCCGCGCCAGAATCCCCGCCAGTTCCCTGCCACCAGCACCATATTGACGACTGATGGTAATTATTGTGTTTTCCATACCATATTCCCCCTCACACGCTTACTATGTAAACGTTTTCTAAAGTTTTCAAAATAAATATCGTTCTATTGATTCACACTGTTCCGCATGAATCAATAGCAAACGATTTCCTTATTTATTATTATAACGCTTTTATTTAATATTGCAACATATTGTTTTAATAAAAATTTTCAGTCTTATTTTTCTTTTGTAAACACCCATAGATACCCGGCAAAATCTGCATCAATTTTTTCCACCCCAATGCCATTGTACATCAGTTCATCCCCATAATATAACTGCCCTACTGGATTGACAGATTTCTCTTCACCAAAATCCATACTCATTCGCTGAGCAGGCATATAATCGGTCAAGCGATAGCCAGCGGATGAATCCAACCCCATAAGGCGCAAAATCCTTATCGGGCTAGCCGGTTCGGCCAATGTTTTAAAATACAATACCACCACTTGCTGTCCATCTTCACGGATAAATTGCCAAGCCGTTTCGTTTTTCGTCCCGGAAAAAGGAGTCAATAAGCGATAGAATTGCCCCTGCTGCAAAGTGGGACGCAATTTCTTGTACAATTCAATATGCTTTTTTACCTGTTCTTTTTCTTGTGCACTCATGCGCGTAATATCCAGCTCATAACCAAAATCGCCCGCAAAAGCACATAACGTGCGTACCTGTAGACTGGTCATCCGCCCCACCTGATGATTGGGGGCTACCGATACATGTGCCCCCATGGTCATTGGCGGAAACACCAGACTGGTACCACTCTGAATAGACAACCGGCAAATCGCATCCGTGTTGTCACTGGTCCAAGTTTGTGGCATATAATAAAGCATACCCGCATCAAAGCGGCCACCACCACCGGAACAACTTTCCCATAATACATCCGGGAATTTGCCCGTCAAACGTTCCAAAACATCATAGAGCCCCAACATAAAGCGCGTTTTCGTTTCCCCTTGCCGCTCGCTAGGAAGGGCCGCCGAGAAGGCTTCGGTCAAATGGCGGTTAAAATCCCACTTTACATAGTCAATGGGGGCTGACTCCAATACATTGCTGACCGCATTTACAATATAGTTGCAAACCTCCGGTCGTGACAAATCCAGCACCAACTGATGACGGCTAAAGCAACTCTTATAATCCGGCACTTGCAAAATCCACTCTGGATGCTTGCGAAAGAGCTCGGAATCCTCTGAAATCATCTCCGGCTCAAACCACAAGCCAAATTTCATTCCCCGTTTATGCGCAGCTGCTGCGACTCCTGTTAACCCCTGTTTTAACTTCTTGGTATTGACAAACCAATCCCCTAAACTGCTATTGTCGTCATCGCGGCTGCCAAACCAACCATCATCCAGCACCAATAATTCCATTCCTAACTCGCTTGCCGTCTGTGCCAAACGATCAATCTTCTCATCATCAAAATCAAAATAAGTTGCCTCCCAATTATTTACTAAAATAGGCCGCAATTCATTCTGATATTTGCCACGAACAATGTTGTGCCGAACAATCTGATGAAATATCTGACTCATGCCATTGAGTCCAGCATCACTATATACCATCATGACTTCTGGTGTCTGAAAGCTCTCCTGTGGTGCTAGCTGCCATGCAAAACCAAACGGGTTTATTCCACCTGCCACTCGAGTTGTTCCAAACTGTTCCACCTCTGTGACAAAAGACGCTTCCCCGCTCCAAATCAAACTAAATCCATACACTTCGCCTGTACATTCCGTCGTATTTCTGCGTGCCAGCGCCAAAAACGGCGACTGCTGGTGCGAGCTAACGCCCCGGCGGCTGCCAGTTTCTTGTACCCCACGCATCAAAGGAACCCGTTCCAAACTGCGCTCTGCGGCATGACCACCATACAGACTCAAACGGTCAAAATCATGGTCCGCAAAATCAACGGCAAAACTAGCAGCATGAGTCAACGTAAGCGCCTCACCGCCACAATTGGTAATCCGTACACTGCGCGTCAACATCCCCGTATTCGCCATCAACGTATATAAAAGCTCTACTTCCAGCCTTCCCTGACTATCCCGTAAAAATATATGCAACGTTTCTGCTTCCGCACGATCCGCATATACGGCCGGCAATCCTGCCAATTGGGGCTTGCCATCCGTAATCTCAAAATGGTCATAGAAAAGTTCTGTCACGGTTGTTCCATTGGCTAAGCGCACCTCATAGGCAGGCAACCGATAATCACCATGGCCATACCCAGGATACTCCTGCGGCAGCACATCCAACGAAAAGGTACGCTCGTTGGCATAATCTGCTGGTTGCGGAGAAAAAGCCCTGTCGATAGCCTGCAGCGGTGCACTATCCCGAAATTCTCTTAACGGGCGCCCCCAATAACGATGCAACAAATACCGGTCTCGCACCACTTGCATAATGTAGCTCATATGCTCGTTGTGCAGATGGAACACCCCTCGCGATGAATCAAATTCAATCATAATATACCTCCCTAAATTCCCTGAAAATAAAACATTAAATGCATCGATTCATTTTTTAGTCGATATTCTTCTAATACCGGTGCGCCCCAGGTATCATCACCACCGACACCACATGGTCCAGCGGAAACGCGTAAAAAAGTATGATGAACCTGCGGTAAATCATATCGATGGCGGGCATTTTCCAATTCATGCGCACTATAGGGCAGAGCTGAAATTGCCAGCGGGATATCCCCTGCTACCCGTACCCCACGGCCACGTTTATCTGTTACCTCCCACCAACGGATGCCACCATGATTGCCACATTCCTGCGGCATAAGATATGCCTCCATCTCTTTTTCGACCGTGGAAGAATACACGCCCAACTTAGCACCTTCCTGTCGATCGATATAATTGGCTGCCGGTCCATAACCATAATATTTCACCTGGTCGTAATCTGCCGCCAACGTAAAGAGCATGGCAAAATCTGGCATTTCCGGCAACCCAGGCATTTTCTCATAATCCAGTTCGATCTTTATAAGGCCTCCCTTATAAACACCATAAGTTATTTGGCAAAATGCCGTCGGCATGGTGGCCAGTTCGTAAGTAAAACGCAATTTAACCGCATCCGCAACATACTCTTTGATTCCCAACTGCCCAAACCATTCATACGTCTGCCAAGTTCCATCGGCTAACTGAATCTCCTGCTTCACACAACGGCGATAAAGACTAGCCAGCTTCCATTGAGCCACCGAAAAATCACGACAACTGCCATAGTCATTATCTATCGGCGCCCGCCAAAACAATGGTTTTGGTATTTCTTCCAACAATTCCACACCATTTAACTTATACGAAACGATATTTCCCTGTGCACTGGAAAACAGAATCTCTCCCCCTGAAAACTTTACGCCTAGATTGATATCGCCCCTTACTATCCGCAAGGGAGTATCCCCGCAATTGCTTAGGACCTTACCTCTTATTTGGGGGATTCCCGTTTCACGTTGCCAGCATCCCTGCCCAAAAGCAACCTCATATCCTTTTTCCGCCCAGGCAGTGTCTTCCTTCAAAATCAACGAAACGGTAATGCATACCTCCCCTTTCGGACCTGTCGGTAAATCCGCAAACGCCACGCGTCTTTTTTCCCCAGGCTTAACCGATGGAGCCGCCGCTGTCTTTTCCCAAACTTTTTTCCCATCCAACAGCATTTCGTAATGTAAATCATATTCGTTGACATTCGTAAACAAGCTGTTGTTTTCAATCACTATACCATCTTCCGCAACTTGCAAATGATAATCCTGATAATTATATTTCACGTCCTGCAGCTTAGCCGTCGGTGCTCGATCCGCATAAAAAATACCATCTCCACAGAAATTATAATCACTGGAACGATCCCCGAAGTCACCACCATATGCCAAAAATTCCTGCCCGTAACAATCATGCTTCACCAGTGCTTGATCCACAAAGTCCCAAATAAACCCACCTTGATATAAAGGCTCCTGTTCGGTAAGCTCGGTATATTTGTGCATGCCACCATTACTATTTCCCATACTATGCGTATACTCGCAACAGATAAAAGGCTTATCCCGATGTTTCGACAAAAAGGCCTTTATATCTGCCGCTTTCGTATACATCTGACTCTCCATATCACTGGTTGCCGCATAGCGTCTATCCCAAAAAATACTTTCATAATGCACCAGCCGTGTAGGATCCACTTGGCGGAAATACTCGCTCATCGCAAAGATATTCTTCCCCCCACAGGACTCATTGCCACAGGACCAAATAAGGATCGACGCGTGATTCTTATCGCGTTCCAGCATTGATTTTGCCCTGTCCAAAACAATTTCCTGCCACTTGCTGTGATCATTCGGAATGGTATTCTCATCACGCGCCAACACCCCATTTTTCTGCCAGGTACCATGGGTTTCCAAATTCGTCTCATCAATTACATAAAGGCCATAGCGATCACATAGGTCATAAATCGCACTAGCATTAGGATAATGCGAACAACGAAGTGCATTGATGTTGTGCCGTTTCATATTCACAATGTCCTGCTCGAAGTCTTCCGGATTCATGGCCCGGCCACGGTAACAATCGAATTCATGACGATTAACGCCTTTGAATACGATGCGTTTTCCGTTGATTTTCATAATCTTATCTTCCAATTTAAATTCGCGAAAACCAACCGAATACGGGATAACTTCCTGCAAAACATCCGCTCCATCATAAACGGTTAATCGCAGCTGATAAAGGTAGGGATGTTCTGCACTCCAGAGTTTTACAGATTCTACCGTAAACGAAAATTCATCCTGCCGTCCTGTTCCGGTAAGGCTCGTCGCTGCTACCTGACGCCCCGCCGACGTTAAGAGTTGGATTTCAACCTTCCGAACTTCTTCCTTGGACCAAGTAATTTTTCCTGTAAGCATGCCATTCTTGTAATCGTTTACTGGAATAGCTGTAATTTTTAAATCTTCAACATGGCACTTCGGCTTCGTTCCCATCCATACATCACGGAAAATTCCCCCAAACCGCCAAAAATCTTGATCTTCCAACCAACTACCAGATGAGAACTGCATAACCTGCAGCGCTAGTTTATTTTCTCCCGCCTGCAAATAGGGGGTTAAATCAAATTCCGACGGAGTAAAACTATCCTCGCTATAACCAACATACTTTCCATTGAAGTAAACCACTACTGCCGATTCCACGCCCTGAAGCGACAGATATAGATTCTTCCACCCCTGTGGCAAATGAAAATATTTCACATATATGCCGGTAGGATTACAGCGCTGCGGCACTTCACCAGGCAAAACAGCCTCATGTCCATCCCAGGGATATGTCTGATTGGTATACTGTGGGATACCATAGCCTTCCAGCTGAAAATGGGCCGGTACCCGGATTGTGTGCCAATCATGACAATCAAACTCCAACTGTTCAAAGCCCTTCGTCACCAACTGAGGATTTTGGAAATACTGAAAATACCACAAGCCATTCAACCGGCATACAAACGATGATTCACCAGCATTTACTTCCGCCATATTCGCATAATACCAATGATCACTATGAGCTGGCAGCCGATTTTCTTGAAAAAAACACGGATCGGCTAAATGTTTTAACGAAAAGTTAGCTTCTGGCATGAGAATTCCTCCTCAATCTATAGTAAACGATTTCTTTTATTGCTAAAATTATTATACACGCAAAAATAAGAAAGAACAAGTATTATTTTCGCTTATTTAACCACAAAAAAGATGCTGCCGAAGCAGCACCCTCTGAGTAGCCAAACAAGCGCAATCCATTTACGATGGTACGTAAAGCGCCTTGACTCGAATATTCACTTCATGAACCACCATTCCCGTCATAAACTCCACCGCATCGCGAATCTCTTTCTGGACTTGGCGGATAAGCGTCGGTATATGGTTCCCATAGGTAAGGACCACGTCACAGGAAATTCTCAGCCCCATATCCTCCCCATTCTGCATCAGATGTTCCACCTGCAAACCTCCAATCTTCGTGAAGGCTGCCTGTTTCATGACCACATGACGAATAATCGCCTTGATGGCCGAATCATCAATGGAAAGTTTTCCATAATAGCTAAATACTGGCCGGACAATGGACTTTTCTCCCAACCGCCGCCGCTTTGTCGAAGACCGCTTGAAAAAAGTCTGCAACGGATCGACCAAATAGCCGGAAAAATGTGGTTTTAGCTCAATCGTCGGCACTGGGATGATATGTTTTCCCTGTTTGAGCCGATAGTATTGTGCCTTTTCCATCTCCTGTTTTGATGCCACATCTGCGATATTGATAATCTTGGCAATTGATGGCAGGCGCAATGCTTTTGCGATTTTGTGAACCATATTCTCGGAGGTCCCGAGAATCAAAATGCGGTGCGGTTTTGCTTCATCGATAGCAGCCCGCACCTCTTCTGCATGGCCAGGCAGGACAAAAATTGCCCGCCGCACAGCCATGATTTTACTCTGCTCTTTTTTAGCTGAATGACCGGCAAGTATTTTGCCATCCTTTATAAGGATGCCATCATCGATGATGGCATCCGCATGATTGTCATGAGCGACAACCAATGCACGATGGCTCTTGCCAGTACCACTGGGACCCACCAGTGCAATGACATCCATATTAACTCTCCTGTTTATCCCAGTTGCTGTTGCGGACGATAAAATTTCTCCGCCCATTTATCCTCAATGGTAAATACTCCAAGTTCCGATGGATAGCGCGTCGGGTAGCCATGAAAATCCGAACCACCGGATACCAGCAGTCCGAATTCCTCGGCCATCGACAAATAACGAGCTGTATCCGCTTCATCATGCTGAGGATAAAAAGCTTCAATCCCTTCAAGGCCACTCTGGCAAAGCTCACGAACCACTTCATCATCACCGATTAGCTTTGGATGCGCCAAAACCGGCGTCCCTCCTGCCGCTTTAATAAGCGCAATGATTTCCGATGCTTCTAGATGATAATGTGGTACATAAGCTGGCGTTCCCTTTTTCAAGACAGCATCAAACGCCTCTCGCACCGAGGTAAAATATCCCTTTTTGACCAGCACCCGTCCAATATGGGAACGGCTAATAGATTTACTGGCACCAGCAATCGTAAGTACATCGGCTTCTGATATGTTATACCCCAAGGCCTGCAGCTTTTCAATCATTTCGGAAAAACGCGTCCACCTAGCCTCCGTAACCTCATTTAATTTGTCCGCTAGAGCTCGATAGTATATATCAAGGTTAAACCCTAAAATATGAATCTCTCTGGTCGGATGATGCGCGCTAAACTCAATACCGGGAATAATGTGAATTCCTCGGCTTGGATAATGCCCATTCTCGTATAATTCCACGATGCCTTCCACCGTATCATGGTCAGTTATTGCCATGTAATGAAGGCCCGCATTCTTTGCGGCTGCCACAAGCTCTTCCGGTGTCAATTTGCCATCGGAAAAGGTCGTATGCATATGCAAATCACTTGGCATTCGGATTCACTCCTATAATCTACTCAGCGCGGCTCAACAATCAGCTTGATTGCAGTACGTTCTTCCCCATCAATCTTGATATCTGTGAATGCGGGAACGCAAATGAGGTCAATTCCATGCGGCGCAACAAATCCACGGGCAATAGCTACGGCTTTGACCGCCTGATTCAGTGCACCAGCACCGATTGCCTGCATTTCAGCACTTCCGGATTCTCGCAGTACGCCAGCTAATGCGCCTGCCACTGAGTTTGGGTTTGACTTTGCAGATACTTTCAGAATTTCCATGTTCAGCACGTCCTCTCAACATAAAGATTACTTCATACAATGCATGTATCCTATTGGTTAAACTTACTGTCACTAGCTAGAGTATTCTTCAAAAACCTGCAAAGTCCTTCTTTTCTTGAAACAAACTATCACAATTTGCGATTATTCGACAATCATGACTCGTTCCATTGCAGTCGTTTGATTGGTGTTATCATCAATATCGATGATGACTGCTGAGTAAACCATCGGTCCCTCTTCCTCCAAATCAAACCGACAGGGCATGGCCGTTGTAAACTTTCGCAAGATAATCTCCGTCTTGACTCCTAGAATGGAATTCCACGGTCCTGTCATGCCAAGGTCCGTAATGTACGCAGTGCCCTTGGGCAAGATGCGATCATCCGCCGTCTGGATATGCGTGTGTGTACCAACGACACCATTTACCCGGCCATCCAGATACCAGCCCATCGCCATTTTCTCCGAAGTCGTCTCCGCATGAAAATCCAAAAACAGGATATCACATTCGTTCTTCATCTCGCGGAGTATCTCTTCCACCTTTTGGAACGGGCAGTCCAAAGCCGGCATGAATGCCCGGCCGGAAAGGTTGATAACACCGATGTTCTTGGCCTTGAATGGAAAAATACAATAGCCCTTCCCCGGCGTTCCTTCCGGATAGTTAGCCGGACGAATCAAAAAGGGTTCCTGGTCAATGAACTCCATTACGTCTTTTTTATCCCAGACATGATTGCCCGAAGTGATGATGTCCGCACCTGCATGGTAAAGCGCATCCAAAGATTTTCGGGTAAACCCTTTACCACCAGCAGAGTTTTCTCCATTCACGATGACCACATCAATGCCTTTCTCCTTACGAAGTTTCGGCGTATACTCCTGAAATGCCTTACGGCCGGGACGGCCGACGACATCTCCTGTCAACATTACTCGCATGTATTCCTCCTTCCGTTGATTCCCTTGGCAACAAAGGATCAACGGTTATAGACAACTACCCGGTCTTTATCACGGATGCCAATCATCTTTTCCTTTATGCGGTATTCCTGATTCTGGTCCAAGAGCGTATCGAGGACTGCACTCTGGGCATCCGCAAATTCCGGTTCCAACTGTTCAGGCGTGTGCTTATCACATTTAAGGCGTTCGGAAAAAGTCTCTCGGAACAACGCGGTTATGAGCGTCAATTCTCCACGCGTCATAGTAATCAACTGACGATGGATATGAACCATTGTTGCCTTGCCATGGCTTTCTGCCTCAACGGCCATCCAAACAGGAGCCCCCGAATCGAGCTCGTGATAAGCCTGCAAGCTGTCATCGAGTAATTTCGCAAATGGTTCCAGCTCTTCTTTTCCCACTGCACCTTCAAGCACAAAATCCAGTGTCATCTCCGTGGCCTCAGGCACATAGCTTACCGAATCGATTTCCGGATAACAAGCCAGAATGGCAGCAATCAGCTGTATCCCCATCTTATCCGTGGCTGCTTTTTGGCCCACTGCCTTTGTTAACCAATCCTTGAATCCTAGCATGATCGATCCCCTTATAGGTAGAATTGGGGATGCAGAGCCAGGCCCCGCACCCCCAAACATTTTCTGATTGATTATTTCGCATAATCGACGACGCGCGTCTCGCGGATAACCGTGGCCTTGATCTGCCCCGGATATTCCAGCTCATCTTCGATTTTCTTGACAATATCATGAGCCAATGCAACCGACTCAGCATCATCGACTTTATCCGGCTTAACCATAACGCGAATCTCACGGCCGGCCTGAATAGCAAAGCAGCGTTCAACGCCCTCATAGGACTCTGCGATTTCCTCCAACCGTTTGAGGCGCTTGAGGTAAGACTCAAGGCTCTCACGACGTGCACCAGGTCTTGCTGCCGATACCGCATCAGCGGCGGCAACCAAAACTGCCTCTACACTGGCTGCCTCTACATCCCCATGATGAGAAGCAATACAGTTGATTACATCTTTGGACTCACGGAATTTATGGGCCAAATCTGCGCCAATCGTGGTATGGGAACCTTCCACCTCGCGGTCAATTGCCTTACCAATATCATGCAGCAAGCCTCCGCGTTTTGCCAGCGTCACATCGCAGCCAAGCTCCGATGCCATAACCCCAGCAAGATGGGCCACCTCAATCGAATGATTGAGTACATTCTGCCCATAACTCGTGCGGTAACGCAAACGCCCAAGCATCTTGACAAGTTCCGGATGAATGCCATGAACCCCCGTATCAAAAGTAGCCTGTTCACCGGCTTCTTTGATGCGCTGATCGACTTCACGTTTTGCCTTCTCGACCATTTCCTCAATACGAGCCGGATGGATTCGGCCATCCTGAATCAACTTTTCGAGTGCAATGCGTGCCACTTCACGGCGTACTGGATCGAACCCAGACAGGATGACCGCCTCTGGCGTATCATCAATGATAAGATCCACGCCTGTCATGGTTTCTAACGTGCGAATGTTACGTCCCTCACGACCAATAATACGGCCCTTCATTTCGTCATTCGGCAAAGCAACAACCGAAACCGTCGTCTCAGCTACATGATCCGCCGCACAACGCTGAATTGCCTGACTCAGGATATCCTGTGCCTTCTTGTCACATTCATCCTTAATCTGCTGCTCATACTCTTTGATTTTCATGGCCTTCTCATGCTTGAGTTCATCTTCAGCTTCAGCCATGAGCAGCGTACGAGCTTCATCCGATGTCAAACCAGAAATGCGTTCCAGCTCTTCCTTCTGTTTCTCGTGCATCTCATCAATAGCCTGTTGGCTTTTATCCAGGCGCGATTCCTTACGGGAAAGGGCTTCTTCCTTCTTTTCAATGGAATCCAGCTTGCGATCGAGATTCTCTTCCTTCTGCACAATACGGCGCTCCTGGCGCTGAATCTCACTGCGGCGCTCCTTTGTATCGCGGTCAAGCTCCTGGCGCAAGCGATGGATATCTTCCTTCGCCTCCAGCAGGGCTTCTTTCTTCTTGGTCTCGCCTTTTTCTTCAGCCTCTGCTACGATTCGTTTTGCTTCTTCCTCAGCGGAGCCAATCTGGGCTTCTGCCGTACGCTTACGGGCCGTATAGCCTGCACCGACACCGATGATAACTGCAACTATTACCGCTACTACTTCGATAACGATAATACTCACCCCCTCTTTTTTTATTTGCTTTCATGCATTATTTGTTTTCCTGAATAGTTTTATCCATAACTATACCTTTATATTCTATAGTTTTTCCCGTAGAGTGTCAAGAAAACCTAGTCAAATCGCACAAAATGCGGTAAAATTAGAAAATACGTGATAATTTGATGAAATTCGACGGGAGGAACCCAACCATGCTGAACTGCTCCGAATGCGGACGTACCCTTGAGGAAAAGGATGCGCTTGTTCATACCACCGAGGCCGGAGAGAAAAAAGTCATCTGCCAAGAATGCTTCAAAGAACTTACCGGTGTCGATTACCAAACCTTTGCCTTACGCAAAGAAAACGCCAAGCAAACCTTTATCGCAGTCCTCTTCTGCCTGGCCTGCACTGCTTATGCCTGGTATGATAAGGGCTGGATGTGGGGGATTGGTGGAATTATTCTCACGGCTCTCGTATATCTTTTTTCCAGCAAAGCACGGTAAAAGGACGAATATCCTATGCCTCTGCAAATTTTTTGACATTTTATATTGCGAGATTTATATAGAAAAGGCGATTCGCTGACTCCCTTGAGTCTTCGAACCGCCTTTTCTATATAAATCAATAGGAAATTGTCTCCACAGGAATCAACTCTCTCTGTTTGCTTACTTCCTTATACCAATATGCACTTTTTTTGGGATATCGTTTTTGATTGGCATAATCCACATAAAACAATCCATAACGCTTGTTATAACCATTGCTCCAAGATAACACATCCATCAGACTCCAAATATAGTAGCCGCCAACATTGACACCTTCCTCCATTGCCTTCAGAATTGCTTCCAAATGCCTGGTAACGTATTCGATACGAGGAGTGTCATCGATTTTTCCATCTTCAAAATCATCCTTATAGCCCATACCATTTTCGGATATAAAAATCTCCTTATAATTGGGATAATCCCGTGCAATACGCTTTAGCTGCCTATACATACCTTCGGGGTAGATAGGCCAATCCCAATCTGTAGTGGGAACTTCTGGATTACTGACGCGAGCACCAATGCCCTTGAGGCAAAACACGCTGGTTCCCTTTTCCCCAGTACTATTATTCACTACTTGACTTTCACCATCCCAAGCTTGCAAAAAATGACTGGAGTAATAATTCATCCCCAAAAAGTCAATCTGCTTGGCAGCGCACGCAAAATCATCAAAATCCGTTGGTTCCGTGATAAGCTTGCCACCGTTCTTCTGCAGGATTTCCTTGATCAGCAACATGGTAGTATCGCTATATTTTCCCAAATAACAAGCATCCAGCATAAAGCGATTGGAAATCGCATCATCAAGGTCACGAGCATGGATATCAGCGGGGGAATCTGATATCGCCACTTTGCCCTCCAAGGTATGAACAATGCCGATTTTACCTGGCAAATTCATGCTCTTGTATAAATTCAGCGCGCGAGAATGCGCCACCATGAGATTGTGCTCAATCTGAATGGCTTTTTCAATCTGGAAGGTTTCATTAGGGGGAAAATTACCTGCCAGATAGCCATTTTGAGCAATTGACCAAGGTTCATTAAAGGTAGCCCACTTCATTACCCGATCACCAAAAGCCTCAAAACAAATCCGCGCGTAATCCACGAATTTGTCAATCAATGCGCGATTCAACCAATGACCATTTTGAAAATAATTTAGGGGAGTATCAAAATGATGCAAGGTCACAAAAGGTTCTACCCCCTTTGCTATGCACGCATCAATTAGTTTGTTGTAATACGCAATACCAGCAGGGTTTACCTTACCTTCCCCATCGGGAAGTATCCGCGTCCAAGACAGTGATATGCGAATGCCATTGATGTTATAATCATGTGCCAACTGCAAGTCCGTTTCATAATGATGATAAAAATCACTGGCCGGATCTGCATTGAACCTTGCCCCTGGCCGATTCATATACGCATCCCAAACGCAAGGCCCGCGCCCATCTTCGCGCGTAGCTCCTTCTACCTGATAAGCAGCGGTAGCCCCGCCAAAGATAAAATCCGCTGGGAATCTCTTTGCCATAATCAACCCTCATTTCTCCTGAAACATTTTGAGGAAGCGTTTGTCCATATCCGAAAGCAGCATAGCAGTCATCAGATGATCCTGTGCATGCACCGTTAGAAATCCAATCTCAATATTCTCGCCAGCTGCTTCTTTCGTGATAAGCTCCGTTTGCTGATTATGCGCATTAAGGATCAAATCATCCCCTTCTTTAATAAGCGCCTCTGCTTTTGCAAAGTCCTTTTCACCAATAGCATCCATCGCGGCTAGGAATTTTGTCCGAGCATCGCCGGAATAAGCCACAATTTCCATAGCAATCATTGCCATTTCATCTTTCGTCATTGTCATAAGAATCCCCTTTTCGTAAATATTTTTCCCTAGTGCCCCACTTACTTTCTTTACCCCTAAAAAAAGTAAGCTAGCTAACCAACACCATTATAGCACGGCATCAGTCGTGATAGTAACCTTCCTCCCATTTTTTCAGATACTCATCAAAGAGTGCATCATTCTCTATGCAATCATTGTCATCAATCAGCCCATCAATTTTCGCAATCAGTGCATCCTTTTCCGGAGTCGGTTTATACTCAGCCTTTAGAAAGGCCTCCAGAATATATTCAATCGATCCAATACCAATGACACGACCTCCACACCCAATTACATTTGCATTAAGATTCTCTTTTGCCGCTACTGCTGTTTGCACATCAGCCACGCAGGCTGCACGAACACCTTTTACTTTCTGTGCGGCATTATTAATACCGATACCAGTACCGCAAATACACACGCCCAAATCTGCCTCACCGGTTGCTACCAGCTTTCCTACTTTGCGTCCATAAATCGGATAGTGCGTACGAATAAAATCATAGGTCCCCACATCAATGACTTCATGACCCTGTTTTTTCAAAAACTCTGCTGCTTTGATTTTTATATCCGTAACAATATGGTCACAACCAATTGCAATCTTCATGGTATTAGCCTCCTTTAAACTTCCCGATTCAGCATATCAATGCGAATCTGATGACGTCCGCCATCATACTCCGTCTTCACGAAGTTTTCTGCCAATTCACACGAAAGCTTCTCTGCCGTGATGTTTGCTCCCAACGTAATAATCTGCGTGCTATTGTGGCGACGCGTCATAGAAGACGTGTAATCCTCATAAGTAGGCGCACAGACAATACCATGATGTTTCGCTGCAATCATAAAAGGAGCCACACCATAATCATCAACCACAATCCCACGGGTAATTCCCTTTTCTAAAACAGCCGCCACTACATTTTCCGTAGCAGTGAAGATATCATCGTGCGAGAAATCCTCTATCTCATAGCCCTTGCCAGTTAAATAATCCTTAACACAATCTTTCAATTTTGCTCCAGCACCATTGGCCGCTAATGCAACTTTCATATTCTGACTTCCTTTCTGTAGTTCCTGTTGATGATTTCATTATAGCTATTCTTGTTTTCTATTTGTTTTCATGTTTTGAAACGATTTTCGACCTATTCGTGATATAATTAAACTACCTAGTATTGTGTAAGGAGCGATAAATAATGTTAATCAAAATCGATCATGATTTTCACGAGCATCTAACGGAAACCGAAAAGAAGGTCATCAGCTTTATCAATATGAACGCAGAGAAAATTTCCTCTATGTCCATCAGTGACGTCGCCGAAGCGACCTATTCTTCGCCGGCCACCGTAAGCCGCACCATCAAAAAGTGCGGCATTTCCGGTTTTGCAGAACTGCGCTACCTAATCACACAAGAAACGACCGTACACAAGGACAGCATTCAAGTCAACGAAATCTTTAATAAAAGCTTGATGGAAGTGACGCAAACCATCGAACATCTAAGCATTGAGACCATCCTAGCTGTAGTGCGAGAAATCCGACAGGCCAAACGCATCTATTTATTATCCCGTGGGCTCACCGAACATGTAGCCGAAGAGTTCTGTCTCAAATTGCAGCTGCAGGGTTATAACGTCTTTGCCAACAGTGACCCTTCCATCATGCAGGACATGACTCGTCGGGTAAAAAACCAAGAACTAGTAATCATCTTCAGCCTATCTGGTAAAACCCCAGAACTTTTAACCGCCGCCGAAAATGCTGCCTCCCTAGGCGCCAGAATCATCACCATTACCTGTGGTGCTCCAGACACTCCCCTAGCCCGTATTGCCCACCTTACCGCCTATGGGTTTAAGCACAGCCATGTCTCCATCAAAAATGTAGATGCCACCTCCCGCCTGCCTATCTATGTCATCAGCCGCATCATCATTGACTATTTAGCCAAACAACAGGACGAAGAACGTGAAAAAGCCGCTCAAAAAGAAGCGGCTTATCGTCGGGAACATTATTTTTAAGAATTCAAGCAATTTTTTCGACAGATATCGCTGAAAACAGCTTTTCCACTATACCTTTGCGCACAAATCCGCTCTCTGCCTCTAGTGCATTAGCCGTTCCACAGGCAGCCCCCAAGCGCAGGGTATCCTCAATCGGCAGTTTGCGCGAAAGTCCTGCTGCAATACCTGCCACGTAGGAGTCCCCCGATCCCACAGGATTTTGACACGCAATCTCCGGCACCGTAACACGGTAGATTTCATCCCGAACTCCTACCAGTGAGCCTTTGCTGCCTAAAGAAATCGCCGCTATCTCAATCCCTTCCTCAAGGAAATGCCGAATCTCTCGCACCAAATCTTCCTCGCTGTGCAGGCGATACCCCCGCAGTGCCTCAATCTCATCCTGATTCGGCTTGATGAAATCAGGCCGCGCCTCAATCCCTCTGGCCAACAGATCCCCGCTAGTATCGAGCAAGAATTTTTTACCAGCAGCGTGAGCTTCCTCAATCAAGAAAGCGTAAAAATCAACCGGCACCCCTCGAGGCACACTGCCGGAAGCCACTACAATATCGGCTTTCCCTAAAAGTTCCGTGTATTTATCGCGGAACTTTTTCAATTCTGCGGGACTGACTTCCGGCCCTGGCTCCAAGATTTCTGTTTGCGCACCATCTTCGGTAAGTATCGCCAAACAGGAACGCGTTTCCCCGGCCACATCAACAAAATCGCCGGTTATGCCATAATCATAGAGCCGGCTAGCCACAAATTCTCCTGTCTTCCCGCCCAAGAATCCAGTAACTACAGTATCTTCACCTAAAATAGTATCCACATTAGCCACATGAATCCCCTTGCCGCCAGGCGTATTGTCCACAGATTTCGCCCGCACAATCTTGCCTTTGGCAAAATCTACCAACTCATAGCGTTTATCCAAGGAGGCGTTAAGATTTATCACAAGTATCATAGCTATCCCTTCCTCGCCTCAACTCTCAATAACGATTCTGACTGCCACATACTTCAATCTTATGTTGGACAATAGCCTTCATCGCTTCCTTGCCCGGCGTCATATACTTACGCGGATCATTAGCAGCAGGATTTTCCTTGAAGAACTCCTTGACGGCATTGGAAAATGGAATCTTCAAATCCGTAGCCACATTGACTTTACAGATTCCTAAGGAAATCGCCTTCTGCACCAGTTCATCGGGCACATCCGAAGCACCATGCAGCACCAGCGGGATCTCCACGCGGCTACGGATTTCGGTCAAACGGTCAAAATCCAGTTTTGGTGTCCCCTTATAAAGGCCATGAGCCGTACCAATAGCTACCGCCAAGCTGTCAATCCCTGTGTCTTCCACATAACGCAGGGCATCTTCGGGATTGGTGTACGCACTGTCCGCATCATCCACCACCAAATCATCTTCCTGTCCCACCAGCTTGCCGAGTTCTGCCTCGACCGAAGCC
>Ga0256405_10005776_pt1 | contig 20778 bp, 20 predicted proteins | sample RumenRJG_02DNA_FD_189096 | JGI IMG/M metagenome (GOLD analysis project Ga0256405, IMG submission 189096) | Bovine rumen microbial communities from Lethbridge, Alberta, Canada - RJG_02 | ecosystem: Host-associated > Mammals > Digestive system > Stomach > Rumen | place: Canada: Alberta... | reverse complement strand
GAAGCCAGCGGAAGCCTGTGGCTTCCTCAACGTGCTCAAGCCGCCGGGCATGAGCTCGCATGACATCGTCGGCTTCGTGCGCCACGAGCTTGGCATCAAGAAAGTCGGCCATGCGGGCACGCTCGACCCTGGTGCGGCGGGCGTGCTGCCCGTCGCCGTCGGCCGTGCGACGAGGCTCATCGAATACCTCGAACATGCAGACAAATCGTATCGTGCCGAGCTCGTGCTCGGCATCGCGACGGATTCCGGCGATACGAGCGGCACGGTGCTCGAGATGCTCGATGCATCGTCATTTTCGATGCTGGGCCGCGAAACGGTCGAAACGGTGCTTTCCAAGTTCCGCGGCGACATCACGCAGGTGCCGCCCGCCCATTCTGCCATCAAGATTGGCGGCCGTCGGGCATACGAGCTCGTGCGCGAGGGCAAGACGGTCGAGATTCCCGAGCGTCATATCACGATTCATGCGCTCGACCTCGTCAGCTATGACGCAGAAAAGCGCCGCCTGCTGCTTGACGTCACCTGCTCGCGCGGCACGTATATCCGCACGCTCTGCATCGACATCGGGCGGGCGCTCGGCCTGCCTGCTGTCATGACGTTCCTCGTGCGCACGCGCGTCGGCGACTTTTCACTCGCCGAGGCCATGACGCTTGAAGAACTCGCCGAGGCAGGGGAGGCGGCGCTGCTCGCGCCGGAGACCATGCTTTCGGGCCTGCCGCGCTATGACCTGCCGGCCGGCCGCGAAAACGCATTTTGCAACGGCCTTTCGACGCATGATTTCCATCTGGCAGAGGACGAAGCCGCCTGCAGAGATGGCGCCATCGTGCGCGTCTATGGCGCAGGCACATTCCTCGGTATCGGCCGCATCGATAGAGCCTCTGCGACTGTGACGCCCGAAAAGGTCATCGCCGCGCCGTTGCCAAAGCAAAAACCACAACCAACAGGAGCTTGATGCCTATGCAGGTCTATCACAAACTCAAGGACTTCACACAGAAATACCCGCGCATCTCCGTCGCGCTCGGCATGTTTGACGGCGTCCACATCGGGCACCAGAGCATCATCCGCCGCGCCGTCGAGCTCGCGCGCAAAGTGCATGGCACGAGCGCCGTCTTCACGTTCAGCAACCATCCGCTGTCCGTGCTGTCGCCCGAGCACATGCCGCTGCAGATTGGCACGGAGGCGCTGAAGGAGCAGCAGGCCTGCGAGCTCGGCGTCGACCTCTTCGTCTGCATCCCGTTCACGCGCGACTTCGCCCAGCGGACGCCGGAGGAATTTCTGGCGCTGCTGCGCGACGATTTCGCGCCGCGCTACGTCGTCACGGGGCCGAACTATACGTTCGGCCAGAAAGGGCGCGGCACGCATCGCCAGCTTTTGCGCGAAGGCGCGGACTATGGCTTTCATGCTGAAATCTGCCCGGCTGTCCTGCGGAACGGCCGTCCCGTGAGCTCGACGCGCATCCGCGCGCTGATCGCGGATGGCAATCTTGACGAAGCCAATGACTTCCTCGGCCATCCGTTCCGTCTCGTCGAGCGCGTCATCCATGGCGACCGCCGCGGCCGCACGATCGGCTTCCCGACGGCGAACCTGCCCATCCAGCCGCAGGCCGCCATGCTTCCAAATGGCGCCTATGCCGTGCGCGTGCAGGCGGGCGGCCGCTGGTACGGCGGCATGGCGAATATCGGCGACAACCCGACATTCGCCGGCTGCACCCGCCGCGTCGAAGTCAACATCGCCGATTTCGACGGCGACCTCTACGACCGCGTCATCGTCGTCGACTTCCTCGCGAAGCTCCGCGATGAACAGGCCTTCGCGAGCGCCGACCAGCTCGTGCGCCAGCTCCGGAAAGACCGCGAAAACGCCGAGAAGGTCTGGCGGAAAAACCTTGCAAGATAACGTTCCTTATGATATACTATCCAAGGTTTTGAGTTCAAGAAACCATCCCGCAGCACAGATTCCGGCACTCCGGCCGTCTCCTTGCCGCTGGGAATTTACAAATTTTCGTGTTTAGGAGGAATTACACATGCTGACACAGGAAGCAAAACAGGAAATCATGGCAAAGTATGCCGTTCACGAGGGTGACACGGGTTCGCCTGAGGTGCAGATCGCCGTTCTGACGGCTCGCATCCAGTACCTCACGGATCATCTCAAGCAGCACAAGAAGGATCATCATTCCCGTCGCGGTCTGCTGAAGATGGTCGGCCATCGTCGCCGTCTCCTCAGCTATCTCTACAAGAAGGACATCGAGCGTTATCGTTCCATCATCGCGAAGCTCAACCTCCGTTCCACGGTCGAGCGCTGAGCGGAAGACTTTTTCGGAGGCTGTTGCATTCATCGTATGCAACAGCCTCTTTTTCGATGACAGTGAAAGGCTGGATGGAAGGGAGGGGAGAGCTTGCTCCGTATCACGAATTTTTCCGTGCCGTTTGACGATGCTTCGCCGCTCGAAAAATTGGCGGCAAAGCGCCTCAAGACGGCGGCGCAGGACATCGCAGATGTCACGGTCATCCGCAAGGCCGTCGATGCGCGGCGGTATCGCGGCGCGCCGATTTCGTTCGTCTATATGCTCGATGTCGCCCTGCGCGATGCGAAAGCAGAAAAGCGCGTGCTTGCGCGGCTGCGGCGTGACAAGAACGTCGCACTGCATCAGGAAAAGGCAAGCGAGCCCGTGCCCGAGCGGCCGCTCGCGGATGGCGAGCATCGTCCTGTCGTCGTGGGCTTCGGCCCGGCCGGGATGTTTGCGGCGCTGACGCTGGCAAGGGCGGGGCAGTGTCCGCTCGTCCTGGAGCGCGGTCAGGATGTCGATAGGCGCCATGCCGATATTGAGCGATTCTGGCAGGGCGGCGCGTTCTTGCCGCAGTCGAACGTGCAGTTTGGCGAGGGTGGCGCGGGCACGTTCTCGGATGGCAAGCTCACGACGCGCACGAATGACCCGCATATCTCCGACGTGCTCGAAGCGTTCATCGCGGCGGGCGCGCCTGAGGAAATCCGCTACCTCCACAAGCCGCACATCGGCACGGATCTCCTGCGGACGATTGTCAAGAACATCCGCAAAGAAGTCATCCGCCTCGGCGGCGAAGTGCGCTTTGGCGCACAGGTCACGGATGTGGAGCTTGCGGGCGGACAGCTCGCGGCGCTCATCGTGAATGGCGAGGAGCGCATCGCGGCGGACGCGGCGTTCTTCGCCATCGGCCACTCGGCGCGCGATACGTATGCGATGCTCTATGAAAAAGGGCTCGCGATGGAGGCGAAGGCGTTTGCCATCGGCGTGCGCATCGAGCATCCGCAGGAATTCATCGACCGCGCGCAGTATGGCGAGGACGCAGGCGATCTGCGCCTGCCCGTCGCCGACTATGCACTGACGTTTCAGGATCGCGAAACGGGGCGCGGGGCGTATTCGTTCTGCATGTGCCCCGGCGGCCATGTCGTCGCGGCGGCATCGGAAACAGGCCATCTCGTGACGAACGGCATGAGTGATTATGCGCGCGATTCGGGCGTGGCAAATGCGGCGCTCCTGGTGCAGGTCACGCCGGAGGATTTCGGCGATGGCGTGCTCGCAGGCATCACGTTCCAGCGCAAGTATGAGGCGCTGGCTTACGAGCTCGGCGGGCGGAACTATTTCGCGCCCGTGCAGACGGTCGGCGACTTCCTCGCGGGACGACAGGGGAGTACGGACTTCCTCGTTGCGCCGTCGTATCGGCCGGGCGTCGTGTCCGCCGATTTGCACGACTGCCTGCCCGGCATCGTGACGGCGACGCTCGCGCATGCGCTGCCGCAGTTTGGCAAGAAGATTCCGGGCTTTGACGCGCCCGATGTGCCGATGACAGGCATCGAGACGCGCTCGTCTGCCCCGTGCCGCATCCGCCGCGACCGCGCGACATTCGTAGCTGAGCGCACGCCCGGCATCTACCCGATTGGTGAAGGCGCGGGGTATGCAGGAGGCATCATGAGCGCGGCCGTCGATGGCATGAAAGCGGCACTGGCGTATCTTTCGCATGAATAATTTGGAGGCTATTTGCCTTACGGCAAATGGCTAAGATATCCCTAAGCGCTAAAGCGCCAAGGGCTATCTTAAGGAGGACAATTCCATGGCAAGACTTTTTGGAACCGACGGCGTCCGCGGCGAAGCGAATGTGACGCTGCTGCCGGAGATGGCGTACCGTCTCGGACGAGCGGCGACGCTGTATTTCGGCAAGGAGGATGAGCAGCCGCTCATCCTGATCGGCCGCGACACGCGCATTTCGGGCGAGATGTTCGAGGCGGCGCTGACGGCGGGCATCTGCTCGGCAGGCGGCCGCGCGATGCTCGCGGGCGTCATCCCGACGCCGGCCATCGCGTATCTCGCACGCCGCCACAAGGCGAAGGCGGGCATCGTGATTTCGGCCTCGCACAACCCGTTTCATGACAACGGCATCAAGTTCTTTGGCGGCGACGGCTACAAGCTGCCGGATGCGGTCGAGGACGAGCTCGAGGCCATCGTGCACCAGCTCGAGAAGGACGATACGCTTGCGCGTCCGTCCGGCGAGAAAATCGGCCACATCGAGTATCGCGCCGATCTCCTGAACCAGTACATCGATTTCGTGCTTTCGACGTGCCACGAGCGCTTCGACGGCATGAACATCGTGCTCGACTGCGCGAATGGTGCGTCGTACCAGGTCATGCCGCGCGTGCTGCGCGAGCTCGGCGCGAAGGTCAAGGTCATCCATGCGCTGCCGAACGGCGTCAACATCAACGACGGGTGCGGCTCGACGCATCTCGAGTCCTTGCAGCGCACGGTGCTCGAGACGCATGCGGATTTCGGCATCGCGCATGACGGCGATGCCGACCGCTGCCTCTGCGTCGATGAAAAGGGCCAGATCATCGACGGCGACCACATCCTCGTGATGTGCGCACAGGACATGATCAAGGCGGGCACTCTGCCTTATAGCACGGTCGTCACGACGGTCATGGCGAACATCGGTTTCCACAAGGCCATCAAGGCGGCGGGCGGCCGCGCTGAAATCACGCAGGTCGGCGACCGCTACGTCCTCGAGAACATGCTGAAGAACGGCTATAAGATTGGCGGCGAGCAGTCCGGCCACATCATCTTCACGGACTTCAGCACGACGGGCGACGGCCCGATTACGGCGCTGCAGGTGCTTTCGTCGCTGAAGCGCAGCGGCCGTAAGGCATCTGACCTCACGAACCTCATGACGACGTATCCGCAGCTGCTCGTCAACGTCAAGGTCGCGACGAAGGACGGCTGGGAAGAAAATGAGGCCATCAAGGCCGCAATCAAGAAGGGCGAGGAAGAGCTCGGCAGCGACGGCCGCATCCTCGTGCGCCCGTCCGGCACGGAGCCGCTGATCCGCGTCATGGCCGAGGGCCCTGACCAGGCGCAGCTCGACACAATCTGCAACGCGATTGCAGACGTCGTCAAAAAGGAGCAAGGCTGATGCGGCCGGTCATCGTCTTCACGAGCTTCGGCGTCGCAGATAAAGAAGTGCGCGAGCGCACGCTCGGCAGCATCGTGCTCGACCTGCGTGCAAAATTCAAGGACTGGGACGTCATCGAGGCGTACACGTCATCATTTCTGCGCAAGAAGATTGCGAAAGACGAAGGCATCACGATTCCGTCGCTTGACGAGGCGCTCGAAAAGCTCGCGCAGGATGGCTGCCCGCGCGTCCTGATTCTGCCATCGCACCTGACGCCGGGCGAAGAATATGAGAAGAAAGTCCGCGCGGCCTATGAAGCGTACAAGGGACGCATCGCGCGTCTTACGCTTGCAGGTCCGGTCTTCGAGAGCCCGGCTGACGATGCGAAAGTTCTGACGTCGCTGTTTCTCGACCTCCATGTCCGTCCGCGCGAGGAGCTCGTGCTCATGGGGCATGGTTCGCCGCATCAGCACAATCCCGTCTATGACCGCCTCCAGCAGCATATCGACCGGGAAGACCTGCCCGTCCATGTCGGCGTGCTCGAGCCGTCCGACCGTCCGAATTTCGATGATGTCGTTGCGCATCTTCAGAAAACAGGCCACAAGGACGTGCTGCTCGCGCCGCTGCTCCTGACGGGCGGCACGCATGTACAGGACGATATGGCAGGCGACGGCCCCGACTCGTGGAAGTCACGCCTCGAAGCCGCAGGATACAATGTGCGCGTGAGCCCCTACGGACTCGGCGAGTATCCGGCGTTCCGTGTGCTCTACCTCGAGAAGGCAGAAGCAGCGATGTGAAGGCTCGATAAAGAACGATAACTTTTGTGCATGGTTCGAATTCTCATAAAATATTTCAAATTGTGTACACAATGCTTTATACTAATGGTTGAGGGCGGATTCATCGCCCTTGCCATGCAATCTTACCAAATCCCATCATCGGAAAACTATCAAATGAGGTGAGTGTATGTCACAACCAGTCACGACAAACCCCTTCATCATCATGCTGATCAACATGACGGTCGTTTTCGCCGTCCTGATCGCGCTGGGATTCGTCATCAACCTGATTCATTACATCGACCCGACGAAGCCGAAAAAGGTCCAGGAAGCGCCTCAGGCCGCCGCACCAGCGCCAGCACCAGCTCCTGCGCCGGCGCCAGCGCCGGAAGTTGCCGACGGCGTGTCGCAGGAGGTCGTTGCCGTCATCGCTGCCGCGCTCATGAGCTATGGCTATGGGCCGCAGCAGATTCGTGCCGTGCGCCCGATCGAGCGTGAGGCTTGGAAGCGTTCCGGCCGTACGTTCGGCGTCACGCAGACCGTCGAATAAGGCAGAAGGGAGGAACTACACATGGAACTTTTGAATGCATTCGTTGTATCGCTGCAGGCCGTCTGGGCGAACAGTGGTTTTGCGTCGTTCACGGTCGGCAACGGCATTATGATTCTCGTCGGCCTCGTGCTCTTGTACATGGCCATTGCCAAGGAATTCGAGCCGCTGCTCTTAGGCCCGATTGCGTTTGGCTGCATTCTCGCGAACTTCCCGAACACGGGATTCCTCGATGAGATGGGCGTCATGATGGCCATCAACTTCGGTATCAAGTTTGAGATTTTCCCGCCGCTCATCTTCCTCGGCATCGGCGCGATGACGGACTTCGGTCCGCTGCTCGCGCGTCCGTCGACGCTTTTGCTCGGTGCTGCTGCGCAGATCGGCGTCTTCATCGCACTTGTCGGCGCGATGCTCCTCGGCTTCACGGAGAAGCAGGCAGGCGCTATCGGCATCATCGGCGGCGCAGACGGCCCGACGGCCATCTACCTGTCGTCCGTGCTCGCACCGGAGCTCCTCGGCGCCATCGCCGTCGCAGCGTACTCGTACATGTCGCTCGTCCCGCTGATCCAGCCGCCCGTCATGAAGCTCCTCACGTCGCAGAAAGAGCGCGAAGTCGTCATGGAGCAGCTGCGCCCCGTCACGCGTTTCGAGCGCATCTGCTTCCCGATTGTCGCTGCCATCCTCATCAGCCTGCTGCTGCCGCCGATTGCATCGCTCCTCGGCATGCTGATGCTCGGCAACCTGTTCCGCGAGTCCGGCGTCATGGATCGCCTCTCGGATACGGCACAGAATTCGCTCTGCAACATCGTCACGATCTTCCTCGCCACCGGCACGGGCATGACGATGAGCGCTGACAAGTTCCTGACGGCGCAGACGCTCGAGATCATCTTCCTCGGCCTCGTTGCGTTCATCTTCGGCACGGCAGGCGGCGTCCTGTTCGGCAAGATCATGTGCCGCGTCTCGGGCTGGAAGATCAACCCGCTCATCGGTTCGGCCGGTGTCTCCGCCGTCCCGATGGCCGCGCGCGTCAGCCAGGTCGTCGGCATGAAGGCAAAGCCGGGCAACTACCTGCTCATGCATGCCATGGGTCCGAACGTTGCCGGCGTCATCGGCACGGCCGTCGCTGCCGGCACGATGCTCGCCATGATGAAATAACGTTTCAAAAGAACTCTCAGGCTTCCTCGTTTTCGGGGGAGCCTTTTTCTTGTGCGCGGATGATTGACATGAAAAATTTTCCGTTGTATGATAAACAAAACGAATCAATGCACTTGGGTTATCAAGTAAATGCAAGAAACAGGGGGTACCACATCACATGAGCGGAATTTTTTACGGCATCGGCGTCGGCCCTGGCGACCCGGAACTCTTGACGGTCAAAGCCATCAACGCCATCAAGAAAGCAGACGTCCTCATTGCGCCGAAGACGGAGAAGAAGGACGGCAGCGTCGCGCTGAGCATCGCGAAGCCGTATCTGAAGCCGGACATCGAGATCGTCTATCAGGTCTTCCCGATGGTCAAGGGTTTTGCCGAGGATGATTCCGCATGGAAGGCGAACAAGGAGGAAATCCTCTCGCTCCTCAAAGCGGGCAAGAATGTCGCGTTCCTGACGCTCGGCGACCCGATGTTCTACAGCACGTACATCTACGTCTTCCGCCTGCTCGAAAAAGAGGATGTCACGGTTGAGACGATTCCGGGTATCCCGGCGTTCATCGGCATCGGCAGCCAGGTTGGCTATCCGATTGTCGAGGGCGACGATGTGCTGTCCGTCATCCCGGCGACGGCACCGAAAGAGAAGATTGAGAAAGCACTCGCAGCATCCGACAACGTCGTGCTCATGAAGGTCTACAAGAATTCGGACGAGGTCACGGAGCTGCTCGAGCAGCAGGGGCTTGCCAAGCAGGCCGTGCTCGTAAGCCGTCTCGGCCTGCCGGAAGAGCGCATCATCCGCGACATCTCGGCCCACAAGGGCGAGAAGCTCAACTACCTCTCGACGATTCTTACGCGCAAAGACTGAGCTTTAGGAGGCGCAATTTCATGAAACGCATCATTCTCGGTTTCCTGATCGGCTGCATGCTGCTCGTCTTCGCGGGCTGCGGCGGCGCGCCGCAGGGGGCTTCGTCCTCTTCTTCGTCGAGCGCGAGTTCTTCGGCGACGTTTGCAACGATTGACGACGCGATGGGCCGCACGGTCACGATCGACAAGAAGCCGGAGCGCATCGTCGTGACGTCGGCGTCGTTCCTCGAGCCGCTGCATGAAGTCGGCGGTGATGTCGTCGGCCGTCCGGATTCGAAGACGCAGATGCCGGACTATGCGAAGGACAAAGCATCGGTCGGCAAGGTCTACCAGATCGACCTCGAAAAAGTCCTCGCCTGCGAACCGGATCTCGTCATCGTCAACAAGGGTATGAACGAGAAGCTCGTCGGTTCGCTCGAAGAGAGCGGCATCAAGACGATCGTCGTCGATATGAAGAGCTATGACGATGTCAAGAACATGGTCAGGATTTTCTCGCAGGTCACAGGCGAGACGGTAAAGGGCGACGAGCTCGTGAAGTCGATGGACGACAAGATTGCGGCCATCACGAAGAAGATTCCGCAGGACAAGCACCGCGTTGCCATCCTCCACAGCACGAACCAGGGCCTGACAGTGCAGCTCGACGGCAGCATCGCGGGCTCCGTCACGAAGATGCTCGGCTGGGAGAACGTCGCGTCGGGCGAGACGCCGCTCGAGAAGAATCCGGACGCCGCACCGTACAGCCTCGAAACGCTCGTGCAGCAGAATCCGGAAATCATCTTCGTCACGAGCATGGGCAAACTTGATGAAATCAAAGCGTCGATGGAGCAGACGATTGCCGATAATCCGGCTTGGCAGACGTTGCCTGCCATCCAGCAGGGCAAACTCTATTATCTGCCGCAGGACCTCTTCCTCTTGAGCCCAGGCATCCATTACCCGGAGGCCGTCGAGACGATGGCAAAGCTCGTCTATCCTGAGGCTTTCAAATGATGCGCGGCAGTTCGCATGGACGGCAAGTGCTGCTTCTGGCGGCATTTGCCGTTTTGGCGTGTCTTGCTGCCGTGTTTTCCATCATGAAGGGCTCGGTCGAGATTCCGCTTGATGAAATCCTCGGTGCCCTTCAGGGGCAGCAGGGGACGCATGCGCAGATTCTCATGAACATCCGCCTGCCGCGCACCATCGTGGCCCTGCTCGTCGGCGTGAATCTCGCGCTGTCAGGCGCCATCCTGCAAGCCGTCATGAAGAACCCGCTCGCCGACCCGCATATCATCGGCATCTCGTCAGGCGCGGGCCTCACAGGCATCCTCGTCATGCTGCTGCTGCCGGAGTACGGTGCGCTCGTGACGCCGGCGGCATTCGTCGGCGCGCTCGGCGCGGCTGTGCTCATTTACATCCTCGCATGGAAGAACGGCATCCGGCCCGTGCGCATCATCCTTGCGGGCGTGGCAGTCTCGGCATTTCTCGGCGCGGGCATCTCGGCGCTCATGATCATCTACAGCGACCGCGTGCACAGTGCGCTGCTCTTCATGGTCGGCGGCTTGTCAGCGCGCAGCTGGCCGCATGTCGCGATGCTCTGGCCGTATGCGCTCGTCGGCACCTGCCTCGCGTTTCTCGGTGCGCGCCATCTGAACATCCTGCAGCTCGGCGACGAGATGGCGCGCGGCCTCGGCCTTCGCGTCGAGCTCACGCGCATCGTTATGACGGCGATTGCGGCGCTCCTCGCGGCGAGCTCGGTGTCCGTCGTTGGCCTTCTGGGCTTTGTCGGCCTCATTGTGCCACATGCGGCGCGGCTCATGCTCGGCACGGACTATCGGTTTCTGCTGCCGGGCGCGGCGCTCCTCGGCGCGGCGGTGCTGACGGCGAGCGATACGGTCGCGCGCGTGGCCTTTGCACCCGTCGAGCTCCCCGTCGGCATCCTCATGGCCGCGCTCGGTGCGCCGTTCTTCCTGTTTTTGCTCAGAAGGGAGCTCTGATTTTATTTTATGGAACTCTCTGTCAAAAATATCACGGTCGCCATCGAGAAAAAAGTCATCCTGCAGGACATCAGTCTGACATTTCCCGAGGGAAAGCGCACGGCCATCATCGGGCCGAATGGCGCAGGCAAGTCGACGCTGCTCAAAACCATCTCGGGTACGATGAAGCCACGCACGGGACAAGTCTTGCTCGATGGCGAGGACGTGCGCCAGATGAAGCGCAAGATGCTCGCGCGCAAGCTCGCCATCCTGCCGCAGGGCATGACGGCGCCGCCCGATACGACGGTCGAGCAGCTCGTCGACTATGGCCGCTTTCCCTATCGCGGCCTGCTCGGCGCCGAAGATGCGAAAGCCGACCGCGAGGCCGTCGCCTGGGCTATTGACGCCACGCACCTCGCGGACTATCGCAAGCAGCAGGTCATGACGCTCTCAGGCGGCGAACGCCAGCGCGCGTTCCTCGCCATGGCGCTCGCACAGCAGCCCGAGATTCTGCTGCTCGACGAGCCGACGACCTACCTCGACATCGCGCATCAGCTCGAGGTCATGAACATCATCACGGAGATTAACCGCAAATACCAGATGACGATCATCATGGTGCTTCACGACATCAACCACGCGCTCCAATACGCAGACGAGATCGTCGTCATCAAAGACCACGGCATCTACGGCCAGGGCACGCCGAAAGAGCTCATGACCGTCGAGACCGTCGCCAATGTCTACGGCGTCCGCGCCGACTTCTTCACAAACAGCCAGGGCGTCACGGTCCTCTCGCCCATCGAACTGGTACATCCTCGCTGATGTACCAGTTTTTTGTAACGTTTTCAGGTCACATGCCCTCTTTTCGTGGACATTTTTGAAATCCAGGGTAGCATTTACGGACGTTTGATGGTATAATATCCCACAGACACGAACAAGAATGCTAAATAAACATACGATGTATGATACCTTGGAGGCCAGAATATGGGAAAAGAGAAGAATGGGTTCTTCCTCGTACGCGAGGAGATTCTGCCAGAAGCAATCAAGAAGACGATCCGCGTCAAAGAGATGCTGAAGCGCGGGGATGCGCGCACGATCAATGAGGCGGTCGAGAAAATGGATCTCTCGCGCAGTGCGTATTATAAGTACAAGGACTATGTGTTCCCGTTCTACGAGGCCAGCCAGAACAAGATTGTCACGCTGACGTTCCTGCTGGAGCACAAGAAGGGCGTGCTTTCGAGCGTGCTCAACACGATTTCTGCCGATTCGGGCAGCGTGCTGACGATCAATCAGGGCATTCCTCTGCAGGGCGTTGCAAATGCGACCGTCTCCATCGAGACGGCGCAGCTTTCGGTCGATCTCGAAGCGCTCCTTGACAAGCTCCGCATGGTCGACGGCGTCAAGCGGCTCGAAGTGCTCGGACAGGCGTGAGGGAAAGAGGTGTGTCGATGATGAAAGAAGCCATCAAGATCGGTCTCCTCGGTTCCGGCACGGTCGGTTCGGGCGTTGTCCGCGTGCTGAAGGAGAACATGGAAGAAATCACGGCGCGCGTCGGCACACATCTCGTGCTGGCGAAAGTCCTCGTGCGCGACAAGAAGAAGCCGCGTCCGTACCTCGACGGCATCGAGCTCACGGATCGCGTGGAGGACATCCTCGAGGATGAGGAAATCTCGGTCGTCGTCGAGGTCATGGGCGGCCTGCATCCGGCAAAGGAGTACATGCTCCGCGCCATGGAGGCGGGCAAGAGTGTCGTGACGGCGAACAAGGACGTCGTTGCGCAGTTTGGTCAGGAGCTCTTCGACATGGCGGAAAAGCATGATGTCGATTTCCGCTTTGAGGCGAGCGTCGGCGGCGGCATCCCGATCATCATGCCGCTGAAACAATGCCTGACGGCCAACCGCATTTCGGAAGTCCTCGGCATCGTGAACGGCACGACGAATTACATGCTGACGAAGATGAGCGAGGAAGGCATGAGCTATGACGACGTGCTGAAGGAGGCGCAGGAAAAAGGCTACGCCGAGGCGAATCCTTCGGCCGATGTCGATGGCCTCGACGCGGCGCGCAAGGCGGCGATTCTTTCGTCCATCGCGTTCAACATGCGCATCAGCCTCGCGGATGTCTCCGTCGAGGGCATCACGAAAATTACGCCAGAGGACATCAGCTATGCGAAGAACCTCGGCTATGTCGTGAAGCTGCTCGCTATCGGCAAGGAGACGGACGACGGCATCAACGTGCGCGTCCATCCGGTTTTTTTGCCGAAAGAGCATCCGCTCGCGTCCGTCAATGGCGTCTACAATGCCATCTTCGTGCGCGGCAATGCGATTGGTGAGGCGATGTTCTATGGCCCGGGCGCTGGCAGCCTGCCGACGGCATCGGCCGTCGTCGCCGACATCATCGACGTTTCGCGCGACATCGTCACGCATTCGTTCGGCCGTTTGAACTGCACCTGCTACCGCGAAAAAGTGCTCTGCCCGATTGAGAAGACGCAGTCGTCGTACTATGTGCGCCTGCTTGTCGAGGACAAGCCCGGCGTGCTCGGCGCGATTGCGACGGCGTTCGGCAATGCCGATGTGAGCCTGCAGTCGGTCATCCAGACGCAGCGCAACGGCAACGAGCAGGCGGAAATCGTCGCAATCACGCACTGCGTCTCGCATGCGAATATCCTCGCAGCGCTCGGCGTGCTGAAAGCGCTGCCGGTCGTGAGCGAAGTCCGCAATCTCATCCGCGTAGAAAATGACCGGGGGTAATCGCATGGCAGATCGCAGCATCCGCGTCCGCGTGCCGGGCACGAGCGCCAATCTCGGCGCCGGTTTCGACACGCTCGGACTCGCGTGCAATATTTATAATGAACTCGAACTGACGCTGACGGAGCGTCCGGGGCTCTCGATTTCCGTCGAAGGGGAGGGCGCGGGCCGCATTCCCGAGGACGACCGCAACATCGTCTGGCGCTCCATCCAGCTGCTGCTCGAACGTTCGCATCATGAAAAGGAATATCAGGGCGCCATCATCCGCATGAAGAATGAGGTGCCGCTGTCGCGCGGCCTCGGGTCGAGCGCGACGGCCATCGTCTCGGGGCTCAAGGCCGCGAATGTCATCATCGGCAACAAGTACAACCGCCGCGAACTCTTGCAGCTCGCAACGGAAATCGAGGGCCATCCTGACAATGTCGCGCCTGCCATCTTCGGCGGCTTCACGGTCAGCACGATGAAGGGGCGCCATGTCGAGAGCTTCTCGTTCCTGCCGAAGATTCATCTGCGCTTCGTCGTCGCCGTGCCGGACTTCTTCCTGCCGACGAAAAAGGCGCGTGAAGTCCTGCCGGATTCCGTGCCGCGTGCCGATGCCATTTTCAACATCGGCCGCGCGTCCATGCTTGTCGCGGCGCTCATGAAAGGCAGCGCCTACTTCCTGCGGCGGTCGTTCGACGATGCGCTGCATCAGCCGTACCGCGCGCAGCTCATTCCGGGCATGTACGATGTCTTCCGCGCCGCCCGCGCGGCCGGAGCGCTCGGCACGGTGCTCTCGGGCGCGGGGCCGTGCCTCATTTCCTTTGTCGAAGAACGGGACGAACGCGAAGAGGCCGTGGGCGAGGCCATGCGCGAAGCATTCGAGAAGCATGGCGTCCAGGCCGAAATCAAGCACCTCGGGCTCGATACGCGCGGCGCACATATCGTCAACAACCATCGCTGATTCTTTGAAAAAGCCTCCCTCACAGAGGGAGGTGCCCGAAGGGCGGAGGGAGTCTCACAAGCTAGGCGCAGTAGATATTCGATTGTGTTTTATGCGGGCGTCGTAGTCGCTTTTTTTCGGCGCCCGCGTAAATGACAATCGTGCATCTCATATTGCTTGCTTGTGAGACTCCCTCAGTCAGCCATTCGGCTGACAGCCCCCTCTGAGAGGGGGCCATTTTTATGGAAGGGAGGGACGTTTGTGACCGAGACGGAATTTGTCGCGAAGCTCCGCGCAGCGGGGGCGCGGGTCTTTCTTGTCGGCGGCTTTGTGCGGGACGAATTGCGCGGCGTAGCGGCGGCTGACAAGGACTATGTCGTGAGCGGCATCGCCGAGGATGATTTTCGTGCGATGCTTCCCGACGCGCCGCGTGTCGGCCGTTCGTTTCCCGTCTACCTCGTGCCCATCGACGGCCATTCCTGCGAAGTCGCCTTTGCGCGGCGCGAGCGCAAGACGGGGGCGGGGTACCGCGGCTTCGATGTTGCGTTTTCGCCCGAGGTCACAATCGAGGAAGACCTCTACCGCCGCGACACGACGATGAACAGCATGGCGCGGGAGTTGCCGGACGGAAAGTTGCTCGACCCGTATGGCGGGCGGGAGGACATCGCGCAGCATCGCGTGCGCGCTGTCTCGGAGCACTTCACGGAAGACCCCGTGCGGGCGCTGCGGGCGGCGCGGCAGGCGGCGCTGTTTGATTTTTCCATCACGGACGAGACGCTGGCTTACATGCGTGCCTGCCGCGAGGAACTGCTGGCCGAGCCGTCCGAGCGGCTGTTTGGCGAGCTGTCGCGGGCGCTCACGGCACGGCGGCCGTCGCAGTTTTTTCGATGGCTGCATGCCGCGGGACTGCTCGATGCGACATTCCCCGAGCTCTTTGCACTGATCGGCAAGACGCAGCCCGTCGCATTCCATCCCGAAGGCGACGCCTTCGAGCACACGATGCTCGTCGTTGACAAGGTCGCGGCGGAGACCGACGACGTTCTCTCGCGGTTTTGCGGTCTCGCGCACGACATCGGCAAGGGCGTGACGCCAGCCGACATGCTGCCGCATCACTACGGCCACGAGCTCAAGGGCGGGGACGTTCTCGCAGCGTGGGATGCGCGCATGCATTTCCCGAAAGCGTGGCGGCAGGCGGCAGCATTCGTCATCCGCGAGCACATGCGCGCGGCGCGCTTGACGAAGCTCGGAAAAATCACGCAGCTCCTGCTCGCCATCCGGAAATCGCCGCTTTCTTTTGCGGGATTCAACGCTGTCATCCGCGCCGACCACGGCAGCCTGCCGCCGTATCTTGAAAATGGAGAAGCCTGGACAGCCGAGCTCGTGAAGATTTCAGGCCGCGATGCGCCTGAAACGCTCGAAGGCCGCGCGATTGCCGACTGGATTTTTGCCCAGCAGGCGGCACGCCTCCGCGTTCTTATAAAAGCATGATAACGATGCGATGAAACTCGAAGCCAACGTCTTGATGATGAATTGATTGGAAGTGTTTACATCTCATTTCTATTCGGCTATAATAGACAGTAGGAAATGAGATAAGATAATAACAAATTTATCATGGAGGCGATTTTTATGGGGCTCATCGTACCATACAAGGGCAAGCGGCCAAAGGTCGATCCGTCGGTCTTCATTGCGCCGACGGCATGCGTGGCCGGCGACGTCGTCATCGGCAAGGATTCGAGCGTCTGGTTTGCCAGCGTCGTGCGCGGCGATTTCCAGCCAATCCGCATCGGGCGCTGCACGAACATCCAGGACAACGCGACGATCCATGTCATGGGCGACTGCCCGCTGACAATCGGCAGCTATGTCATGATCGGCCACAACGCCATCGTGCACAGCAAGTCCATCGGTTCGAACACGCTGATCGGCATGGGCGCCATCCTGCTCGGCTACACGGAGATCGGCGAGAACTGCATCATCGGTGCAGGGTCGCTGATTACCCAGCACAAGAAGATTCCTGACAATTCCATTGTCTACGGCAATCCTGCCAAAATCATCCGCGCACTGCGCGACGACGAGATCCAGGCGCTGCACGAATCCGCGCTGGCGCATGCGGAGCTCGCAAAGAAATACAAGGCAGAATTGCTTTGAAGTTTTGAAAAACCACCCAAAGGAGAAACCTGTTTTATGGAAAAAACGCTCGTACTCATCAAGCCGGATGCTTTCGCTGCCCATCATGTGGGCGACATCATCAAGATTTATGAAGAGAAAGGCTTCCGCATCGCCGCGATGAAGATGCTCAAGATGGATCGGCGGCTCGCGTCGATTCACTATGCCGAGCACATCGGACGGCCGTATTACGAAGACCTCAGCGGTTTCATGACGTCGGGGCCGATTGTCGCGATGGTGCTCATGGGCGACAATGTCATCCATCGCGTGCGCGAGCTCCACGGCAAGACGAATCCGGCCGAGGCAGCCGAGGGCACGATCCGCAAGCTCTATGCGACGAGCGGCCGCCGCAACGCCGTCCATGCTTCCGACAGCCCCGAGAGCGCCGAGCGCGAAATCCATATCTTCTTCAACGAGACGGAAATCTACGACGACTGAGGAGGGGACTCCCATGCATGTCTATACGAAAACCGGCGATGCGGGCGAGACGGGACTCTACACGGGGGAACGTGTGAAGAAATCCTCGCTGCGCGTCGATGTCTATGGCACGATTGACGAGGCTGACGCCGCGTTCGGCATGGCACGCGCCTTCGCGACGAAAGCTGAAGTCAAGACGGCCATCCTCGGCATCCAGAAGAAACTGTCGAGCCTCATGGCCGACATCGCGAGCCTCGACAAGGGGCCGATCATTCATGAAGAGGATGTCATCGCGCTCGAATCGGCGATGGATGACATCGAAGAACGCCTGCCGAAGCTCACGTCGTTCCTGATTCCGGGCGGGTCGCCAGCTGGGGCCTGCCTCGACCATGCACGCACGGTCGTGCGCCGCGCCGAGCGCCGCTTCTGCGAGCTCGCGGAGCATGAGGACGTCCACGGCACCGACCGCCGCTTCCTCAATCGCCTCTCGGACTACGCGTTCCTGCTCATGCGGCTCGAAGAGACGAACGTCTGACTGCCAGAAAATACGAAGCAACAATTTGAAAACTCCTGCAATTTCGTCAGATTTTGCAGGAGTTTTTTCTGATTGGGCGAATACTATGTATATGTAAAAAAGCAAAAAACATTGGAGGGGTCAGAATGAAAGAATTTCAAAGCAAGGATCTCCGGAATGTCGTCTTCCTCGGGCACGGCAACTGCGGCAAGACGAGCCTTCTCGACGATGCCCTCTTCCACACGGGCACGGCGAAGCGCCGCGGCAGCGTCGATGACGGCACGAGCCTGCTCGATGCCAGCCCGGAGGAACAGGAACGCCATCTGACGATGGAGGCAAAGCTCGCGGCCTGCGAATGGGGCGACTGCAAGCTGAACCTCCTCGACACGCCGGGCTATCCCGATTTCGTCGGCGAGGCCATCGAGGCCATGAATGCGGCCGACGCCGCCGTCATCGTCGTCTCGGCGCACTCGGGAATCGAGGTCGAGACGGAGAAGTTCTGGAACCTCGCGAAGGAGCAGGAACTGCCGCGCATGTTCTTCCTCAACAAGATGGACCGCGAGCACACGGATTTCCATGGCGTCGTCGACGAGCTGCGCGTGCGCTTCGGTTCGGGCGTCGTGCCCGTCCAGCTGCCCATCGGCCAGGAAGCGGCGTTTCAGGGCGTCGTCGATCTCTTGAAGATGCACGGCAAGATCGTGCCGCATGACGAGGACGACTGCGTCGTGACGGACATCCCGGAATATCTCGACAATGATGTCGAGATGGCGCGCCAGACGCTCATCGAGGCCGTCGCCGACTACAACAACGAGCTCCTTGAGAAATATCTCGAAGGCGAAGAAATCAGCGAGGACGAAGTCGGCGAGGCACTGCGGAAAGGCATCGCGGATGGCAAGCTCTTCCCGGTCTTCTGCGGCTCGGCCAAAGCCGACATCGGCGTCAAGAAACTCCTGAACGGCATCGCGGCCTATCTGCCGTCGCCGGCCGACCGCACGGTCATCGGCACGGTGCCGGGCTCGGAAGAACTCGTCGAGCGCGCGGTGGGCGATGCGTTCTCGGCCTACGCATGGAAGACGACGGTCGATCCGCTCGCGGGCCGTCAGACATATCTGCGCATCTATTCGGGCAAGCTCAAAGCTGACACGAGCGTGCTCGACGTCACGACGGGCCGCACGGAGCGCATCGGCGCGCTCCAGACGCTCCACGGCAAACAGGCGCACAGCGTCGCCGTCGCACATGCCGGCGACATCGTCGTCACGTCGAAGCTCGCGAACGTCCAGACGGGTGACACGCTCGCCGATAGCGCGCATCCGATTGCCTACGAAGCGGCCGCGTTCCCGACGCCGATGCTCGAGATGGCCGTCCATCCGAAGAAGAAAGGCGAGGAAGACAAGCTCTTTGCCGCCATCGCGAAATGCGAGGAAGCCGACCCGACGCTCGCCATGCGCAAGGAGGCGGGCACGAAGGAGACGATTCTCGCGGGCATCGGCGAGATGCAGCTCAAGATTCTCGAAGAAAAGCTCGAAAGCAAGTACCATGTCGGCCTGACGCTCGCAAAGCCGCGCATCGCCTATCGCGAAACCATCAAGAAAGCGACGAAGGCCGAAGGCAAGTACAAGAAGCAGAGCGGCGGCCACGGCCAGTACGGCCACGTCCTGCTCGAAATCACGCCGCAGAAAGCGGGCGAGGGCAACGAATTCACTGAGACGATCTTCGGCGGCAGCGTGCCGCGCCAGTTCATCCCGGCCGTCGAGAAGGGCACGCAGGAAACGCTGGCCAATGGCATCCTCGCAGGCTACCCGGTCGTCGATGTCAAAGTCAACCTCTACGACGGCTCGTATCATCCCGTCGATTCGTCTGAAGCCTCGTTCAAGTCCGCGACGGCCATCGCGCTCAAGAAAGGCGTGCTCGACGCGTCGCCCGTCCTGCTCGAACCCATTGACACCGTGACGGTCGCAGCGCCCGAATACTACGTCGGCGGCATCATCGGCAGCCTCAACAGCAAGCGCGCCCGCATCCTCGGCACCGAGACGGGCGACAAAGGGCAGATGGTCGTCCGCGCCGAAGTTCCTGAGGCCGAGCTCTACCAGTACGCGACCGACCTCCGCTCCCAGACGCAGGGCCGCGGCACGTACGAGCGCGAATTCCTGCGCTACGAAGTCGTGCCCGAGAAGCAGGCTGCTGCCGTCATCGAGGAAGCGAAGGCAGCGAAGTGACAGACGTTTCGGATGTGACCGATGTCACCTGTGCCCGCCATTCCTTCGGCGTCATGTGGAACATGGCGTGGAACGCGCGGGAAAACGTCGAGTAATCGTGAAAGCCGCAGGCATAGCAGATGTCCGTCACGGGGTCGTCGCCAGAAAGCATTTTCCGCGCGGCGAGCAATCGCTTGCTCGTGATGTACTGATGGATGCTGTAGCCCGTCTCCTGCTTGAACTTCCGCATGAGGTAGTACTTGCTGAGGTAGACGTGCTCCGCGAGCGCGTCGATCGTGAGGTCGGCGTCGAGGTGGCTGTTGATGTACTTGAGCACCTGCTGGATCTTTTCGTCATACGACGAGGCGTGCAGCTCGCCGAGCTCGTGCGCGAGCATCGCGCGGTTTAAGAGGATCATGAACTCGATGAAGAGGATTTCCGTATAGAGCCCGTTCGCGAAGCCTTCTTCGCGCGACGTGTGCTCGAGTTTTTCCATGTGAAACAGCAGGTCATGGGAAAGGCCCGTGCCTGCGTGCATGACCGACGACCCCGCCCGTGCTTTCTGAAAGCATGCGGCGAGGTCGTCGCCGTCTTTCTGGCAGCGCGCGAGGAACGCGGGCGCGACGTAGATGACGATGCGCTCATACGGCACATCGGGCGAAAGCACGGGCCGGTGGATTTCGCCGGCCGAGACGAAGATGATGTCGCGCGGCACGAGCGGGTAGCTGCGGCCCTCGATGATGTAGTCGGCATGGCCACCGAGGAACAGGATGATCTTGTGGAAGTCGTGATAATGGAAGGGAATCGGCGACAGGCGCTGATCTTTCAGCCGGAATACGCGGAAGTCGCGCAGCAGGTAGCCTTTCTTTTCGTACGTCTCCAAAATATCGCCTCCAAGTCTTTTTCCCATTATAGACGAGCAGGGCATTTTTTGCAATCTTCATAGCATTTCCTGCATTTCTCTTGCGGAAAATGCCTGCTATACTAAGCACAGAAATTGAAACGGAGGCGACCGACATGATGGAGATCAAGAATTATACGACGGCCGAGAAAGAATACATGGTTCTGAACGGGAGCGCGATGCGCGTCATGCCGGGAACGGCAGCCATCCGCCTGATTGCGGATCGCCACCAGGGCGT
>Ga0256405_10005775_pt1 | contig 20778 bp, 16 predicted proteins | sample RumenRJG_02DNA_FD_189096 | JGI IMG/M metagenome (GOLD analysis project Ga0256405, IMG submission 189096) | Bovine rumen microbial communities from Lethbridge, Alberta, Canada - RJG_02 | ecosystem: Host-associated > Mammals > Digestive system > Stomach > Rumen | place: Canada: Alberta... | reverse complement strand
GGAGATCTGGAGAGAATCTGATGGCACGCCAGGACGGAATGATCTATGTCCGCGTTACGAAGGATGAATGGAAACAGATCCATGAAAGAATGGCTGAGGCCGGTATGAAGAACATGAGCGCATTTATCAGAAAAATGGCTTTGAACGGATACCTGATCAAGCTGGATCTGACGGATGTGAAGGAGGTTCTTCGCCTCCTTCATATCAATTCCAACAATCTGAATCAGTACGCGAAAAGAGCAAATGAAACCGGCAGCATTTACGAAGCAGATATCAAAGATCTGCAGAAAAGCCATCAGGAAATTTTACGACTGATGGGCGAGATATTGGATCGTTTATCAAGCATTTAAGGAGGAACTCATGGCAGCTACAAGACTGATCCCTTTGCATGAGAACAAAGGAAAAACCGTCTCGCAGTGCTTAAAAGACAGAGTCGATTATGCGAAGAACGGAGAAAAAACTGAAGAGGGTGAATATGTAACTGCCTATGAGTGCAATCCCCAAATTGTTGACCAGGAATTCTATTCCGCCCGAAATGAGTACGTGAAGGATCACCGGGTACCGACACACGATGTGATCGCATATCAGATCAGGCAGTCATTCAAACCGGGGGAGATAACTCCGGAAGAAGCCAATGCCATTGGTTATGAGCTTGCAATGAAATTCACCAAAGGTGAGTATGCTTTTATCGTTGCAACTCATACGGACAAGGCGCATATCCATAACCACATTATCTTTAATTCTACGAACCTTGCCTGTGACAGGAAGTTCAAAAACTTCTTTCTTTCATCGTTTGTTATTCAACGGATCAGCGACAGATTATGTTTGGAACATGGCCTATCAGTTATCAAACCGCGGGCCTATCGTGATAGAGAAAAGCGCACGGATTATCCAAGACGATCTGCTTACCGCGATGCGATCCGTGAAGCAATCGACCGAGGCCTTGCAAGGAATCCGAAAGATTTTGAAGAACTGCTTCGATTCCTGGAGGAAGAAGAATATCAGATCAAGCGAGGTCAGAATCCGGCAATCAAGGGAAAGGAACAGAAGCGGTTTATCCGTTTCAAGTCTCTTGGAGAAGGTTATAGACCAGATGACCTTGAGAAGATCATATCCGGTGAGATGGAGCGGGATTCAGAGATTCGAAAACGGAATGCGAAGCTCGAAAAGAGCATGGATATGCTTATCGATATCCAAGCAAAACTTGCCCAGGGCAAGGGTGCCGGATATGAAAGATGGGCGAAGGTCTTCAATGTGAAGCAGGTGGCCAAAGCACTTCTCTTCCTGGAAGAGCATGACATCCGAGACCTCGAAACCTTAAATCAGAGAGCCAAGGAAGCAGCAGATCACTTCAATGCTCTTTCCGCTACGATCAAGTCGGCTGAGAAAAGAATGGCTGAGATATCGGTTCTCAGAACTCACATTTTGAATTATGTGAAGACCAAGGACATTTACGTTGCCTACAGAAAGTCAGGCTACAGTAAAGCATTCTTTGAGGCTCACCGAGAAGAGATTATTCTTCACAAAGCAGCGAAGCAGGCCTTTTCGGATCTGGGAGTGGAGAAGCTTCCGACGGTAAAGCAGTTGAACGAAGAATTTGCGGAGTTCCTTGCGAAGAAGAAAGAGGCTTACAGGGAATACCGAAAAGCAAAGCAGGAGATGACGGACTTTGCCACGGCAAAATATGACATCGAGCGGTTCCTGAATCTTGAAAAAGAGGAGGAAACCCGCGAGAAGGAAAAAGTAAAATCAAAAGAAGAGGCACTGTAGTACATGGGGCATTTCATCAGAAATCTATCTGGTGAGATGTCCCTCTTTTTTTTATTTCTCGCTCCGGCGAGATGCACTTAGCACAGCAAAGCGGGGCGTAGATCAGCAAATGCAAATCTGATGTTTGAAGGGATTGGGAGCAACTCCCAACAAGCCGAGCGGAGCGAGTTGTCTGGACACAGACATTGCTTGCCAGTTTGTATTTATAGTCAAGGAGAAAAAGCATATTTCAAAAAACAATGAGAAGGCGTCAAAAAGAATTGTTGAAAAAACAAATAATAAAGGATATACTAAATAAGTAAACTTACATACTTACTTATCGTTGTTTAATGAGAACAAGAATATGGAATTTGGCGAATATTTTAGAGAGTTGCGAAAAGAAAAAAAACTGACGCAGGCACAAATTGCCGCTCATATAGGAAAAAGCAAGATGCTTGTAAGTGGAGTTGAGACAGGAAAAAATGGTGCTTTTTTAGATGAGGATATTGAAAAGATCTCAAATCTGATGGAACTGACGGATAAAGAAAAACAGAAATTGTTTTATGAGGCGTCAAAAGCACGAGAACGACTGCCAGCTTATTTATCTTCATACATGCATCGGCATGGTGAGGTATATGACTTACTTGAAATTATGGTTAAAGAAGAAATGAGTACTGACACTTTAAAGAAAATCAAAAGTTATGCGGAGGGCTTAGCTAGTGTTAAAAACAATTGATTTATTTGCTGGAGCGGGAGGATTAAGTTTTGGCTTCGAGGCCACCAGAAGATTTCAGATGGTTGCAGCAGCTGAAAATAATCCAAATGCCAGAAAAACATATAAACGTAATCATTGCAAGAAAGATATTGTAATGATAGAAGATGTTCGTGGGTGTAATTTTAGGGCGCTTGCTGATCAGCTTAATGGGATAGATGTTGTTATTGGGGGACCGCCGTGCCAGGGTTTTTCAAATGCAAATCGGCAAAAGAACCATATTATCAGCATGAACAATTCGCTTGTAAAAGAGTATTTTAGGGCGGTTAGAGAAATACGTCCAATTGCTTTCGTCATGGAAAATGTTAGTATGCTTTCGTCTGATACACACAAGTTTTATGATTCATATATTGATCATGATGAGGTCAGTAAACTTGGCATTATGATGAAAGATGAAGAACTAGTGATATCGGAAGAAAAGTATGACGGTGTAGATTGCTTTCAGGCACTGAATGGTAGTACAAAAGTTAATTATCGTATTTCCGATGAACTTCTTCAATTATTAAACGTACTGTATAAGAATCGAAATAATAAAGACAGATTACCGAAGTATATAAAGAAAAATGCTTCCATTATACGGAAAAGGATTGATGAATTTTTCATTAGTAACGTTGCATATGATTATAGTATTTTGAGGATGATTCATAGAGACATTGAAAGCGAGCAATTGCATCGTCTGTTTGACGAACTGGGACAGTTTATCAAATTTCAAAAAAGTTTCAGATTAATAGAGGAACTAAACGAGAACAGAATAATTTATAGCATGGTTCAGGCCCCGGATTCGCAGAAGATCGTTGCTAAACTACAATCATATTCTGTAATAGAATATGTAAATAAAATCTTAGGTGATGAGTATATCAAAGATAGCGGAGAAGTAAACTCATTATGGTTTGGAGTTCCTCAAGAAAGAAAGAGATTTATAATGATAGGCATACGCTCGGATCTTGCACAAGGAAAAAATGTTAGCATTCCGAAGGAAGAGGATTATAAATTTGAAGTAGTAACTGTTGGCGAGGCTATTTCTGATTTGGCTGGTTATAAAGTTGAGGATGAAGTTGATAACGCAACTGAAATTCCATATGGAGAGAAAGATAAGCTGTCGGAATATGCATTGCTTATGAGGAAAGGGTCTGAAGGTATTAATAATCATATAGTACCAAAGACCAGAGAAACAGCTCAAATGAGATTTTCGGCACTAAGCGAGGGAGAAAACTTTCATAAGTTGGATGATAAGTTGAAGGCGAATTATGCAGATCCAGACAGGACACAGAACAGCATATATTTACGGTTGGATTCTAATCAGCCAAGTGGAACGGTAGTCAATGTCAGAAAATCGATGTGGGTTCACCCTACTATAGATCGCGCTATCAGTGTAAGAGAGGCTGCTAGACTTCAATCCTTTCCTGATAGATTTGTATTTGAAGGCACAAAGGATTCTCAGTATCAACAAGTTGGAAATGCAGTGCCTCCATTGATGGCACACGGAATTGCCAGGAAAGTATTAGAGCTGCTTCGCAAATAATTTAAAAATAATTTCAAAATAATATCAAGCATCTGAGGAAGAAATTGGCGAAAGTGTTCGGGATTTCTTCCTTATTTTTTGCGTTGCATGATGCTACAAGAGATAGTATTTGCAAAATAATATAAAAAGAAATAAAAACTATTTTTAAAATAATTGACAAATAAAATACAAAGCGTTATGATTATATCACCAAAAATGTTTGATGCTCTTTATATGGAGGTAAGCAGATGAAAGCAGAAACAAAGCGTGACAAATTTGTAAGAATAGCCGAAGCAAGGACGAATAAGATTATAAATATGATTCAGCTTCTGGGAAATTGCTCCAATCAGGCACTATATGAGTATTCTGCTAAAGATGTGAACAAAATTTTTAACGCTATACAAACTGAATTAGACGAAGCGAAGAAAAGATATAGCAAGCAGGATAGCCAAAAGGGAAGCAAGTTTACATTAGAATAGGAGGCTGCATATGGGCGCTTGGAATGAAAAGTATAAGTGGTGTTTTGGACCACTTGGAAGCGGTGATAAAGTAGGCGTAAATAACGCTGGTATAGGAATTTTTAAAAAGCAGCCTTATAAGGGATTAGCCAAGGAAATTCTTCAAAATGTTATTGATGCAAAAGATCCTAGCGTTGATGCTCCTGCAAAAGCGCGCTTTGAAATAATAAGAATAGAAAAAAAGGATATTCCTGGAGCTGATAGACTTTCAGGAGTTATTAAGCGTTGCTATGAATACTATCACGAAGGTGATGATGGCGAAAAGATGGGAAGACTCAAGAAGGCTGCAGAGGCTTTTTTGGATAGTGGAGATCCTATTCCTGTTTTGAAAATCAGTGATTACAACACAGTTGGTCTTACTGGAGCTAGAAAAGAGAAGGGTAGTAACTGGACTGGACTGGTAAGGGAAATAAGTGCCACTAACAAAGGAAATGGGCTTAGTGGCTCGTTCGGCGTTGGAAAATTTGCACCGTTCAATTTCTCCGGCATAAGAACGATTATATACTCAACTTTAAATGCAGATGGCGAGACTGCTCTCCAGGGAAAAACCATCTTAACAACATTCAGAGATGAGGAAGATAACAAATTAAAACAAAATGTTGGCTTGTTTGGAGAAGATCAAGACGAAGATTGTAAAGCAATTTATGAGTTTAGTGATGTACCAGAAGTGTTCCGCAGAAGTGAATGCGGGACGGATCTTTTTGTTCTTGGATTTAATGAAGAAAAAGGGTGGATGGAGCAAGTTGCGGCAAGCGTATTAGAATACTTTTTCTATACTATTTACAAGGGAGATTTAGAGGTTTCTATTGTTGATGGACAAAAAGAAATCTCCATAAAAAAGGATAATCTGGGAAGTCTTATTGAATCGTATAAGGGGTATTGTGAGGAACATGATATAGAGTTTAGTGCTCCGTTGTTCTGGGAAATACTTAATGATAAATCCGGAAGGACGAAGCATTTTAAAGAAGTATTTAGAAATAAAGGTGAAGTAGAACTATATTTGCTTCTGGATCCTGATTTTTCTGAGCGAAGAATCTTAGAAATGAGAACTGCGGGAATGAAAATACAGGAAGATACGGCATTTAGAATTAATGCATATTTCAGAGGTATTTTTATTGCCACTGGAAATAATAGTAAGTCAGATGAGCCTAAGGATAATATTAATAGTTTCCTTAGAAAGTGCGAAAATCAGGCACATGATACATGGAGCAAGGATGAATATGAAGATAATAGAGAAGAAGCAGATAGAGTGATAAAAGGAATTCATTCATGGATTTTGGAAAAAATAAAAGGAGAAATGCCGGAAATTGAGGATGAGGAAACGGCTGCATATGGATTAAATGACTTGCTTCCTAATCAAGACAATCCTGGAGCAGAGGATCAGGAAGAAAAAGCATATTCCTCTTTTGAACCGCTTCCGGTTGATATATCGACAGTAACGGTAAAACAGAGTAATAAAAAGAAAGCCTCCGACGTAAGTATTGTAGTTGATAACCCGGATGAAAAAGAGCCAGAGGAAATAACTGTGCCGCAAGAAGATGGAGAAGATGTGATACCGGGCGGAGGACAACAAAGTGAGCCTAATCCGCCGCATCCTCCATATCCTGGCCCGTTTCCTGGTCCATTTCCCGGGGATGAAGACGTTCCTGATCCTGTCCCGGACGATGAGGGGAAAAACGAGATCCCGGCAAGTAAAGAGGAGACAGAAAGCGATAAGGGAAAAACAACTTTAAGGAATATGCATATTTCAAATGTTCGGACTCCGTATGACAACTCTAAAGATGAGTTTAGAGTTGTGTTTGTTCCTTCGCGTACTGCTGATGAAGTATACGTTAAAATTCGGATAGGGGCTGATGATGATGATAAGAGAAATGCGGAAATAGAAACAGCATCCTACAATGGGGAAGAATTAAGCATGGAAAAGGATTATATTATTATTCCTCATGTTGATGGCAGTAAGAAAGTTGTGTTAACAGTCAAGCTAAAGAATGCAAGGAGATGTCCTTTGGAGGTGTCGGCTTATGCTAAATAGCAGTATGAATTATCCGTATCCAATCCTTCGAGCGAATCCAATCGATTACAAAAGTAGTGTTTTTAATGTGGATATAAAAAAAGACACGCAAAAAAACGGGTATAATTTGAAGGTTACCTATGAAGTTAATAATTCTCAGATTAGGGAATTGATAGACAAGCATATTCTTTCATATGCAATTCAGCTTCAATGCATATCTACATGGTATCGTGATTTGATAATTAGCGATTCAGATATCCAGGATATTTTTATTCCGTCAGATAAGGTACATGAAAGAGTTGACTTGTGCCCTTGTATCGTCGCAACTGAAAAGATAGAAAACTTCACAAATGAAGATTTTACAGAAGATTATGATGGGATACCGTATGAGATTAATAAGGGCGAAGTAGTCGCTATTGGTGAAAGACAGAAGTTTGATGCCATCTATAAAAATGACATTATAAAAAAAGGTGATCCTATCGTTCATTTTGTAAATGATGACGAGGCGACGGTCCTTTATTGCGAATGGGAGTATGACACAATAAGAATACATCTGCCAAAGGAGCAATTTAGGAAATACAACGAAGTAGGAAAAAATGAACCGTGGAAAGTGCCCATGCTTAACGCAATTTATGTTGTTCCTGTCATAGTACAGGGTATTTATGAAATATATCAGGATGAAGTTGTTGGAAGGCCGTCTACACTTGAAAGATATTCGTGGTATAAGACATTAAAGGTTCTAATTATGAAGGCTGCCAAAGATGATGCTGCGGAATATAAGCGAATGCTTGGTGATCCGATTAAGACGTCACAAAGACTTTTAAATGACAATTCGCTACAGGCGTTAAACTTAGTATATGATGTCACAAAACAATAGGAGGTGAGCAGATGATTATTAATTTCATGAAAAACGATGCTCTCGATATGCTCGACTCTGATATACCTAAAAACATAGCAAATTATAATTCAAAAGAAAAATGGATTGACCAATATTTTGAAGAAAAAGGATACGGTAGTTATTCGTTTAGTACGGGAATTATGGTTCCGGATGTAGAACTGACTATAGGAGACTCGAAAACAGATTATGAGAATGCTGTTAAACTGTATGAGTCGTTTAAGCATCAATTAAATCCGGTTCAGGCTAGTGATCTGAGGCTGTGGGCATATCTTGCACATAATACATATTGGGATTATATGCGAACAAGATGGGCAATTGATATGGCCTCTGAAGAGGATGAAGATGATGCTGGAAAAGATAAAATAGTTTCCAGAATTGGATCAAGATACTTTTTTAAAGCATCTAAAGGAAAGGCTTTTGTGCGTCAAGGTATAGCTAGATTATATTGGAGTGCTTATCTAACATATGATGAAAGTAATCCAGATAATCCATATGAAATGACAGAGTACTTTCTAAGTAAACAGGATATATTTACTGTATCAACAGAGCGTTCGCTTGCCAGAGATAAGGAGTTGCTATTAGCCGCCCTTAAGGTTTTGAAGCAAAATGGCGATTTGAAGAGAGCGGAAATTCGAAGCTATTTTCTTAATCTTAACCAAGCTGGCGGTGTAGTTGTTTTCGATTCATTATCGAAGGAAGATGCCTTGGAATTAGCTAAGAGGACCCTGGATGAAACACTAACAAGCAGAAACAATGAAGCGGAAGAACTTCCAAAGGAAGAGATCCCTGAACATGAAGTTGTAGCTGAAGGAAATATTAATGACACAATAAGCGTAGATGTTAATCCTAATGCTACAAAAGCTAAGATAAACAGTAAACTTATAGTTCGAAATGTCAGAACGAATGCCCAGATTCTTATTGTTGTGGGGAAGAGTAAAATTAATACTAAGCCATCACTGGTAGGATTGGGAGTCGGCGATAGATTTAAAATCAGAAAAGACTCTTGGATAATTGAATCTATAGATTAGGCGGACTGTTTAAATTCATTGAGGTGGAATATGGATAACCTTACACCTGCGCAACGTAGAAAGAATATGCGTCATATTAAATCTAAAGATACAGATATTGAAGTTATGTTGCGACGGGAGTTATGGAATAGAGGCTACAGATATCGCAAGAATGATAAAAGTCTTCCGGGAACTCCTGATATCGTTTTAGGAAAATACAAGATAGTTGTTTTCTGCGACGGGGAATTCTTTCACGGAAAGGATTGGGAAGTGTTGAGGCCGCGTCTTATGAAAAGCAATAATTCGGAGTATTGGATTTCCAAAATCTCGAGGAATATAACTCATGATAACGAAGTGAACAAAGCTCTGTTATTTAAGGGGTGGACTGTAATAAGATTTTGGGGAAACGATATAAAAAGGGACGTTGATGGATGCATCAAAGTTATTGAAGAAACAATAATGGATTTGTTGTTTTTACAGTGTGACTAATTGTTTGAGACTGTGTAAGGAGATGTGAGTATGTCGTCTATAGTGAATTTTACATATGATCAAAAGGGCATAGAGGATATACGTTCATGGAATTATGGCACAAATTGGCCGATAGTATACATTATTTATAATGATTCAAGGGCATATGTTGGGGAAACTCTTGACGCTGTCCGTAGAACAGAACAACATATGTTGGAACCAGAGTTTAAAGATTTTTCTTCGATATGCTTAATTAGTAACAAGACTTTTAATAAGTCGGTCATTCTTGATTTAGAGTCGTTTCTTATAAAATATATGAGCGCGGACGGAAGCAGAGAATTGACCAATGGAAATGCAGGCGTCGTAGATCATAATTATTTTTATAAGGAAGCATATACAGAAGATTTTAAAGAGGTCTGGAAAGAATTAAAAGAGAAGGGCATTGTTCAAAAGAGTCTTTTAGACATTGAAAATTCGGAACTGTTTAAGTATTCGCCATATAAGACCCTTAATTATGAACAGCAAAAGGCAGCCTATGAGATACTGAGGAGACTTTATCAGATTAACGATGCTTCACAAAAATCAATCATAACAGTTACAGGTGGGGCAGGCACAGGGAAAACAATTCTTGCTGTATATCTCATAAAATTATTAGTTGATATATCGGCCAATAAAAGAATTTGGAATGCTATAGAAGATTCGGAAGATGCCTTGTTTGTACAGAAAATGAGCAAGGACTTAACAGGGATAAGGAAAATTGGCTTTGTTGTTCCTATGGGAGAATTGCGTGGAACAATGAAGAATGTATTTCGGACAATTGAGGGACTCGATGAATCTATGGTATTAGCCCCAGAAGATGTCGTAAAAAAACGTTTTGATATTCTGGTTGTTGACGAAGCGCATCGGCTGTATAAGAGAAAGAATCTTCCGGGTAGTATTGTGAATAAATTTGATTCCATCAACCGGGAATTGATGGGTGATTTGTGCACAAAATCAGAAAATGACCTTACTGAATTAGATTGGATAATTAGAAGTAGCCGAATGCAGATTCTGTTTTATGATCAGTTTCAAGCAATCCGTGTTACGGATATAGGTCAGGAAAGATTTGAAAATATCTGCAAGCCCCATTTATTTGAGTATGTGAAATTGTTTTCTCAAATGAGATGTAAGGGTGGAAATGGTTATTATGATTACGTCAGGGATGTGATTGAAAAAACAAATATGGACATCCATGACTATATAAAGATACCTAATTATGAATTGGGTGTAGTGGATAAGGTAGAAGACTTATTTTCTATAATACGCGAAAAAGCCACAACGGATACTTTGTGTAAGGTGATTACTGGTCCCGGGTGGAGTATGGGAGAGAAGATTCTTATAGATGGAAATGAGTATTTTTGGGCGAGCGGAAAAGATGATAGTCGAGAGAATGCAATCTTTAGCATACATAAGATTCAGGGATTTGATTTGAATTACGCGGGCGTTATCTTTGGGAAAGAAATTTATTACGATGAGAACGCTAAATGTATATCGGTATTAAAAAGAGAAGTGAAGGATAACCGAACTAAGAGCTCTGGAGAAGAGAGTATGCGTCGGTATATCTTGAATATATATATAACGCTCATGACTAGGGGAATTAATGGTACATTCGTTTATGCAGTAGACCCGAAACTCAGAGAGTACCTAAAACAGTTCTGGAAATGAGAGCGAGGAAAGAAAATATGAAAGTGAGGTTAACCCGCCATGTTAACTTGCGTTGAAATATGTGCTGGAGCTGGTGGCCAGGCATTAGGTCTGTCTATGGCAGGATTTTCACACTTGGCTTTGGTTGAATATGAGCAGGAATATTGTAATGTTCTAAAAAAGAACCGGCCAGATTGGAATGTTATATGCGCAGATGTCAAAGATTTTTCTGGAATACCGTATCGTGGGAAGGTTGATCTTTTTGCGGGAGGAGTTCCATGTCCGCCATTTTCTGTTGCAGGAAAACAATTAGGGAAAGCGGATGAACGAGATTTGTTTCCGGAAGCTATTAGATTAATAGGCGAAATAGAGCCGAAGGCTATAATGCTCGAAAATGTAAGAGGCTTTCTGGATCCAAGATTTGATGCATATAGAAAGGAAATATTGGAGAGCATTGAAAAACTAGGCTATGAGGTTCAGATAAAACTGTTAAATGCAAACGATTTTGGAGTTCCGCAATTGCGCCCCAGGGTAATCATTATAGGGATCAAAAGTGATTTAAAAAAAGAGTTTACTTATCCATTGCCAAATCCTGAAGAAACCCTCACTGTAGGGGAAACATTGATTGATTTAATGTCGTCGAATGGATGGCTGGGAGCGACAAAGTGGGCAGAGAAGGCAAACGACATTGCACCGACAATTGTTGGAGGATCAAAGAAACATGGTGGTCCGGATTTGGGGCCGGTAAGAGCTAGAAGAGCATGGGAACAATTGGGAGTGGATGGGAAAGGTGTGGCCAATCAAGCTCCGGAAAGAGATTTTGAAGGACTACCACGCTTAACATCACGTATGATAGCGCGTATTCAAGGATTCCCAGATGAGTGGGATTTTGGTCAAAAGAAAACAGCAGCTTGTAGAATGATTGGGAATGCTTTTCCGCCGCCTGTGGCTAAGGCAGTTGGTAATAAGATAAAGGAGGCGTTGCTATGATGGAACCATTAATTGTTCGAGAAAGAAAAAAATATCATCAGAGTTTGCTCGATGAGGGTGTGTTAACTATTGATAAAAATGGGGTTCCAAGCAATGCAGATAAATCATCGAAATTATCTGTTGAGATAGCGAGTCACATAGCAAATAGATTAATGGCTGAAACCCAAGAAAAAACTGTGGGGCAAACATCTGGCGCAAAGTTTGAACAGGTGAATATGGAATTCCTGGCTAATACATTCCCATTATTGCAAAATTTGAGGCCTGGGAAATGGCATATTACAAAGCTGGGAAATCGAAATGCCATAAAAACTAGTAGTTTTGCGCAATATGAACACCTAGATTACTTAAACAGACTTACGGCTTATGATAGAAAACTAGCAGCAAGCATGGGGAATGATTATATGGTTGCTCCAGATGTTGTGGTTTACAGGGAAACTGTTGATGATGCAGAAATCAATGAATCTATGATTTTTGTCGATGACACAGTATGCACAATGTCTGATCTTAGAAAGAAGAATGGAGGTTTGCCGATTCTTCATGCCTCGGTTTCTGCAAAATGGACAATGAGAAGTGATAGGGCACAGAATAGTCGTACTGAAGCTTTAAATTTGATTCGCAACCGTAAAGGTAATTTACCTCATATAGTAGTTGTCACTGGAGAGCCGATGCCAGCAAGGATTGCTTCATTGGCGCTTGGCACCGGAGATATTGATTGTGTATATCATTTTGCCTTATATGAATTGGTGGAGGCAACGAAGGAAATTGGTGCCGAGGATGCACTTGAAATGTTAAATGTATTAATTGAGGGGAAAAGACTTAAGGATATAAGTGATTTGCCTATAGATTTAGCAATTTAACAGCGTGCATGATAAACGGAATCTTGATAATTAACCGTAGATACCCAGAAAGAGCTCGCCTTCACATCGGGCGGGCTCTATGCATTTACGTTTCTTCAGAAATTGACACGGAATATATGCTGTATTAGTTGATGTATAGATGGATAGATGCAGGTAAATATTATAAAAGGAGACGGTATTACGCAATGTTTTATTAGAGCATATGACGGCGAGGGAAAATGGGATGAATATATTGCTAATGAACCTTATGTTGTCAAAAATGTTTGAGCGAAGATCGAAATTGAGCCAATCAATGTGATTATTGCAAATGGGAAAGGATAATACTTTCTAAGCTGAAAAACCAAAGAAAGAGATAAAGTGGAAATATATTGAACGCTACTATTTGAGCATATAGTTCTGATAAATATAAAATCGCGTGTTTTTAAGAATAGTTGTAGTGATTATAAGGCATAAAGTATAACCAGGTGGTCAAAATGAAGTATACAGCAGATACAAAACCAGGGATGGCTGATCCATATTGGTATGAATGGTCTGTCGGTCAGAGTTATCTTGTAGATATGTTGAATCCGGACAGTCATATTAAATGTGTGGAATTGCAGGCAAACGTGCAGCTGGGACTGGATGATGTAGTAATAACATATGATGATGAGAAAACAAGATTTATTCAGGTGAAACATACACGAGTGGATGATACTTTGACTTTTGGAGATCTTGTTGCTGTTCAGAAATCAGAAAATGACACCTCATTACACTGTTCACTGCTGGGTGAGCTTGCTAGGTCTTGGAGTTTAGAAAAGGATAAATACACCGATTCTGAAGTGTATATTTATACCAATAGAAAGGCAGGCGTTAAAGCTTCGGCTGCAGGAGAAGGAAGAAAAATTAAAAGACCTCCACTGAAATACTTTTGGAGTGAACTACAGGAAAAAACCAAACAGGCTAAGTGTTTTTCTGATTTAGTTTTTCCTCAGAACGAAGAAGCTTGGAAGGAATGGTGTGAGCAACTTGAATGTATAGAAAAGGATGATGACAGATTACTGTTCTTGAAAAAACTTCACATTGAAACTGATAAAGAAAGTTTAGATGCATTGACTGATTCAATAAAACATAAGCTACAAGCTTTCTTTAATGTTTCTGAGGAGACTTCAGATTTTATGCTCGGAAAACTGGATCATGCGCTCCGTGAATGGACGACATCCCGGCGCAGTAATGCGAAAATATCCAAGGAAAATGTATATTCTGCGTTATCTGTTGTGGAAGAAACTATTTCATATAATCATGACCTTATACCGGTATCTCCTTTTTTTAGTAGTAGACAAGGGTTGGTGTCTCGTTTAGAAGAGGACTTACTTAACAGTGAAGCCAAAATTCTTTTTTTGTCTGGTGTTCCGGGAACTGGGAAAACGAATATAATAAGTCATTTGTGTAGTAAAAAGAATAGCATAATCGATATCCGCTACTATGCATATGAACCAATCGATCCGGCAAAAGAATACCTGCCATTAGATGTCTCAGATAGAGTAAAAAAGGAGGTGTTTTGGGATACATTATTAAATCAAACAAGAGAACTTCTGGTAGGACATTTATATCAGTATAAGGTTCCTGTGTCGAATACTTTTTTAACATTGGAGGGTAAGGAAAATGAATTTTTAAGAATTGCATCTGAATATGCAAGAGATAGAAAACGTATATTTGTCATTGCAATAGACGGATTAGATCATGCAGCAAGAGCGGGTGCGATAGAAGAGACATTTTTGCGGACACTACCTCGTCCGGAGAATCTTCCGGATAATGTGAAAATAATAATTGCTGGCCAGCCCAAGGAAGATTATTTAGATTATCCAGATTGGTTATATACGGATTCAGATATTGTCAAAGAGTATATTGTACCGGATATTCAGCCTAGTGATATTGAAAATTTGGTTGAAGAAAAGTGCAAGAGTTTTGACGATTCTAATAGAAAAATTGTATCGAACATTATTTGCAGATATGCAGGCGGTAATACGTTGGCTGCTATTTTTGCTGTACATGAAGCTTTGAACAGCCAAGACCCTTCGTCATTTGAAGAAAAACTAAAAGCTCGGAAATTAAGTGGCAATATACAAGAATACTATCATACTATATGGGAAGATGTTAAAAGAAAAATGCAAGTTCCATTTGTGGATTATAAAATGGCAGGCGTGTTTGCTTTTTTTAATGAACCAATAAGTGCAAGTAAATTAAGTATGATTTTTGAGAAAGAAGGCATTAGTGTTTCATCATGGAATAATATTCTTAAAGCACTAAGACCTTTATTGATGGAAAGCAATGGATCATATACGATTTTACACAATGATGTCCGTGTGTATTTATCTGGAATAATAGGTAGAGATCAAGATCATGTAAAGGAAGTATATTCTGGAATTGCAGATTATTATATTTCTCAAGATGAAAAATCCATTGGTTATTATCGGGATGTTATTAGGTTTTTGATTTCTGCAAACAGACTTAGTGAATTTGCGTCAGTTTATACACCAGAATACATTATAAACGCATATGTTAAAGGTGTTGATTTATCAGAACTTGCATATATATCAAATGAATTAATGCACAATGTCATTAATACTGAGGAACTCGATTGGGATAATCTTCTTAGTTTGTCACTTGGGTATCTTACGATTGAACAGATACAAAAATGCACATATGAAATTGAGAATGTTTCATTTCGTAATGTTAGTAAGTCGATAAGTGTCCATCCATATGAGTGTAATTATCTATCTGTCGATAAATGGAGCGCAAAGATTGTTTCAGAAGTACTTCAATTAACTAATGATTTGTTTGACGCGGGAGAAGTTTATCGCGGAAAAACTCTTTTCATGAGTTGGTTTGGAGATGTTAAGCTCTCAGATTTTCAGAAAATATTGAAAGATGAAGATGATGATTATCGCTTGGCCGATGATAGAAACATACCGATACTATTAGGGAAAGCGTGCGTAAACGCGGAGTTCTTTGGACTTTTTGATAATGCATCCACTTATGATGAAGACAGCTTTTTGTTCGATGCAGTAGAAAAAGTTGAAGAAGAAATATTAGAAAAGTTACATTCAGAGATTCTATCCAAAGCACTCCGTTCTATGGATGTATTACTGATTGATCCACTGGTTGGTGGTATAAAGAATATGCTTGAGTATAATCGTTATGAAGATTTAGCGATTATTAGAAATACATTACAAGAAAGAAATACGAAGAACCCCATCAGTTTGATGATTCTGTCTTTTTTGAAAATTATTACAGGAGAAACAGATTGGGATATCCCACAAGGTGAGATTCTTTGGAATAAAATTGAATCAGTAAAAATGCCGGACGACAATATAGAAAATCTAATGTCGTACTACAGTATGTATGGAATTGTTTCAGCATATTTGCAGAATAAGAGTAGATCAGTTGTTGCACAGGAAATCACTGATCTATACATTGGTGCCCATAAGCATCAGAGTTCAAAATATTTCTTATTATACTTTAATGCTGTTGCTTTTCTTGGGAAATGGATAAAGGATAAAAATGAGAAAAAAGGATTGTCGGAATCAATTAATGATCTCAAGCAGATAATTGAGAGTTTATATTGTAAGCGGTGGAACCCGAATGAAACAGATTATGAAAGTGTGAGTCTCAAAGCGTATATATTAAAGGCTTATATAATGCTTTCAGAGGAGGGCGATACTCAAATTCAGACTTCTATTAGCGAATCCCTGGAAAGGGTTTTTGAGAAGAATCCTGTAAACCAACTGCTGGATCCTGGCATGTACTATTATCGGACTAGACCGGAAAGAATGCAACAATGGATTGATGAATGGTTAGCAGATGGAGGAAAAACGTGGTCGGAAGCAATTGGCGAAAGAAATAGTATAGTAAAGAAATTTGTTGAGATAAAGAGAAAATATGATAAGAATAATATCCTAAGTCTACGTGGGGCGGTTAAAAGGATACAATGGTCCATTATAGGATTTGCATCTCATAAAGAATATTGCGTGGATTTTTTGTTAAATTGGTACAACAATCTTGTAGATCGATTTCCAAAGTATATTTCTAAATACGGAAGAGAAGTTAAAGAAATATCGGATATGATAGAAGTACTTGGAGATAACAGGATGGAATATAGTTTGAATAGTAAAATCTATTCTGACTGGGGAAGTGCTGGCGATACAAACATTCTGGAGATATTACAAGATAGAAGATTATTTGCACAGTGTATATCTCAACCATCATATTTTGTTGACATTTTAATTGGATACTTGAAAAAAGATGGGCTTGATAGACAGCAGCTTCTTACGGCATGGTCAGTAGGGATTGGGTTCCTTGATTGGCGAAATGAAGATGATCATGCTACTATTTCTGCGTTACAGCGGGCAATTGAATTGGCCTCGGTAAAAAAAGGAATTGTTGATCTCAAACAAGATTTAACCAAGCTAGGACCTGCATATATTGATCTGTCAGGAGATCCGGTGAAGTATATTATTCCGGAGAGGTGGTGCGATAAAGAGCGCAAAGGTCGTGTAATTGATAATCCGGAAGAGGTATTATCCAATTATACGAATAATATCTCTTCTTCGCTTTATCATTCAGATGCTACAGATGCATTAAGAACGCTATATTCAGTTGGCAAATTAAGCGAGGAAATAATAGACCAAGTACTAAATTATGAACTGAGTAGGGATAATTATGGTATTAACCGAAATAGTGTACTCGAATTTTTATTTGAAATAGCAAATGATAAAACTGCTGATGAATATATAAGGCGGTATATCTCTTCGGCTATGGATGAAAATAGATTTTATCCAGATCAAGATTTACCAGCTATTATTGGTTGGAGACTTAAAAATAAAAAAGAAGAATATATTGAGGGGTGCTTGATATCATTAATTGACACTTTTAAAAGCTGGATTACTGCATCGGATCATATTAATGTACCTGATTTGGAAGAGGGGGTTGACTATTCTAAATATGTAAAATTTGAAAAAGAGGATGCATTTGCTTGTTTAGCACAAGCTCTTTTATTGGTACTTATATCTGATGATGCGGATGCTGCAAGAGTTGCACTTGGCGGAATAGCGGCGCTATTAAGAACTAATATAGATTACATTTTCCAAATTGAGGCTTATTGGAATCAGTTGCATTATCGCGCAAAAGAGTGGGTTCTTATGGTATACGAATTTGTTTATTCGTTGTGTCCAGAACATCAAAAGAAGATATATGCTTGCTTGGTGAAGCACTCAACAGATGACGATTTCAATGTTGCGTTGTATTCAAAATTGCTCTGCGAAAATGCTAATCCTGAATTTGAAAAACAATATTCTATAGAGAAAAAATCGTATTTCTCATTAATTCCTTCCGTGGGACAAAAAAGACTAATAAAAACCCAAAAGAGCGGGCCCTGGATTAATGGAACCGAATGTGTTTTAGAGCAATTATCATTACTCGAAAATCGTATACATTTCAGATTAGAGGATATAGAAAGAAGAACTGCGGATTATACCGGTATGATGACAGACGAAGTCTGTTTAGTGCCTATTTATAGACAAAAAGCCGGCGGGTGCAAGGTTGTGTGTGAAAAAGTTAATAGGGCTTACTATCGAGTTCTATACAAAGATTGGTATGACGGTCGATGGAGAGGTGTAGAAGCAGAACTTGCTAGAGTTATTCTTTCGGCATCTGAACCATTTACGTTATTGTTATCTCCATATAGATGGAAATGGAATGAGGGAAAATTGTTCGATAAATTGAATGACGTGATTTCCGCCTCTGAAAAAGAAAGAAGTAGAAATATTGACAGAATATTGGAAACAGGTATTAATTCTGATGAAGTAGTATTGGCTGGTTCAATCGAAGATTACACATATAGCCAGAGGATGTTCGGTTTTCTTTTGGGATATTTAGATGTACCCAATATTTCTGAACAATATGCCCTGTCGAGGGTCGAAAGAAATGCGCGTATATTCCTGAAGAAAAGAAATGACTATGTCGAAGAACAAATCCCCAGTCTTACTATTCATCAAAATGGAATTGAGAGTTTTAAGCAAAGTAACATCATGTGCGGATTTAGAAAATCAATACTTTCAATATTTAAGTGGGAAGCTAAAATCTGTATAGATGGGATAGAACTTGTGAATTCTGATGACGAAATTGTGGGAAGATTAGAGTGTTTTTATGGCTTTAGAACAGATGTGGGTAATAGATACCCTTCAAATCAGCCATATATACAAAGATGGATTGTGAAGAAAAAAGCATTACTGGAAGCGGTAGAAGTTTCGGGATGTCCATTCGAAATAAAAAGAGGAGTAGGTAGTGTTATAACAGGATCCGAATACTAAATCGAAATGATTATTATGGTTGTTATTTTATGCACAGTAATTTGCAGTGTGGCTAAATCAAAGCTGTATTGATGGTTAAATAGTAAGAGCGTGAGCCATACTATGGCTCACGCTCTGATTGATTCAGGTTGAAATGCCTTATCGTCAATGTAATAATCACATGTGATCTTCCGGGAATTGTTGCCGTACATTTCGATAACTTCCGGGAGGTTGTCATTGACGGCATCAAAGGTGAGATCCTGATCTTTGCACCAGGAGACTGCTTTCTCTAGGGCATCTCCGGCACGGCAGGTCCAGAGGATGAGCTTGTTGCCGGAGGCACGCATTTGCTTAAGGTATTCAATTAACGGTCGATTCGGCTCGCCAAGATCCGGCCAATTGCTGAAGCAAAGGGTTCCGTCAAAATCTACGGCGATGATCTGATAGGGCTGGATCATAGGCGACCTCCTTCCCTAAGATTGATTTTCTTCCGTGTCCAAATGGAAGATATCATCCACATGGACTTTAAAATATGCTGCAAGGCGAAGAGCTGTTTCAAGACTGGCCGGATTCTTTTCAAGCTCGATGTTGCTGATGCTTTTTTCACACATACCGACAGCTATTGCAAGATCAGCCTGCTTTAAGCGCTGTTCCTTGCGCAGCTTCTTCAGATCATTTTTAACTGCCATATAATCCCTCCTTTTGGTTGATACTGATGCGGGGAGCGATTATATAGTAGCAATCAATATGTACAATAATCTGGACTCTAACTCACAACCCGGCCAAAAGTTTTAAATATTTCTCCTTCGGCAATCTCAATAGGATCGTACTTGTCATTCAGCGAGATGAGGTACGTTCCTTTTTTATTGCATAGAAGCTTCTTACAGTAGGCGTTTCCGTTGTAATAGAAGATCCCGATCTCTCCATCATTCAGTTCATCTGTCTTCTGAATCCACACGATCTGTTTATCCAGGTATCTGGGCATCATGCTGTCTCCGCTGATGCGCACTCCGAAATCAGCTGTCTCCGGAACTTCAGGTCCGACTTCGACTTCTTCATAGCTGTCGCTGTCAAGAAACTGACCGGTTCCTGCGGATACAGGCATATCATACAGATTGAGAATCCTGACAGGCTGCAGGATACGGACAGGTGCTGCCTGATACTTTTCGGAGCCCTTCAGCAGGTCAATGTAATTAAGAGCCATCGTCCTGCCTTCCTCATTGAGCTCGGCCATCGGATCGTCCGGATTATATCCTCCTATAAACTGATTGAAGATATCTGTGATCCCGAGGATCTTGCACATCGCAAGAAACTGTACTGCGTTCGGAATGCTGTTACCGGTCTCCCAGGTGCTGTATGCTGCAGGTTTGGTAGGGATTCCCATTCCGGTAAGCTTATCGCAGATATCCTGTTGTGAGTGTTTCAGGTTTTTCCGATATGCTGCAAATATGTTTCCGATATTGTCCATAAGTGACCTCTTTCTAAGCGTGGGATACAGCCCACACGTCTGTGAATCTAATATACTTCATAGGGCGGATAAAATCAATAGGAAAATCTGATATAATTAGAAAATGGAAACATGATTCTATTGAAATCAAATTAGGATTGTTTTATATTAGTTACTCGTAAGGGGTACACGTACTGGCCGGCCGGCAGAATGATACCCTATACATAAGTAACTTTTTGGGAAGGTGCTTGCGGACCACGCTAACCTTCGGCGGTCGGAACTTGGTTCGCTGCTTCTTGGGGATGGAGGTAATGAACATGCCTATGATTGTTTACACGCGTAGGAGGATATGAACTATCTTCTTTCTGCGCCGGAAGAAAAACTGAATATAGAGGCTTTTGGTGAGCTGCCCGGACCTCGGGGTATTATAGTCAGCTCGCTTTGCGGATCGACTAATCAACGTTTCGCAGTAATCTGTAAAGGTGACTTTCCCTTTCCTTTTCAGACTTCAGATCAAAACATTGAATTGGAGGTGAAGAGCCGAATGCAGG
>Ga0256405_10005774_pt1 | contig 20787 bp, 13 predicted proteins | sample RumenRJG_02DNA_FD_189096 | JGI IMG/M metagenome (GOLD analysis project Ga0256405, IMG submission 189096) | Bovine rumen microbial communities from Lethbridge, Alberta, Canada - RJG_02 | ecosystem: Host-associated > Mammals > Digestive system > Stomach > Rumen | place: Canada: Alberta... | reverse complement strand
GATCGGCTCCGCTCCGACTCTGCCGATGATCGTCCAGCTCCCGCCCAGCGACTGTTCATAACTATACTCCAGGCCGAGGATATTCGCTGAAACCGAATGGTTGGACTGCGTCCGAACCTGCGCATGGGCATTCAAGCCCAGTATCAGAATAGCAGCCAATGAAGAAAAGAGGGTCTGTTTCATAATGCTAAATCATTAGATTGTCATTTTGATGGGAGCAAGAGTAATGCTTCCTCCCATCAAAAATACGAATAATATCAAAGAACGCAATGTTTTTAGTTGATATTACCATTGCCGGATTCCGAGATCCTTAGTTGCGCTCCAAAATTCGGGAAATGAAGTGTTTGTTCTGGATCGTCAAAATAATAGAGCATTGTACTGCCACAATCATCGTCTCCATCTTCCACCTGGAACGAATAACTTACAGATCCCGTAATTCCCAACAGCTCTGCAATCTCGGCAGAAATGCCAAATGTCGCATTAATGGAACGCGGTTGGCCGCCATCATCTTCAAACAGCCAGAGCATTATATTGGAGTACCACTGTGTCGCAGGATTCAAGATAACCCAATCATAAATATTTTTAAAAGTAAATTCTTCGGATTTATCTTTATAACCATCTGTGAAATTCATCCAGATTCTTCCAATTTTATCTACACTTCCAGCACTGTTAAGTCCAAATATTTCCAAGAAGAACTCCGGGTCCCCCTGGGCCCATCCGTCCATATTATTAGTTACCGATAATCTTCTTGCATAGGTCTTAGAGATCAGGTTTGAGTTGCGGAATGGAGGATAAATGAAGGAGAACAAAGCGCCAGACTGACCAACAGTGTTCTGTCTATAAGCAAGATAGTCATGCCTCTTCCCTCTTTCAGAAGGAGTATAAAGATAGTATGAAGTGTATGCAGTCTGAACCCCAATTTGGGAATAATCAGAATCATATGGCCCTTTCTCTTTAATCACTACATCGGAATTGGTAGAATCGTTGCTGGACCATGTGAACTGCAAGTTCGTTCCGCTCGGATAAACCGAGAAATTAGACAGAGGCGCCAAAGCTGCAGGAGCTTGGATAGTAACTGTATTGGAAGGGAAAGAGTGCCACAAATGGTTCGTTACATTGTATGCTGTGACATAATACTGATAGGAAGTTCCTGCGCTGATCGAATTGTCAAAATACCCCCTGTCTGTAGCTGCCACTCGAGCAAGTTCCTGAAAATTTGAATCTGATGGACCTTGTCTCCAAATAGAAAAGCCAGAGCATACATCATTATATTGCCAGGACAGAATTACAGAAACATCAGAAATGGTCGCCGTCAAACTAGTGGGCGGATCAGGGATTAAAAGATCGCCAGGATTGTCCGTCGTATCCGGTTCTTCAAGACCAGCCTGGTGGATTCGTTCATTATGAGAAACGACAATGACCGGAACATCTGGCGCATTGATTGCGTCAACTTCAACATAATTACCTTCGGCATCATAACCGGGGATTGTCGCTGTTACTTGATCATCATACGAGTCTGGAAGAAAAGCAACGACAGGTGTATATTCCTCTGGATTCCATTCTTCAGCATGAATGGGGATGGCAACTTGCAAATCAGGATAGAGAACCTGCAGTGTTTGGAGAAGGTCCCCGTCAGCCTTTGTTTCCACAGAAATATACTCTCGCAAAAGATTGGCAAATGAATCGATCCCATTTCCACCTTTTGTGATTACGCTGTTCTCGTTTAACCGAATTGGTTTATCCAATGCATCGGACACCAGAAAATTGAAATCACCGTCAAAACGACGGAAAGATTCTTTTTGAATCATTTCCCGCATTCCAGAATGCGCCCGTACAGCTTCACTTAACGCCTTCGTAAAAGCATTGATCATCTGATCGTGCTCAGAAAGAAAAACTGGCTCATTCGCCGGTGTAAAGAATGTTTGATCCTGTAGAGCAACTCCAGACTTAGACTCTTGCTCTTTTGAACATCCGATGACATAAAACAAAATACTAAATGTCATCAAATAAAATAATTTATTCTTCATGGTTCGTTATGATTTAAGAGATAATAGCTATACTACGGTTTTCGAAGTTATCAAATAATAGAACACGCCCGTTTATTCATTATCAATTACAAATTCCGCAGAGGAACTCACCCCCGAACTTGAGGTAACAGATATCACATATAGTCCGGGATTTCCCGACAATTGCATCGAGACCGTCGCGGTAAGAGGCTCAACCGCTTGAATACATATGTCGCCTGCTGTGCTTGTAACGGTCACTAGTGCATTGTCAGGTACGAGGACGAAATAAAGAAATAGCTGATCCGTGCTCACATCATAGTATCCAGTGGCCAAAGGAGACGATGGAGCATGAGGTTTAGATTCTGTCGGGAACTCTGGGTTACTCGAAGGAAGCGTTATGATTACATCTTCCCCATCATACGCAAAAGACAATGCAGTCTGAAGTGTGATTAAAATGGTAAATAAAAAAAACTTTTTAAACATAATATTGTGTTTTTGTTAACACCGCAAAACTTGTAATAATAACTGAAACAACTTGCAAATTACGCTAAAATAAGAATGACGAAAGTGGTCGAGAAATGCTCGATAACTCATTGATAATCAATAAGCTAGAGAGAAAGTGGCTATTTAAATAATGACAACCGCTGCAACCGCTTGATAGTCAAGCAGTTGCAAGAACCGGACGAAAGATCATATAACTGCTTATGCTACAGCTACTTAGCTATTGCATCGAGGAACTCGGCCTTGTCGGGAGCATCGGAGCCAGCGATTTTGTTCCGGAGGCGATAGACCTGTGCATTCACGGCACCGGGGTTCTTATCGAGGATCAGGCAGATCGTATTGTGTCCCAATTGCGAGGCCAGATAACAATAAAGCATCAATTCAGTTTCTTTCAGGGAGGGAATCTGGTCAGCCAACCGCACCATCAGGTTGTTTCGCGTTTTGTTAATCGTTATGATCAACTGGTTGATAATATCCTCATCACTGACCAAGCCCTCCAGTATCCGCTCGAACACCGGGACAATCTTATGATTCTGCCCTTGCCAATAGGTTTGGGCAAGAATATTGAAAAAACGCATCCCGGACTTTGCACTTTCTTTCAATTCTGACGAATGAGAAACAGTGAGATGTTTAATATGATTAATCAGTTCTTCTTTTTCTTGTTGCAATCGTGTTCTCCGCTCATTGATTTTATGAATTACATACAAGGATCCCAAAATCAGGAAAACAACGAGAAAAATACTGCCTGCTACGATCATGATCACACGTTGGCGGGCAACCGTATTCTCTAATTCCAGCAGGTACTCCTGCTCTTGAATATAATCAATCTGAGACTGCGCTGCAATTTCATCCATTTCCCGATATTCATCTCCTGTGGCGTATTCCAACACTTTTTCAACAGCAGACAATGCCGCCTGCGGTTCCGACAAAGCCAGCTCGGATAAATATCTCTGGTAATCAACAACATACTTTTCCCTCTTTGAAACAGCATTTGCATCCGCAACAGCCAGATAATGCCTTGCTGCCTTGTCATTCCCGGATAGAGCATACGCCCTTCCCAAATACGCGTATGCACCGCTTCCAATGGGATAATGGAGCGAGTCGATGACAAACGTCATCATTTCAATCGGGACATTGGGGTCGCCGTTTCCAACCAGATTCAAGGCGTACCCACGCGCAGCCCTTGCCCACAAAACTGAATCCTTACATTCCTTTGCTACCTGAACTGTTTCCAGATAAGATTTATTTGCTTCGGGAATTTTCCCCAATCGTGTATATGATTGGCCAACAGACAACAATTGATACCTCGCATGGACGCCGTGTTCTCCGCGCTTGAAATAATCATAGGACATGAGATCATAATCCAACGCTTCTTTTTCGGAGAAGGTCGCGGCGAAAACAGCCCCGAGTTCCCGGCAGCAGAGGCCGGCGTAGAAGTCGTCTCCCTGCATTTCGGCGAGGCGGAGTCCTTCGGTCAGGGATATGACGGCATCGTTGTAGTCCTTCGCATTGTACTCGGTATAGCCTTTCAGGTAGAGGGTCTTCATTAGCCGCGTCTTGTCTCCGTGCGCCCGAAACCATGCTTCCGCCCGGGAGATGGGCGCGTCGTCATACTCGTCGACGTAGGCCTTGTAACGCCCGAGGGAGGTCAGGTAGCGGTGCCACGCATCTTCCCGTGCGGAAAAGGCCGACGTGTCCATTGCCGCCAGCCGGACCAGCGCACTGTCCGGCGCCGCTTCGACATAGGTCTCGATGGTCATAAGATCCTGCATCGTCTGCCGGCCGCAAGCGATTGACAGAAGAAAAACAGCAAGAAGCGGGAGGAGGCGGGACTGGGGAAGCATATTCAGTTTCGTTATAGGGGTAAAGATAAGAATAATCGAGAAAAAACGCCAGAGGGAGAACCGGCAGGAAGTATTTTTCGTACATTTGCAATGAACACATTGCCAATAACAAGAAACCGACATGGCCATGAAACCATTCTTCCACCTTTTTGCCCTCCTTGCGGTCGCATTCGGGATCTCCGCCTGCGGCGATGAACCCCAGCCGATGACCGACGCCGTCACGCTCCAGAGCCCGGACGGAAAACTGGTCCTCCGTTTCGCCGTTACGGACGGCGTGCCGCGCTACTCCCTCGACCGGGGGAACGTTGCGGTCATCCTGCCATCCCGGCTTGGATTTGACTTGCTGGACAGAGAGGACCTGGACGGAGGATTCTCGATAGCCGGATCTTCGACGGACTCTTTTGACGAGACCTGGGAGCCGGTCTGGGGCGAAGAAGCCTCGATCCGTAACCATTACAACGAGTTGCTCGTGGACCTGAAACAGGAGAACGGGGCGGCCATGTCCGTCCGGTTCCGCCTGTACGACGACGGACTGGGCTTCCGGTATGAATTCCCGCAGGAAAATGCCCTGACGTATTTCAAGATCAAGGAAGAACTGACGGAATTCGCCATGACCGGCGACCACACCGCCTGGTGGATCAGCGGCGATTATGACACGCAGGAGTACAATTATACGGAGTCCAAACTGTCCGAGATCCGGGGTATCTCCCAGAAAACGCGGCTGGGGAACGCCTCCCAGACCGGTTTCTCCGACACGGGCGTCCAGACCGCCCTGCAGATGAAGACTGCCGACGGACTGTATGTCAACATCCATGAAGCAGAAGTGCTGGATTACCCGACGACAAACCTCGAACTGGACGACCATCTGTTCGTCTTCCGTACATGGCTCACCCCGGACGCGGAAGGCGTCAAAGGACGGCTGCAGGCTCCCTGCAAGACGCCCTGGCGAACGGTCATGGTCTGCGAAAAGGCGACCGACGTCCTGGCATCCCGCCTGATTCTCAACCTCAACGAGCCCTGTGCCCTGGAGGACGTGAGTTGGATCCATCCGGTCAAGTACATGGGCGTCTGGTGGGAAATGATCACCGGCAAGAGCGAATGGTCTTATACGTACGACTATCCGTCTGTCCGCCTCGGCGAAACGGATTACGCCAAGTCCAAGCCGCACGGCCGGCACGGTGCCAACAACGAGAATGTACGCCGGTACATCGATTTCGCGGCGGAGAATGGCTTCGACGCCTTGCTGATCGAGGGCTGGAACGAAGGCTGGGAAGACTGGTTCGGCCACCAGAAGGACTTCGTCTTCGATTTCATCACGCCATATCCTGACTTCGACCTGCCGGCCCTCAACGCGTACGCCCACCAGAAAGGTATCCGGCTGGTCATGCACCATGAAAGTTCCTCTTCGACCGTCAATTACGAGCGCTGGATGGAACAGGCCTATGACCTGATGAACCGCTACGGATACAATGCCGTCAAGAGCGGCTATGTCGGGAACATCATCCCCTACGGAGAGCACCACTACAGCCAGGCGCTGATCAACCATTACCACCATGCCGTCGTCGAAGCGGCCAAACATCATATCATGGTCAACGCCCATGAGGCCGTCCGTCCGACGGGCTTGTGCCGCACCTGGCCGAACATGATCGGAAACGAGAGCGCCATGGGCAACGAGTACCGCGCCGGGATCAATCCGGGCCATACGACGATCCTGCCGTTTACCCGCCAGCAGGGCGGTCCGATGGACTACACGCCGGGCATTTTCGAGACCGACATGTCCGTCACCGCGCCGGGCCAGACCGGGAAGATGCGTCATACGATCTGCAACCAGCTGGGCCTCTATGTGACCTTCTATTCCCCGCTCCAGATGGCGGCGGACCTTCCGGAGAATTATGCCCGGTTCATGGACGCGTTCCAGTTCATCAAGGACGTTGCCGTGGATTGGGACCGGACCCTGTATCTGGAGGCGGAGCCGGGCGCTTACATCGTAACGGCCCGGCACCCGAAACTTTCCACGCTGAATGCAGCCGCCGTCAGCACGGCGACCCTGCCGGATGCACGCAAGGACATGGTCACCAATGCCGCGAAGTTCGTCTACGGCCTGCCGGAGAATGCGACCGTCCGGGATCTGGGCAGGGCGCGTCCGCATGATGTTTGGTATGTCGGCGGCGTTACGGACGAAAATGCCCGCGAGGTTTCCGTCAAGCTTGACTTCCTCCTCCCGGGTATTTCTTACGAAGCGACCATCTACGCCGACGGTCCGGACGCAGATTTTGAAACGGCTCCGCAGGCCTATACCATCACGAAACAGACCGTAACGTCAGAGACCGTCCTGAATCTGCGCATGGCCCGTTCCGGCGGCTTCGCCGTCTCCCTCCGCTCCCTGACCCCTCCGGCCGGAATCCTGTAACGGATCCGGCCCGGGGGCCGTGCCGCAGTCGATGCACCTCAGTCAAAACACTCTGCTACTTCAGGATTGTTTCGCCTTTATGGCAAAAACCGGAAGATATAACACAATGGCGACCAAAGACATCGCCATACCACTGATTGTCCCGATCGCAAAATCAAACCAGAAAACCTCTTCCGGTCCGTCTGACAGAAAGGGCAAAAGACCCAGGATCGTTGAAACGACGGTCAGAAGAATCGGCATTGTCTTATAATTGAAGGACTTGATATAAAGCCTTATTCGTTGAGGAATTCCGCATACGGTTTTTCCGACCAGGCGTTTATAGTCCGCAATGATATAAATACCGGCGTTCACAACGATTCCGCATAACATCACGATCGCCGCGAAACCTCCCCGATCAAATGATATATCCGAGAATCCGAAAACGAAAAATATGCCGATGAGGGATATCGGTATCAGAAAGATTATGGCAAAAGGAAGCCGAAGCGACTCAAATGCCATGGAGAGTATGACAAAGATAACGAGCAATATCAAGAAAACCAGCCATTCGTAAGTATCCCGGCGGCTGGAAAACAGACCACTTCCGGGATCTTTCGCCAAGTAACCGACGGGGAGGATCTCCCGGTTCATATATCCCACATTCTCTGATATGATGCGCTGAGATAACTGTCTGCTGCCAATGACGTCAAAACAGATGTCGACAACATAGGACTGATCCTCTCGTTTAATGTCAATTCCCGTCCGTTTCTTATAGATCGTTCCGACAGTCGAAAGCGTCATTTTATTTGTATGAATCTCCAGTGGAGTATTCAGCACGTGCCATAAGTCAAATGTCTCTCTATCGGAAGAACGAAGCACGACTTCGGTATAATCACCCTCTGTCTGAATAGATCCTACATGATGATCAAATAAACGTGATGAGAGAGCACGGTAATAAGAATTGGGGGAGACTCCGCCTGCAGTCATCGCCTCTTTATTATACGCAAGGTTAAATTCCAAATCTGGAACTGTATTATATGAACTCCTGATTTCTGGACTTACCACCCGGTCGTTTGCCTTCAATCTTTCGACCAAGTTATTGGCATATTGCATCAATTCTAGATAATTGTATCCGGAAAGGATGATCCTGTCCGACTTCCTGGCGGAAGTGACACTATTATTGAAATCATTTTCGTCAATACCCGATATCACCCAGTTGGCTCCACCAAACATCGCCGCCATTGCAGTCACTTTCGACTTAAGTGCCTCAGGAAAAGCAGAATGTTCATATTCAGGTTTGAAATCAACGACAATACTGGCATTATCATAGCTGGAGATGCTGGTACGGAACGTTTCAATCTCATCGAAACCGGCAAGATAGTTTTCCATCGACTTGACCACATCATTCAGCTGAGCTATCGAACTCCCCTCCTGCATTCCTGCCCGGATATATAGTTGGGGACGAATCGGAGCCCTGTAGAAATCGGTCCTGTCCAATGCATGATAGAAGAGGTATGCCGGGTAGCTGAATCCGGCTAAAAACAGAAGAACAAGTAGCCATCGATGCCTGATTCCCCATCCTATATATCTGAAATACAGATTATTGAATCTTAACACACGCCTTTTCTGAGTATTCTTTGCAATTCCGGAGTCAACTTGGACAGGCAAGAATTCCATTAGCGACGGGATGAAGTAATATGCAACTATCAGGGACAAGGCAAGGTTAATGACAATGACCCGGATGAAGTCGGAAAGGTTTGCTCTCTCGCTCTCCGGTAACAAGAGGACCGTCAGAAGGGCTCCAACCGTCGTCAAGGTGGCTGTAAAAAGCGCCGGGAATACGGTTTTATCCCGCAAGTGCCCGTAGTGCTCCGCCATTATGATCGATGTGTCTATTACGATTCCAAGAGAGACTGTTATGCCCGCCAATGTATAAATATGTATCTGTACCCCTGCCAGCACATAGAAGATGATGGCAGTAAGGATATTGACGACTAAAGTCGAAATCATGATCATCATATATCTCCAAGACCGGCTCACAATGAACATGAAAACCAGCAGGATCAAGAAGCAAAGGCTGGTTCGGAAATAGACCCGGTTCAATTCTTTACGAATGTATTCTGAGGAGTCATATGAGATCCCTGCTGTTATTTCCTCAGGCAAACGGGTTATGATGCGGTTCATCTCCTCTCTGACCATTTTGACGGCTGAAAGCAAGTTTGAGCTCTCTGTCACGGAAATGGACAGATTAATGGTATTCAGGCCATTGACCCTATAATAGTTGCTCGGCGGTGCTTCTTCGAAGCGCCACGAAGCAATGTCCCCAAGTCGAATGACGTGACCGGCCGCATTCTTGACTGGGATTGAGCCGAAGTCCTTGGGTGCACTGCCTGCCAGATGTACCGCCATTTCTCCATCATCCGTTTGGATGTTCCCGACAACTTCATCCCGATATGCCGCAGAAAAGGCAGACGCAATATCTCCGGCATCGACCCCAAGGGACAATGCCTTACCTGCATCAAAAGTGATGACCCAATGGTATGGTGCAGCCCCACTGAATGAAACAGTCTCCACGTCGCGAAGGGTGGAGATGGGCGTAAGGAAATGCTCTCGGACGAATCGCTCAATCTCACGTGACGGCATATTGCCTTTTATCGCGTATGAGATAGCGACTCCTTCATTACGGTCGCCCCGACGGATAAGCGGGAGACTCACCCCCTCTGGAAGAGAGGGATATATATTTCTTATTGCCGACAAAACTTCAAAACGGGCAGCGTCCATATCGTACCCTTTTCTGAACTCGACCCAGACTCGTCCGGTCCCCTTGGAAGATAAGGATCTTACCTTTGAAACTCCATGTATGGATGAGATGGCCCCCTCAATTATCGAAGTCGTTTCTGCCTCTATCAACTCGGGAGAGACGCCTGGGTAAGTAAAAGAAACAGTTATTATCCGTCCGGCATCTGATGGAGTATACTGCACACTCAGATACGGAAGACTGGCCATGCCGGCTACGGACAAAGCGAACATAATCAGTACCACCGAAAAAGGAGGGATATGACTATGACTCATGCTCCTTCCCATAATAGAGCGAATAGTACAGTGCCGGGACAATGAAAAGACTGACTAAGGTTCCGACGGCCATCCCGGAGATAATGACAATGGACATCGGGAACTGTAAATCTGCCCCCATACTGCCTCGGACAAGGAACGGGGAGACAGATAGTATCGTCGTAAGAGATGTCATAATGATGGCTTTCACCCTTCGGTTCGAGGCCGCCATTACAGCCTCGACAAGTGGCATGCCCCCCTTTCGCAATCGATTGATCGTGTCGATTTTGAGAATGGAATCATTGATGACGATCCCCGTTACGACAATCAACCCGATAAGCGACATGATGTTAAGCGAAACACCGAGAGTCCAGAGTACGACAAGTGCGCCGAAAATATCAATGACGACTTCGAGGAGAATGATGAACGGCTGGACGAGGGACTCGAATTGAGAAGCAAGAATCAGGTATAGTAAGGTTAAAGCGATCAAAAGGATGCTGACCATCTCCCGGACCATTGCCTTGTTGGTGAACCAAGAACCGCTATAACTGACTTCGTAGTTGCCGTCCGTTCGCACAATCTCATCAACAGCGGCCATCGCACTCCGTACCCCCCGTGAAACAACATCCAGGTCAACTGGATAATAATCACCTTCCGGTCCGGAAACAAGGGTCTTCAGATCTTCAAACAGAGTCTGGCGCATGAATGAAGACACGGGAATTCGATAGCCTTCTTTGTCTATGGAGGCTCTTCGAAGTATCTCTGAAAGGCTTTCCATATCTGATCCCGTTACCACAGGCAAACTGCGTGTTCCATGCACAATGTTGAACAATCTGTTCTCGTTCAATGCATTTTGCAGAACCGCTGCCAACTGCGAATATGACACATCGTAAAGAGCCATCCGTTCTGGATCAGCGATGAACAGCACATCCGTCTTTGCGGGAACAGTCTGTATTCCCGCGAATGGTAATTCTTCCTGCAGTTTGTTGACAAGAGGCCGCAGTGACACGAGGCTGACTTCGGAGCCCCGGACAGGACGCAGGCGTACAGTAAGAGGAGCTGAGTCATCCGCAAACATTACATCGAAAATTGTCTCGGCAGGCTCAAATGTGAGTGTTGCTCCCGGCCACCTGTCAGAAATCTCTAAAACGATCTTATCCTTTATCTTTTGCAGCGTCTGCATATCTTTGCAGCTGAAATAGATACTTGCCTCTGAAACGCCCTGGTCACCACTATGTGAAAGGACAAACTGCTGAGCCCCCACATAGGATGAGATTTGTAAGGCGTCTTCGCCCACGACAGATTCAATGAAAGCGACGCGTTCTTCGTTCCCGTGTACCGAAAGGCGGTCGTTCCAGTCAATCTTGGCGATGACCTCGGTAACCGTCATCTCCGGAAGTCTCTCCTTTCGTATAAAGACAACGATCAGGACCAAGCCTGATACCGAAATAAAAAACAGTCCCCAGATCAGATGCCTATGTTTTATGGACCACTTCATCGTTCTGTCATCCCAACGCTGCAGCCTGTTTTCAAATGAGATCTTTTGTAGCAGCGGATTGGGTCTGAAAGATACGGACCTCTTGTACCACCACCAATAATAAACAGGTATTACCATGATGGTCACAATATAGGATGTCAAAAGGACAATCGTGACCGCCATTGCTTCATCATAAAAAAGCGCGCCGCCAATCCCGCTCACAAAAACCAATGGAATGAATACTGCGCAAGTCGTCAGTACAGAACTTAGCATAGGCCCTGTAACCTCTTTTGTACCCTCCAACACAGAAGTTCGCAAATCACCGGTACGGTTCCATCGGGCTGTAATATTATCGATAAGAATAATGGTATTATCTGCCATCATTCCGACACCCAAAAGCAACCCGGACAGAGAAATGATATTAATGGACAGGCCTGCCAGATTAAAAACCAGCATGGAAAAGATCAGGGCAGCGGGAATTGTAAGGCAAATCAAAGCAGGGCTTCGGAAATCCTGCATAAACAAGAAAACGACAAGACAAGCCATCAGAACACCGAAGACGATATTCCATATCAGGTTATTTATGGAATAAGCAAGCAGCATTGTCTGGTCCCGCGTGAGTTCGAATTCCAGTTGTGGATAGTCTTGTTCGAAACTTTCCAGCAGTGCGGAGATCCCCTCTTTCAAATCGGACATTCTTGCATCGCTTTGCTTGATAACGGCAAGGCTTATTGCTTCTTTTCCTTCGGAACGGACCTTGCCCGACCTTTTGGACGCTTGAATGGAAACGTCAGCAATGTCTTTTATCTGCAATAACCTGTCACCGCATCGGAACCATGTATTCGCGATATCCTCTGCCCCTCCTGTATTAACATCAAATTTGACATTGTAACGATATTCTCCGTCTCTGATCTCCAGGTTCCCAAGATGTACATCGGCAGACTTTATGGCTTCCTCTATGACTTGCAGCGTCACCCCTGTCTGAGCCAGCTTGGACGGGTCAGGCAACACGAGGATTTCTTCCCCGACGGTTCCGCTCATATCGACCATCGCAACTTCTTCGAGCTGCTCGATTCGGCGTGATATAACGTCTTTGCAGAAACGACTGACATGAATAAATGTATCACTTCCCGCATCCTTGAGCGCAACATTGACGAAAAAGGCGGGAATATCTGTCGCACTTGCCTTAATTACCTTGGGGCGATCGATTGAAGGCAGAAAGGACATTGCGCGATCAATTTTTTCATTTACTTCCACAAAGGCGTAGTCAATATCAGCCCCAAATCCGAATGTCAACTTGATTGTCCCCAATCCGTCCCGGGATTCGCAAACGATATCTTTAAGACCGTTCAGCTGGATCAGTTGCTGACGGAGAGGCGTGATGACGTTTCCTTCTATTTCGCGGGCAGAAAGGCCTGCATCCGTTGTCTGGACCGTTATGTACGGAATCTTCACATCCGGGATTAACGAGACGGGGAGGCGTCGCAATGAAGCACATCCGAGCACGATGACCACAAGCAATGCCATGGTCACCGTTATAGGTCGGTCTATAATGGATTTCAGCATCTACTTCTTCAGAGCTACAGTACTTCCGTCGGCGAGGTTAAGATTCCCGGAGACAATGACCTTGTCTCCAAAATCGAGAAACGAATTACGGCCTTCATCGGCTTGTATGACATGGCTCTCCCCATTGGACATCAGAATTTTAACATAGGTCCAATGCGCCTTGCCATCGTCCGTATAAGTAAACACGATGTCAAGATTGTCGCGGATTACAACTGCGCTTCGGGGGACAACCATCTGGTCTGGGACTACACGTTCTACGATCACCTTGACATTCATCCCATCGACAAGTTTTGAATTGCCGTTCACGCGTGCCCGGACAAAAACTTGTCCGTGTCCGTCTATGGTCGGATTGATGTCGGAGATCTTTCCATTGAACGACAAGCTTTCATCCGCATAAGGTATTACACGAACCGGCAGGTCGACAGACAGAAAAGAGTAGTCTGATTCGAGCACGGTAAATCCGACAAAAAAACTGCTGTCGTCAATGAGCGTGCAAAATGGGAGGCCTTCGCTCTGTTCATGTTCTCCCATTGAAATATCTGCAATCCTTCCCCGGAACGGAGCCTTGAGAACCGTTCCCTCCTTGTCGTGACGAGCGCGACGCAGTCCATTCCGAGCCGAATTATATCCCGACTTCATCTTTGCAGTTGCCAGGACCTCATCCGGAATGTTTACAGTGTCTCTTGCAGCATACCCCTGCCCCACAAGAAAGTCGTAGAGATCATATTCCGCTTTTTCCATCGCGATTGCTGCCGATTCCAAAGCCAAATCCAGATTCCGGCTTTCGATAGTCGCAATTGTGGTTCCGGCTGAAACATATTGTCCGTTCCTGGCATTTATGGACGATATGGTTCCGTTACAGCCAAAAGACAGGCTGGCGCGTGATGCTGCGCTCAGTTTCCCGTTGGAAATAAGTTGTCTTGGAAAGTCAACAGGAGCCAATGTAATGACTTCGACTTCATTGAGTTCAAGAGACTGCGTCAACATACCGTCAACCCCCTGTGCTTCCTTTCCGGTTCTTCCGCAAGCAAGCAATGAAAATGCTGCAACAATGAATATTTGTCTGTTCAATGCCCTCATCTCACTCAACCAGTTCGTTAATATCAACTTCGATGTCTATCCCCCTCAAAAAATCAAACAGCGTGCGCTTCCGCAGATTGTAATAATAAATCCAGTAGTTCTTTAAATCCGTAATATACTGGGTCCGTGCCGCGTCGCTTTCGGTTCGCGCATTATTCAATTCGAGCACGGTCGCTCCTCCGTCCCGGAATTTACCCATAATCAGGTCATAACGTTCGGCAGCAATTTCCGCCGCACGCTGAGAGACCTTGCATTGACTGCGCTGTGTATTAAACTGCCCCACTGCAGTATAAAGTTGCCGCCGGAAATCGTTTTCGCTTTGCACAATTTGAGCCCTCACGACTTCTTCCGCCGCACGGGCCTTTTGGACACGACCTCGCCCCTGCCCCCAGTCGAAAATCGGAACGGAGAATGTGAGACCAAGGACTTCCTGATCCGGAGGATTCGCATAGGCGTCTGAAAACCACTGTCCCGATTTAGAGAGTCCGAAGCGGGCGCTGAAAGACATTGTGACACCTCTTTGAGCCTTCGCCTGAGCAACATCCGACTGTGCATTTAATAAACTGATCTCATTGTCAAGTTCAAAGTTGGAGTTACTGAGAGCCTTTTCAATCGCGACATCGTAGTTGATGATGATTTCAGGCATTGATTCTTCAAGAACAGGAATAATCTCATACGATTCATCATAACCCAACAATGAGTTCAGGGCCATTTGGGCTTCTCGCGTTCGAATCCCGGACTCGTTTAATGAAATACTGTCATTCAGCATCCTCAGTTCAAGCTGGAGGTATTCATCGCGAGTGACTGTACCTAGTTTGAGCCGCTCGAAGGCGATCTCGCGCATCTTCCCTGTATTAATATAGTTTGACTGCGCGATCTCGGCATTCTTTCTGGCTTGTAAAAGGCTGAAATAGGCGTCAACCGCATTCACCGTTATCTGTTCCAGGGATTCGATATACTTGCGGCGTCCTCTTTCGTATTCTCGAGGCTGAATCTGTCTATCCCACCTGAAACGGTTATACCCAAATAGTGGCTGTTGATATGAAATCGTAATGGGCTGGCTATACCAAGTAAGAGACTGGGTGAAACCAAACTGATCGATACGGTTCAAGTCGGAATAAAGAGAAAGAATTCCTCCCGTTAAGGTAATGTTTTGTGTTGCCTTGATTCCTAACCCATTCTGTAAATTATTCGTGCTCACATATTTCATAGATCCATCTCCTGGATCTTGCAACAACGTAAGAGAGCGGTCGAAACTCATGAGATTGCCATAAAGATATACGGAAGGAAGCCGGCTCGCCATATATGAACGCCAAGCCCAATACGCCGAGACAAACGCCTGTCTCGCCTCCAAGGCGACTACCGATCCTGTCCGGGCAGCGGAGATTACCTCTTCCAACGTCATCTCCTGCGCCCGGACAGTCGTCAGTGCAAACATCACTGACAGAATCATTGTCAGTAGTCTTTTCATGCAGTATCGCTAGAGAATCGCCAACTCTCCTGTACCCCTGTTGAGAAGATATGTCTTTCCGTTCGAAGGGTCGCACCACATATCCTGGTACTGACCCGACAAAAGATATTTATGCACGACACTTCCGGACCAATCGAAAACGTACAGGATATCATTCCCTTCCGGAGGTGTGAAAGGGTCTTTGAAGACAGCTCCGCTGTACAAAGCATATATTTGATCTTCCGAAGCAACGGCAGACTTAAAATACCATCTTTTTTCCGATTCATTAAAAGAAGGTAATTCTTTAATCCTGAATCCCTTCGCCTCCCCGGATTCGATATCGACGACAAAACAGTCAGGAAGATATGCCATAGCTACAAAAGCTTTTGTTCCAGCGGGATTGACACATACGTTTGGCGTTAAAACTTCATTATACTGCCACAATTCGCCCTCGATGTCGGAATCCTTGAAGAGTTTGATGGAGTTGATCAGATTCCCGCTCTTGAAGTCATAACGGTCCAAAGTCGGAGCCCTGCGGACGCTCTGTATGACCCCGCCTTTCTCTATTTCCACCAAATGATCATCAATGACCAGAATCTGCTCCTCGCCAACATGGAAATATCCGAAGGGCATAATCTCTCCGTTGTAGTCAGGTTTCAAGAAAGATACATTCTCAAAAACATCCTTGCCCTCAGACAAGGTTCTTGATAGATTCCACTCCAAAACACGTGAGCGATCCAGATTAAAAAGATAGGTCTTCCATTCACCATCCTTATAAAAAACATCCTTGAACGGGAAGATATTCATGGGTTCATCTTCCCGGCGCCCCTTGATACAAACGACTCTCGGTGCAACAACGGAGTTATCCAGCGGGAAAACATAATAATTCGCCTCACCCATGGGATTGTATGAGAAAACCATCGTATCCAGAATTGCAATGGAAAGAGGAGGATCGATCGTCACAGCGGATGCCATTGTTAATGGTTCTGCTTTAACATCATTGATCTCGGAGATCCCGAATAAGAATAAGTCTTTTTCAATGCCACCATTCCCACAAGAACACACGATGGTTGCCAAAAGAAAAAGAATCAATTGTTTTTGATGGACCATACTCATTAATCATTTAATCATCACCACGAACGACACAATAATGTCCGTTAGGAAACATAAAGTTGGCCACCTTCTCAGGGCATTCTTCTCCATCTGAATCACAGACATAATCCCCCTTAAGGTATCCCCAAATGGGGTTCTGAAGAATAGTATAGCACAAATGCTGAGAAACATCTCTTTCTGATTCAAGAAGGAGCTTTGCATTGTTAGACGTGCCGGAGTTTGCGAAAATGGTTGTCCCGATGCTGCCAAGTATCGCCATCAAGAGAAGAAAAATGAAACAATGCTTTTTCATAATGATAATTATTTAGATCATAATGGTTTGTTCAAATAACTCATATAGTTTCCCTCCCCTCGAAGGATCTCCGATGAAAATGGGATGGCCAGAGTTATCAAGTAAAAAGGCATGAAAGTGTCTATTTGTTTGAAGAAATTGGTTTTTAGAATAAAAACCATTATTTGAATCAAGAAAAACCGGCACTTTAAGATTCTGGCTCAAGAGGTAACTTCGCAGTAGGGGGATCTCCTTCTTATTTGGAGAGAGAATAATGATCAGATCAAATCTCCGATTCTTGATTGACTCTAAAAAAAGATCTTCATATTGTTTTATTTTCTGAACTCTGCAAAGCGAGCACTCAAGGGAATCTATGAAAATAACCTGTCTCCTTGGATGCAGGCCTTCCTCACTTTCAAAACTCACATAACTGGATCCTTCATTGAAAAACAATTCGAGAGAATCTGGAAAGGTTATGACCGCTTTAGAGAACCGCTTCATCCGATGTGCCGTAACTGTCACATCACATGCAACACATAACAATTGGCACAAAACAAGGAGCGCAACCATTAATAGCATCTGCCTGTTCATTGTTTTCCTTTTTTTACAAAGGTAGCTTGTGCGCCCGAAAGCGCAATGAACAATCATCTAACATTGAAAGGGCTTCATATTCTTTACCTAAAATATTTATAATCAATGCATTGTAAGAAGAAAAATTCATTTCATCTCACTTACGTAATCTAACCAACCCGGATTTTCCGTTAATAGGATCGGATAACAGTATCTTTGATTAAACACATACTGATTACCTGATCATCATCATCGTATTACTCAAATGAAAAAACGCCTCTGTCATTCTTCATGTCCTGTAGGTCCCCTGCAGACAATGGAATAACAAAGCCAAAATAGAGGAAGAAGCACCTTACGAAAAGTACTCCAACATAATAAACAGGTGCCTAACCATTATTTTACAAAATGACTATGAACCCACCTCCAGTAAAGACAAATACTTTTCCCTTTGAGTGCAATTCGATGATGCTATTAACTTGCGCAACCGAGAGCGACGCATATAAATGGCATCGACAGAGACATCCATAATCAGAGCAACCGTAGTTGGATCAAAACCGGCAATGGAATAACAGAATAATCTGTATTTATCATCACTTAGATTGGGGAAATCTTTGCGGAAAGCAGACATTATTCCGTCAAAATGTTTGTCGACGATGGATTCAAAACTCTCCTTGCGCTTGATACTACCAGAGACGTCCGCGGCAAAGTTGTCCAGAAAAGAAACAACGCGTTCTTTTGAATCGCCTTTCTTTAGCCCCCAGATATACTCCTCCATGATACCGCTTACAACACTGAAATATTTCCTTGAAACATCATTCTCCTTATTTTTCAAGGAGTCCACGATTATATAAAGCCGCTGTCTCTCTTCTTCATTTTTCTTTTTGCGACGATACAAAGAGTATAAAAGCACCATAATCATTGCCGACAGGACAATAATCGTGACAAGTGCCTGTAAACGGGTGTTTTTCGTTTGTATTTTAGCGAGGTCGACCTCCATCGAAAGAAAAGAATCGTACGCATCAAACACGTAGTTTCTATACTCTTGGTAAACCTTGCTTTTCTCTTCCGAAGCTTTTAATAAACGAAATGCCTCTCCAAAATCACCATCTGCTTCGGCCGATAAAGCCTTCCAAAAGAGATATGGATGAAAGCCAGATGCTCCCATTGCAGAAAGAGTAGAAAAAACTTCCCGGCTCGCTTCTTTACGCCCGACAAGATTCAACGCATATGCATAAGCGGAAAGATACTCGATATCGTTGACACGGGATGAAATCCCAGCTATCTCAAAAAGATTGACCGCTTTATCCGCATTCGGAGGAGAAAGCCTCAAATATGCCGCAGCAAGCGCACAATCCAGTTTAACCTCCATTTCGCCATCGAGGAGACGAGCATCATGCACCTGTTCCAAAAGTTTTTCACTTTCCTCAATGCTCCCACTTTGGTATAAGGCAAGCCCCTTAAACAGAAGGGTTTCATATGCTGCCAAGGAGTCGCCACCTGCTAAGAAAGATTCAAATGCCTTATCAAAATAAGATATTGATGCCTCGGGGTCATATACTCCATAAAAGATTTCCCCTAACTTCCTATTAGATTTGGCTTGGTACAAAATGTCATCCAAATCGACGGATAAGCCCAAAGACTTATTAAAAGAGGAAACGGCCCGGACATAATCAAAATCTTCCATCGCCCCTAATCCGTCATTGTATGCTTGGGTCATCTCCCGACGAGAGGGACTAGAAATGGCTCCAAAAAGGAGGAAGAAAAGAATAAGGCAGCTTTTCATCTATGCTACGAAAAGAGTCCGAAGAGTTAAACCATTTTTCCTATGCATATACAAATATACTGTTATTTTCCCGATATCCTAATTATGTCTTACCCCCCTGCCCTACAACGGCGGCGTTACGGATGAAAATGCCCGCGAGGTTTCCGTCAAACTTGACTTCCTCCTCCCGGGTAATTCTTACGAAGCGACCTTCTATGCCGACGGTCCGGACGCGGATTTTATATCGGATCCGGCACGGAGCTTATTTCCTGAAGATCATCTGAGCCATTTCACTGACGTAGATGCGCCAGGGGCCCCAGGTGTGTCCGCCCGGCGTCTCCCGGTAGTAATAATCAAAGCCGATTTCGTCCAGCTGCTTATTGTAGGCCTGCACGCTGCGGTAAAGAAAATCTTCCGTACCACAGCCGATGTAGTAGAGTTTGCAGCCGTTCTTCTTCATGTCCAGCATCTTCTGGCGCTGCGCCGGGTCGCTGATGTTGCTGCCGGCCGCAGAGAAGAGGCCCACATAGTCGAAGGTATCGGGATAGTCCTTGGCGATCGTGAAGGTGTGGCCGCCGCCCATCGAGAAGCCGGCGATGGCCCGGCCTTCCTTCTTGTTGATGGTGCGGTAATGGCTTTCGACATAGGCGATGACCTCCTTGAAAGACTCCGGGAAGGTCGCGATGCCCGGCATCGTGTTGGCGTTGGTATAGGTGTCGCCGAAATAGGCCGGGGCAGCCTGCTGGGCCGGATTGCCGTTGGTCATTACGACGATCATCGGTTCGGCCTTTCCGGCCGCGATGAGGTTGTCCATGATCTGGGCGACGCGGCCGAGGTCCAGCCAGGAGTTCTCGTCGCAAGCGTTGCCGTGCAGCAGGTAGAAGACCGGATATTTCTGCTTGCCTTCCTCATATCCCGGCGGGGTGTAAATGTTCATGCGGCGGCGCATCCGAAGGACGTCGCTTTCATACCAGCAGGAGGCGACATTGCCATGCGGGACGTTCTGGACGCTGTACAAGTCGCCGCGCTCTCCGCCGATGATGAAATAGTTCATCCAGCGGGGAATGTCCTTTACGACGGAATAATTTAGATCAAGGATGGGCTGACCGTCGACGGTCAGGCTGTAGAAATACAGTTCGGAAGCAAGCGGTCCGGTGGTATAGGTCCATACGCCGTCCCGTTCGGTCAAGCTGGCGGAGCCTTGCATGAATTCGCCGGAGACCTCGACTTTGACGGCTTTGGGATTCTTGTAACGGAACGTGACGCTGTGATCAGGGTTGATGACCACGCCTGTGAATACTTCCGGCTGGGCGGGAACGGGCGGCGTGCCCCCCGGTCTCCCGGGCTGGGCAGCGGCCACGGCTACACACAACAACGTAGCTGCGGCGAGAATGAACTTTTTCATAAGACAGGTTATTAATTCGGTGTACACATCCACGGCGGACTGCGTCCGCGCTTCTGTATGACAAATCTCGGAATTCTCCCCTATAATTCCAAGCCTTTGTACCTTTTCATACCGACTGGAAGCGAAGGCCGCAGCGTCCCCTGGGGGACCGCCGCGTCAGCGGCGAGGGGGAAGAAGGGGTATAATTGACATTTTTGGTTGGTAACCTTGACATTTTTGGTTGGTGGCAAGGTTACTTTTTCTTCTTTTCATCGTTGAAGAAGAGGAACCATTTTATGAAGTTATCTATCCTTGATTCGGATAGT